>Ga0210403_10002221_pt1 | contig 17783 bp, 17 predicted proteins | sample IncBWC19MmetaG_FD_150863 | JGI IMG/M metagenome (GOLD analysis project Ga0210403, IMG submission 150863) | Forest soil microbial communities from Barre Woods Harvard Forest LTER site, Petersham, Massachusetts, United States - Inc-BW-C-19-M | ecosystem: Environmental > Terrestrial > Soil >... | reverse complement strand
TTGCCGAAGATTCCGCGCCGATCCTCTCCGCGCTCGATCGTCCCAACTCGTATATCGGCCGTTCGGTCCCGCGGCCCAATCTCGGACGCCTCACGCAGGGTCGCGCGCAATACGTGAGCGACCTCAATCTTCCGCGCATGGCCCATGTCGCGTTCGTGCGCTCCCCCCACGCGCACGCGCGCATTACCAGGATTGAGGCCGATGCGGCACGCAGGTCGCCGGGCGTGATCGCAATCGTCACCGGCGCCGAGCTCACGAAGGTGATCACGCCCTGGGTCGGCGTGCTCACCCACCTCAAAGGCATCAAATCGGCACCCCAGCACGCGATTGCGATCGAGCGTGCCTGCTGGCAAGGCGAGGCGGTGTGCGCGGTTGTGGCGCGTACGCGCGCAGAAGCCGAAGACGCCTGCGAGCTGGTCGAGGTCGAGTACCAGGAGCTGCAGGCAGTGACCGACCCCGAGACGGCGCTCGATGCCGGCACGCCGGTCATCCATGCCGAGCTCGGCGACAATCTCACGTTCGAGCGTGTGCATGCTGCGGGCCAGCCCGACCACGGTTTTGCAGAAGCCGATGCGATCGTGGAGACGACGTTCGTGTTCGGCCGCCACACGGGCGTGACCAACGAGCCGCGCGCCATTGTGGCGGACTGGAACCCCGGCGACGCGCGCCTCACGGCCTATCACGGCACGCAGGCGCCCCACATGATGCAAAATCTCTTCGCCAAGCATCTCGGTCTCGAGGAGCACCAGGTGCGGGTCATCACCAAGGATGTCGGCGGCTCATTCGGCATCAAGGTGCACACCTATGCCGACGAGATGGCGACAGTGGCGCTATCGAAACTGTTGGAGCGTCCGATCAAGTTCGTTGCGGATCGCATCGAGAGCTTTGTCACCGACATTCACGCGCGCGATCACCGCATCAAGGCCAGAATTGGCGTAAAGAACGACGGCACGATCACCGCCTGGGAGATCGACGATCTCACCGGCATTGGTCCCTATTCCGTCTATCCCCGCACGTCCGGGATCGAGGCGAACCAGATCGTGAATCTCACCGGCGGACCTTACACCTGCGCGAATTACCGCGCCCGCGCGCGTGTCGTGTTCCAGAACAAGAATGTCATGTGCCAGTACCGCGCGGTCGGCCATCCCATTGCGACGGCAGTCACGGAAGGACTGGTCGAGCTCGCAGCCGCCAAGATCGATATGGATCCGCTGGAAATCCGCCGGCGCAATCTCATCCCCGACGATGCGCATCCTTCGAGCGGCCCATCCGGCATCAAATTCGAGGCGCTCTCCCATCATGCCTGTCTCGCGCATATCGACGCGATGATGGATTACGCCGGATTGCGCGCGCAACAGCGGCAATTGCGCGCTCAGGGAGTATACCGCGGGATCGGGTTTGCCGCTTTCGTCGAGGTGACAAATCCGTCCGCCGCCTTCTACGGCATCGGGGGAGCCAGGATCTCCGCCCAGGACGGCGTGACTGTGCGGCTCGACGCGCAAGGAGCAATCATCTGTCACACTGGAGTAACTGAGCAAGGCCAAGGCGCGGAGGCTGTGATCGCGCAAGTGGCCGCCTCGTCCTTTGGAGTGCCGATCGAGCGCGTGCGCGTGATCACCGGAGACACCGATAATACTCCCTATGGGGGCGGCACCTGGGCCTCGCGTGCGGCCGGCATCGGCGGAGAGGCGGCCTGGCAGGCCGGCAAGGCGCTGCGCGCCAATGTGCTCGCCTGCGCCGCGTCAATCCTGCAGGCAAAACCCGAGAATCTCGACATCAGGCGCGGGGCGATCGTTGACGCCGACAGCGGCACCGAGCGCCTTCCGTTGCACGAGCTCGCCCGCATTGCCTATTTCCGTCCCGATACGTTGCCGCCGGGCTTCCAGGCCGAGCTTGTGGCGACGCGTCACTATGTTCCGCGACAATGGCCGTTTGCCTTCACCAACGGCATTCAGGCGAGTCACGTCGAAGTTGACGTGGACAGCGGGTTTGTCACGCTGCTCAAGCACTGGTGCGTCGAGGACTGCGGCACCGTTATCAACCCGCAATTGGTGGACGAGCAGATAAGGGGTGGGGTGGTGCAAGGGATTGGCGCAGCGCTGTTCGAGCACTGCCTCTACGATGAACGCGGCCAACTCCTCAACGGCAACATGGCCGACTATCTCGTTCCCATGGCAGCCGAGATGCCCGACATCGAAGTGGGGCATGTGGTGACGCCTACAGCCGACTCGGAGCTTGGCGCCAAGGGCGCCGGCGAGGCCGGCACGGCCGGCGCACCCGCCGCTGTGATGAACGCGATCAACGATGCCCTGCGTCCGCTCGGCGCAAAATCGCTGACCGAGATGCCGTTCACCCCCGGGCGCATTCTCGAGGCGCTGGGGAAGGTTTGAAATGGCGGTCGAGCTATGCGTGCCAGGGATTGACCAGCGCAACCCTAAGATCATCAAAATGCCTGACGTTGCGCGTAGCAAGCATTGCTCGCTGCGCGAGTGCGATCCCGGCAATCATATTATCACGCAGCTCCCCTGTCCGACCGGATCGATGGCGCGCTCCCATCAATAGGGCCGTTTCCTCCGCCGCGGCATAATCGAACTGAAGCACGCGGTTCTCGAAGTTCTCTTCTATCAGCCGGGCAAATGCCGCCTCCCGCTGGGCTCGCCGGCGGCCGCTCGTCATGATGGTAAGGCCGTATCGGATTTCGAGAACGGTGATCGAGGTAGTCCACAACGAGGACCAGGATTGTCGGTCGAGCCATTGGATCACTGGCGGATCCGGTTCCGAGTCCATCAGCTCGGAAACAACATTGGTGTCCAGGATCACCATCAGTCGTCATCGAATTTGGGCGGCTTTATCGTGTACCCGCGCAGTTCCTGAATAGGCTCGGTAAGCCCAATTCCTCGGAACAACTTCGCAGCTTCGGTTCCAAAACCGCCACGAGGGCGGGTGACGTCCTTGACAGCATCGCGCAAAATCTCCCGGAGCTCCTCCTCCATTGAGCGGCCGTGTCGAGCCGCACGCTGCTTGAGCTTGCGCTTGACCCCCTCTTCGAGGTTACGGACAATCACTTGAGCCATGATTGACCTCGCTTTCCAATGCGATAACCCCGTAATTCCTGAATCCGTTCTTCCAAGCCAATGCCCTTGAAGAGCTCAGCAATCTCGGTGCCAAGTCCTTTGCGCGGGCGCCCATCATGTTTCACCGCATTGCGCAGAATATCGCGGATTTCCTGTTCCATGGAATGGCCGTGTCGAGCGGCACGCTGCTTGAGCTTCCGCTTGACCGTCTCCTCCAGCTTGCGGACAATCACTTGAGCCACATCAATTCTCCTTGCTATCATGATAGCACCGGAAGGGTGGAATTCAAGATGCCCGATTGAACGATCGGCGCTGGTGAACCGGGGTGAGGAAAAATTCGATGGACATCAAAGTCGGAAAGCAGGCGATCGCGGAAGCAAGCAAGAAGCTCAGCAACTGGGGCCGCTGGGGCAAGGACGATCAGATCGGCACGCTCAATCACGTCACCCCGCAGGACATCGTCAAAGCCGCAAGCCTGATCCGCACGGGCAAGGTATTCGCGCTTGGCATCCCGCTCGACAGCAACGGTCCGCAGACCGGATTGTTCGGAGGACGGTTCAATCCCATCCATCAGATGCTGGCGACCGGGACCGACGCGATTGCCGGCCGGCAGGACTGGAACAAGATCCGCTATGCCGACGACACGCTCAATCTGTGTGTGCAAGGCGCGACCCACTGGGATGCGCTGGGTCACATCTTCTACGAGGAGAAGGCGTACAACGGCCATGATGCCAGGCTCATCGACGCCCGCGGATTGGGCGTGCTCGGTATCGAGCACTCAAAGAGCAGGATGGCCGGGCGCGGCGTGCTTCTGGATATTGCCCGCTTCCGGCGCCTCGATTGGCTCCAGGACGGCGAGGCTATCTCGAACGACGAGCTCGACAAATGCGCCAAGGATCAGAACGTCGAGATCGGGCGCGGCGACTTCGTGATCATCCGCACGGGGCAGATGGAGCGTTGCCTCGCGGAGAAGCAATGGGGCGGGTATGCCGGCGGCGACGCGCCGGGCGTGAAATTCGAGAACTGCTACTGGTGCCAGGCCAGGGAGATTGCGGCCATCTGCTCGGATACGTGGGGGGTCGAGGTACGACCGAACGAAACCACCGAAGCAAACCAGCCCTGGCATTGGGTGGTCATCCCGGCCATGGGTCTGTGCATGGGCGAAATCTTCTACCTCAAGGAGCTCGCTCAGGACTGCGCCGAGGACGGCATCTATGAATTCTTCTTTTGCGGCCCGCCGCTCATTATCACCGGCGCTACCGGGTCGCCGATCAATCCGCAGGCGATCAAGTAAGCCCGGCATTACAGTCGCGTAGCCCGCATGAGCCAACGGGGTCGCGCCGAAGGCGCGCCCCGATGGCGACATGCGGGTGTACACACGGATATCGCGGCGCGCCTTGCGCAAGCTGCGAGCGGAGCACATGCGAGCGGCGCGCAGCTCATCCGGGCTACTTGCTACGCACTTCTCTTGTTCTGCGCTAAGTTCCAGCCGCCCCCTCCAGTGACTTGTCCCAAATCCTCTTCGTTCAACTCCGTGCTTTCTTTCTTGATCTCTTTGCCCTTTGACAGTCTGTTATCCAGCTTGTCCTTCACGGTCCGTGTACTTTGGCTTACGTGCTTGCCCATAATCTTCTCCGTTTTGAGCTTTGCGCCAGGTGGAATAGCCGAAGATGCGGCAGCCGTGTGTGCAGTTTCGCACACCCCAGCGATGTCGGTGAACCAACTTTGCGTACACCGATTGCCGTCTCACCCTGATGATGGGGTGACAGTCCTCACTATGGACGCATCAAGCGCCTCATAATCGTGATAGCCGATCGTGGCATAGAGCTCGTTGCGGGTCATCATGCGGGGAATCATCTTCTGCGTGCCGCCATCCCTTCGAATGGCTGCGAACAGCTCCTCCTGCGCCTTGGCCGCCATGCGCAATGCGCTCACCGGCCAGATCACCATCTTGTAGCCCATCTCCGCAAACTCGCTCGCCGTGAAGAAGGGCGTCCGGCCGAACTCGGTCATGTTGGCAAGGAGAGGCGCCGGAACGCGGCGCGCGAACTCACGAAACATCTCGCGGTCATAGAGCGCTTCGGGGAATATGGCGTCGGCTCCGGCATCGAGGTAGCGCAGCGCGCGCGCAACCGCACCATCCATGCCTTCGCTGGCGACGGCATCGGTGCGCGCAATGATATGGAGGTGGCGACGGGCTTTGACCGCGGCCGCGATCTTCGCAGCCATGTCGTCGGGGGCTGCGAGTTTCTTGTCGTTGAGATGCCCGCATTTTTTCGGCAGCACCTGATCCTCCAGGTGCACCGCCGCCGCTCCGGCATCCTCGAAGCTGCGCACCATGTGCATCGCATTGAGCACCTCGCCGTATCCGGTATCGCCGTCGACCAGGACGGGGAGGCCGGCGGAACGGCTGACCTGCCGAATGAAAAAACAGACGTCCTCGATGGTGATAATGCCGAGGTCCGGCAACCCCATCGAGGCACTCATGCCCGCGCCGGAAAGGTACAAGGCCTCGAACCCGGCTGCCCGCGCTTGCAGCGCGGCCAGACCATTGTGTGCACCGGGCATCTGCAGGATCTCGGGGCGGCCAAGCAGGGCGCGAAACCGCTCACCCGCGCTCGCGCGCGCCGCCTCACTCCCGGTCAAATACACCATGGGGCGGCTATGCCGCTTGCGTTCGGTGCGCGCCGGTAAACGCGGGAGCCACCTCGCGCATGAAGCGGTCCATCTCCTCCTTGACCTGGCTGTGCGGCTTGAGCCCCACGTTGAAATACAGGATCACTTCGTCGAACCCCGCGGCTTCAACCTTCTTGACGGTATCGGCGATGCGGCTCGAGCTGCCGAGGAGAACGGAGTTCTCGGTCAGATCCTCGGGCTTCACGTTGCGCAGCCGCTCGACGATGTCGATGAAATATCGATAGCTCGGCGGGGCGGTTTTCGGATCCCCGGGAAAAGCAGGAATCACGCATTCCTTGTAGTAGCGGATCTGGCGCGCGCGCTGCGCATCCTCCTCGGCCTTGCTGTCGGCGAAGTGCGTGAAATAGCTGCACATGAGCCTTCCCGGCGTGTTGCCGTACTTTGCGCAGGTCTCGCGATAGAGATCTGCGACCTGCTTGAGCCCGCCATAGCTCATGGCGGCGGCGAAAGGCGCCACGATTAGCCCGCATCCCAGTCGTCCCGCGAGCTCGATCGAGGGCTTGGAGAACGATCCGACGTAGGTGGGAAGCGGCCGCTGAATCGGCTTCGGGGTGATCCGCACGTCCTCGAACTGATAGTGCTTGCCGGCATGCGACATGCGTCCATCGGAAACCCACAGCTTGCGCACGAGCTCGAGCCCTTCCTCGAAGATGGACTGGTTGTCCTCGAACGACACGTGGAATGGCAGATACTCGCGCTTGTCGTAGCCGCGGCCGGCAGCGAAATCGACCCTGCCGTTGCTCAGAAGATCCAGCGTCGCCCATTGCTCTGCGACCCGGATCGGGTGATGCAGCGGCAACACGGTCACGGCTGGCGCGAGGCGGATGCGGTGGGTGCGAGCCGCGATGTACGCGAGGATCAAATCGGGGGAGGAGAGAACCCCGAGCGAGTTGAAATGGTGCTCGCCGATCCAGGCCGAATGCATGCCGACCTGCTCGGCGTAGAGCGCTTCCGCGGTGATGTCCTCGATGAACTGGTTAGCCGAGCGCTTGTTGTTCTCATAGTGATTGTCGCTCAGGGTGAAATATCCGAAATCCATTTTTCGCCTCCTTCGGCCGAGCGCTTCTCCGCTGGCCCGGTCCCTTTTAGTGAAGTCACAATACTTGACAATGCAACTATTGTAAATATAATTATTCTGGACGAAGGTAAGACCTCCGGAACCGCAACAGGCCGCCGAAGCTGAGCGGTGTTGCGGCAGACCGTGCTCGGTACGAGTCTCGATTTTCCTGCTTTTCCGAGGATGCCGTGGCGCGCCATTCCCATTTGGATCTCGCAGAATTTCTTCCCTATCTCCTGAACCGGGTCGGCTCGGCGCTCGTTGCGCGGTTTTCCGAGAGCGCGCTCGCCGGGACCCATTTGAGCATTGCGACCTGGCGCGTGCTCGCGGCACTGTCGAATAACGGCCCGTTGCGTCAGATCGATATCGCCGAGATTACCAGCATGGACGTGTCCACCATGTCCCGCCTGGTCACGCGGCTGGTGCAGATGGGGCTGGTCAGCAGGACGCGATCGAGAACGAGCAACCGCGAGGTCGTCGTGGAGCTTACCCCAAAGGCAGCGACACTCGTCGCACGCCTGATCCCGATTGCAGAAGACCTGCAGGAAACAGCGACGCGCGGACTATCAAAGCAGGATCTGGGTGTGGTCAAACGAGCGCTGCGCCGGATGCACGAAAATCTCATGCGAGACGGCGCTGTAGAACCCAGTCATCGGCCAATTGGAGCGAGCAAAAAAGCGCTTGGAGCTTGAGCAGTCACCTCCGAGCGGCTCTGCCAAGCTCGTCTACTCCGGCTGGATGCCTGCCGCCCGCACGATGTCGGCCCATTTCCGGGTCTCTGCGGCTACATAGGCGCGCAATCCTTCCGGACTGCTGGTTACGGGCTCTATCCCCGCAGCGAGCAGCGCATCCCTGACCGCCTTGTCCGTGAGTGCGGCGTTCAACGCCGCATTGAGCTTGCCGACTACCGCTTTGTCGGTCTTGGCCGGCACGAAAGCCGCAAACCATGCGGTCAGCGTGTAGCCTGGGACGCCCTCCTCGATCATGGTCGGGAGCTCGGGCGCGAGCGGCGAGCGCTCGGCGCTCGACACCCCAAAGCCCTTCACCCTGCCGCCGCGGATCTGCGGCAGCGTCGTCGAGAGGTCCGCGAATACCAGCGAAATCTGCCCGCCGAGCAAATCCGCAACGGCCAACGGATTGCTCTTATAGGGCACGTGCAGCATGTCGAAGCCGGCGAGCGTCTTGAGCATTTCTCCTGCGAGGCGGGCAGAGCTCGAGCCGCTGCCGAAAGTGAGCTTGCCCGGATTTGCCTTCCCGTACGCAATGAGCTCGCGTGTATTGTTGGCCGGCACCGAGGGATGCACTGCCAGCGCCAGGGTGATGTCGCCGAGCTTTCCCACGGGCTCGAAATCCGCGATCGGATCGTACGGCAGCTTCTTGAACAGGCTCTGATTGGCAGCGTGCGTGGTATTGCTGGTGATGAAGACGGTGTGCCCATCCGGCGAAGCCCGCGCCACGTTCTGAGCCGCCAGCATTCCGCTCGCGCCCGCGATGTTCTCGACAACCACGGTCCAGCCCTGCGCATCCCCGAGCTTTTGCGCGAGAATGCGCGCCAGAGCATCGGTGGCGCTCCCTGGCGCGAAGGGAACAACGAACTTGATGGCTCTCTCCGGATACTGTTGCGCAGGCGCCTGATTTGAGCCAGCGAGGACGCTCGCAAACAGCCAGCCAGCGGTTGCGATCAATCGGAGCATGGAATTCTCCTTCCTCATGTCTGCAAACGCTCCCGGAATTCCGACGTTGTGCACCGCGTGAGAAGAGCTGCATTCACCCCGATTTTCATCGTGAGCAGGAAGAATGACAGTGATTTGCCGTGGCCGTCGAGGCCCAGGCTCGCGTTGACACCGCCCTCGAGAACGTCGTCCAGCACATAGTTGAAAGCGCAAAGCTTCGGCAGCTCGTAGCGCACGACTTTGCTCGGTCGTCGCGCAACGAAATGGGCTGCTACCCTCTCCGCGGTCGCCTGCTCGGCAATGGTCGCGTAAAACGCGGGGTCATAGCAAATGAGCGCGATGTTGAGCCGGTCGCCCTTATCGCCACTGCGCGCATGGGCGAGCCGATAGAGCGCAACTTCGATGTTACGGCTCATTCCGATGCGCCCAGGAAGGTGACCCTTGGCACGACCTTGTCGCGCTCGATCAGGCACGAGGCGCTCGCAAGCCGAGGCGTGAGATAACGGCGCACTCCCGCCCCCCCGGCGGGGCCCGAGCAATACAGAGCCTCGACTTCGTCGAGCAGAAGCTCGAGCGGCTCGCGCTCTGCATGTTGGGCGGCGAAGCGCAGCCGCACTTCCGCCGTCGCATCCGCATCAGTGGAACAGGCAGGCGCGAGAGTACCAAACAAGCTTGCACGACCGACGAGATCGACGCGGATTTGCAGTTCCGGCATGCGCTTTGCCATTCGCGTCGTGACGATCTCGGCCGCAAGCTGCGCGCGCGCAGGCGCATTCGGTCCGGCATAGCTGATCTCTGCCTCGCCGAGCATACCGCTTGCGAGGAAAGCGGTAGCCTTCAGCGTCTCCGGGCGCGGCTTCCCACGTGCGCCTACTACCCGCACGCGATCCGGTCCGACCGGCATGACTTCGACGTCTGTGATGTCCAGAATGACATCGGGGGTGAGATAGGCGGACGGATCGTGCACTTCGTAGAGAATCTGCTCGGCGACCGTGCGCCTGTCCACGATACCGCCGGACAGGACCGGCTTGGTGATGATGAGCTCACCCGAGGGCTCGACCTCGGCGATGGGATAGCCGAGCTCCGCCAGTCCTGGCACATCCTTGCGGCCGGGATCAGCAAAATATCCGCCCGTGACCTGCCCTGCGCATTCGAGGAGATGGCCGGCGAGCGTGCCGGAAGCGAGGCGCTGCCAGTCCTTCCAATCCCAGCGGTGGGCATGAACGAGAGGCCCGAGCGCAAGGGCCGGGTCCGCTACGCGCCCGGTCACGACGACCTCGGCGCCTTCATCGAATGCGCGTGCGATCGGCTCGGCTCCCAGATAGACGTTCGCCGCAACGATGTTCGCACATGGGTCCAGCACCTTACCATCCATCTGGCGGGCGGCGAGCTCTTCCGTCGAGAAGAGACCGTTCACATCGTCGCCTTCGATCACCGCGATGCGCGGGCGTGGGAAACCTGCCGCGCGGGCCAAGGTCGCAATTCGCTCGCCCGCCGCACGCGGGTTGGCAGCGCCGAAATTTCCGATAATGCGAATGCCGTTTTCAAGGCAGGGGCCGAGAGCCCCCGGCAACATGCGCTCCAAGGCGGGACTATAGCCGCGGGCGGGATCGCGTCGTTTTTCAAGCTGACAGAGCGCGAGGGTGCGCTCGGCGAGCGTCTCGAACATCAGGAAGCGGGGGTCCCGATGGCTTGCAAGCTCGCCTATGATCGGCAATGCCGCATCGGCGCGGTCCCCGGCAAAACCGGCCGCGCAACCAATGCGTACGAGCTGTTGCATGCAGGCCCGCTCCTTCCCGAGGCTAGTGCGGTGAATTTGAAGTTCCACTAGTGCTTTGCGCGAATTGCAACGCGTGCGCAATATCGTCCGCAATGATCCGGAGACATGCATAGCCATGAACACGATGCATTTTGGCGAGGCGAAGTCGCCCTACGTTCTTGCTCCTATGATTGCGCCGAGCGCATCATGATCCGCGCAGCCATAGTCGGGCTCGGCCGCTGGGGACGCGCGCTCGTGCGCTCGGTTCAGGGCAAAAGCGATGAGATCGAATTCATCCTCGCCTACACGCGCACGCCCGCGACCGCGAAGGAGTTCTGCCGCGATCACAACATCGCGCTTGTCGACAGCTACGACGATATTCTGCGCGATGCCGCTGTGGATGCAGTCGTGCTGGCGACGCCGCATGGAGAGCACGCGCAACAGACCATGGATGCCGCAGCGGCGGGCAAACACATCTTCGTCGAAAAGCCGATCACGCTCGACCGCGCGAGCGCGAACGCTGCAGTCGCGGCAGCCGAACGCGCCGGCATAGTGCTGGCCGTCGGCTTCTGCCGGCGCTTTCATCCATCCATCGGCGACATGCGCCAGCATCTCGAGGACGGCCGACTCGGCAGAGTGATCGCGATAGTGGCGCAGCACACGACCAGCACCGGACAGTTCATCCCGCCGGACAACTGGCGCGCCGCGCCGGAAGAAGCGCCGGGCGGCGCGCTCACGGCAGTCGGCGTGCACTCGCTCGATCACATGATCGAGTTTGCGGGGAGGATACGGGATGTGCGTTGCGTTGTCGGCCGCTATCTGCCGGGACCGTCAGATGACACGACCACGATCATGCTGCGGTTCGAGAGCGGCGCAACCGGAGCCATCTTCTGTTCGGTCGCGACCGCAACCAATTTCAGCTTCACTCTTTACGGCACGCAAGGTCTTGCGGAGATATCAAAGCCCAATCTGCAAAGCTTTCGCTTCGTGCCGGGCTCCAAAACGCCGCCTACGGGGGCCATCACCGCGCCACCCGATGAGATCAGGGAACACCCAGATTTCGACATGCTCCGTGCCGAGCTCAATGAGTTTGCCGGGTCGGTCACCGGGCGGCGAAGATATCCGGTGCCGCTAGAGGATGTCCTTCATGGGATGTCAGTTTTCGATGCCGTGGTGCGGTCCGCGAAGAGCAACCGAATAGAGGCGGTGGAGTGATGGGTCGCCGTCATCGACGGCGCTCATGGTCTCCGTCTTTCTGGAGCTGCCGCCGGGCCGCCGGAAAATGCCGCTCGAGCACCGCCTCGGGATTGATATAGGCTTCCTGCAGATCGACGCACCAGTCATTGAGCTCCTCGAGCGGGATCGGCAGGCCAGTCACGGCGCAACGCACGAAAGCGCCGGGACGGATCACGCGAAAGTCCCCGTCAAGATATTTGAGCTCGGCCTCCCCCGTCATCGGCGGGGAGCGATCGAATCGATTCAGCACGCTGCAGTCTCCGGCAGGAAAATTGCGCCCCTGCATTTCTGGCCCGGTCCGATCGACCTGCCAATGCGCAGAACATAATGTCTGGACACCTCACTTGGAAGCATCGGGTTGTGAAAGCGGCACGCGTTCTGACTGTGTTCCGGTGACGTGTACTCAGGAGGCGCCGCAGACTCTGTCTGCTCCCTCCCCCCTTGTGGGGGAGGGTTGGGGAGGGGGGTGGCGCGGTTTGCAACGTGGCGGCCATATTCCACGACCCCCACCCCCAACCCCTCCCCACAAAGGGGAGGGGAGTGCACCGAGCTTGCTGCACGTTCCCTCAATATCACTGAAGCGCGCTGTAGGTTATCCGAACAAGCTGCCTTGGCCCGGATCGCGGCGGCCGCGGTTCTTCGTCGTGGGTTGCGGCTTCTCGACCGTGGTGAACGACTGTTCTGCGGTGGCGCGCACGTAGCCGTCGTAGAATTCGATATCCACCGCCATCCCCGCAGCGATTGCTGCCGCCTTGCGCACGGGACGGCGCTTGAGATCCCGGATGAGCGCGAAACCGCGCTCGAGCACGCCGCGATGGGACAGCGCGTTGAGCAGCTGTCCACAGTGCTCGAGGAAGGCAGCTCGCTGCGCCAACAGTTGTTGGATCGCGCGTTCGCCGCGCTCCGCAAGCGATGTCACACGCTCGCGTACCCGGATGATTCGCGCACGGTGCGCGTCGGCATTGGCGCGCAGGCCCACCGCGAGCCGTGTCGTTGCATTGCGCAGTCGCTCCGCGCGTCGCGCCCGCGCGATGCCATCCGCCCGCCGCCCGCGTTCCATCAAGGCCGACAAGACTTCGCAACAGCGCGTGATCCGCGCGCGCAGCACGTGCGGGCCAAGCCGCCCCGCAATGCGCGAGAACTGCGCGTGATGACTCTGCGCATTGGCAATCAGCGCGCGCGGAAGGCGGGCACCGGCACTGTCGAGGCGTTGGCGCGGGAGAGCAAGCAGCTGCTCGACGCTGGGCAAAGCGCGAGTTGCCGCACGCAGCTCAGTGCGCCGGCCTTCCTGGCAGCGCTGCCAACAGGCGAGCGAGCGGCGCGCCAATCCGGCAAGACGCAGCAGCAGCTCTGCCCGCACCGGCACGGCGATCTCGGCCGCGGCACTCGGCGTCGGCGCGCGCAGGTCGGCGACAAAGTCGATGAGCGTCACATCGGTCTCGTGCCCGACCGCGGAAATGAGCGGGATCGTGCTCGCCGCCGCCGCCCGCGCCACGTTCTCCTCGTTGAACGCCCACAGGTCCTCGATCGAGCCGCCGCCGCGGGCAACGATGATGAGATCAGGCTTGCGGATCAGGTCCCCCGGGAGGAGCGCATTGAATCCCTCGATGGCTGCCACGACCTCTTCGGCCGCCCCCTCGCCTTGCACCCGCACCGGCCAGACGATCACATGGCGCGCGAACCTGTCCGCCAGCCGGTGCAGGATATCGCGGATTACGGCCCCGGTCGGCGAGGTGATCACGCCTATGACCTCGGGAAGGTAGGGAAGGCGCCGCTTGCGCGCTGCATCGAACAGTCCCTCCCCGGCCAGCTTTTTCTTGCGCTCCTCGAGCAAGGCCATGAGGGCGCCAACGCCTGCGGGCGCTAGCGTCTCCACCACGATCTGATATTTGGACTGGCCAGGATAGGTGGTGAGGCGGCCGGTGACGATAACTTCGAGGCCCTCCTCGGGCTTGATGCGCATGCGCGCGTATGCGGTCTTCCAGACCACGGCTTCGATCTTCGCGCTCTCGTCCTTGAGCGCGAAATAGCAGTGGCCGGACGAATGCGCGCCGCGGTAGCCCGAGATTTCGCCGCGCACGCGCACATAGCCGAACGCGTCCTCGACCGTCTTGCGCAGCGCGGCCGAGAGCTCGGAGACCGTCCATTCGCGGATGTTGAGGCGCGCCGGCTCGTTCATCGCGCTGCGCTCATCCCCTACGCTGCGACCTTGCCGTTGTATTGCTCGTCAGTGACGTGCTCGAGCCAGGTGACGTGCTTGCCGTCGAGGTGCTCTTGCAGCGCGATGTGCACCATATCGGTTTCCGGTCCGGCGCCGTGCCAGTGCTTTTCCTCCGGCGCGATCCACACCGTGTCGCCGGGGCGGATTTCGCGGATGGGACCGCCCCACAGCTGCACCCGTCCGATCCCGGATACGACGTGCAGCGTCTGCCCGAGCGGATGCGTATGCCATGCCGTGCGCGCGCGCGGCTCGAACCGCACCCAGGCGCCGCGGATACGCGCGGGCGCCGGCGCCTCGATAATGGGATTCTGCCAGACCGTGCCGGTGAACGAGTCGGCCGGCCCGCGCCGCGAAGCTGTGGAACCCAATGGCTTGATGTCCATGAGCGCGCGTCCTTTCGCAGATTGTGCCTCGACCCGCCTCCTAGCACCGATCCACCTTCCCTAGAAGCCCGCGATACGAGGCGCATCACGGCCATGATCCACAGGAACGACGGTTGTTTGCTGGAGAAGCCGCTGCGCCATGTTACATGAGCGTTGAGATCGTCTCGGGTTGAGTTCAGATGAACATCCTTATCCTGGGGTCGGGCGGGCGCGAGCATGCCCTCGCGTGGAAGATCGCGGCGAGCCCCCTGGTGGAGCGCCTCTATTGTGCGCCCGGCAATGCCGGGATCGCGCAGGAATGCGAGCTGGTTGCGCTTGATCTCAGAGACCACGCAGGCGTGATCGGATTCTGCCGGGCAAACCGCATCGGTCTTGTTGTGGTCGGGCCCGAGGCGCCGCTGTGCGCGGGCATTGTGGACGACCTCACGGCGGCGGGGATCAAGGCGTTCGGGCCGAGCAAGGCCGCCGCACAGCTCGAAGGCTCCAAGGGTTTCACCAAGGACTTGTGCAGGGCTAATGGCATTCCGACCGCCCGCTATCAGCGCTTCGATGCGGCGCTGCCGGCTAAGGCCTATGTGCGCGCCCAAGGCGCCCCCATCGTGGTGAAGGCAGACGGACTTGCCGCCGGCAAGGGCGTCGTGGTCGCGGGAAGCATCGCTGAAGCGGAAACGGCAATCGAGGACATATTTGCGGGGGAGCTCGGTGCTGCGGGCGCGCAAATCGTCGTGGAGGAGTTCCTCGAAGGGGAGGAAGCATCGTTCTTCGCGTTGTGCGACGGCGAGACCGCGATCCCGCTCGCGACAGCACAGGATCACAAGCGCGCCTTCGACGGCGACAAGGGATCGAACACGGGCGGCATGGGCGCCTATTCGCCGGCGCCGGTGATGACCGAAGAGCACGCGCAGCGTGCCATGCACGACATCGTGCTGCCCACCCTACGTGTGATGAAATCGTTGGGGATGCCCTACAAGGGCGTGCTCTATGCCGGGCTGATGATCACCCCGGAAGGGCCGAAGCTGATCGAATACAATGTGCGCTTCGGCGATCCCGAATGTCAGGTGCTGATGTTGCGGCTGATGTCGGATCTGGTCCCGGCGATGCTCGCCTGTTGCGACGGCGTGCTCAAGAGTTTTGATTTGCGCTGGTATCCCGACGCGGCGATTACGGTCGTAATGGCCGCCAAAGGCTATCCCGGTCCTTATGCCAAAGGCTCATCGATCGAAGGATTGGACGCCGCGGCCGAGGTGGAGGGTGTCGAGATCTTCCATGCCGGCACCATTGCCCAGAACGGGCGCATTCTTGCCAATGGCGGGCGCGTGCTCGATGTCTCGGCTGTCGGTCGGACGGTGGCAGAGGCGCAGGCGCGCGCCTACGCAGCCGTCGATCGCATCCGCTGGACCGAGGGCTTCTGCCGCCGCGACATCGGCCATCGCGCCGTGGCAGCGAACAGAGGACGTTAAGCTTCGTAATCCTGCGTGAAACTGTCTGATGCATCATTACATCGTCCCACCAACTGGTTCCGTCATTCCGGGGCGCCGCGTAGCGGCGAGCCCGGAATCCATAACCACCGCCGGTGCCGTTACCATGGGCCATCAATGGCGAGGGCCTGGGCTTATGGATTCCGGGCTCGCGCGCAAGCGCGCGCCCCGGAATGACGCTGCATATGATGCATAACGAAGCGACCTGGCGGCCGTGATGTCCGACCTCGCGGATCTTTATCCCGGTTTTGCCTCGCATTGGGTCAACACGCTCGCCGGCCGCATCTTTGCCCGGACCGGCGGCACCGGGCCGCCGCTCCTCCTTCTCCACGGACACCCGCAGACGAATGTGATGTGGCACCGCATCGCGCCGATGCTGGCGCGACAGTTCGTCCTCATCATTCCCGACCTGCCCGGCTACGGCTGGTCCGACGCGCCGGAGGCGGATGTCCAGCACGCGCCCTACACCAAGCGCGCCATGGCGAACGCGATGATCGAGGTGATGGAGGCGCTCGGACATGTCCGTTTCCGCATCGCGGGGCACGACCGCGGCGGCCGTGTGGCCTATCGTCTGGCGCTCGATCATCCCGGCCGGCTCGAAAAGATCGCCGTGCTCGACATTGTGCCGACATGGGCGATGTGGCACCGCCTCGATCCAAAGCTCGCCATGCGTACGTGGCATTGGACTTTCCTTGCTCTTCCGGCTCCGTTTCCTGAAACCATGATCGGAAAGGACCCGCTCTTCTTCTTCGATTGGCGCGCCCGGCAGGGCACCAAAGCGAAGGATCTTGCCGTCTTCGACCCGCGCGCGCTCGCGCATTATCACGCTTTCTTCAACGATCCCGTGCGCATCCATGCGGTCTGCGAGGATTATCGCGCCGGGCGCACCACCGATCTCAACCATGACGAGGCCGACCGCGCGGCGGGGAAGAAGATTGCATGCCCGCTGCTTGCGATATGGGGCACGGCCGGGGGCGTACCCGCCGAGACGGAAGATCCGCTTGCGACCTGGCGGGAATGGGCGCGCGACGTGCGCGGCTTCGGTATCGACTGCGGGCATTACCTTGCCGAGGAGGCGCCGGAGGCCACTGCCAGAGCGCTGGTCGATTTCTTCAGCCCTTCCCTATGACTACACCGATCGACCGGCAGGCAACCTTTTCCGGCACAAAGGAAGTAGCGCCGCCGCTCGCGATCGATGTTGCGCGGCTCGAGCCCGTCCTCTCCGCACGGCTACCGGACTTTCACGGCCCGCTTGCCGTGAGCCAGTTCAAGGGCGGGCAGTCTAACCCGACCTATCTCGTGCAGACGCCGAACCGTCGCTATGTGCTCCGGCGCAAGCCGCCAGGAAAGCTGCTGCCCTCCGCGCACGCGGTGGACCGCGAGTTCCGCGTCATCAGCGCGCTCTCCAAGCAGGGATTTCCGGTTGCCGAGCCGGTGCTCTATTGCGAGGACGAACGGATCGTCGGCACCGCGTTCTATCTCATGGGCTTCGTGGAAGGCCGCGTGATCTGGGAGCCGCACATGCCCGCAACGGATCCGCACGAGCGCGCCGCCGTCTACGATGCGATGAATTCCACGCTCGCGGGACTGCACTCCTTCGATCCCGCAGTGCTTGGTCTCGCAGACTTCGGTCGCGGCGAGAATTACGTCGCTCGCCAGATCGAACGCTGGTCGAAACAGTATCAGGCCTCACAGACGGAAGAGATCGGCGAGATGGAGGAGCTTGCCGCATGGCTGCCGCGGCATCTGCCGCCGCCCGCGCCGATACGGCTGGTGCACGGGGATTATCGGCTCGACAACATCATTCTCGCGCCGGGGCGGCCCACCATTCTCGCTGTCCTCGACTGGGAGCTTTCCACCTTGGGCGACCCGCTCGCGGACCTTACCTACCATCTGATGCAGTGGGACATGCCGCCGTCGGAAACGGGTGCGGGGGTGGGCTCGCTCCTCGGTCGCGATCTCGGACGCCTCGGCATTCCGTCGCGCAGCGCGTACGTGGATGCCTATGTTGCGCGGACCGGCCTCGATCCGCGGCCCCATCTGCCGTTCTATCTCGCCTACAACTTCTTCCGTCTCGCTGCGATCCTGCAGGGGATCGTCGGTCGTGTGCGCGACGGAACGGCGACGAGCGAGAAGGCGCTCGCCATGGCGCCGCTGGTACGGCCGCTCGCGTGCAGGGCATGGGAGCTCGCCCGCCAGGCGGGC
>Ga0210403_10002220_pt1 | contig 17787 bp, 13 predicted proteins | sample IncBWC19MmetaG_FD_150863 | JGI IMG/M metagenome (GOLD analysis project Ga0210403, IMG submission 150863) | Forest soil microbial communities from Barre Woods Harvard Forest LTER site, Petersham, Massachusetts, United States - Inc-BW-C-19-M | ecosystem: Environmental > Terrestrial > Soil >... | reverse complement strand
CGAATAGAGGAGGCGCGACCTTCGGCTTCGCTGATGAGGCGCTGACGTTCGGCATTGGCGATCGTTTCGATACGCTGACGCTCGATTTCCGCGCCCTTTAGAACGGTGGCGATGAGTTCGCGTTCGCGACGCGCGATTTCCGCTTCCTGCACTTTGACTTGCGCTTCGCGCTCGACTTGCTGGACGCGGACGGACTCCTCGACGACGCGCTGTTGCATGACATTGGTCTCGATTTCATACGCTTTATCGGCGGTGGCCTGGGCTTTCTTGGTCAATTCCAAGTAGCTGGCTTTCTTAATGTCCAGGTCGCGTTGCGCTTCGGCTTGTTTGGCCATGGAGGCAGTTTCTGCGGCGACGCGCTCCTGATCGGCTTGCGCTTTGGCAACGGCCGCGGCACGTGTGGCTTCGGCGCGCTTGATGGCGATGTCGCGGTCGGCTTCGGCGGCGGCTACTTCGGCATCGCGCTTGATGCGCGCGATGTCCGGGCGGCCCATGTTGGTGATGTACTCGTTCTTGTCGCGGACTTCCTTGATAGTGAAGCTCACGACTTCGAGCCCCATCTTGCTCATGTCGTCGGCACACGTCGAACGCATACGGTCGCCGACCATTTCCGGTTCCTTGACGATCTGCTCGACGGTAAGCTGGCCGATGATTCCCCGGAGATGGCCTTCCATGACCAGCCGAATGAGGGATTCGCGCTGTTCGGGCCGCTTGCTCAAAAATTGCTCGGCCGCCGTCAGGATGGATTCCTTGTCCGACTTCACTTTAATTTGCGCGACCGCTTCGACAGTAACGGCGACGCCCTGGTTAGTATAAAGGCTCTGCTGCGGAGCGACGTCAAAGGACATCAACTCCAGCGAAAGATCCCGGCAGGTCTGCACCATCGGAAAAATAATCGCGCCCCTGCCGCTATACACGTGCGTGCCTCCCATCCCGTAGACGATGAGAGCTTCATTCGGCCCGGCCTTTCGGTACATTCTGGCGACGACGGTCATCGCAAAAATGACCAAGAGAACGAGTAACCCTGCGCCGACCACCACATCCATTGGCAACCCGAACATAGAGACCTCCCTTTCCTGCATCTGGCCAGACTGTTGGCATCGTTCGTCAGTCCGCAAAATTGTTCAGTTTGTGAATTCGTCCCACTTCTTCACGTAGGCAATTCCCTTTTCGTAGCGCTCGATGACGACTTCGGCGCCTTTTTCGATGGACTTGCCGTCGTCGGTGCGTGCACCCGCGCACCGGCGGACGCCCGCAAGAGAGAAAATGATTTCGCCGGTGCCGTTTTCGCGAATGGGAAGGCTGAGCGTACCTACCGATCCTTCGATACGGTAGTCTTCGCTTTTCATCGGTGTATCGGTGGTCTTCATTAACTTCACCATGAAGCTAAAAATGACCCACGCCGCCAAGAGTCCTGCAACGGTTGAGATACCCAGCGAAAGCAGCGCAACCATGTGCGAGTGCCGGGTAAGGAGGTACCCGGTCCCGCCGAACCACGCTAGAAACATCAGCGCGGAGAGCGCGTTAAACCGGGAGACGTGTCCACCGCCCCGCATGCCCCCGCGCATTCCACCGCCAACGTGATGACCGCTCGCAAAGGGAACGTGCATTTTGAAGGGCAGATGGATGTGCACGGCGCCGGCGAGAAACGAAATCGTCACGAGGGCGAAGCCCACCAGGAAGCAGAAGAGATAGAAGTCAGACCAAGTCATAAGACACCCCGAAACGCAGCACCCCGCTGCGTGGACTGGAATCCGAGACGACGCTGACCTGCGCGGTCAGTTATTCAGGGAACTTGCGGGCGGTGGATGTCCACTGCCCTGATGCTTGGCCGGATGCAAGACTTCGCCTAGACGTTCGGCGAGACCCGGCGTGCGAAGAATTTCGGCAAGAAGCAAAAGCGCGCGGCGCGAATCTTCCACTTCCGCGATGGCCAAGAGGCCGCGGCGAAGCTCTGGGTCGGCGGAGAATTGTTCGGCGGCGGAATAGAGCCAGGAGTCGATCTTGGCGTCAACGACGCGCAAGGAAGACTGCAGCTCGGGCGTGTAGCCTTCCGGATCGTCCACCAGAAAACCGGGATAGACGCGGAAGAAACGGGCGAGGAGCGTGCGCGTGCCGTGAGTCAGGTGCGGGCGCGTGCCGCTTTCGATTTGCGAGAGGTAGGCCTGGCTTAAGCCGCGGCCTACTTCTTTTTTCATGGCGGCGGCCAGCTCTTGTTGGGTCATGGGGCGGCCGAGGCCGCGCAAGGAACCTTCTACGGAGCGGAGAGAACGGAGTTTGTTGCCGAGAGTCATCGAGGAACCTCTTTATTGCAATATGCGAATACGATATTACTTATAGCTATTTGTGTCAAGGACTATATTTGTAGTGTTTTCAGTGAGTTGCGGGGGAGCGGAGTGAGTAGTGAATAGTGAGTAGTGAGTAGTGAGTAGCAGGAGGGGCGCAGCATGCTGCGCCCCTACAAAGGCGCGGGCTTGCGCTGCGCATGATTTGGAAAAAAGCGGGGGAAAAGGAAAAGAGGAGAGGCGAGTGACGGAAACGGCAGAGCGAGAGGCGGAAAAGAGCACAGGCAAGAGTGCCTGAGCTACTGGGTTAGTCGGGTTTGCGGAGGGATTGGAGGTCGATGCCTAATTGCTGGCACTTTTTGTAGAGATGGCTGCGTTCGAGACCGAGGGCGCGGGCCACGTTGGTCATGTGGAAGTTGTGGCGCTTGATTTCGGCGAGGAGAACTTCTTTTTCGAAGGCTTCGGTGCGTTCGGTGAGAGTACCGGAAGAGAAGGAGGTTGAGGAAGTAGAGGATGTAGAGGATGTAGAGGAGGTAGAGGAATCGGAGGGCGGCGTGGATATGACTTGGGAGACATCGGCGGCGGTGACGGAGTCTTCGGCGGAGAGCAGGATTAGGCGCTCGACTACGTTGCGGAGTTCGCGGACGTTGCCGGGCCAGGCGTAGCGGCGAAGTTCGGCGATGGCGTCAGGAGCGAAGAGCTTTTCTTTCCAGTTATTTTGCGCGGCGACCTGGCGAGCGAAATGGGCGACGAGGTCGGCAAAATCTTCCGGGCGTTCGCGCAGCGGCGGGAGGGCAAGCGGAAAAACGTAAACGCGATGGAAAAGATCGCGGCGGAAGGCGTTTTGTTTGACGAGATCCTCGAGGTTGCGATGCGTGGCGACGAGGACGCGGACGTTGACGCGAATGGGCTTGTCGCCGCCGACGCGCTCGACTTCGCCTTCTTCGAGAACGCGCAGCAATTTGGCTTGCATGGAGACGGGCATATCGCCGATTTCGTCGAGGAAGAGAGTGCCGCCTTCGGCTTGTTCGAATTTGCCGAGATGCTTGGCGGCGGCGCCGGTGAAGGCGCCCTTTTCGTGGCCGAAAAGTTCGGATTCGATGAGCTCGGCGGGGACGGCGGCGCAATTGAGCGTGATGAAGGGATTTTCATGGCGCGGGGATTTTTCGTGAATGGCGCGCGCGACGAGTTCCTTGCCGGTGCCCGTTTCGCCGAGGATGCAGACGCGGGTTTCGCTGGCGGCGACGCGATCGACTTGGGCGAGGAGCTTTTTCATGGCGGACCCACCGCCGACAAGTTCATGTTTGCCGAGGCGGTGGCGGAGTTCGCGGTTTTCGTCTTCGAGGCGGGAGAGGCGGAGGGCGTTTTCCACGGTGACGAGGAGCTTGTCGGTGGAAAGGGGCTTTTCGAGAAAATCGAGCGCGCCGAGTTTGGTGGCTTTGACGGCCATTTCGACGTTGGCCTGGCCGGAGATGAGAACGATGGGAGTATTGATGCCGGCGTGTTTGAGGTCTTCGAGAAGCTCGATGCCGCTTTTGCCGGGCATGACGACGTCGGAGAGAATCAAGTCGAAGGATTCGGTGCGGAGAAGTTCGAGGGCGCGGGGCGCGTTGTCGCAGACGGTGGCTTCATGGCCGGCGAGGCGGAAGGCACGAGAAAGAGAGGCCAGCGTGTTGGGGTCGTCATCGACGAGGAGGAGGTGGGCTTTGCGCGGCAAGTGGGTGTCCTTTGTAGCGGCGATTTAGTCGGAGGCGGCCGCAGTGAGGCTCTGTGGCGATTTTTTCTCGGGCGCGGCTTCTTCCAGAGGCGCCGGCGGATGCGTGGACTGGCGCTGCGGGAGTTCGATGCGGAAGGTTGTACCGTGCCCTTCGTCGCTGGAGACGGAGATGGTGCCGTGATGATCGCTGACGACGGATTGAATGATGGCGAGGCCGAGGCCGGTGCCCTGGACTTTCGTGGTGTAGTAGGGCGTGAAGAGGCGCGAGCATTCTTCGGGCGTGAGGCCTTTGCCCGTGTCGGAGACTTCGATGCGGACGTTGCCTTCGTGCTCGGTGGTGCGCATGGTGAGTGTGCCGCCTGCGGGCATGGCGTCGAGCGCGTTGAGCACGAGATTTTGGAAGGCGCGGTGGAGGAGGTCGGCGTCGGCGTCGATTTCGGGGAGCGGCTCGGTGAGAAAATATTCGGGGATGACAGGAGGCTTGCCGACGGCGTTGAATTGGGGTTCGAAGAGGCGCACGGCGTTGCGGAGGGCTTCATTGATGTTGACGCGAGCAAAATGCGGGGCTGGCATTTTGGAGAAATCGCTGAAGCGGCCGACGATGGTGTTGAGGTTGGCGAGTTCGGCTTTTAAGGTGGCGGTGGATTCGTTGAAAACTTCCAGGAATTGTTTGGCGTCGAGTTGACGGGCTTTCTGCAAATTTTCGACGGTGATTTGTAGCGGGAAGAGCGGGTTGCGGAGTTCGTGGGCGAGGCGGCGGGCGAGCTCGCGCCAGGCGGCGACGCGTTCGGTTTGTACAAGCTGTTCGCGCTGGGCGGCGAGAGTTTGCGTCATTTCATTGAATGCGGAGGCGAGCTGGCCGATTTCGTCGCGGCCGCGCAAATCGATGACCGTGTCCCATCGGCCGGAGGCAACTTCGCGCGCGCCTTCAGCGAGTTCTTCGAGCGGGCGCGTGATGCGCGCCGAGACCCACAGGCTGATGAGCAGGCCGATGAGCAGGGCGGCGCCTGCGACGGCGGCGGCGATTTGCAGGATGTGGCGCGTCAGAAGTACGAGTTCCCTGCGCGAACTGCCTAGCAAGAGAACGGCGAGAAGCTCATTGTTGCGGCCAGCGAGCGGAATAGCGTGAAAGGATTCGGCGTCGGCGGCGTTTTGGGTCCAGTCGATGGTGCGAACGAGCGGCTTGGGCTGCTTTTGAATGTCTTCGATCAGCGGGCGCAAGCGGTCGGCTTGTTCGAACGAGCCGTTGACGTCGGTGAGCGCCGAAGCGACAAAGCCCTGCTCAAGATTGCGGTAGAGCAAGGCGCGGGTGCCAGCCGGAGGAACAAGCGAGGCGAGGAAGTTTTGATCGAGCTTGCGGCCGCCGATGATGTACATGTTCTTATCGTTTCCGCCGGAGAGCATGCGGACGACGGTGAGGGAAAGCGCGACTCCGTCAGGAAGTTCTTCCTTGCGCAAGAAGGGCGCGGACTCATTCCAGTTTTTGTTGGAGGTCACCCAATCGTTTTTGTAGCCGACGCGCGCGGGATATTGCGCGGAGGAGATGAGCGTGCCATCCCAGTTCACAAATTCGACAAAATCCAGGCCGTGATCCTGGGCGGCACCGGCGGCGTCATGGACGTAGAGTGATTGGTCGGGGCGGGGGCCGGCCAAATCAATCGCTACCTTCAAAGTGATTTCAGCGTCGGTGATATTTTTCACCTGGCGGGCGATCTCTTCGCCGCGCTGCGCGTACTCCTTGTTGAACTGGGCGACGAGGGCTTCGCTGCGCTGGGCATCGGATTCTTCGAACGCGGCTTGCGTGTAGTGCGTGACGCCGTAGGCGACGAGGGAAACGGAAGCGAGCACGGTGATCAGAAAAATCCAGAAAAGTTTTGTACGGAAGCTCATGGCTTGGCTCCGGGGACGGCGGCGGCGGCACGCGGTTGCGGAGAAGTTGGTGCCGTGGGATTGGCGGGGCTTGAAGAATCTGCTGCGGCAGGATCGGGAGTTTCGAGCCAGACATCGGCGAGATGCCATTCGCCCCAGCGCGCGGGCATCCAGTCGCGGACATTCGCGCCGATGCCGACCGATTCGGCTTGCACAAGCAGCGGCAGAATGCGCCGGTCTTCCAGGACGCGGCGTTCGCGCGCGTAGAGCTGTTCGTGATCGGTGCTCGTGGCGTTCACCTCAGGAGGCTCGGTCAGATTATATGCTGCAAACAGGGAATCGAGTTCGACGCGCGGCGAAAGACTTGAATAGTGCCACGCGAAAAGGTGAACACCGGCGGGAGGATCGGAGGGAGCCGGAGGGGCGGCGGCACCTGCGCGCGGAATCGGTCTAGCGAGGACTTGCACGGAAATGGCGGCTTGCCGTGCGTTGACGGCAACGCGCTCGCCGAGGAGCTTCGCCAAATCGCCCCCCGGATCGACGCGCAGGCGCAGCGGTTCCGCGCCCGCGGCTTCATTCGCAGGAAGCCCGCGGCGCAACTCCTTGGCGCGTTCCAGATTGGTTTCCACGTTGAAGAGGAAAGCATATCCCGAGAGCCACTGCGGCAAAAGGGCCGCCGCGGGTTCGGCTTGCTTCTGAAGCAACACGTTGGCCATGGTGCCGCGGTCGAGAGAAAGAGAAAGCACCTCGCGCAGATGAAGATCCGAAGCAGCGGCTTGCGCGTCGTCGAAGCGCAAACCAAAAAGTGTGACTGGCTCCGAAGACCAGACGCGCAGATTGGCTTGCCTTGCGCGCGGAACAAGTTCGGGAGAGAGTTCGATCAAATCGGCTTTGCCGAGTTGCAAATCAAACATGGCACGTAACGGAGGAACGCCAAGCGTCACGTCAATCGCATCAACAAACGGACGGCCAGACCAGGCATCTTCGTTCGCGCGAAAGAAAAGATGTGCAGCTACAGCCGGAGTCTCCCTCAAAACAAAAGGCCCGGTCCCGGCGAGCACGCCGCTGGCACCCACCCGGTAGACAAAGTAGCGGCTGGAGGCAAGCTGCTCCAGCAAATCCGGCGCAGGCACGTTGGACTGGATCACGATGGCATTGCCGGCCGCGGAGATCTGTTCTGCCGCGGGAAGCAGCGGCTGAAGCGCCGCAACGATATCTTCTGGGCCCATAGGTGTGCCATCCGAGAACTTGACGCCCGCACGAATCGTAAATCGCCAACGTTTGCTCGAACCATCGTGCGACCATTCCGTCGCGAGCACCGGTTGAAACCGGCCGTAGTTATCGAGCGCGACCAGTCGTTCGAACACAAGCTCCGCCAGTTTTTCATTCGTGGCTGCGTCGAGCGAACCCACGTGCCACTCTCGCGGATCAAGAGATACACCTGCCGCATGCATCTCAACGCGCAAGCTCCCACCATACCTCGGATGCGTGGAGGCACGGCACGCGAGGGCTGTCACCAGCAGCACGCTACTTAGAGCAAGTAATCGAAAGTTGGTACGCCTCATACCGACCTGTCTGAAGATTGTGATCGATTGCGACAGCTCTCGCATTCGCGGACGGATCATCCACGGTTCGTGTGGCCGGAGTGTGCAAAGCAATGATCGGTCCTGGAAATTCCATAGAAACGGACACTGCCTGCGCTCGCCGGTCCTTTATATCGATGGCCCGAATCTCATCGCCCTTGCTCCAGTCTCCTTTGCCAGTTACGAGCAACTGCCAGCCGCTTCCACAGCCGCTGTACACGCTTGCAATCTCTCCACCCCAATCCGAAAAAAGCGCGACGGGCTCCGCGCCGTCTTCGTACAACCGCGCGATGCCATCCTGTCCGGTCACGACAATTTTTGTTTTTCCCTCGGACTCAAATTGTGCTGCCGAGATCCAAGCACCCAATTTCTTTCCCGCCATCGTGGCGGTAGACACCGTCCGCACAGGCATGGGGTCAGTGGTTCGCTCGCAACTCCAGCCTCTTCTGTCCGCAAAGGAAATCCGGCAAAGCTCTCCAGGCCAATACACCGCCTGCGAATCAACGCCCATCGCCCAAAAACCTCGCTTATCGCGCTCGCTTGGCCGGTGAGTGGGAATATGCTCGGAACCGGTAGGAACCCACTGCTCTCCGCGCCATTCATAGAAACTGATCTCTTGAGTTCCAAGAACATAAGCGTGCTTGGTCTCACGGTCTAACACCACGTCGAAAATTGGCTCATCCTGCGAAAAAAGAAGTTCCCTGTGCAACCCGATGCTGAATGAAGGTTCAGACGGTGCCGGACCTTTCACGGACCCGATGGTGTCCATGATGGTCTGTGTAGTTTCTTTCCGCTGGATTTGCACAACGCCTATATATTCTGTGGGCGTTTGCGTGACGCTCACAAAAAGGCTCAGGGATCCGTCAGGTGACTGAACTTTGTCGCTACGGCGCTGCAGTTCATCCTGAAAGGCCGCCGAGAAACTGGCAAACTCCGCGCTCCGCATAGAAGAGAGATTCCGGAAATCGCAGTTCACTGCCGTTCCGTGGGTAGACGCCCAGACTTTTCGGGCCAGCAGGCGAGCTGATTCCTCCAAAGTGTCGGCTTGAGCTGGCAACGGCAAAAAAACGAGTACGTAAAAAAGAACAAATCTTAGAATTTGGAGAATAGTCGCGCGGCTCCGCGCGCGCGGCGGAGAGAGATTTTGCTTGGCGGACACTGGCTTGCCAGAAGATGATATCACGGCTGCAAGGCGGGGCACGGTGCGCTACAAACCGGATGTGCCGGGTTCGCAGGATAATTTTAGATAAACTAGCCTGAATTAAGCGGAAAATGCCCAGCCCCTTGAAACAATTTGCAATCAAGTGCGTCCATCTAAGTGGTCGGGTTCCGGGGTAAATCTCTGCCTTCAAAGGTGTCCAAGATGAATCGAAGCGTTCTTCGTAAGAATGCACTGCTGTGGCTGGCGGTTGCGGCAATCGCGGGTATCACCTCTCTGCCGGCCAAGGCACAATCCGCCGGGGAAGCCGATCCAGCCCCCGCCGGCCCCACGCGCCTGCTTCGCTTTGCGGACATCTCGAAAGACCGCGTCGTTTTCGCCTACGCCGGAGATTTGTGGAACGCCTCACGCGAAGGCGGTTCGGCGCGGCGCCTCACTTCGCATGTCGGCGAAGAGCTCTTCCCTAAATTTTCTCCCGATGGCAAATGGGTCGCCTTCACCGGCGAGTATGACGGCAACCCGGACGTCTACGTAATCTCCGCCGAAGGCGGCGAACCCAAGCGCCTTACGTTCCACCCTTCGAATGACATCGTTCTTGGCTGGACGCCCGACGGCAAAAACATTCTCTTCCGCTCCGACCGTTTCAGCTCGCCGCTTGGCCGCTCGACAAAGCTCTACCTCGTCTCTCCGCAAGGCGGCAGCGCGCACCCGCTGCCCGTTCCACGTGGCGACCTCACATCGTTTTCGCCTGACGGCACAAAGATCGCCTACCTCGAAACCTCGCAAGAATTCCGCACTTGGAAGCGCTATCGCGGCGGCTGGAGCCTCCCGATCGCCATCTACGATTTGAAAAAGAATACCTACGAAGAGCTACCAAAAACCGCCGGCATGGACATGTTCCCCATGTGGCACGGTAACTCCATCTATTTCATCAGCGACCGCGAAGGCATCATGAACCTCTACAGCTACGACCTCGCCTCCAAGCAAACCAAAAAGCTCACCGACTACCAGGAATTCGACATCAAGTGGCCCAGCCTCGGCCCCGACGCCATCGTTTATGAAAATGGCGGCCTGCTCTACGAATACAATCTCAATAGCGGCAAAACCCGCAGTCTTCCGATCACTGTCCGCGCCGAAGACATCGAAGCCCGCCCGGTATTCAAGAGTGTCGGCGACAACATCGGCAGCGCTGCGATCTCTCCGTCCGGCGTGCGTGCCGTAGTCGAAGCCCGCGGCAATGTCTTCACCATTCCCGCCGAGCACGGCAGTGTCCGCACGCTCACCACAGAACATTCCAGCGTTCACGAACTTGGCCCCGTGTGGTCGCCCGACGGCAAGTGGATCGCCTATCTCTCCGACAAATCGGGCGAATACGAACTCTACACGCGGTCGCAAATGGGCGGCGACGAAACGCGGATCACGACCGACGGCAAAGTCTACCGTTACGGGCCGATCTGGTCGCCCGACAGCAAAAAGCTTCTTTATGCCGACAAGTCCAATCAGCTTTGGTACGTGAGCCTTGACGACAAAAAACCCGTTCTCGTGGAATCCTCGGACTATGGCCTCATCGGCGATGCTTCGTGGTCGCCCGACAGCCTCTGGCTCACGTATTCCAAGCCCCATCGCCGTGGCGCGAACGACGTATTTCTATATTCGCTGGCTTCGAAGAAAATCACGGAAGTCTCAACCGGCTTCTACAACGACAACAATCCTGTCTTCGATGAAAACGGAAAATATCTCTATTTCATCTCCACGCGTTATTTCTATCCCAGCATCGGCCAGCTCGATCAGCGCTACAACTACTACTCCACCGACGGGATCTTCGCCGTCACGCTGAAGGCCGATGAACTCTCTCCGTTTAAACCCGAGAGCGACGACGAAAAAATTGCCGACGAGAAAAAGGATGAAAAGAAAGATGAAAAGAAGACGGACGCCGCCAAGTCTGGAGAGAAAAAATCCGACGAACAAAAAGAAGAGAAGAAAGCGGAAGCCGTAAAACCCATTCAGATCGATCTCGAGGGTATCAGCAGCCGCGTAGCTCCGGTGCCGATCGGGGCCAGCATTCTGAGCAACCTCGCCGCTCGCAAAGACAAATTCTATTACTTTTCCACGCCCCAGGAAGCACGCCAATTCGGCACGCCCGACGACGGGCCAAAAAACGTCCTGCATGTCTACGACGTAACCAAGCGGAAGGATGAAGTCTTGCTCGAAGGCATCGAGTCGTATGACCTCAGCAAAGACAGCAGCAAGGTTCTTTACAAGGCTGGGCCCGTTCTCGGCATCACCGACGCCGTACCGGGCAAAGCCAAAGTCGGCGCCGGCAAACTAGATCTCAGCGGACTGCAGGTGCAGATCAATCCCCGCGAAGAGTGGCGCCAGATTTATCACGAAGCTTGGCGCATCGAGCGCGATTTCTATTGGGACCCGAACATGACCGGCCATGACTGGAATAAAATCGGAGCGCGTTACGAAGCGCTCCTCCCCTGGGTGGCCCATCGCAGCGATCTGAATTATTTAATCGGCGAACTCATCGCGGAGCTGAGCACTTCGCACACGTACGTTGGCGGCGGCGATCAGCCCAAGAAGCCCCACGTTAGCGTCGGCATGCTCGGCGCCGATTTTGAGCCGGAAGGCGGCTTCTATCGCATCGCGAAAATCTATCCCGGCGAAAATTGGAACGACGACACGCGCTCGCCACTGACGGATCCCGGCTTGAAGGTAAAAGCCGGCAACTTTCTGATTGCCGTAAACGGCCAGGAAGCCCGTGCAACGCAGGACGTCTATTCTTATTTTCAAAACCTGGCGGGAAAACTCGTCACGCTCAAAATCAACAGCAAGCCCAGTGCGGATGGCGCCTGGGAGATCACAGTAAAACCCACGGGAAACGAAACGGGCGTGCGCTATCTCGATTGGGTTGAGGCCAACCGCCGCAAAGTCGCGGAAGCCACCGGCGGACGCGTGGGCTACATGCACGTCCCCGACACAACGATTCCCGGTATCATCGAGTTCGACAAATCGCTCTCCGGACAGCTCGACAAAGACGGCATGATCGTCGACGAGCGCTTCAATGCCGGCGGCCAGGTTCCCGATTTCTACACGGAAAAACTCAAGCGCTCGTTGCTGGCTGTTATTTCCACGCGCGATGGCAAGGACCTTCCTTACCCACCCGTCGCGATCTATGGACCAAAGGTTATGCTCGTCAACGAACTCTCTGGCTCTGGCGGCGATTTGTTCCCGTGGCTTTTCCACTTCGAGAAAATCGGCCCGATTGTGGGCACACGAACCTGGGGCGGACTTGTCGGCATCAATCGCGGCGCGCCGCTGCGTGACGGCGGCTTTGTCACCGCTCCGTCGGCCGGTTTCTATTCGTGGGACAAGGGCGGCAGTTGGGCCGTCGAGAATCACGGCGTCGATCCGGACTATGTCGTGCCCCAGCGCCCCGACCTGGTCGTCGAAGGCCACGACCCGCAACTCGAAAAAGCCATTGAGCTGGCGAAGGAAGCGCTTAAGGATTACAAGGGCCTTCCGCCCAGACCAAAATTCCCCGGCTCCAATTAGTCGATCAACAGCTGTAGGGGCGGGGCTCGCCCCGCCCGCGCGCTGCAACGCGATCGAAACCATAAGGCCACCAACGAACGAAAAAACAGAACGGCCGGTGACAAGCCGGCCGTTCTGTTTTTCAACCGTTGAGGAATTCGACCGCTAGCCGAGTGGCTCGTTCCGCATCGCTGGCGGAGGAATAATCTCCTGGCAGATGGGGCGAAGCGCGGCGGTGCTTGCCTGCATGCTCATGATCTTTCCTCCTTTCCAGTGACACGTCCCAAGCCACCCACAGGGGTATTTGGCTAGCGGAACTGGTAGCACAGACTTCAGTCTGTGCAATCTTTTCTACGCAATCTTGAAACAAACTCTCACGGCTTTTTGGGCGATCGCTTCTGCGCGCTCACCGTCGGCGCCGGTGAATTTCCATCCGAATCCGCCGCGTCATCCGAAGCCGCATTGTTGTTTCCGTTCGTCACTCCCGAAAACGCCGAGTGCATCACGTCGTTCGCAAAAAAATTCTTCCCGTCCATCGGCACCATCATGATTTGCAGCTTGTCCGAGAGCCGTTCAGCGATAATTTTCTGAATCAGCATCGGATTCTGCTTCAAGACGCTGGCCTCGAATTTCATGCGCTCAGCGTCAGCGGCGGCGGTAACGCGAATGCGGTTGGCTTCGGCCTCGGACAAGTTCTTCTGGCGTTCCACTTCCGCCTTGCTATCGATAATCTTTGCCTGCGCCGCCGCTTCCGCGTTTTGCAAGGTCGCTTCCTTGCGCGCCTCGGCTTCCAGTTTGGTTTGCTCGATCTGCTTCTGCTTCAGCGGCAAGGTGTACTGCATCGAATCTGCCTCGGCCTTCGCCTGCAACACGCGCACCGCGGCTTGCCCTTCAGCCTGCTTCACGTCGCGCGCTTTCTGCGCTTCCGCTTCGAGCTCGGCGATGCGCACTTCTTTCAACTTGATCTCTTGTTCCGTCCCAAGGCGCTCGTTCTCCTGCTCCTTCAAAAGCAGCCCTTCGAGACCCTTCGCGTATTCCGCCGGAAGCTGCAAATCGCGCAGCAACACTTCGCGCACCAGTATTCCGTCGCTCTCCAACCGAGCCGCAATCGCTGCGGCCGCCTTCGAACGCAACTCCTCGCGCTTCGTCGCAAAAATTTCCTGCGTGATGTAGTTCGGCGCAAGCTGGCGGTACGTTGTCGAAACCACGGGCGCAACGACCTCTTCGCCCACGGGCTGCGGCAAATTCGCATGAATCGTATCCAACCGCCGCGGGTCCAGCCGGTATCGCACGGAAACCGCCAAGCCGATGTTCAGTCCTTCGCGCGCTTGCACGACCAGCACTTCGTTGTCCGATTTCGCGCGCGTGCTCGCGTTCGCTGCCGTCGAATACACCTGCTCCCGCGTGTCATACAGCGCCACGCTATCGACGAGCGGCGTGACGAAGTGCACTCCCGGATACAACGTGCCGCGTCGCGCGCCCCAAATCTGGCTGATGCGTACGCCGGCGGTTCCGTCCGGAATCACCACGATGCTCAGCGCCAGCAAGATGGGCAGGACGCCCGAGATCGCCAGCCGCTGCGCCAGCTTCCAGCGGACCGGTCCGAAAGGGCGGCGTCCCGTCAATGAAGTATCGGCACTCGCCGCGCCCGCTTCCGTTGTCTTACTGCGCGCCAGCAACCGCCGAAGCTGCTCCGAAATAAAAATGTCATACACCACCAACGACCCGGCGCTGCCAAACAATCCCACCCCAAGAATCATCAGCAAATACTTCAAAGCCAGCATGGTGTTGCTCCCTTCCCTCTCACTCCCGGTCGCTGCGGCGGAGCGGTGACCATCCAACTCCGCCGCTAACGTTGGGCCGGGAATCCTGCCCGCTCACTCTCGGGCTGTTTCCCCATCGCTGTAGGGGAGGGGCTTGCCCCTCCCTTCTGTCCGCGTCCCTCAACTCACCGCTGCGCTGCGTAAGCCCGCGCCAGTTGCGCCGTCCCGCGCACTAACTGCGATGGAGCATTCACGCGCCGAGCCGTCGCCGGCCGCATCAATACGAACATCAAGCGCAGCAGCAACCAGTGAATCCCCACGGCGGCGGCGGAGGCCAAAAGGGTGGTTACGACCAGTGTTGCGAAGTGCAGCATGGCGATCATGAAGTGCCTCCCAGTCCTGTAACGTCCTGCGACATGGAGAATGGCACGCCGACCACCAGCCTGAGCGTATTGAAAATAAAGGACTTACCAATTCGAACGTTATGGGTCTTTGTGTGGCAGGAAACACGCCGTGGCCGCACAGACGCGCACCTCGCGTCAGTATTTGGCCACGCAGCCAATCAGAGCTATTGTAGTAGTGTCAGAAAAAGGAGCAGAAACAACGGCGCGAGTAGCCCCCACAGATTCCCAGCACTCGAACAACTCGCCCCAAACACCAATCGCTATGCCTCAAAGCCCCGGAATGCGCATCGGCAAAATCCTTGGGATACCCATCTATCTGCACTCCACATGGGTCATCATTTTCGCCGCCATCACTTATTCCCTGGCAACGCAGTTCGAGCACCAGAATCCCAGTTGGAGCTCTACGCAGGAGTGGAGCGTTGCGGTCATTACCAGCGTCCTATTCTTTGCTTCGCTTCTCTTCCACGAACTTGCCCACAGCGTCGTCGCTCAGCACTACAAAATCCGCGTCCTCTCCATCACCCTGTTTATCTTTGGCGGTGTCGCCAGCATTGAGCGTGACCCTTCCAAGGCCATCCAGGAATTCAACATCGCCTTCGCGGGGCCGCTCTCCAGCGGCCTGCTCGCCGGGATTTTCTTTGGCCTGGCTGCTGTTTTTCCAGCAAACGAAACAGTCAGATCCTCGGCTCTCTGGCTCGCCTCGATGAACGCCTGGCTCGCCCTCTTCAATCTCCTCCCGGGTTTCCCACTCGACGGCGGCCGAATCTTCCGCGCCATCATCTGGGGCGCGACCAGGAACTTCTCCAAAGCCACACGCATCGCGGGCGGCAGTGGCCGGCTAATCGCCTATGCGCTGATCCTCCTCGGCGGCTTCGCCGTTTTCAAAGGGCTCGCGACGCCGGGCATGGTCGTTCCCGGCCTCTGGAGTGTCTTCATCGGATTCTTCCTTTTGAATGCGTCTCAAGAAACCGTGGCCCAAGCCGCCATCCGCGAGACTCTCTCCGGCCTTCGCGCCGCCGACGTCATGAGCCACGAAGTCCCCACCGTGGGCCGCGCCATTTCGCTCGAAGAATACGGCGCCGAAGTCCTGCGTACCGGCCGCCGCTGCCACCTGGTCATCACCGACGATCGCCTGGTCGGCATGATGAACGTTCACACTCTCAATTCCGTCCCGCGCCACGAATGGGCTCACACCTCCGTCCAGGCCGTCATGATTCCCCGCGAGCGCATCCTCTGGGCCACACCCGATGAGCCCCTCCTCGGCCTCCTCGAACGTCTCCTCACCGCCGACGTCAACCAGATGCCCGTCTTCTCTGGCTCCGACGACGGCGCCGCCCAAATCATCGGCATGGTCTCCCGCGATTCCATCCTCCGCGTCATGCAAACCCGCTCCGAACTAGGCCCCCTACCCGCCGGCTCACGCTAGATCTAGCTAAATACTCTATTATCTGTTACTTATATAGATTCTTCGATTTCAGTTGACAAAGCATTTTTCTAATAATACACTTACTTCGTCAACTTTAGAGCACTTCATGTTTCCTGATCCCGACACCCTCCGCCCCAAATCCCTCGACGAAATCCAGAATGCCTTTACCGCGCGTCTCAGCGAGCGCGCTTTCCCGTTTGGCTCTCCTCTGCGTTTTTCCCGTTCCTCCGCTCCTAGTGAAACGCTGATCCTTCACGCCAGCCCGGCTAACGGCCTGCACATTCGCTATCACCATGACGAACTTGTCTGCGAAGTTGCCGGAAAAAGAATCACTCTCGAACTGGCCGATTTCGATGTAAGAAGCGAACTGGCGAATGACGAGCTTCTATATCAGTTCACCCTTCGCGAGGCCATCCCCGAACCTGAGAGAGAAGCGCTCACGCTAGGCAAGAAAACGAAACACCCTATTTTCTTCAACCGCGCCATGAATGCCCTAACGGAGATGGTGGAGGCGCTTCCGGCGGAGAGAATCGAAGCGGCCAGCAGCGCACCCACCGACTACCAGGTGCTTTTCGAAGCCATGCAATCCCCCATGGTCACCGAGGAACTCATCGAACTGGATCCGCTGGCCGTCGCCAAGATGCGCGGCATGGTCCGCCAGCATCAGCTCATCAAGCAATTTGGCGGCGCCATCGGCGTCGATGAAGTCGCCAATCTTCTCGGTCTCACGCGCCAAGCCGTCGACAAACGCCGCCGCGAAGGCCGCCTCATCGGTCTGACGCAAGGCCGCCGCGGCTTCGTCTATCCCGTCTGGCAATTCGAACAAGGTGGAACGCTGAGCCATCTGGAAACTGTCCTCGGCGCTCTCCGCAAGCACGATCCGTGGATGCAGCTCTCCTTTTTCGTGAACCCCAATGCTCGCCTCGCCGAAGCCAGTCCGCTCGAACTGCTCCGTGAAGGCAAACTCGATCCAGTTCTTCAAGCCGCGGAAACCTTTGGTGAACAGGGACCAGTGTGACCAGCCAGCCCGGCGAGCATCCCGAGCCGCACGCCGATCTCCCCGATCGCTCCCCCCTTCTCTATCCTCTCGAAAAAGGCACCGTCCTCTCCCGCCTCCACGATAAAGGCTTCGGGCCCATCTATTTCGGCGTCAAATCCAGTTACCGCTTCGATTCGCCGGACGGCAGCTTCGGCGTCCTCTATGCCGGTCTCGACGAGCATTGCGCTTTCATCGAAACGTTTGGCCAATTCACCGGCATCCGTGTCGTTTCTCAAAAATCGCTGGCTCGGCGCCATCTCTCCTATCTCACGCTTCGTCAGCCTCTTCAGCTCATCGACCTCGCCAATTCCGGCGGCCTCGCGCGTATTGGCGCCGATTCGCGGCTCTTCAGCGGCTCTCACGCCATCGCCCATCGTTGGTCAGCCTCTCTGCGCGCTCATCCCACAAAACCCGCCGGAATTCTCTACCCAGCGCGCCACGACACCGTGCGCCACGCCTGCGGCCTCTACGACCTTCCGGACTCCGCTTTCTCTGTGAACACCGTCGGCTCGCTCATCGACCCGCCGCATCTCTTACTCCTCACTCGCATTCTGAATACATACGACTTTGGTTTGATCCCCTAACCGGTGCCTTGCTTTTCTTCTTTTCTTAATTAACTCCAGGAGACATCTTGGGTATACGATGGCTGTCTATCCCGCAGGGAGGACGAACATGGCCAAAAAGAATAAGCTCACCCGAGTCGCCGAGAAAATCGGTGGCACCATCGGCAAGGCCGATCGCAAAGCCCATAAAGTTGTCGAAGCCGGAGCGCTCGCCAAAGAAGAACTTCTGGAGATAGCGAAGCAAGTTGGTGCCCTCAAGCATCAATTGGAAAAAACCACCAAGCGTCTGAAGCGCGCCCTGACCTAGATTCGCAGCGGTTCCTCTCCAATTCGCCCTGCTCGCAACTCCTCATGCTGAAAGTCTGCCCGATTGGTTTATAATGCGCCGCCCGTGGGGTAGATAGCCTGAGTACGACTCACCAAACAAATGGGAGGATGCGCA
>Ga0210403_10002217_pt1 | contig 17797 bp, 21 predicted proteins | sample IncBWC19MmetaG_FD_150863 | JGI IMG/M metagenome (GOLD analysis project Ga0210403, IMG submission 150863) | Forest soil microbial communities from Barre Woods Harvard Forest LTER site, Petersham, Massachusetts, United States - Inc-BW-C-19-M | ecosystem: Environmental > Terrestrial > Soil >... | reverse complement strand
GGATTTGATTTATTCGGCTAATGAGTTGTTGGTGCCGATCACTCCCATTACCCAGAATCCAGCGTGAGGATGAAATGGCTAAAACATGTAAAATGGCTCCTAAGAGTAAGGTTTCCACATCGCCCAAGGAAAAGGTAGTTGCGAAGTCTGAAAATAAAATGGGACATACCGCCAAGCAACGGACTGGTAAAGTAAAGACGTGGACAACCAAATAGCTTTTTGAATTTAAAAAAAATACCACTAACCTACAAACATCGGCTCTAAGTCCGTCATCTTAGAATGTTTCATCGGGGCAGCTTCTCGATGTATCGCCCACGCTCCTGCGTAATGGAACGGTTCGCTTAATCTCAGCGTTACGAGATTAGAAAAGCAAACCATTTAACCATTCACAGGAGCCAATCATGGCAGTAGTTTCATACGGAACCAACGATCCCCTCGCAGTTAAAACCTGGAGCAAAGCTCTAGCAGTTGAAGTCTTGAAACAGACTTGGGCTTATAAATTCATGGGCGAGGAATCGTCCAACATCATTCAGATCAAGGACGAACTCAAGAAGGGCGCTGGTGATAAAGTCACTTATGGCCTTCGCATGCAGTTGTCCGGTCTTGGCATCATCGGTGATGGCACTCTGGCTGGTAACGAAGAAAGCCTCACGACCTATGCCGACGCGGTTGTTATCAACCAGCTTCGTCATGCGGTTCGTTCGGCTGGGCGCATGTCGCAACAGCGCGTTCCGTTCAATGTCCGTGACGAAGCCCTTTCGGGACTTAAGGATTGGTGGAGCGACAAGATCGACAAATCGTTCTTCAACCAGATTTGCGGTAATTCTGCTGAAGCAAACTATGTTGCCAATAGCGGTACGCAAAATACTGGCCTGATGGCTCCTATTGCTCCTGACGCGGCCCATCGTAAGGACGTTACTGGCGGTACGGATGACGGCTCGTTGGTTTCGACCAACACATTCTCGATCACGGTTCTTGACCGTGCGCGTGAAGCGGCTCGTACTCTTACTCCAGCAATCCGTCCGACCAAGATCGACGGCAAGGATTACTATGTTGGCTTCCTGCATCCATACCAAGTTACGGATATGCGTACCAACACGGCAACTGGCCAGTGGTTTGATATTGAGAAGGCTTGCCTGACGGGTGGGGAAATTGAAGACAACCCCATCATGGACGGCGCACTTGGTATCTACAACGGCGTCATTCTTCACGAAGATTTCCGTGTTACCACGGGTGCGGCAGTCGCCACGCCTACGGTTGCTATCAGCACAGTTCGCCGTGGAGTGATCGCCGGGGCGCAGGCTTGTATGATGGCTTATGGCCGTGATAACGGGGCTGAAAAGTACACTTGGGTTGAAGAACTCTTTGATTACGAAAATCAACTCGGCGTTTCCGCTGGTTTGATCTTCGCCCTGAAAAAGACTGTATTCAACAGCGCCGATTTTGCGACTGTGGTTACATCGTCTTACGCTGCTGCTCACTAATAGGGGGAACAAATGGCTACAATCAGTTCAGATAAAATCTCGTCTGGTATCATCAAGTTGCTTCCTCTTGGTTATAACCAATCCATCTTGGCGACGGCGGCGGCTTCGGCGGCTCTCGGCACCACGGATGTTTATAACATGGTCAAACTGTCGTCCGATGCCTCTCTGACGAGCGGTGACGGAAGCTCAACGGGTGGCCCGACCATCTTGGGTGTCGATCTTGGCTGTGACGGCGTTGATGCTGGCACAACCCTTTCGATGAGTGTCGGTGATAGCGGTTCTTCGACCCGTTACATCGCTACCTCAACGATTGGTCAAAGCAGCGCAGGTGGCCGTGTTGGCGCAACCAAGACGAATGCTTTGGGGTACCAGCCATTCGCAACGCCTACGTTTGCCACTTATACGACGCCTTCGTTGCAGACTTATCTGATTCAGGTCAAGGTTGTGACTTCTGCGGCTACGGCATTGGCTGGCAACATTCGTTTGCTGGTCGGCTTCACGATTGACCCATAAGGAGCGATTACATGGCAAAAGGTCATTTTAGCGGTACGCTGGCAGCAAGCAACATGGCGCATCATGGCGGCAAGGTTGCGGGTGCTGGCGAGTTGACGATTGGAATGGGGCCCGGAAAGGCCGCTATGAAAACCAAACTCAACAAAGAATCCGAAGGCGTTGATAGTGGTTCTGGCAAGTCAGATTTCAAAGCAAAGGGCATGAAATCTTATAACCAAGAATAGTGTTCAATAGGTGGCGGAATGTCTGTCTCCACCACATATGGAGCTATGCAAACGACGATAGCTTATGAATTGGGTGGGAGGAGTGATCTAACCACCCAAATTCAGAACGCTATTCAGACCGCCATAGCAAAATGGGAACGCACCCGTTTTTATTTCAATGAATTGAATGACACGAATGGCTTTTCCACAACGGCAGGGAAGGAGTTCTATAGCGCGGCTGATTATGCCTTGATCGGCACAATCGTTCATATCGACAAAATCCACGCACTTGTGAGCAATAACCGATACACGCTCGAACCGCGCACTTGGCAGTATATAGAGGATTATGCGGTAAATCCAAGCGTACAAGCCCCCCCTACTGGAATAAGCGATTATTCCTATTATGCCGAGACATTGCGTTTCTATCCTATTCCTGATGGTGTTTATCCCATCACGATCAGCGGCACAAAGCGTTTAACCGCGTTGGCGTCTTCTGGCGACAGTAACGCATGGACGCAGGATGCAGAGGCCTTAATCAGATGTGAGGCCAAACTTGATTTATATCTCAATGTCCTTAAGGACGACGAACAAGCTGCTGCGATGAAAGTACAAATCTACGGTGATCCATCTGATCCTCACACTGTGGGCTATCTTTCTGCCATCCAAGGCGAAACATTCAAGAGGCAAGCCGTACCTAAGGTACGCGCTACGTACTTCTGATGGCGTGGCTCACCCAACCATTGGTGGCCGCTGAGTATAGCCCAGATATGCCTGAATTTAATAATCCAGGCAGTTCAAACATTCTCAATTGCATTCCGAGAACGCCCACGAGTTACGGGCCTTTTGCGGCTCTTGCAACATTTGGAACTAACATAACGAAGCGATGTCAGGGTGCTTTCTCATGTTCAGATAGTGGGGGAAACAATTATGTCTTTTGTGGGGATGCGGCTGATTTGTACGATTATACCTCGGCTAGCACTTCACCATCGACCATAAGCAAATCCAGCAGCCCCTACACATGCTCGACGGATGGTTTTTGGAAATTCTTATTGTTCGGGCAACGGGTAGTGGCGACAGATTTCACCGACCCTATGCAGTCTTTCATATTGGGAAGCAGTACTAAGTTCGCAGATTTAGCAAATGGAAACATTACGTCATTAACGCTTGTCGGCGGCTCTGGGTATTCAAACGGCACATTTGCGCTTTCGGTTACTGGAGCAGGTGGTGGTTCCTCATTTGCTGGGACTGTCACAGTAAGTGGCGGGGTTCTCACGAGCTATGCCATTACCAATGTCGGCAAACTCTATCCGCAAACAGCCACTATAGGAATTCCTGCGGGGGCTGCTGGCGGTAGCGGCGGTTCTATAACACCAACCATTCAAACAATAGCCCCTCAAGCTCGTTATGCCGATGTGGCTAAGAATTTCCTTATCTGCGGCAATACATTCGACCCTACTTATGGCAACCAACCCCAGCGCGTCTGGTGGAGCGCATTGAATGACCCGACAAATTGGCCGATACCTGGAACTGCAAATGCGGCTACTTACCAATCTTCTTATAATGACCTTCTGGGTAATGGCGGTTGGATTACTGGGATTGTTGGTAATCTTGGGACTGCGGATGTGGCGGTTTTCCTTGAGCGTGAGGTCTGGCGCGGTGTTTATGCTGGCCCTCCCGTTATATTTGATTGGTTCCCTGCGGAAGGTGTAAGAGGCACACACTGTCCTAATTCTCTAATCCATCTTGGCCCATTGGTTTATTACCTAGGTGAAGATGGGTTCTATGTATTTGATGGCACAAGCTCGCAGCCAATTGGGGTTAACAAGGTCGATAAAACCTTTTTCGCCTCATTTGACCAAAATTATCTAGATAGGGTTATAGGGGCTGCCGATCCGCTCAACAAGATCGTTTACTGGATATACCCAAGCACTTCGGCAAGCAATGGCATTCCAGATTCATTGCTGATTTATAATTGGCAACTCCAAAAATGGTCTTTTGCCTCCGTAACGGCAGAAACGATATTCAGGGCGATTACTTTTGGATATACGCTGGATACGATGCCAGGGCCTTTAGACACTCTCACGCTCTCAGTCGACAGCCGCGCATGGACAGGCGGCAACGTCATTCTTGCTGGTTTCGACAGCAGCCATAATCTTTCATATTTTAACGGAACAAATCTCGCAGCGACAATCGAAACGTCCGAAGCCGCACCGTTTGACAGCAAAATTTCATTCGTAAACAATACAAGACCACTGATTGATGGCGGCGTTCCGTCTGTAAGCGTAGCGGCACGTAACAGGCTGATTGATTCATCATCTTACGGAAGCGCAGTTAGCATAAATTCTCTTGGCACATGCCCACTGACGGCAAATGGCAGATACATAAAGGCCAAAGTCACTATTCCGGCAGCTTCTTCTTGGACGCATTTTCAAGGGATTGAGATTGATGCAAGACCTAACGGGGTTTAATAATGGAAACTAAGCCTAAATTTGATGATGCGCTTTTATTAGCTGCGAAGCTATTCCGCGACGGCAGGAAATTTGCGCTTCTTGATCAGACCGTAGATTCCATTTCCTCATTACTTCGGGCGTTGGACTTACTTAATCCCTTAGCTGGCGCAGATCATAGGCTTTTGCGCGCAGAGGTGCTTAATCAGCTTGGAATGGTGGAAATTTGGCGTGGTCGCTATGGAACTGCTCATGACATGTTGGATGAGGCAACAAAGCTTGACCCGTCAAAGGGGATGTTTTGGGCGTTTTTATCTCAAACATGTTGCCATTTAGGGGCGAAGTCCAGAGCTTTGGAAACAGCCTTAAAAGCCGACGGTCTTGATCCACTCTCCCACATATCCAAACATAGTCTAGCCCAAGCATGGCTATTGAATGGTGAAGTCGAAAAAGCGGCGGAATGTTACCGCGCAGCAGGGGAAAATGCCCCGAAAGACCCAGACGCATATTACCAACTCGCCAACTGTTTCTACATTGCCAACATGAAAGATGAAGCAGAGGAATGGTATCATAAGGCTATTCAACTGTCACCGGATCACGCTGACGCAAATTATGGTTATTCGGTTTGTCTGACTGAAAAGTTAGAATACCGCAAGGCTATGCCGCATATCATCAAGGGCATGGACAGCCAAATTAGCGGTCACGCTTCGCAATGGTCTAAGGCTTTAGCTCATCTTATCCTTGGCGAATACGAACAAGGCTTTGCCGATCATGAAGTTCGATTTGTCTTTATGCGGCAGGAATATGGAAATGAACTCGCTGAAAAGCGTTTTGATAAACCGCAATGGAAGCTTGGCGATAAAGGCCGAGTTCATATCTATCACGAGCAGGGTTTCGGTGATGCTTTACAGTATTGCCGCTTTGTAAAAGACATGGAATCTCCATTGTTTGAGGTTGATAAATCAATGGTTAGCCTGTTCAAGCATAATTTCCCGAATGCGGAAGTCGTGCCAATGGCAACCGATTATCCAGGCGTTTCAGGATTGCCGGAGGTTGATTATCGTATCCCGCTAGGCTCAATGCCTTATGCGCTGGGAACGTCTATCGATACCGTTCCGTACAGTGAAGGCTATCTCAATGCCGAACCTGAATATATCGAGAAATGGAAATGGGTCGGCGAAGCCAAGGGCCGCAAGATTGGCCTCTGCTGGGCTGGCGGAAAGCGTGTGAATGACAAGAATCTGGTGGCGATGGACGCAATGCGCTCCGTCAGTTTTCCCGTTGTTCGCCCCCTACTAGATGTGATCGACTGCACATTCTATTCCCTGCAAACCGGACTTGCCGCTCAAGAAATTGACGATAGCCGTATGATTGACGCGATGAAAGATTGCCAATCATGGTCTGATACGGCGGCAATAATCCATCATCTCGATTTAGTCATCAGCGTCGATACATCCGTTCTTCACATGGCTGCGGCTATGGGCAAGCCAACATATTTGCTGAACAAGTACTCTAGCTGTTGGCGTTGGCTTTTAGACCGAGAAGATAGCGTTTGGTATGACTCTCTGAAGATATTCCGTCAGGCAGACGCTTATCATTGGGGCGATGTGATCGACAAAGTGAGGGCCGAATTATGGCAACTTTAGGCTCACAGGCAGTACCGGAATTTCTAGCTGATGAAAAAGAACATCGCCGTCAAATTGCTCGTGCGCTGAATTTTACTAAAAAGGGCAAGATCAACGTGACATTTGATGTGACGCTTAATGCCAATGCGACAACCACGGTTATCAGCGATCCACGTTTGAGCATTGATAGCGCGATTAGCCCAGCAATGGCAATGACGGCTAACGGGGCAACAGCGATAGCTGCGGGGATTTACGTTGATACGGTTTTGCCTCCGGTAGGCACTACGAATGCGAGTGCGACAGTTCACCATGCGAGTAATGCGGCTACCGATCAGAAAATACGTTTTTTAATCATAGGGTGATGTTATGGCGATGCCAATGAACCAATCAATGCTCCCGTTGTTTATGCAGATGATGCAGCAGCAGGGTGGCGGAATGCCCCAAATGCAGAACAACGCACCTCAGTTGAATATCGCTCAGGGTGGACAGCGTAGTGGCCCTCAACAAATGCCTATGCCGCAACCACAACAGCAACAACAGCAACCAGGCGGTGCCGTTCAACAGGCGGTTAACTCTGGTAAGAACATTGGGCAGTTATATCAATGGGGCAATCAAGGCTATAACGCCCTAAACGGCATGATGGGGTCAAATGCTCCGGGTGGTGCTGCGGCTCCGGGCGCGACATTTACGGGCGCATCGCCTCAATCGGGCATGATGAACAACACAGCGGCTATGGGGCCGACGACAAGCTCCCCTTCGGGTCTGATGTACGGTTCTCAAGGTGCAATGCCCCCGTCTGCGGGTTACTTCGGATACGGCAGTGGTGCAGCAAATGGCATGGGGGCTGGTGCATCTGGCGGCGGTCTATTTGGTGGCGGTGGCGCAAGCGGAATGGGTGCGAATGGAGCAACTGGCGCAGGCGGCATGTTTGGCTAAAAAGGCGCAACGGGATTAACTGGAGCAAGCGGCGGCGATTATGCGGCAGGCGCTTTGGGAATGGGCGGTGGTTCAACTGGGCTAGGTGTTGGGGGGTCTGCTGCTGGGGGTAATGCGGCTGCTGGAACTGCGGGATCATCAAGTATGCCGGAATGGTTATCTAGTTTGTTAGAGATGTTATGAGTTCTTTGTTCGCCATTCCTCCGCATCTGCTCCCAGCAATCATAGGAATTGTTTATCCCATGATCGAGTCGGCGGCTGAATACAGCGTGGGGAAATATGAAGGAAAAGATATTCTAAAGCTGATAATTGACGGAAAGTTTCAGCTTTGGGGCGCGGTTGAGGGAGAAAAGATAAACGGCATAGCGATAACTGAAATTGTCGATTATCCAAGGGTTAAAATGTGTCGGTTTCTATGCGCTACGGGAGAAAATCTAAGCGAATGGATGCCGTTGATAAAAGATATAGAAGCTTGGGCGGTTTCCAAGGGCTGTAAATCATTTCAAGCTGAGTGTCGTCCGGGTTGGGAGAGGCTTTTAAAGCCTTATGGATATGAAAAATCGCATATTATAATGAATAAGGAGTTAGATCATGTATCGCAATGATAAAGATAGAATACTTTCCAATATAGCAATTGACCCAACAACTGATTGTTGGGTGTGGTGTGCATGCAAGGATAGGGCAGGATACGGTTATTCTAACACAAAAGGGAGGACAATAAGGGCGCACAGATTATCCTATATTTTGTTCAATGGAGAGATAACGTCAAATCTTTTTGTTTGTCATAAATGCGACAACCCATCTTGTGTAAATCCAAAACATTTATGGCTTGGAACCATGCAAGATAATCTGAAAGATAGAGATAAAAAGCAAAGAACTGCAAAAGGTTGTGGCGCAGGAAATGTAAAATTGAATGAATCTCTAGTGAAAGAAATAAGAAAAGAAACCGCATCAAATCCAGAGGTAGGAAGAAAATATGCGGTTTCCGCAAGTGCTATATCTTGCATCAGGGGCGGCAGAACGTGGAAACATGTGGTATAACGTGGAGCTATCATGCTGAAATTTGAAAAATCCATAGCTAGAAGGATGCAGCATAACCGCAAACGGCTTGGCTTTGGCGGTGGTGCGGGGTCTGGCGGTAGCACCACAACTCAAAATTCCTCGCCTTGGGCTGGGCAGCAACCATATCTATCGAATGTATTTAGTGCAGCTCAAAATCAATATCAGAATTACACGCCACAATACTATGGGGCGGCTGGCACGACATTAAACGGTCAAGACATTTCCGGTCAATCTACTGTTGCTCCTATGAACGCCACGGAAAACAGCGCGATCAGTGATATTGGCAATACCGGATTGAACGGCACTTCTTCCATGAATGCCGCTAATGGCGCGATGACGAATGAATTGAATGCAAACCCCACAAGTAATCCCTATATGTCCCAGATGGTGCAAAATACGCTTGCATCAACGGTTCCTGGACTAGAAAGCCAATTCGCGCAAGGTAACGCAATGAACAGTCCTGCGGCTGCTTACGCGGTTTCTCAGGGGGCTAATAGCGCAGTTGGCGGGTTGATGTTCAACCAGTATAACCAGAACCTTGCAAACCAGAATAATGCGGCTGGTCAGGCTCCTGGGCTTCAATCTGGGACACTTGCCGGACAAAACGCAGCTCTTACTGCTGGTCAAGCCGCGCAAACACAAGCCCAGAACCAGTTGCAGAACCAAGTTAGCATGTTCAATTACCAGCAACAGTTGCCGTATCAGCAACTCAATCAGTATGCGAATACGGTCAATGGACAATACGGCCAAGCCGCAACGCAGACAAATACTGCTCCGGCGCAGAACTTGTTTAGCGTGTTGTTCTCAGATCGTCGTCTTAAGAAAGACATTAAGCGCATCGGAACTAACGCAAAAGGCTTGGCGCGTTATTCATTCAAGTATATTTGGGACGCAACTAACGAGCATGTCGGTTATATGGCCGATGAAGTGGAAAACTTCATGCCAGAAGCTATCGGGAATTTGTTCGGATTTAAAACGGTCGATTACGACCTAGTGGGAGCTTGATATGCCATTAAGCGATTATCTTCCAGATTTTGCCGACCCAAATTCAATGGCTGCATGGGGTGCGTTATCCAGCGTCCTCGCCGCTGGCTCACAACCTCGCTATGATCCTGCTGGGCGCGGCATTTCCGGTGGCAGTCTTGGCAATGCGCTGACAACTCTAGCTGCGGCAGGTATGGGCGGTGCTGTAGAGGGTGCGAAAGGAGCGCAGCAATACCAAGCTAATCAATTGACTAATCAGCAAGCGCAGGTGATGAATCCGATCCAGCAGCAACAGGCGCAGATGGGGCTTGAGCAATCTCAAGCCATGCAGCCTGGACAGCTTGCTTTGCTTAAAAGCATGTATGGTGATGGGACTTCCGTTCCGGGCTCTATGGGCGGGATAGGGGCTGGAAATGGGGCAGTTCCAGGTTCTGGTACTGGTGGGGCTTTAACGATGGCTGACCAGTTGGGCGCAAGGGCGCTTATGGCTGCCTACGCTTCAAAAGATCAGAAACAAATATCTACGGCATATTTAAGTCTTTATGAGCATAACCCCCAATTGGCGGGTGCCGTTAAGGCTGCACAAGAGGGTAGTGATCCCAAACAAATGCCTGATGGAACATATCAACTTGGCGGCGGTGCTTTTGGCTCTCCCGCTCCGCAAGGCGCTGGAGTGGCGACGACGCCATCTCCCCCGCCAGCGACGGCTTTCCCTAGCCAACCAACTATTCCTGCATCAACTACTCCCGCAATGGCTACGGCAGCTACTCAGGCTGCGCAGGCGGCTATTCCTAGGACGGCTGCATTTATGCCGCCCCAACCTCAACAGCCCGCTCCTGTGCAGCCGCCAAAGACAGAATTTGTCCCAATGGATGGCAAACCAATTTTACCTGGTGTTTCTGATAATGCGCCGCCGAGTCCGTTCGGACAGCCGCATTTTACAACCCCAAATACAACGAGTGGGGTAGCCGATCATAATAAATTAAGGGATACGGCCATTGAGCAAAATACAGAATTAAGTGCCACAGGCCAACAGACCGCTCAAATGCTTGCTCGTTTGCATGATATGGCGAATGCAGCTCAAAATGGTCAAATGGGCACCCTAATTGCACAAGACCCTGAACTTGCCCAGAAAGCTGTTGCGGCGGGTCTAATTACAAATGGTAAACTGACTAATGATTTAGCTCAAATCCAGCGTTTTAGCTCGGATCAGATGATGGAGGTTATTAACCAGCTAAAAATGACAAATAGCGGCCCCGGTGGTGGAAAACTGATGAGGGCCGAAGTGCAGGGGGCCGCCGAGAAAATGGCAGACCCAAGACAGCAACCGCAAGCTATTCATGATATTTTGGCGATAGGTGAGGGGCTGGGAAACTACAATCAAGATATGTTGAAATCATGGCAAGCTAAGGGCGGTTTGGGGAATAGTCTAAATAATGGCGATAGTATGCTTGCTCAAGATTTTCAGGCACGCTTCTCGACTGCCCATGATATTGATGATTATATAGCCCAAGCTAAGAAAAATATGCCTCAATTTGCTGGTATGCCAGCAAAATATCATGAGGGACAGACCGCCGTTAATCCATCCACTAACCATACGTTAACCTTTAGGGGTGGAAAATGGCAATAGATGACTTGCCGGATGGATATGTGGTACAATCCCCACAAGTTGATCCTACTCAACTTCCAGAGGGATATGTAGCGCAGGCACCAAATGATCCAAGCAATTCTCATACTCTTGCTATGCTGGGCGGCGATCTTTTACGCAGCCCTGTTAATGCTGCCGCTGGCATCGTTGATACTACAGCTCGTGTTCCTACTTGGGCATATAACACGCTGCGCCCTTCTTGGGCTGAGCCGATTGATTATCCCCCCAGCATTAATCAAGCGGTTCAATCACAATTAGATAAAGTCCTGCCAACACCGCAAAATACCGGAGAGCAAATTCTTTCTTCTGGTGCGCGTAACGCCGTGTTCGGGCCAGCAGGAGTCGTCGGCGGTATGGCAGCAGGGGGTATTTATTCTCAGCCATATGGTCAGCAGAATATCAATGTTGATGGTAGAGATATTGGGATTTCGCCATCTGATATAGGCGCGACTGTTGCCGGAATGGCGTCCCAAGGAGCATTAAGCCCCAAACCGTTCATGATGAACGACATCAAAAACTCTGAGGCTGGCAGACTTGCAAAGATAAATATGGATCAAGGTGTTCCTGTATATCCTACAGATGTTGCTACTCAGGGGCCGTTGGCTGGCATTCTCCAATTTCTTAATAGCACTCCACTTTCAGGAAAAGTAGGTCGAGGAGCAGAACAACAGACCGCGCTAAATGCAGCAGCAGTAAAATCTATGGGAGCCAGAGGAGGTGTTCTTAGTCCTCCTGTAATGGGGGCAACTGCTGATAGATTGGGACAAGGATATCAGGATTTTGCCAAAAATAATAATGTCACTCCCCAAGCTGGCTCGTCGATGTTGTCTGAAATAGGAACTGCTCAAAATGATTGGGGCGGCATGTCTGCCGATAATGCTAGGCGCTTGAATTGGTTCGTCGATAATAAGGTTATGCCAAGAATGAATGGCGATTTATCAATGGATGGAACGGCGTGGCACAATGTATTTAAAGACGCCGGAGAGGCATTAAGAAATACCGATGATCCTGAATTGGCGAGTGGTTATAAATCTATTCGTGAAGCCTCTTCCAATGCAATGCAGAACTCCCTACCTCCAGATCAATGGGCACCATTCCAACAATTAAATTCCCAATATAGGGCAATGCTGGCTCTTGAATCTGCAACAAAGCAAGGTCTTGGTACTGGCAACGCAGCACCACAAGCTTTGTTGTCCGGTGTCAGTAAGATTTATCCAGATACCATATACAACGATCCCAATACTCTTCCTCAGCTTGCTCAGGGAGCGCAATTACTAAAACAAGCGCAAAGGAACTCCGATAAATACACTATGGGACAGCATAAGATGCCAGCAGAGGCCGGACAATTTGCCGCCTATGCCGCAACCCCATTCGGAGCAATTTTCAATAGGACGATGAATACCCCAATTACGCCGCTCGATTGGTCAAACCCATATGGAGCAGGATTTGGCAGAGGGGTTCGCGGGGCAGCAATACCATTTTCAATATCGCCACAGACACAAGGACAATAGATCATGGCAGAACTCAATAATTCCAGCACCGGACAATGGAGCGAGACAGACGCTTCAAACACTAGCGCAAGCCCGGATGGTTGGCCTTCAGGCACTTACCCCAATCAGGTAGAACCTATCGGACGCTCTACAATGGGCGCGATCAAACGCTTCTGGGACAGAATAAACGGCACAGTCACAGCGACCGGCAGCGCAAATGCCTATGTCTATACGCCATCAAATGTGAGTTACCCAACCGCTTATGTAAGCGGCGAGGTCTACACATTCAAGGCAAACTTCGCCAACACAGGCGCGGCAACGCTGAATGTGAACTCATTGGGAGCAAAAAACCTATACAAACGCGGCGCGGCTGGCGTTATCGCGCTTGTGGGCGGGGAGATTCAGTCGGGGGATGTTGTTTCGGCTTGTTATGACGGAACCCAATTCCAACTTTTGAGCCAACAGGCTGGACTTCTTGGTACTAATGCTGCCCTTGGAACTCCCGTATCTGGCGTGTTGACTAACTGCACAGGAACAGCCTCAGGGCTGACGGCTGGGAATGTCACTACTAACGCCAATCTCACGGGAGACGTAACAAGTGTTGGCAACGCCACCACGCTTGTTAATAACGGCTACAAATCACAAAATGCGCCTGCTCGCGCCCTAACTACCGTATATCAAAATACAACTGGCAAGACGATGTTTGTGACGGTTTCGGTCACTGCTAATGCTAATCAGAATATGGCGGTCAAAACTGATAGCTCCGCCACACCTACAACAGTCGTCACTAGTGTGGGCGTGTCGAATACCACTCAAGCTTCTATGTCTTTTGCTGTTCTCAACAATAATTACTATGAGGTTGTTCCTGCCGGAGCTGCGACACTTAACTACTGGACGGAATGGTATTAAATGACACTTTATAGTTCAAAATCTAACTCTCTAAACTTGAAAAACTATTTGGTAAATTCAGCCGTGTAACAACGGGGGATCAAATGCTTCAACAAGTTAATGCGACGGTGACGAATAGCGCGGCGGTCGTTACTGGATTGCCCGGTAGCGCATCTTATTTGCAGATTCACAATCCACACGCCACCGCCACTATTGCGTATACCTTCGACGGTAGTACCCCCGTTATCAATGGTAACGGCATAACACTCGCTGCTTTGGGAACTGACACACGCGATCAGCCAGGCGGAACAGTTTGGTCTGGCTCTATCAAGGCTATATCCAGCGTGGCTAGTCAGGCCGTGACAATTATCTGGGGAAACCCATAATCATAAGGAATATATCATGGCCATTACCAATCCGACTCCCGTTGAAACACTCGATCAGGCAAAGCTGCAAACAACGATGAAATTCATCGAGATGTTAACGCTTTTGCAGAGCTTTATGGCTAATCCGCAACTTTTGCAGCAATTGGGAACGCAAGCGGCGCAGGCTTATGCCATATCGACTGACATGCAGGCTAAACATGATGCTTTAGTGACGGAAGCGTTGTCTGCACAAGCTTCGATTGCACAGGCGGCGCAAGATACCGCTGATCTTATTGCTAAACAGCAAGCTTTTACAGCTCAACAAGCCGCTGCTCAACAAGCCCTGAATGATTACGCAGCATCTAAAGAAGCTGATTATGAAAACAAAATGCAGCATGTTGCCGATCAGCAAGCGTCTGTGGATGTGCAGATTGCCGCTTTGACTGTTGCCCAAGCTAAGCTTGAATCTGATACGCAAGCTCTTGCAGCACAGAACGATGCCCAGAATGCAAGAGAAGTGGATTTGGACGCCAAAGCCAAGCGTATCGCAGATTTGAGAAACGCTTTAGCTGCGAGTGCGTGATGTATAGATGGCTACCATTATTGATTGTTTTACTCTGCCGAGACGTTATCGCAGGCGGCATTAACAACCCTAGTGGGGCTGGTGGTGGCTCTGGCACAGTTACAACCGTTTCATGCACTACAGCCAATGGCGTATCTTGCACAGTAGCCAACCCAACCACTACCCCCGCACTGACATTCACGCTTGGTGCTATAACTCCGTCATCCGTTAACGGCATCACCATATCCGACAGCAACACTCCCACCTGGACAATAGGCAGCGCAAGCGGTGTCCCCGTGGTGACGGCCTCAAGTCCCCTAGTTATTACTTCGGCAACAGGAAATATCACTTGCGCGACTTGCAACACATCGAACGCCACAGTATCTAGCGTCACCTTCACGGGTGACGGAACCGTATTATCTTCCACCCCATCGAGCTCGGTCACAACATCGGGTACACTCACAGCATCCCTTGCGGCACAAACGCAGAACACGGTATTGGGAGCGGCTACAAGCACAACCTTGGTTGGTCTGGCCATGCCGTCGTGCAGCGCTGCAACAAGTGCCTTGGAATGGACAACGAATACAGGTTTTGGATGTCATGCGATTACATCAGGGGTTAGCTCTGTTTCTGGTGATGGTGTGCTTGTTTCGAATTCTTCCAGTACGGGCGCGGTTACTCTGACGCTTGCCAATGCCGCTGCAAATACAGTCTGGGGCAATAATACAGGTAGTTCTGCGGCTCCTGGGTATCAGACGGCTATTAACGTCTCCGGCAACATCACTGGCGCGGCTGGGTCTTTTACGACAGGCGCGTTTTCATCCACGATCACGGGAACCTCAACTTCCGCTAATGCACTTGCCATAGGCACAGCAGGAGCAACGAACCCTGTATTTAATGTGGACGCATCGACAGCGTCGGCGGTTGCGGGGGTAGATATTGTTGGCGCAGCAACAGGCGGCACTGTGCTTATGCAGGCAATAGATAGTGGATCTAATACAGGCCTTGATATTGAGGGCAAGGGATCCGGCGTCCTCACATTGGCAAAGACAAGCACAGGTGGCGTGAATATCGGAACAACCTCAAGCACGGGCGCAGTAGCTATTCGCGAGAATGTATCTAGCAATGGTTTTTCTGTATTGCATGGGAACGCCATGATTATTACGGAAACGACTTCTGGTGCCGCGATTACTATGACCCCATTAAGTACAGCAACGGCTTCTACAGTTAAATTTACTGTTTCCCCAACATTCTCTAATAATCTGACTGCTGGTGGTAATGTGGTCGTGGGGTCTTTGGGTGTATCTGGAAAGACTATGACGAATACGTCTGGCGCAAAGGCATTGCAGACAGATTGGCAGATATATGGCGCTGCTGATGCTTTCTCTGCAGCTTCCACACTTACGACTGGCGCAACCCTTCAAGTAACCCCCAAAACATGCGGGGCGAATGGAACTTGCACAAATGAAGCGGCAATTTATGTTCCCGCTACAGCTATAACAGCCACAAATGGTTACGGGTTATATGTATCGGCTCCAACTGGAGCGTCTACCATAAACGCTGCTGCTTATCTCGGCGGAGCGGTAGGTATTGGCACGGCAAATCCTATGTCTGAACTGGATGTTTATGGTGGCGTAGCTATCGGCACAAGTTACGCTGGCGCTACGGCAGCCCCGACGAATGGGATGATTGTGCAGGGAGCTGTTAGTATCGGGACATCTTCGAATGCTTCTTTTGTTGACATTAATCCTGGGACGACAATCAGCCAATCCTATTGGGGAACAAATGGCATAGGATTGAATGCTCGTGCTGCAACATTCAATGATAATTCATCTAGTGGAACGGTCGCCACCGCGAATGGCGTTTACACGCTTAATACACCCACCATAACCTCCACTAACGCAACAACCTATTCCGGCGTATACGCAACACTTTATGTCTTTGCTCCAGTGGCAGGATCAAATGCAACTCTTAGCCAGAGATACAGCATATATACAGACAACTCCATCGGGACGGCCTCAGGTGTTTTTGCAGTTGGCACTGTCCAAGGTAATCCCATAGCTGTGGCGGGTAGCAACGTACCGGTAAATGGGTTTAATCGAGTCACAACCAATACTATCGGCATTTACACAAACAGTTTGTTGACGGGGGAATTCCTTCCTACAGCATCAAGTGTTGATTACTTAACCTTCGCTGGTGCAGCCACAGCTAATCCTGCAAATACAACTATTTCCGTTGCTGGAACGGATACGAATATCGGAATTAATCTCACGACAAAGGGAACGGGCGTTATCACTGCGAACAATCTCATAGTTCGCAAGGGATACACTGTTGCCACACTTCCGGCCTCTCCCCCTACTGGTGCAATGGCCTATGTTACGGACGCCGTAGCCTGCACTTTCCTCGCCACACTAACGGGAGGTGGTGCGGCTTATTGTCCAGTTGGGTATAATGGATCGGCTTGGATAGGAGAGTAGTATGATGTCGGAAACTGCACAAATTCACTCGAATTAAACTTAACAAAGGGAGAGACAAAATGACCAACGTATTCGAACAAGGGCTGGAAGCAGTCGAAGGCTACGCAGAACGAGTTCTTGGCGGTGCTGAAAAAGAGGCTGTTGTGATTGGCAAAGAAGTCATCGACTTCATGACACCTCTTATGCAGCAAGTTCAGGCTAAGGCGATGGAACTCGGCAAGCAGGATTTGGCTGCTGGATTACAGGTCTTGAAGGATGCTGTTGCGACTGCGGTTGCGTCCGGTAGCGCAGCTATCCTTGCTGGTCAAAACCCCGTACAGGCTGCGGAAGCTACGTTCCTGACGACTGCGGCTGGCGAAGGCCAGGTTGCACTGAACAACGCCGAAAGCGCGGCTATCAAGGCTGGCGTGGCTTTGGCGCAACAGGCGGCGGCTCAGGTAGAGACGGCTTTAGCCCCAGCAGGAGGTTAATATGGGACTCAATCTCTCAGCACTCATGACGGGAGCCGGAGCTGTAGCAAAGCAGCCCGTTACCAAGGGGGGCGCACTTGCTGCTCTAGTCACTGGCGGTCTCTACATGGCCTCTGCGGCTGGCGTGGTTGTCCCAGGATGGGCTTTTGTTGCTGGGCCTATCTTCGGCACCATGCTCTACAAATTCCTTCCTGCGAAGGATCAGGCTGAGATTGACGATGTTGCGGCAAAGGTGACGGATACGTTTGAAACGATACCGACAACGTATCCAGAATATCCTGGCGATAAGCCATTGCCAAGCGTTGTCACCAATCTAAAAACCAAGGATGGGAGCGATGTCGGACAGAGCTGATAGAAAATATCAAGATACCCGCGACATCGCTGTAGAAGCGAATAGTAAGGTAGACCAGCATATGACCGACTGCACCCAATTCCGTATTAATCTCCAGAACACGCTTATTGAATTTAGGGACGATATTAAGAAGCTCAACTGGCGTATGGCGATGATCGTGGGCGGTTTTACGCTAGCGGCTAAGGCTCTGGATTATCTGTTACCAGCGGTTCATCACGCGCCATGACCCCTAATCAGAAGGCCTTTCTCGATACGATAGCCTGGAGCGAAGGCACAAAACGCATTCAAACG
>Ga0210403_10002216_pt1 | contig 17805 bp, 15 predicted proteins | sample IncBWC19MmetaG_FD_150863 | JGI IMG/M metagenome (GOLD analysis project Ga0210403, IMG submission 150863) | Forest soil microbial communities from Barre Woods Harvard Forest LTER site, Petersham, Massachusetts, United States - Inc-BW-C-19-M | ecosystem: Environmental > Terrestrial > Soil >... | reverse complement strand
GATCGGTGGGCTGAAGGTGGTCACCCAGAATGGATGGTTCGCGGCACGGCCTTCGGGGACCGAGGATGTGTACAAGATCTATGCGGAGTCGTTTCAGGGCGAGGCGCATTTGAAGCAGATTCAGACGGAGGCGCAGGCGCTGGTGAATGCGGCGATCGGGTAGGGCTGGGGACCTACCCCTCCCTATACCTGGAGTCCTAAAGTATCTGGAATCAGCTGGTTAGGTCTGGTTGTTCTGGCTAAAGTCTAGATTCGATTGGGGTTGCGGGTAAAGTCTTCAGGGGTAAGGAGTTATTTTCGAGGGGGTCGCTTTTTCTGGAGGACGGACCGGGCTGAAGCCCGGTCCGTTTTGATTAAGGAATGAGCGCCGGTTCGCAGGGCAGAAGCCCTGCGAACCCACCCGAGAGGCTGCTCCAGAGGTTTTGTTGTTTGAGGTGTTTTGCGGCACGGCTTGCCGTGCCCTTCCGGAGCGTCGTGCTCTATGGTCGGATCTCTCTCAAAAAATGGACAGCAGGCGACCGTAGGATGCGGGCAGCAGTCTCTGGAGGAGTTCGAGGACATGGGCATCGGCGCCCACGAGGATGCGGTTTTCGCGCCGCTCGATCCCGGTCACGATGCGCTCGGCTGCTTTGCGCGGTTCCATTCGCAGGAACCTCTGCCCACTCGTTTTTCTTGCGGCGGCCTCCCTCGGGTCCATTCCCGCACCGACGTCCGAGGACACCAGGATCTTGGTGCGAATCCCGCCGGGGTGGACGACACTGATCCCAATGTCGGTGGTCAGGAGTTCTGCCCGGAGGGCTTCGGAGAAGCCGCGCAGCGCAAACTTACTCGCGCAGTAGGCGACCTGTCCGGCAACGCCGATGAGGCCGAAGAGGCTGGAGAGATTCACGATCTGGGCCGACCCGCTGTTGCGTAACTGGGGGAGGAAGGCCCGCACCATCGCAACGGGCGCCTGGAAGTTGATCGCCATGACGCGGTCGAACTGCTCCGCGGTCGCCTGCTCGAAGGTTCCGGTGAGAGCGATGCCTGCATTGTTGATCAGCACCGACACCGGACCCAGATCGGCGAGGACAGCCTGCGGCAGTTGCTGGATCGCAGCCGGATCGGAGAGATCCGCGACGTAGCTCCGAACCGGAGGGCCAGTCCGTCGCACCGTCTCCGCGATTTCCTCGAGGGCAGGGCGGTCGCGATCGACGAGTGCGAGATGAGCTCCCTTGCTCGCCAGACACTGTGCCAAGGCGGCCCCGATGCCACTGGCCGCCCCGGTTAATACAACAACACGATTGCGCAGCATGAAGCGCATGGAGAAGGGGTTCTCTCTCTTTCTGAAGGGGAGTTCGACCGCCGTCTCCGAGCTGCGGACACGTCTGGAGACGGCGGGGTGCCTATTGGGGTGGGGTGCTGGGCGGCGGATTTTGTTGCTGGTTGTTCTTGCCGTCGTCGTTGACGCCTCCGCCGAAGAGGCGGCGGAAGAAGCCTTTCTTCTTCTGCGGCTGCTGCTGCGGCGGGTTGGTGACGTCGGGGGCGGCGTTGCCGTCGGGATTGGGTTTGGGGGCAGGGCGCGGGGCGGTGGGTGCGGTCGCGGTGCTGGGCGGTGGGGCGGAGGCCGGGGGCTGGGCGGCGGGGTGGATGCCGAAGAGCTTCTGGATGAAGTTCTGCGGGGCCTCGCCCATCTGGCTGCAGGTGTTCTGCGGAGCGGTGCCGTCGAGGAAGGCCATGGAGTAGTCCTGGGGGCAGGAGGCGTCGGCGGGCAGCCAGGTGTTCTTGTCGACGGGTAGAGTGTGGACGCCGTCGGGAGGATTATTGAAGGGTTTGACGTCGGAGTACTGGGGAAGCTTGATGGCGCGGTTCATGAACTCGGCCCAGATGGGGGCGGCGGCGTCGGCTCCCTGGAGCGGGCGTGTCAGTCCGTGCGAGATATCGGTGTAGTCGTCGTTGCCGACCCACACCACGCACAGCAGGTTCGAGGTGTAGCCCGCAAACCATACATCGTGGCTGGTTCCGGTCTTGCCGGCGGCGGGGGCAGTGAAGCCGTGGGCGCGGGCCGCCGCGCCGGTGCCGAAGGTCATGACGTTCTCGAGCAGCGACTGGGTGAGGAAGGCGGAGCGGGGGTCCAGGACCTGCTTGGCCTCGGGCGCGTAGTCGGCGACGATATCGCCGTTGGCGTTGCGGACGCTGGCGAGCATCCAGGGCTTGAGGTGGACGCCGTTGTTGGCGAAGACGGTGTAGGCTCCGGCCATGTCGATGGGGGTGGCGCTGTAGGTGCCGATGGCGACCGACGGTGTGCCGCGGGCGTTGACGATGCCGGCGGAGCGGGCGAGGGCGGCGACGTTCTCGTAGCCGACCTTCTGCGCGAGAGCGATGGTGGCGATGTTGAGGGAGTGGGCGATGGCCTGGACCGCCGGGACCATGCCGGGGTACTCGCCCTTCTCGAAGTTGCCGGGGGTGTAGTCCTTGCCGCCGTAGCCGAAGTTGGTGGGGTCGTCGTTGAGCCGGGTGAGGGCGGTGAAGACGCCGCCGCCGTCGAGGTCGGTGCCGTTGAGTGAGGTGTTGTAGGCGGCGGCGTAGACGAAGGGTTTGAAGATGGATCCCGTGGGCCGCTCGGCGATGGCGTGATCGAGCTGGGAGAGGCCGTAGTTGCGGCCGCCGACCAGGGCGAGGATCTGGCCGGTGTGGGGGTTGAGGGCGACGAGGGCGACCTGGGGGTAGTTGATCGGGCCGGTGTCGGTCTTCCTGTGGCGCTTGCGGACGAGTTCATCCAGGTTCTGGATGCTCACCTGGACGGCCTCGCTGGCGGCGCGCTGCAGGTCGGGATCGAGCGACGTGTAGATGCGCAGGCTCTGGCTGCCGATGTTCTGGTCGCCGATGCGCTGGACCAGCTGGTCGTGGACGAGGTCGACGAAGTAGGGGGCCTCGTTGGCCTCGATGTTGGGGGGCGCCAGGCGGAGGGGCTCGGCCTTGGCGCGGTCAGCCTCGGAGCGGGTGATGGCGCCGGTTTCGACCATGGAGTCGAGGACCAGGTTGCGGCGCTCGCCGGGGCGGTCGGGGTGGCGGTAGGGGTTGCGGTAGCTGGGGTTCTGGAAGAGGGCGGCGAGGGTGGCGGTCTCGGCCAGGTCGAGCTGGTGGATGTCCTTGGCGAAGAAGGTTTCGGCGGCCTCGCCGACGCCGTTGATCTCGAAGCTGCCCTGATGCCCGAGGTTCATCTGGTTGGCGTACATCTCGAAGAGCTGCTGCTTGTTGAAGCGGGCCTCGAGCTGGAAGGTGATGAGCAGTTCCTTGAACTTGCGGGTGATCTTCTTATCGGGCGAGAGGAAGATGTTCTTGGCGAGCTGCTGGGTGAGGGTGGAGCCGCCGCAGCCCTTGTGTCCGGTGGCGACGTCGGTGACGGCGCACTTGAGCAGGCGCAGGTAGTTGACGCCGCCGTGCTCGAAGAAGCGGCGGTCCTCGATGGCGGTGACCGCCTGGACCATGCGCGGGGGGATCTGGTTGTAGGGGATGAAGCGCCGTTTGCTGCGGGACTTTCCGGTGGAGAGCGCCGTGATGAGCTGGGGCTCGAGCTCGTAGGCCGCCAGGGCGGCGCCGTTTTCCGCGGTGATGGCGGTGACCACGGGGTTGTCGTCGGTGTCCTCGCCGGTGGTGATGGTGGCGCCGTCGGTGGAGTGGTAGGACTGCGGCCCGGGCTTGATCTGGATGGTGTCGCCGGAGAGGTGGAAGGTGCCCAGCTGCGAGTTGGTATTGTAGCCGGCGTTGCGAAGGTCGCGCGCGATGGCGGCGGCGGAGAGCCTCTGGCCGTTGCGGACCTCGCGCGGCGCGGCGTAGATCTGCGCGGCGTTGGCGAACAGCGGACCGGCAGCGAGGCGCTCATCCACGATCTTCTGGTACCGGAAGTAGAAGAAAGCAAAGATCCCGGCGACGACCACCGCGCCAAGGAGGCAGAGGGCGAGCCCGGCTCGCAGAAGGCTGGAGCCGAGCGACGCTGGGCGCTTGGGACGGGGGGCGAGTTTAAGCTTTACCGGCATAGTCGAAAACAGGGAACAGGGATTAGGGAACAGGGACCAGTTGGGGGCTGCTGAACACGGACCTAAGGGTTTGGACGGTTTCGCTGGTAAGGACGTCTTGGGTGGTTCCGGTGAGACGATCGACCAGTTCGACCTTGCCCTCGCTGAGCTTCTTACCAATATTGATGCGATATGGGATGCCGGTGAGGTCGGCGTCCTTGAATTTGACTCCGGCGCGCTCGTCGCGGTCGTCGAGCAGGACGTCGAAGCCGGCCTGTTCGAGGTCGGCGGCGATGCGCTCGCCGGCGGCGGTGAGCTCGGCGTCGGTGGTGTTGGTGACGGTGACGACGACCTCGAAGGGGGCGATCGAGGGCGGCAGGGCGTAGGTGTCGGGCTTGGCCTCAGCGGCGAACTTGGCGGCGGAGGTCTCGATGGCGGCGGTGAGGATGCGCTCGATGCCGATGCCGTAGCTGCCCATGGTGGGGGTGGTCTCCTTGCCGTCCTTGTTGAGGACGGAGGCGTTCATCGAGGTAGTGTACTTGCGGCCGAGCTTGAAGATGTGGCCGATCTCGACCGCCTTACCCAGGCGCAGGGGCTGCTGGCCGATGGGGTCCAGCTCCCCTGCGGCGACGTTGCGGACGTCGGCGATGAGGGTGGGCTTGAAGTCGCGCGCCGGGGTGACGTTGCGGAGGTGGTACCCCTCCCTGTTGGCGCCGGCGACGAGGTTGGTGCGGCCCTCGAGTGCCTTGTCGAGGATGACCAGGGTGCCGGGCTTCAGAGGGTGCGGCGCAGCGCTGACGCCGATCGGGCCGAGGAACCCGGCGGGGGCGTTGAAGGTGGCGAGAATCTCCTCAGGCTGCATGGGGCGCAGATCGGAGGAGCCGGCAAGAACGGCCAGCTTGGCCTCGTTGAGCTGGTGGTCGCCGCGCAGGAAGACGACGACGGGGCGGAGCTTGCCCAGCTTGGCGTGAACGGCTGCGGGCAGCTCGGCCATGTAGGCCATGGTCTTGATCTGGTGTTGCGGGGCGACGCCGAGGAAGGCGCCGACCTCGTCGATGGTGCGCTGGCTGGGGGTGTGGACCAGCTCGGGGAGGCCGTCGCCTGTGCGGGCGAGGTCTTCGACGGGCGGCAGGATGCTGGTGGCCTTCTCGAGGTTGGCGGCGTATCCGCTGGGAGAGCTGGCGATGAGATCCTCGCCGGCCTCGGTGTAGACCATGAACTCCTGCGACTGGGAGCCGCCCATGGCGCCGGAGTCGGCCTCGACGGCGACGAACTCCAGGCCGCAGCGGTTGAAGATGTTGCGGTAGACGCGGTCGTGCTTGTCGTAGGAGAGGTCGAGGCCGGCGTCGTCGAGGTCGAAGGAGTAGGCGTCCTTCATGATGAACTGGCGGACGCGGAGCAGGCCGGATTTTGGGCGGGGCTCGTCGCGGAACTTGGTCTGGATCTGGTACCAGATCTGGGGCAGCTGCTTGTAGCTGCGGAGCTCGTGGCGTGCGATGTCGGTCATGACCTCTTCGTGGGTCATGCCGAGGCAGAGGTCGGCGCCCTTGCGGTCCTGGAGGCGGAACATGTTGTCGCCCATGCCGGACCAGCGGCCGCTGGCCTCCCAGACCTCGCGCGGGTGGAGGGTGGGGAGCAGGAACTCCTGGCCGATCGAGTCCATCTCCTGGCGGATGATGGCGACGATCTTATTGATGGAGCGGTTGCCGAGAAAGAGATAGCTGTAGATGCCGGCGCCGAGCTGGCGGACGTAGCCGGCGCGGAGCAGGAGCTTGTGGCTGGCGACTTCGGCGTCTGCGGGAGCTTCGCGCAGGGTGGGAATGAAGAGCTGGGACCAGCGATGCATGAGTGTCGTAAGCGCTTTCCGGCACGGCCACCGGGAGTGCCGGGCGTGCAATCGAGGATAAGGGTCCATTCTAAACCGCAGGTGCGAAAGCGCGCGGAGGGTTCCCTTTTGGGTGGGTCTGGGCGGCGGAGGGCGATTATGTTAGCTGCCCGACAGAGTAATGGGCTACTTGGGGTTATAGTCGTTGGCGATCGCTCAAAAGGGTAATTCGCGACGCGGCTCGGTCCGTTGCGGCCGGTGGCCGGAGTGTCGGCGTTTAAAGGATGGAAACAGTTGATTGACAAGTGTGCTGCACATGGCCGGCCGACGAATGCCATTCTAGGGCAACTCCCAGCGGGAGAGTACGAGGCGCTGGCCAAGTTCATGGTGGAGGTAGAGCTGCCCCCTCACAAGACCTTGTCAGAACCGAACGAAAGCATCGAGTATGTGTATTTTTTGAATCGCGGCCTGATCTCGACCGATGCCATGACACAGAGCGGCGAAACGGTGGAGGTGGGGGTGATCGGGCGCGAGGGGTTCGCCGGTCTGCCGGCGCTGCTGAACCAGCCGCAGATGTCGCACGCGGTGGTGGTGCAGAGTCGGGGATCGGGGATACGGGTCCGCTCCGGGATCGTACGCGAACAGTTTCTGCGCGGTGGCATGCTGCAGTCGCTGGTGTACAACTTCGCCTACCTGCAGATGACGCAGACCGCGCAGTCGGTGCTCTGCAACCGGCTGCATACGGTGGACCAGCGGCTGGCACGCTGGCTGCTGGTCTCGGCGGATCGGATGGAGTCCGAGGAGCTGCACCTGACGCACGAGTTTCTGTCGCACATGCTGGGGGTGCAGCGGTCGACGGTGACGGTGGCGGCGGGCGAGATGCAGCGCCAGGGAATGATCGGGTACAGCCGGGGGAAGATCTATCTGCTGGACCGGCTGCGGCTGGCCGGTGCGGCATGTGAGTGCTACGGCATCGTGGCGGCGGCTTACGGGCGGTTGCTGCACAACGGCGAGAACCACTGCTTGCGCTATGTCGTCTGAGCCTTGCAGCTGATGCCGATAGAGCTGCCTTTGCCGGCGGCGTTCTTTCAGGGAAGGTCGGACTTGTAGAGGTCGTAGACGTCGTGGATGTGGAGGGCGCCCTCGGCGCGGCCGGCCTCGTCGGTGACCACCAGCGAGGTGATCTTGCGCTCCTCCATCAGGGCGAGGGCGGCGGAGGCGAAGGCGCTCGCAGGGATGGTGAGCGGGGTGGGATTCATGATCTCGGCGGCGGTGTGGGCGAGGGCGTTGGGGCCGTCGCGCTCAAGCAGGCGGCGGAGGTCGCCGTCGGAGATGATGCCGAGCAGGGTGCTGTTTTCCGCGGGGGCAGAGGTCTCGGTGGGTTCGGCCGGTTCGGCGAGGACGGTGGTCATGCCCAGCTTCTTGCGCGACATCTCGTAGATGACCTGGGGCATGGGGGTGTTGGGGGCGACGGCGGGCAGGGCGTCTCCGGTGTGCATGAGGTCGCGGACGCGGGTGAGACGCCGGCCGAGGCGGCCGCCGGGGTGGAGCTCGGCGAAGTCCTCGGCCTGGAAGTTGCGGCGGCGGCTGACCTCGACGGCGAGGGCGTCGCCGAGCGCGAGCATGACGGTGGTGGAGGCGGTGGGCGCGAGGTTGAGGGCGCAGGCCTCCTCGGTCACGCTGGCGTCGAGGAATACCTGGCTGGCCTGGGCGAGGGTGGAGCTGGCCACGCCGCAGAGGCTGATGAGGGGGCTGCCGAGGCGCTTGAGAATGGGCAGCAGGCGGAGGATCTCTTCCGTCTCGCCGCTGGAGGAGAGGGCGAGGACGAGGTCGCCGGCGGAGACGATGCCGAGGTCGCCGTGGAGGGCCTCGGTGGGGTGGAGGAACTGCGCGGGGGTGCCGGTGGAGCTGAGGGTGGCGGCGATCTTGCGGGCGATCAGGCCGCTCTTGCCGATGCCGAGCAGGACGACGCGCTGGCGGGCGTCGGCGGCGGCGATGAGGAGGTCGACGGCCTGGGCGAAGGCGTTGGCCATGGAGGCTTTGGGGGCGCCGGAGAGGTCACGGCCGTCGAGGCGCATGGCGAGCGCGAGCAGGGCGCGGGCCTGGACGCGAACGAGATCGGAGGGGCTGGAGGGTATCGAGGCCATTGGTCCCTATCGATGCTAGAGCATTTTGGGGTTCGCGCGCAGGGAATCCGGCCCCAAGCCCTGACTTCGAAGCTGAGAATCCCGCGGTGTTGCTTCCCATCCCCTTGCTACGTCTCTCCCATGTCTCAAAGGCGAGACATGGGGCACCCAAAGGTTCGGTGGTCTTTGGACTCTCTTGGAATGATCGCGGGATGATACAAAAACGCATGGCCATTACAGCTCCCCGGCGCGTTCTGTCGATCGACGTTCTGCGCGGCATCACGATTGCGTTCATGATCCTGGTCAATGACCCCGGCGATTGGGGGCATGTCTACGCGCAGCTCGACCACTGCCCGTGGAATGGATTGACGCTGACCGATCTGGTTTTTCCCACCTTCCTGTTTCTGATCGGTGTGTCGCTGATCTTTTCGCTGGAGGCGCGGCGGTCGCGGGGCAACTGCCGGGTTACGCTTACCGGCCATATCTTTCGGCGGGCGGCGATTCTGTTCGCGCTGGATCTCTTTCTCAGCGGGTTTCCCGAGTATCACCTGGGGCACATGCGGATCTATGGCGTGTTGACGCGGATCGCTCTGTGCTATCTGTTCGCCGGCCTGATTCTGCTGGCGACCCGCAGGATGGAGGCGCTGGCGGCGGTCTCGGCTGTGCTGCTGGTGGGCTACTGGGCGCTGATGCGCTTTGTTCCGGTGCCTGGGTTCGGGGTTCCCACGCATGCGATGGCGCTGCTCGACCCGTACCGCAATCTGGCCGCGTGGATCGATCGCGGCTTCAGCGAGTTTACGCTGCGCGTGCTGCACACCGGGGTGCTGTACAACCAGACGCGTGATCCGGAGGGGCTGCTGAGCACGCTGCCGGCGATTGCGACGACGCTGATCGGCGCGATGGCGGGGCTGTTCCTGCGTTCCGATAGGTCAGCCGTGGCGAAGCGTAACGGGCTGGCGCTGGCTGGGGTGGCGGGAATTGCTGCCGGCGCGCTCTGGAATCGCAGCTTCCCGATCAACAAGAACCTATGGACGAGCTCGTATGTGCTGGCGGCGGCGGGCTGCTCGCTGCTGGGGCTTGCGCTGTGCTACTGGCTGATGGATATGGAGCGGGTGCAGGAGAGGAGTCGCTGGGCGCGGGCGCTGGTGTGGCCATGGCTGGTCTTCGGCTCGAATGCCATCGTGGTCTACGTGATGTCGGATCTGATCGTCGACCTGTCGTACTGGATCAAGGTGCCGGATCATGGCCGGGCTGTCACTGTCTGGAACTGGATCTATCTGCATGGCTTCTCGCATGGCCGTTCCACGGAGTTGACCTCGGTTGGGTTTGCGCTGTTCGTGGTGGCGCTCTGCTTCGTGCCGAACTGGATGCTGTGGCGCAGGCAGATCTTCGTGAAGATCTGACGCCTGCCTGGCGGATGGAGCCGACCGATGGAGTCAGCAAAGGGAAAGCGGTAGACTGGAGTCGGCGACTTATGGCATTTGCCGCCTGTGGGAAGGGTATCGCGTGAAGAGAAGTGCTCTGGTTTTGACGGTGATGGTGGCAGGTATCTGCCTGATGCTCTGGGCGGGATGGCACAATCTGCGGGAGCGCCGGCTGGCGCTTGAGCGCGCGCGGGAGAGCCATATGGCGCTGGTTCCGGACAACGGAAAGGCGTCGGCAGCGGGCCAGAACACGGCTCAGGGGACAAGCCAGCCGGATCTGCAGGGCAAGGCCGCGCCGGCGTTTACGCTGGTGGATCTGAACGGCAAGAAAGTGTCGCTGAAGGACTACAAGGGCCGGCCGGTGCTGGTGAACTTCTGGGCGACCTGGTGCGCTCCGTGCAAGCTGGAGATGCCGTGGTTCGAGGAGTTCCGGAAGAAGTATGGACCGCAGGGATTCGAGATCCTTGGTATTGCGGAGGACGACGCGGGCAAGGACGAGATCGCCAAGGCGGTGAAGCGGATCAATGTGAGCTATCCGATCCTGCTGGGCGATAACAAGGTGGCTCCTGCGTACGGCGGGATCGACTACCTGCCGGAGTCGTTCTATGTGGACCGCAATGGGGTGGTGGAGACGCAGACCTCAGGGCTGGGCTCGAAGGATGAGATCGAGGCCAACATCCAGCGGCTGATCGGTGCTGGATCGGCGCCTTCCACACCAACGAAGACGGCTGCGACTCCGGCCGCGAGTGGGCTGTGACGCAGATGCGGCGTTGGCTTGCGGTTGCATTGGCGGTGCTGACGGTCGGCGGCGTATTCGGAGCGGGCAGGTTTGTCCAGCCCGTGGCGGCGCAGCAGATGGGCGACTTCGATAGTCAGGAGACGCACGCCAAGGTCAAGGACTTCATCGTGTACGCGCCGGAGCAGCAGACCGCGGTCGCCGGTAAGCGCAGCGTGCTGGAGTTGAACTTCCGCGTGCTGGATGGTCTGCATGTGAACTCGCACACGCCAACCTCGGAGCTGCTGATCGCGACGACGCTGACGCTTGATGCAGCGCCGGGAATCAAGATGGAGCAGCCGGTGTATCCGGCGGGAGCTACGTACAGCTTCAGCTTTGCGCCCAACGAGAAGCTCGATGTGTACTCCGGCGGGTTTACGGTGAAGCTGCCGGTGGTGGCGCAGGCCGGGGACCGTACGATTCAGGGCAAACTGCGCTACCAGGCTTGCGACCGCGCGGCGTGTTATCCACCGAAGACGCTGCCGGTGCAGGTGGCGATCGCGGCCCGGTAGTTGATGCTGCCGCGCCGTTGGCGAGTGATGTTCCGGCGGCAAAGCCTGCTTCGGACGACCGGCCTCTCGTGATGGAATACTGTTCAGGTTTCCTGGGAATGTTTCCTGGGAGGATGGAGCGGATCGAACGGGCATGGAAGAGTTCAGACGACTGACACGGCTGCCAGCGTATGTATTCAATATCACCAGTGAGTTGAAGGCCGCGGCGCGCAAGCGCGGTGAGGACATCATCGACTTCGGGATGGGAAATCCCGATGGCGCGACGCCGCAGTTCATCGTCGACAAGCTGGTTGAGGCGGCCAAGCGGACGAGGACGCATCGCTACTCGCTGTCGCGCGGGATTCCACGGCTGCGCAAGGCGATTTGTAGCTGGTACAAGCACAGATACGAGGTCGATCTCGATCCGGAGACGGAGGCGATCGTCACCATCGGGTCGAAGGAGGGCATCGCTCATCTCTGCCTGGCGGTGCTCGACGACGAGGACACGGTGGCGGTGCCGAACCCGAGCTATCCGATCCACATCTTCGGTCCGGTGATCGCGGGCTCGAAGGTGCAGAGCATAGCGCTTGAAGGAACGAATCAAGCCGAGCTGCTGGCGCGGCTGGAGTACGAGCTGCCGCGCATGCAGCCGCGGCCGAAGCTGCTGATCCTGAACTTCCCCGCGAATCCGACCACGCAGTGCGTGGACCTTGCGTTCTTCGAGCGGCTGGTCCCACTGTGCAAGGAGCTGGGGGTCTATCTGATCCACGACCTGGCGTATGCGGACATCGTGTTCGATGGCTACAAGGCGCCGAGCGTGATGCAGGTTGCGGGAGCGAAGGAGATTGCGGTCGAGTTCTTTACGCTCTCAAAAAGTTACAATATGCCGGGCTGGCGGGTGGGCTTCATGGTCGGCTGCCCGAAGCTGGTGGCGGCGCTGGGGCGGATCAAGAGCTACTTCGACTACGGGACGTTTACGCCGATCCAGGTGGCATCGATCGCCGCGCTTGAAGGGCCGCAGGAGTGCGTGGCGGAGATTCGCGACATCTATAAGCACCGGCGCGACGTTCTTGTCCCCGGATTGAATAAGCTGGGGTGGGCTGTCGATCTGCCGAAGGCGACGATGTTCGCCTGGGCGAAGATCCCGGAGCAGTACCGCGGCATGGGGTCGGTGGAGTTCTCAAAGAAGCTGCTGCTCGAGGCCAAGGTGGCGGTGAGCCCCGGGGTCGGGTTCGGCGATCACGGCGACGGCTACGTGCGCTTCTCGCTGATTGAGAACGAGGAGCGGACGCGGCAGGCGCTGCGCGGCATCAAGCAGATGTTCAAGGCAGGATAGTGCGGAGTAGAGTGGGAAAATGACTGGACGACCGACGGAATCTGAGGCCGCGGAGTATTGCTGGCGTTATATCAACCAGGTGGCGGGCGAGGATGCGGTGGCGGCGCTAGAGGGGCAACTGGCCGAGGCGCTGGCCCTGTTCACTGGCATCTCCGAGGAGCGCTCGCTGGCGCGGTACGCGGCGGGGAAGTGGAGCATCCGCGAGGTGCTGAACCATATCAGCGACACGGAGCGGATCTTCAGCTTTCGAGTGCTGTGGTTCGCGCGCGGGCTGGGCAAGGAGCTGCCGGGCTTTAGCCAGGATGTGGCGGTGACGGCGGCGGAGGCCGACCGCCTGGCATGGGCGGCGCATGTGGAGGAGTTTCGCCGGGTGCGGGAGGGGACGATCGCGCTGTTCCGGAACCTGCCCGAGGAGGCGTGGTCCCGGAGCGGGGTGGCCAACGGGAATTCGAGCTCGGTGCGGGCGCTCGCGTTTATGGCGGCCGGTCATGCGGAGCATCATCTGCGGATCTTGCGGGAGCGGTATCTGGGGTGATGCGCGGAGTTGTCCGCGAGGGGATCGTCGGGAGACGGTCTTCTCGAGGGCCTCTTGGGGTGCGGAGCAGGACGGTCTCGCTGCGCTTGATAACCCACCCTGCCGCACGATGAAAGCTGTGCGGCGAGGAATGTGGCACCCGCCGAGGGCATGAGCCCAGGGTCTCAGAGTCGAGACCTGGGGCACCCGGCGTTCTCCGGTGGGGTTTACTTCTTTTGCGTGGCTAGCTTCTTCTGGGCTTCGAGGAAGCGGCGGTGGCGGTCGAGGGTGCGGGCTTTGCCGAAGGCGACCATGCTCTCGAGCAGCGGCGGGCTCATGGTGCTGCCGGTGAGGATGGCGCGGAGCAGCATGAAGTTCTCCTTGACCGACCAGGTGTGGGCCTCGCCCAGCTGCTTGAGGGCGGGCTCGAGGGCGGCGACGGTCCAGTCGGTGGCCTCGAGGACGGCGAGTTGCTCGGTGGCGAAGGCCAGCGTCTCTTCGAGCGTGCGCTTCTTGGGCAGGAAGACCTCGGGCCCAGGCAGGATGTTGTCGGCGAAGAAGAAGTGGGTGAGGTTGCCGAACTCGCCCAGGGTCTCGATGCGGGTCTGGACGAGGGTGGCGATCTCGCGCAGGTACTGGTCGGAGAGCACGGTCGAGCGCAGGGCGGTGAAGAAGGCCTCGGCGGCGAGCGCGCGCAGGTACTCGGCGTTGAGCCACTTCAGCTTATTGAGGTCGAAGACGGGTCCGCCGAGGCGGATGTTGGGGACCTCGAAGCGAGCGATCATCTCGTCGAGCGAGAAGATCTCGTTCTCCTTGGCACCGTTGACGATCTCGACCGGGGTGGGCGAGGGCATGCCGCCGCCCATCAGGCCGAGGAAGTTGATGACGGCCTCGGGCAGGAAGCCGGCCTGGCGGTAGTAGACGAGCGAGACGGGGTTCTTGCGCTTGGAGATCTTGCTCTTGTCGAGATTGCGCAGCAGCGGCATGTGCCAGAAGCGCGGCTGGGGCCAGCCGAAGGCCTGGTAGAGCAGGACGTGCTTAGGGGTGGAGGAGATCCACTCCTCGGCGCGGATGACGTCGGTGATGCGGATGAGGTAGTCGTCGACCACGTTGGCGAGGTGGTAGGTGGGGAAGCCGTCGGACTTCATCAGCACCTGGTCGTCGACGTTGTTGTGGTCGAAGGTGATCTCGCCGCGGAGCTCGTCGCGGAAGGTGGTGGAGCCTTCGGTGGGAACCTTCATGCGGATGACGAAGGGCTTGCCGGCCGCGATATTTGCTTCGATCTCGGTTACAGAAAGATTGCGGCAGGTGCCGGGGTAGCGAGGCGGTAGCTTGGCGGCCATCTGCTGCTTGCGGGCGGCTTCTAACTCATCCGCGGTGCAGAAGCAGCGGTAGGCGGTGCCGTTGGCGAGCAGAAGGTCGGCGTGCTCGCGGTAGATCTCGGTGCGCTCGGACTGGCGGTAGGGTCCGTAGGGGCCGCCCACGTCGGGGCCTTCGTCCCAGGTGATGTTGAGCCAGCGGAGGGCGTCGAAGATCATCTGTTCGGAGGTGGAGACGAAGCGGGCACGGTCGGTGTCCTCGATGCGGAGGACGAACTTGCCGCCGCGCTGGCGGGCGTAGAGGAAGTTGATGAGGCCGATGTAGGCGGTGCCGACGTGCGGGTCGCCGGTGGGCGACGGGGCGATGCGGACGCGGATGGTCTGTTCTGTCTGAGCGGTCTGTAGGGTCATGGTTGCCAACATTTAATGTTAGCAGGGCTCAGAGAACGGGGATCGGGCGCGCGCGGCGTGCCCACAGCTGGAGAGGGGCGGTGTGGGCACCGGGAAGGCGCAGGGATGCTAGCGGCCGTCGCCGTCGCGGTCCACTTCGCCGGTGCTGGCTGCCTTTTGCCCGGCCGGGCTGATGGGGACGGTGGCCGCGGGAGTGGCGGCGGGGGTGGAGGCCGGTTGTGGGGCGGCGACGGGCTTTTGCAGCTGGACCGGAGCCTGCGTTGTGGCGGCGCCGCTGATGGGTGCGATGCTCATGGTGTGTCTCCTTTGCCATGGTGATCGGCAGGCGGCGAGGAAGCATGAGGGTTTTGCGATCGAGGAAGAACCGTCGTGCAGAATCGGGACTCCCTTGGTGGGTAGGGTATTCTCGGTTTTGGAGGCGCTGCCTGGTTTGTGTCCGGCAGGGCCTCGACTTGGATTTTGAGGCTGCAGTTGGGCTCAGGAAAGAAGCAGATGATCGAAACCGAAACAGTCAGCCTGACGGTCGAGCAGTGTCGCTGGTTTTATGCGGAGGAGCTTCGCGTCGTCGCCAACCTTGCCTCCGCTGCGTTGGTCGGGGCGTTTGCCCGGGTCGAGCGCGAGCGCTACATGGGACAGCCGCCGTGGCAATTCTCCTCGCAGGCGCCGAACCGAGGCATGTCGTATCGCACGACGGAGGAGGTTCGCGATCTCTATCACGACATCTTCATCGCGCTGAAGAGCGAGAAGTTTCTGAACAACGGTCTGCCCAGTGTTCTGGCGGGGTGTTTGGACAAGCTGAATCTGGCCCCGGGCCAGCGCGTGCTTCATATCGGCTGCGGCAGCGGCTACTATACGGCGATCATGGCTGAGGTGGTGGGGGCGGAGGGAGCCGTGGTGGCGGTGGAGCTTGAGCCTGAACTGGCGGAGCTGGCTGCGGCCAATCTGAAGGACTACGCCAACGTGACGGTGGTCAACGGGGATGGAGCGGCGCTCGCGCCTGCGCCCTCCGACGTGGTGATGGTCAATGCCGGAGTCACGCACCCGCATCCGGCGTGGCTGGAGTGCCTGGCGGTGGGTGGAACATTATTGCTGCCGCTGTGTGTCGGCGAGCCGGGGAACGCGGGCAAGGTACTGGCGGTGCGGATTACCCGGCAGGCGGCGGGCTTCGCGGCGGATATCCACTCGATCTTTGCGCTGTACTCGAGCCCGAGTCTGCGCGATCCGGCGATGCAGGAGCTGCTGTTCCAGAGTGTCGAGACGCGCAAGATCGCTGGTTTGAAATCAGTGCGGGTCGAGCCGCACGAGCAGACGGAGAGTTGCATCGTGCACGCGCCGGGGTTCTGTTTGAGCGCGGCGGCGGTGGGCGCGTCGGCTTAGGGCGGCGGGGCTATACTGGCGGCGGCCCGGAGGTGTGCGATGGCGAGTTCGGTGGCGATGAACGAGGCGCAGAAGCATCTTCCGGAGCTGCTCGTCCGGGTGGAGCGCGGGGAAGAGATCGTCATCGAGCGGGACGGCCGCGCGGTGAGCAAGCTGGTTCCGGGGGCCGCGGTGGATCCGCGGCGGGAGAGGCGGGTTGGGGGGCAGAACCTGCTCGGGGTTGCGTATATTGCGCCGGATTCTGATGAGCCGATGAGCGAGGAAGAGCTGAAGGAATGGGGATACTAGCGATGGCCACGGTGTGCACATCTCGGAGGCCGAGGCGGCTGCCGATTTTGCCGGCGAAGGTGCGGGCTGGGGCTGAGGTGTTGATCGAGAGCGCGCAGGCGCCGGTGGCGACTGTGGTTGAATGTTCCCGTAGTTTTGAGTTTTTCCGTGAGTAGGGGAATAAGGAGTTCATCGACCTTTGCGGTCGATAGTTTCCCTACAAGCGAGGCCGCCTAAGAAGTTCGTCCAGGATGTGTCGTCATATTTTCGAATTGAATCGCCCGCCTGCTACAGCTCCATCGCGAACTGGTGGTTGGGGGCGTAGGGGTTTGGTTTGGGCTCGGTGGCGAGGTCGAGGATGAGACGTTCGAGGACGAGGAGCTTGTTGGCGGGGCTGGAGCGCAGCTCGAGGTCGGCGCGGGCTACCAGGCGGATGGCGCGGGTCAGTTCGCGGCGGGATTTGTAGCGGCGGGCCTGGCGGATCAGGTCCTCGGCGGCGAAGGGCGGCATGCGGAAGCCCTGCCAGAGCACCTGCCAGATGGCGCGCGAGTCGCGCACGTTCTTTTCCGAGATAATCAGCATCTGGCGGAAGGTGCGGGCCAGCATATAGAGATGCCCGATGGCGGCGTCCTCGCCCCCGTCGGAGGCGTTGAGCAGGCCGTGCAAGAGGGCCAGGGCGCGGGGGCGGTCCTTCTGCGAGATGGCGTCGGTGAGTTCGTAGAGCGAGCGCTGTTTGGCGGCGAGTACCATGGTCTCCACGTCGCCCAGGGTGACGTGGTTGCGGGCGATGGGGGCGGTCTCGGCGCTGGGGGAGGAAGACAGAAGCGGGTCCTCGTCGCGAAGGATGACAGAACTATTTGTTGGCGCGGCGAGCGGGGCGGAGACGTAGAGCAGCAGCTTTTCGAACTCGCTGGCGATCAGCATCATGTCGGCGCCGAGGGCGTCGACCAGCTGGCGGGCGGCGTCGGGGTCGAACTTGATGTTACGGGCTTGGGCGGACTCGATGATCCAGCGGTTGGCGTCGGCCTCGTCAACGCGGGCCAGCTCGACCAGGCCGCAGGCGTCGCCGAGAGTCTCGCGGATGCGCTCGTAGCGCTCCTTATCCTGCATGTCCATCTTGCGCAGGTCGGTGGGGATGCGCAGGTGATCGGCGACGAAGACGAGCAGCGCCTGGGGGTTGGGGGAGCGGAAGTAGGCGTCGATCGCCTCGAACTCGGGCTTCTTGCTGCCGCGGCCGTAGAGGTTCTTCAGGCCGCGGATGAAGAAGACCTGAAAGGGAGCCATGAGCGACGGGGTCTGGGCGCGATCGAGGATCTCGAAGAGCGAGGTCTCGGTGAGGTCGAGATTGTGCAGACAGAAGTCGCGCAGGCCGGGGTCGGGCATGAGGGTGTCGAGCACGCCGCGGCGGCAGCGATCGAAGAGGAAGATCTCGTCGCCGATGAGGACGTAGCCGGGACGCTGGGCAGCGGTGCCGAGCTCGCTCAGGAAGCGGTCGGAGGCGGCGAAGGAGCGGATGGGCGGACGGGCCGCGGGCTGGGTACTCATAGGGACTCCAGCATGTTCTCGACGATGGTGTGGGCGAAGTCCTGGGCGATGCGGCGGACGGCGGGCGAGTCCTCCTGGATGAAGCCGTTGAGATCCTGGGTTGACTGGTACTGGTCGCGGAAGGGGAGGGCGTCGTTCTGGTAGAGGATGCGGCCGTCGCGGGCGGTGAGGACAACCTTGGCGGTGATGGTGACCAGGTAGCTGGCGGTCTGTCCGCTGGTGGAGTCGTAGGTGAGCGGGGTGATGGACTGGGTGAGGATGGTGCCGGTGAGATGGGCGTCGGCGTCGGCGTTTTCGCCGTTCAGGATGCGGTAGCTGGTGCGGCTGTTGAGCTCGCGGATGACGGCCTGGGTGAAGACTGTCTCGGTGTTGTAGTTGAGCACGTGGGTGGCGAAGA
>Ga0210403_10002214_pt1 | contig 17807 bp, 13 predicted proteins | sample IncBWC19MmetaG_FD_150863 | JGI IMG/M metagenome (GOLD analysis project Ga0210403, IMG submission 150863) | Forest soil microbial communities from Barre Woods Harvard Forest LTER site, Petersham, Massachusetts, United States - Inc-BW-C-19-M | ecosystem: Environmental > Terrestrial > Soil >... | reverse complement strand
AAGTCACCCCCGACGTTCTCATCCCCCGCCCCGAAACCGAACATCTCATCGAAGTAGCCCTTGATCGCCTCGCCGTCCGCGAACTCCGCTCCGGCCGCGACGCAAAACTAGCCGGCGAAGGTCTAACCATCGTCGACATCGGCACCGGCTCCGGCTGCATCGCCATCGCCCTGGCCAAAGAACTCCCCAGCGCCAAAATCTACGCCACCGACGTCTCCCGGGCCGCCCTAGCCATAGCTCAACGCAACGCCACTCGCCTCGGCTTCTCTAATCGCATCACCTTCCTCGAATCCAACCTGCTCTCCACTTTTTCAGATTCTTCTCTTCACCGGTCGCCGGTCGCTGGTCGCCGGTCGCCTTCCGCCCACCAGTCACCAGTCACCAATCACCAATCACCCCTATTCGATCTCGTCATTTCCAACCCTCCCTACATCGGCCGCAAAGAAACCAGCGCTCTCCCCATCGAAGTCCGCAATCACGAACCAACTTCCGCCCTCTACGGCGGCGAAGAAGGCTACGAACTCTACGGCCTGCTGATTCCGGAAGCCACGCGCCACCTCAAGCCCAGCGGGCTCCTCGTCCTCGAATTAGGCCACGACTCTCTCCCCGCCGTCCGCCCCCTCCTCGAATCTCCCCAATGGACCAATCTCCTCGTAACCAACGACCTCGCCGGCATCCCCCGCGTCCTCTCCGCCGAACGCACCTCCTTGTAGCGGCGACTTTCAAGTCGCCCCGTTCTTACTCCTTATTCTTCAATGTAGGCTGGCTTTCAAGCCAGCAATCTGCTGGCTATGCGATTTTTCCTGATGGCGCAAAGGTTGCGTCTGGCTCGCACTTTCCATTTTCAATTTTCAATTTTCTATTTTCCTGTACTCGCCATCTCCCGAATCCGATTCAAATACCCCACATAAACTGGAATCGGAATATCCGGAGAATCCCCGTCGTTCAAAAAATGCTCCAGCCGAATCTCCACCGGTATCCCCACAATCACTTCGCGAAATCTCGGCATCTCCAGAAACTTAACCTTCCAGATCGCCAACATCTCCGCCCGAAACTCTTCACTGATAAATCCCATCTTCCGGTCGCCAAGATAAATTCTGTCAAAATGGTGCTCCGCCAGAGCCTTCCGAATCGAATCGTCCGCCGGTGAAAACAAATAAACCAGATGCAGCAAATCCGCCAGGTCGCCCCACAAACTCTTTTCTTCAAACGCGCTGAACCGGAACGCAATCTCTCCGCGTTGTTGCGCGGACCGCGCGCGGTCGCCCGGCTTCAATCCATGCCTCCCAAGCTCTTCGGCAAACCATTTCAGCCGCGCGGCCCGCAGGTTGTACCGCAGAAACTCCACAGCGTACGTATTCGCCAAATAAATCTTTGGATCGTCATCCAACCGCTTCAACCAAGCGTCCCAGTCCCGGCCCTCCAGCACGGCAATCAACTTCGTCAGGTCGGCTATCGTCGTGTCCGGGTGATACTTCACGGCCTGCCAGAAATGTTCCGTAGAATCATAAACAGCTCCATGCAGCTTGATGCCCTCCTCAATCGGATACCAGTTCGAAAGCACACGTCCCGCAATCACCGGCGAAGCGCTCCAGCAGTTCAGCGAATGCTTCCACTTTTCCTGCACTGCCGCGAATTCCTCCGCATACTCCGCCAGTAATGGTTCCTTCACTTTCGCAATCGCCTCCCGCAACTCCTCGCTCGTGTGCGTCACCAGCGTCTGCAGTGGCCGCTCGTCCATCATCGAAACCACGCGGCTCTCAATCCCCTCGCGCAGCAGTTGCCGGGCAAGTTGCTGTCTATCCTTCTCGCTGATCTTCCCATCCCACCTCCGCGTCTGACCCTCGACATACGCAAACACTTCCGCAAGCGACTTGAACTCAATGAATCCATGAATCGCAAACTTAAGCGGTTCACCGTTCTTCACAATCACGGTTGAAGGCGTAACAACCGCCTGCAACGAGAGCTCCTGCGCGCGCTGTGGTGACGCCGCGGCAAAAATGACAAATGCGAGCAAAATCGTCCGCCGGCGTACTCGACAAATCACTCTCGAGACTTTTTTCATTCTCCGCCTCAAAAAATACGCACCATCATTTCACTAACGCCTCCGTCTTCAAAACAAAATGCAACAGACCCTATCGGGTGTGTCCGGTTCGAGTCTCGTTTCTTCTCTCGTTGTCTCCGCCACCCCGAAGTCGTACCCTAACCCCATGCCGGACTTGGCGCGTTTCCGAGCCAAACACGATGCCCCCGATGCGTCGGAAATTCCGTCGCGGTCCTCCATCCTCCACGTGGACATGGACGCCTTCTTCGTCTCCGTCGAACTCCTTGCCCGCCCCGATCTCCGCGGCAAACCCGTCGTCGTTGGCGGCCGCCCTGATCAGCGCGGCGTCGTCTCTGCCGCCAGCTACGAAGCCCGCAAATTCGGCATCCACTCCGCCATGCCCCTTCGCACCGCTGGGCGCCTCTGCCCTCACGCCATTTTCCTCGACGGCCACCACGAAAAATATTCCGAATGGAGCGATCGCATCGCCTCCATCCTCGCAAAATTCTCTCCCACCGTCGAAATGGTTTCAGTCGACGAAGCCTATCTCGACCTCTCCGGCACCGAACGCCTCCACGGCCCGCCGCTCGCCGCCGCCGACAAACTCCTTCGCACCATCACACGCCAAACCGGCCTTCCGTGTTCCGGCGGTCTCGCCACCACCCGCCTCACCGCCAAAGTCGCCTCCGATCAAGGCAAGCCCCGCGGCCTCGTCTGGGTCACCCCCGGCATGGAAGCCCGTTTCCTCGCTCCGCTCCCGATCCGCAAAATTCCCGGCATCGGCGAAGTCACCGAACGCGCCCTTCGCGCCCTCGGCATCGAAACCGTCGAACAGTTAGCCTCTCACTCTCAGGAAAAACTCGAAAAAGTTTTCGGCCAGTGGGGCACAGCCCTCTATCGCAAAGCCCGCGGCGGCGACGCCTACGAATTTCTCATCGACGCCGAGCCCAAATCCATCTCTCACAACCACACCTTCGGCGAAGACACCGCCGACGTCGCTGAGATGGAATCCATGCTCAGCCACCTCTCCCAGAAAGCCTGCAAGCGCCTCCGCGAAGCGGGCCTCTGCACGCGCACCCTCACGCTGACGATCCGTTATGCCGGCTTCGAAACCTACACGCGCTCCAAAACGCTCCTCGAGCCCGCGCAGCTCGACACGGACATCTTCGCTGTCTTTCTCAATCTCTTCCGCCAGCATCGCAACGCCAAGCGCAAGGTCCGCCTCCTCGGTGTCGCTCTCTCCGCCCTCTCCCACGGCGCGCAGCAGCTCGACCTCCTCGAATCCGGCCGCCGCGAAAAACTCGAAAAGCTCACCAAAGCCGCCGACCACCTCCGCGACAAATTCGGATTCACCTCCGTCCAGTTCGGCGGCTCTCTCCGCCGCGACGACTAATCCCCGGTAGAGCACGTTTGCCTGCGGCAGTCTGGAATCCTGCAGCTCTTGGCTTCTCCGTGCCCTCTGCTTGCCCTGAGCGCCTTTCGCGAAGGGGGCTTCTAACTCTGTAAACTCCGTGTCAAGTCTTGCTTTTCCACCACCAAAACGCATAACAAAGCGACTCTTTCAGAGCCCACCGCATCTATACTCTTCAGTTCGATCCCATTCGATGAGGACTCACATGAAAACACTCGCACTCGCCGCCGCTGTCTCTGGCTCACTTCTTATCTTCGCCACAGCCTCTGCCCAAACTCCGTCGGCGGAGAGCGGCCTGCTCGCAAACTCCGCCTATGTGAAAGACTGTGCGAAGTGTCATGGCAAAACCGCCGAAGGTCGTCATTTTGGCGGGCCGGCGCTCATCTCCGCAAAAACCGCTGGCGCTTCCGCCGATGATCTGCGCAATATCATCGCCAACGGCAAAGGCCACATGCCCAAGTTCACCGGCAAACTAACCCCTGAAGAAATCGATTCGCTCGTCGCGCAAATCCAGTCCCTGAACAAAAAATAAATTGCCGTCTGCCCCGGCTTTTCTTGGCGATGGCAGGAGATCTGTGAGTGCCCCCTTGGCCTGCTCGGGTCTAGAACTTCCGTTCCCGGAACTTCCCGCGCTGGGGCCTATCTTCCATCAACAGTGAATTCGGATAACCACCGCTCTCTGGTGGCCCCTATTTCGCCTATAATTTCCCCATGAGCACCGCTGCCCCACCGCCGCCTGCTGCATCCGAACCGCGCCTTGCGCCCACCACCCGTCTCGGCATCTTCTGGCAGCGCGTCAGCGAAGGCCGCCGCATCGACGATCTCTGGTCGCAATTCGCCGCTGACGCCCGCTCCAGCTACGGCTTCTACGGCAAGGACGTCGACTGGGACGAAGTCCAGCAACTCCCTCTCTGGAAGCGGCCCTATCCCGTAGCCAAGCAACTCTTCTGGGCCATGATGAACAAGCTCACCCCCGCCCGCCGTGTGCTTCTTCTCGTCGCATTGGTATTGCTTCTTTTTTCCGGAAACGGCAACAACAACGGTTTCGGTATCAAAGCGGAATTTCTTTCCGCTCTTTTATTCCTTCTCCTTCTTTCTCTCGAACTCGCCGACAAGGTCACCATGAAGCGCGATCTCGAAATTGCTCGCGAAATCCAGGCTTGGCTCGTTCCTTCCACTCCGCCCACAATTCCCAACGCCGAAGTCGCCTTTTACACCCGCGCGCAAAATTCTGTTGCCGGCGATTACTACGACGCTTTCTATCCATTGGACGACGCTTCCGCCGGCGGCAAACTCATGCTCGTCATGGCTGACGTCGCCGGCAAAAGCGTACCCGCTGCTCTCCTCATGGCCACGCTGCAAGCCAGTTTGCGCACCATCGCCTCCGAAGGCCTCCCTCTCAGCGAGCTCGCCATCCGCCTCAATCACTACGCTTGCGCCCACAGCCTTGGCGGCCAGCGCTTCACAACCGCCGTCCTCGCCGAATACGATCCGGCCACCCGCCATCTTTCCTACGTGAACGCCGGCCACAACTCCCCCGTCATCCGCCGTGCAAATTCTTCCACCGAGCGCCTCGAATCCGGCAGCCTTCCGCTCGGCATCACGCCCGAAGCCACTTTCCCCTCATCCGAAGTCACTCTCCAGACCGGCGACACACTCGTCCTCTTCACCGACGGCGTCGTCGAAGCCTTCAACGCCGCCGGCGAAGAATTCTCCGACAATCGCTGGCTCAACATCATCCGCGGCCTTCCCAATTTAAACGCCCAACAAACATTGCAATTCCTCATGAAAAACGTCGAAGACTTCGTCGGCGCCACCCGCCAGTCCGACGACATCACCTGCCTCGTCCTCCGCTGCTCCTGATCCTGACTGTTCACGTCTCGGAATCCTCAGCCGCCGCTGACCCATCCTTTACTTCCTATACCTCCTCTACTTCATTTACCTCCCTCCACAGGCGCATAATCATTCCGTGAATTCCCGCGAACTCGCCAATTCGGTTTGCACCGCCCTCCAACGCCACGGCCACCAGGCCTTCCTGGTGGGCGGCTGCGTGCGCGACATCCTTCTCCATCGCGAGCCCGCCGATTACGACGTCGCCACCAACGCTACTCCGCAAGAAGTTCTGCAACTTTTCCCCGTTGCCCTTGATGTCGGCGTGCAATTCGGCGTCGTCCTCGTCCGCCAGGATTCGCTCAAGGTCGAAGTCGCCACGTTCCGCTCCGACGTCGGCTATTCCGACGGCCGCCATCCTGATCAGGTTGTCTATTCCCAAACTCCTGAAGAAGATGTGCAGCGCCGCGATTTCACGATCAACGGCCTGCTCATGCGGCATGACTCTGGCGAAGTCCTCGACTTCGTCGGCGGCCGCGCCGATCTCGCTGCCAAAATCATCCGCGCCATCGGCGAACCTTCTCGCCGCTTCGCCGAAGACAAACTCCGCATGCTCCGCGCCGTCCGCTTCTCCGCCCGCTTCGGCTACACCATCGAACCTGAAACCTTCGCCGCCATTCGCAGACACGCAAAGGAAATCCACGTCGTATCCGCGGAACGCATCCGCGAAGAATTGACCAAACTACTCACCGAGGGCGCCGCCCGCCGTGGATTCGAACTCCTCGACGAACTCGGCCTACTTGCGGAACTTCTCCCCGAAATCGCTGCCATGAAGGGCGTCCCTCAACCTCCGCAATTCCACCCAGAAGGCGACGTCTGGATCCACACCCGCCTCATGCTCGAGGCTCTCCCAGTTGGCGCATCTCCAACCCTCGCCTGGGGCGTTCTTCTTCACGATATCGGCAAGCCTCCCACCTTCCGCTCTGCCACAGAAACCGGGGACCGCATCCGCTTCGATGGCCACGTCGACGTGGGCGTCCGCATGGGTGAGGACCTTCTCCGCCGCCTCCGTTTCTCCAACGACGACACCCACCAGATCAAATCCCTCGTCGCCAACCACATGAAGTTCAAAGACGTCGCCCAGATGCGCCAGTCCACCCTCAAACGCTTCGTCCGACTCCCCCAGTTCGACGAACATCTCGAACTCCACCGCCTCGATTGCCGCTCCAGCCACGGCAAACTCGACGCCTACGATGCCGTCCGCGCCTTCCTGGCCCAGACTCCCCCCGCCGAGGTCCGCCCCCCACGATTACTTTCGGGTGACGACCTCAAAGATTTAGGCTATACACCAGGCCCAGAATTTCAGAAGATTCTGGCCACCCTCGAAGACGCCCAACTCGAGGAGGCAGTCCGGACCCGGGACCAAGCCCTCGAATTTGTTCGGAGACACTACCCTCTCCGTCAAGTCGGCCGATAAAACGTTTGAAGACTGGTCTCTTTGTCTTTGTTATAAGTAGCTTTATATCAGCATCTTGAAGTAACGTTGCAAACTGAGACAACTTATGCTAGGATTTGAGTCTTGTTGACTAATATTTTCTGACGAAGGTTTTTGCATTGTCCGGCACCTTTTCCCGGATGTTTGCATCTAATCCTTTCAAAGCGGGATTTCCTCCCGCTTCGCGTTAGGGGAAAACATGGCTGATAAAAAACATTTTGTTCCAGATACTCTCGCAATCCTGCCCGTCCGTGATACCGTTCTCTTCCCGGGCGCGGTTCTACCTCTCACTGTAGGCCGTGAGAGCTCGCTCGCCCTGGTCAATTCGCTCTCGGGCGACGACAAGCTTTTGGGCGTTGTTGCCCAGCTGGATCCGCGGATCGAAGATCCTGCTGCGGCGGATCTCCACAAAGTCGGCACGCTTGCCAAGGTCCACAAGACCGTAAAGATGCCCAACGGCAACGTCGTCGTCTTCCTCGAAGGCTTGCAGCGCATCCGCATTAACGAACTTCTGAGCCTCCGCCCGTTCCTTCGTGCTGCGGTGGCCTCCGAGCCCGATTTCACGGGCGACAAGGACGCCGAACTTGAGGCCTTGCAACGCAACTCGCAGGACCTCTTTCGTGACGTCGTGGCCCACTCGCCCCAACTCTCGGACGACCTGCAGAACGCTGCGATGAACATCGACGATCCGGGCCGCCTCGCTGACTTCATCGCCGGCACGCTGCCGAGCCTTTCGACCTTGCTCCGTCAGGAGCTGATCGAAACCTCCAACGTGCGCAAGCGCCTCGAAATGCTCATTCGCGAGCTCTCCAAGGAACTCGAAGTTCTGGAGCTCCGCAGCAAAATCAATGAGCAGGTTCAAGAGCAGGTCAGCCAGAACCAGCGCGAGTATCTGCTGCGCGAGCAGATGAAGGCCATCCAGAAGGAACTTGGCGAAATCGACGACGCCCAAGCCGAAATTGACGAACTGCGCAAGAAAGTCGACGAAGCCGGCATGACCGCGGAAGCCAAGAAGGAATGCGACCGCGAACTGAAGCGCCTCGCCAAAATGACTCCGGCCTCCGCCGAGTACATGGTGTCTCGCACCTATCTCGAATGGATGACCTCGTTGCCCTGGTCCAAATCTTCCGGCAGCGCTGAAATCGACATTCCGAAGGCGCAAGACATCCTCAACGAAGACCACTACGATCTTCAAAAGGTAAAGGAGCGCATCCTCGATTACCTGGCGGTGAAGAAACTCCAACCCGGCATGAAGGGTCCCATCCTTTGCTTCGTTGGGCCTCCGGGCGTGGGCAAGACCTCGCTCGGCAAGTCCATCGCCCGTGCCCTCGGCCGCAAATTCGTGCGCATCGCCCTAGGCGGCATGCACGATGAAGCCGAAATCCGCGGACATCGCCGCACCTACATCGGCGCTCTACCTGGGCAGGTCATCCAGGGCATCAAGCGCGCTGAGTCCAACGACCCCGTCATGATGCTCGACGAAGTCGACAAGCTTGGCCGCGACTTCCGCGGCGATCCGTCTTCCGCGTTGATGGAAGTTCTCGACCCGGAGCAGAATTCGACCTTCCGCGATCACTATCTGGATGTGCCCTTCGATCTCTCGAAGGTCACCTTCATCGCCACGGCCAACTGGATGGATCCGATTCCGGAGCCTCTGCGCGACCGCATGGAGGTCATCGAACTCCCCGGCTACACCGGTGAGGAGAAGATCCACATCGCGCGCAAGTACCTGATCCCCAAGCAGGCCGCCGAACACGGCGTCAAGGAAGGCGAGCAACTGGAGTTTACCGAAGATGGGCTGCGCGAAATCATCCATAGCTTTACCCGGGAAGCCGGCGTGCGCAACCTCGAGCGCGAGATAGCCACGATCGTCCGCAAGCAGGCGCGCCGCATGGCCGAAGGCAAGACGGAGAAGATGATCGTCACTCCCGAAGTCGTGCGCGAATTCCTCGGCGTGCCGAAGTTCCGCACCGAACGGGAAATCGACGAGCGCGTCAAGAAACCCGGCGTCGCAGTCGGACTCGTCTGGACGCCCGTGGGCGGCGACATCGTCTTCATCGAAGCGAGCCGCATGCGCGGTGGCAAGCAGTTCACCATGACCGGTCATCTCGGCGAAGTCATGCAGGAATCGATGACCGCTGCGTTGACCTGGACTCGTGCCAACGCCGAACGCTACGGCATCGACCCGGACTTCTTCCGCAAGCTGGACATTCACATTCACGTGCCGTCCGGCGCGGTCCCGAAAGACGGGCCGTCAGCGGGAGCCGCGATGGTTACTTCCCTCGTCAGCTTGCTGACAAATCGCCCGGTGAAAAATCGCCTGGCGATGACCGGGGAAATGACCCTCTCCGGCATCGTGCTGCCCATCGGCGGCGTGAAGGAGAAAGTCCTCGGGGCCAAGCGCGCGGGAGTTACCCACGTGCTGCTGCCGGCGGACAACGAACCGAACGCCGTCGCGGATCTTCCGCCGGATATTCTCGGCGACCTGAAGATCACCTACGTCCGGACACTCGATGAGGTCCTCGAGCACGCGCTCGAAAAGGACCCCATCGCCCCGGTAGTCCCCGAACCGGAACCAGCACAACCCGCGGTCGGCGATTCACCCAGCGCCGTCCACTAAAGCAAATTGTACGAACAACCTTGTAGGGGCCGGGCTTGCCCGGCCCCTCTTGTTTTTCCCTATTTTGTAGCGGCCGCCTTCCGTGGCGGGCGCCTTTTGCCCGTCCCGAACGGTTCTACGGGACGGGCGCTTTGGGAGCTCCAAGCGAAAAAGCCCGGCCAAATGTACCGGGCTTTTTTTATTTGTACTCCTGTTCTTCCGTGCAGGCTGAGAACTCTCCAACTACTGCTAGTATGGAAACCTCTCATGCCGTCAAACTCAAAATCCAAATCTCCCGCCAACGACTTGGCCGCCCTCCTCCCCCAGCGCCTCAGCGAAACCCTCCTCCGCGAACGCACCATCCCCCGCTTCGTGGATTCCTACGTTGTCGAACACGGTCGCCACAGCCTGCAGGTCCACGCCGTCCTCTACCGCGATCTTCTGAATCTCCTACAGCGGGAAGCCCTGCTCACCGTCACTGCCTACGCTCTAGAAATTGTTACCCGGGGTCAGCACACAGAAGACGATCGCAAAGCCAAGCCGATGACCCGGCAGGAAGCTTCCGCCTTCCGCCAAAAATTCCTCTCCGGCCTCACCCGCCACCAGCGCTGGAACGTCAGCGACGCCCTCGACTTTCAATCGGATCTCAAAATGTACGAGGACCTCATCGCCCGCGCCGCCAGTTCACGCCGTCCGCGCAAGCCGTTCGAAGCCGCCAATCATCCCTTCGTGGACCGCTGCGGCTTCGTCCTCGATTCGTCTTTCCTCGAAAAAGCCCGCCTCGCCGCCAGCCGCACCCTCAAGGATTTGGAAACCCTCTCCGAGCAGATCGTGGAGAACACCCGCAAGGAAGCTTCGCCTTCGAAGCCGCAGCCACCTCGTTGGCGATCCACGCGCTGATTCGCACGATACAATCGCCCGATCAAATCACACGATTTTCTGCGCTTCCACCGCTGTCCCGTAGGCCAGCACTTCCGTCACTCCCTGCATCACCTCGTTGGCGTCATACCGCATGCACACAATCGCGTTGGCCCCGTGTTGCGCTGCATGCTGCAGTAATATCTCGTACGCTTCTTCTCGCGCCTTTTCGCAAAGCTCCGTCAGGATCGAAATGTTTCCACCGATGATCGTCTGAATCCCCGCCGCCAGATTCCCCAGCACGCTCCGCGAACGCACCGTAATCCCCCGCACGATCCCGAAATTCCTCACGATCCGGTATCCTGGCAACTCATTCGCAGAAGTCACCATCGAACTGTCCACTCGACCCGTCATGTTGTTCTCCTTTGCATCCCGCTGTTTACCGGTCCGATTCTACCCTTCCACAAGCCGCTTCCGGCAGCCTTTCCGTTTGTTATGCTCACCTTGCGTGGAAACTCTATTCGAATTTCTGGCGATTCTCCAGATCGCCGCTGGCCTTTTCCTGCTTTGGCAGGGTATCCAGTGGCTCGCTTATGTGCGCCGCCGCCTGCGCACCGACCCCGGTTTTTTTGCTCCGCGCACCGCCGTCCTCTGCCCGTGCCGCGGCATGGAACCCGGCCTTGAGCGGAATCTTGTTTCTCTATGCGAATTCACTCACCAGAATTTCGAAGTCTTTTTCATCCTTGCTTCTGAAAATGATCCCGCGTACAGCCTCGTCAAACGGGTCGCTGCCTCCTCTCGCGTGAAAGCCAATGTCGTCATCGCCGGAAAGCCCGCAACCTCCAGCGAAAAAGTCAACAATCTCCGGGTCTGCATCGAACAACTCCCGCCCGATTTTGAAGTCCTGGTCTTCGCCGACTCCGACGGCCGCCCGGGCAAAACGTGGCTGCACCACATCGTTGCGCCGCTCGCCGACTCCCGCATCGGTGCCACCACCACCATGCGCTGGTTCATTCCCAACAACAACGCTTTCCCCAACGCCCTGCTCGCCGCCTGGAACGCCTCCGTGGTCACCATGCTCGGCGGTCACGCAAAGAATTTCTGCTGGGGCGGCGGCACCGCCATTCGCCGCGACCTCTTCGAAGAGATCGGCATGCTCGATGTCTGGCAAAACGCTTTCAGTGACGACTACTCTCTCACCATCGCCATCGAAAGGACTCGTCGCCAGATCGTTTTTCTTCCCGAATGTCTCACCCCGTCCTACATTCAAACCGATTTCCCAGGCCTGCTCGAGTTCACAAACCGGCAGATTAAAATCACTCGTATCTATCGCCCTGGAATGTGGGCTTCCGCTTTCGCCACCCATTTTCTCTTTTGCTTCACTCTTCTTCTCGGTCTCGTGGTCGCGCTCGATCTCGCCATCGAGTCCCGGCCTTCCTCTCAGGTCATTACACTCTTCGTGCTTACCCTGCTCCTCGCGGCCTTTCGAGGCGCCTTGCGAGTCATCGGCGTCACGGAAGCGATCCCCTCCTGCCGCGCGGAAATCATGGCGCAATCCTGGATTTATATTCTGGTCACGTTGCTTGTTCCATTTTTGTACTTACTCAACTTCTTCGCCTCCCTGTTCGGTCGCCGCATCACCTGGCGCGGTATACGGTACGAAATCATCTCGCCTAACCAGACTCGCGTTCTTACTCCATAGGTTGTGGAAATCCCGCTACTCCTGGAAAAAAATTCGAAGCCCAGGCAATTTCTACCTTCAGCCCTTACCCTCCAAGTCTCTTGATTTCCCCTAAGTCATTGACAACTCAACCTCTGTCAGAACTGACAGTCCGGCCAACGGGTTGCATGGCTTAACTTTGGTCAGGTGTAACTTTCGCAAGCTATTGACGAGGATCCTTTACTTTACCCCAGAGGGTTTCTGAGGGATTTTTTCCTCTGGCGTATATAGGCCTGATCCAGTCCTACGTCCTTGTCACTTGCTCGGTCATTCCGGCCGACCTCAATCGGAGGTTATTGAGGGTCAAAATCCAACAAAATGGCTTCGGTCCCACCACGAGGCACATTCAGAGGAGTGCACGTGAAGTTGATCCGCAGAAGTCTAGCGACGCATTCGCTGCCCCAGCCAAAATACTCTGCACCAACCAGCGTCTACCTGTTTTATGAAAAAAGTACCGGCACGGCCCATTTCCATGTCGAGGCCGGGCCAAGCGGGGAACTTCCCGTGGATCACGCCGCTGGCCTGCTCGCCATGCATTGCCTGGTACGCGGTCAGTCACCCAAGGACTATCTCGTCATGGTTCCGGCCGCTCCCAATGCCCTGAACGGCCTAGCCGAAAAAGCCCAAAAACTGCTCGAAGCCGGTCACAGCGCCAAGAGCGCCGTCCGCCTTACCCGCCGGGAAGAGGAAGTCCTCGATGGCATCCTGCGTAGTCTCGCCAACAAGGAAATCGCCAACGAACTGAATCTCTCCGAACGCACCGTTAAATTTCATGTCTCTTCCCTGCTCGCCAAGTTCAAGGTCCGCGGCCGTCTCGAGCTTATGCGCGAGGCCTCGCGTCATTCCCTGAACTCCATTCCACCCGCTGTCGGCGGCCTGGCTCCGCAGCTCGGTCCCTATCAAGAGCGCCGCGAGGCCTACCGCAAACCTGCAAACTCAAGCAAGGTGCTTCCGCTAGCCCACCATCGCATGATGGCGTAACGACTGTCGCTTGCACTCCGTTCTCGTAAGAAAAGGCCCGTTCCGGTTGAACCGGAACGGGCCTTTTCTTTTCTCAGCTCTTTGTAGAGGCCGATCTTTAGATCGGCCTCTGTTCTTGATTTTTCTGACTACTTCTTCGCAGCGCTGTAAAGATCCGCAGCCCTGTCCCAATTCACCACATTCCACCACGCATCAATATAATCCCCGCGCACATTCTGATACTTCAGGTAGTATGCGTGTTCCCATACGTCGATTCCGATCACCGCTTTGCCTCCGGCGATGTACTGCGTGTCCTGGTTCGCCGTCGAATCGATCGCCAGCTTCCCGTCCTTCACCAGCAGCCACGCCCAGCCGGATCCAAACCGGCCCAAACCCGCCGCCTTGAACTTATCCTTGAATCCCGCGAACGATCCAAAACTCGAATTGATTGCCGCTGCCAAGTCGCCCTTCGGCTCGCCCCCTCCGCCCTTTTTCATGAGGGGCCAAAAGAGCGAGTGGGTCCAGTGGCCACCACCGTTGTTGCGTACCGCGGCCCGGATATTTTCCGGCACGCTGTCCAGATTCTTCAGGATGTCGTCAATCGATTTCGCCTGCAGGTCCGGATGCCCTTCCAGGGCTTTGTTGAGATTGGTCACGTAGGCGCCATGATGCTTGTCGTGATGGATTTCCATCGTTCGGGCGTCAATATAAGGTTCAAGTGCGTCGTTCGGGTACGGCAAAGGCGGCACGGTAAAAGCCACGGGTTTGTCCTCCAAATTGAGATGTGATTCGAAATCTGATATGCGTTCAGCGTGAAGCAAACTTGAAGAGGCGTTGCCTGCCCCAAGAAAGCCAGCGCCAAGGATGCCACTGGTTGAAAGAAACTTACGTCGATCCATGGAAGCCCTCAACTTCGGTGGGCGCGTGGACTTCCGCGCGCGATTATAGCGCCTCTGCCACTCTCGCTCAACCGTGCCGGACAAAACTCGGCCTGATGGGCGGCCCGGCACTCATTGGATGCGAGAAAGCGCCCAACGGGCAGATTCCGCAACACTGATTTCCTGGGATTGCGAGAGCCTCCGCAGCAATTGCGAGATTCGCGCATGTTGCTCGGAACCGGGCCGCACCTTGCTGTTTCCCAGGGCAATACAAGCGTTCCTCACCAACCCGCGCCATTTCGCCCGCTTCATCGCGCTGCCACGAAACTTCTCGCGGAATTCCCCTTCGCTGATCTCCGCCAGCCACTCCAGTCGCGGCTGCAACAAACTCCCCCCCGGCTGGAATTCTCGCGGTTCAAAGTCAGGCACAGTCGTCACCGGCGCTTCCCTGTTGTACGGACACACTTCTTGGCAGATGTCGCAGCCATAAGCATTGTTTCCCATCGGCTCGCGAAATTCTTCCGGCACGCTCCCGCGCAGCTCGATTGTCAAATAAGAAATGCATCGCCGCGCATCCAGCACATAAGGCCCAACAAAGGCACCGGTCGGGCAGGCGTCGAGGCACTGCCGGCAGTTGCCGCAAAGATCCGCAGCTGACATTTCACCGCGCGCCAGCGAGGGCGATAGCTCCAGTGTGGTGAAAATCGCTCCCAGAAAAAACCACGAGCCTATCTTCTCGTTCAGCAGCAGCGTGTTCTTCCCCAGCCAGCCGAGTCCCGCGTACTTGGCGAAGACTCGCTCCGCCACGGGGCCGGTGTCCGCATACGCCCGGCTGCAATGTGGTTCTGGAAACCGCTCGTTCAGCGCACTCGCCAGCGCATTCAGCCGCTCCCACAAAACTTCATGATAATCGCGCCCCCACGCGTACCGCGAAATCCAGCCGCGCGGCCCGTCGCTGCTCTCCGCGGCAGCGGCTTCGCTCGAATAAGGATGCGCGGTATTGTAGTTCAGCGCGCAAACAATCACGCTGCGCGCTCCCGCAAACACCTGCTCCGGATCACGCCGCCTCGGGTCCGCGAGGTATCCCATTGCTCCGCCGTACCCGCGCCCAAGCCACTCGTTAAACGCAGCATGCTCCGGAAAGCGCTCCAGCGGCGCCACGCCGCAAAGCGAAAACCCAAGCGTATAAGCGCGCTCCGCAATCCACGTTGTATCTCCCGCCGAATTCATATATTGATTGTGCCGCAGGAAAGGCCAACTAGCGAGGCCGTGCGCGACGGCGTAGAAGAATGCGCCCCTCAGAAAAAAGCCCCTCTTTTGCCAAATTACGTTAATATGTGCGGGTCGATTACTCATAAGGTATTCCCGCCCGGATTTTCCGTTGTTTCCAGAGGCGGCCCGCCCGAAACGATTCTCACCACGCCCTGGCTGATTTATGCTACCAACGTCAGGTTCACTTTTGGACTGTATCCAAAAAGCCACAAATCTCGTCAATACTGTACGGACTTTTTGGCCAAAGCCCGTAGCACAATCATGACAAAGGATCACCAACTTGCCGACTGATCAAAATATTCGCCCAGCCTCTGGTTCGGAGCATCAGCCTCTCGTTCCTCCTCCCCGGCACAAAGGTGTCAAGGCCATCGTCTGGATTCTTGTGCTCCTCGTCTTCGCGGGCGGCTTCTACCTCGTCTTGCGCAAGCGTGACGCTTCCGCTGCCGCCGCGAAATCGCCCAGAGGTGGTGGCGGTCCTGTCAATCTCGTAACCGCAACCGCAAAGAAGGGCGACATCGGCGTCTATCTCGATTCCATCGGCACCGTCACCCCCGTTTACACCGCCTCGATCACCAGCCAGGTGAACGGCATCGTTACCGCTGTCCATTACACAGAGGGCCAGCTCGTCCGCAAAGGCGATTCGTTGATTGACATTGATGCCCGCCCCTACCAGGCCTCCCTGCTTCAGGCGCAAGGTACGCTCGAACGCGACACCCATCTTCTCGCCCAGACAAAGATGGACCTCCAGCGTTATCACGAAGCCTGGGACCGCAACGCCATTCCGAAACAAACTCTCGACGATCAAGAAAAACTCGTCCTCCAGCAGCAGGGCACTCTGAAATTCGACGAAGGCGTCGTCCAGTTTGACCAGGTCCAGGTCGACTATTGCCACATCGTCTCGCCCATCTCCGGCAGGGTCGGCCTGCGTCTCGTCGATCCCGGCAACGTTGTGCAGTCTTCCGGAAATCTAACGCTCGCCGTCGTCACACAAATTCAGCCCATCACCGTGATCTTCACCGTTCCTGAAGACAACCTCGGCCAGGTCCAACAGCGCCTTCGCAAAAACGCAAAGCTCACCGTCGACGCCTTTGACCGCTCCGCGCTAAAGCAAGTCGCCACCGGCATGCTCCTTACTCTCGACAATCAGATCGACACCACCACGGGCACCGTAAAGGCCCGCGCCTCCTTCGACAACAAAGACTCGGCCCTCTTCCCCAACGAATTCGTCAACGTCCGTCTCCTCGTGGATACTCATCACGGCGCAACTCTGATTCCCTCTTCCACAATTCAGCACAACGGCCAGACCGCCTTCGTCTACGTTCTCCAGGACAACGTCGCCCACATGCGCGTCATTCAACCCGGCGTAACCGACGCCGGAACAACCGAGGTCACCGGCATCTCCCCCGGCGACGTGCTGGCCAACAGCAGTTTCGACAAATTGCAGGACAACGCCAAAGTCGTCGTTTCCTCCAAACCCACTCCAGGAAACAACGCCGGGAGCGCCGCTCCTTGAGTCCGTCCGCTCCTTTCATCCTCAGACCTGTCGCAACCTCGTTGCTGATGGCCGCGATTCTCCTCGTCGGCATCGTCTGCTACACGCAATTGCCGGTCTCCGCCCTGCCCCAAGTCGACTACCCCACCATCCAGATTCTCACTTTCTATCCCGGCGCCAGCCCCTACGTCGTCGCAACCACGGTCACCGCTCCGCTCGAACGCCAGTTCGGCCAGTTGCAAGGCCTCAGCCAGATGACCTCCAGCAGCTCCGGCGGCACCTCCGTCATCGTCCTGCAATTCAATCTCACCCTGAACATCGACATCGCCGAAGAAGAAGTCCAATCCGCGATCAACGCCGCGCAAAGTTTTCTGCCCGCCAATCTTCCGGCCCCTCCGATTTACAGCAAGACAAATCCCGCCGACGCCCCGGTCCTCACTTTGGCGGTTACCTCAAGTTCCATCCCGCTCTCCCAAGTCGAAGACCTGGTGGACACGCGTCTCGCTCCCAAAATCTCCCAACTCAGCGGCGTCGGCCTCGTCAGCATCAGCGGCGGCCAGAAACCCGCGGTCCGCATCCAGGCCAATCCCGCTGCCCTCTCCTCGTACGGCATCAATCTCGAAGATTTGCGCACCGCCGTCACGCAGTCCAGCGTGAACGCCGCCAAAGGGAATTTCGACGGCGATCGTCAGGACTATCAGATCGACGCCAACGATCAGCTCGTGACCAGCCAGGATTACCGCAACGTCGTCGTCGCCTTCCGCAATGGCGCACCCGTGATGCTCACCGATGTCGCAAAAATCGTCGACGGCGTCGAAAACACCAGTCAAGCCGCCTGGATGAACAAAACGCCTGCGGTCATCGTCAACGTCCAACGCCAACCCGGCGGCAACACCATCAGCGTCGTCAATCGCATTAAGGCGCTTCTCCCGCAACTCGAAAGCAATCTGCCCAAAGGCATCGACGTCACCACCCTCACCGACCTCACCGCGCCCATCCAGGCCTCGGTCTCCGACGTTGAGTTCGAACTCTTCCTCACCATCGGCCTCGTCGTCATGGTGATGTTCCTCTTCCTAAGAAGCTTCTACGCAACGATTATCCCCAGCGTGGCCGTCCCACTCTCTCTCGTCGGCACCTTCGCCGCCATGTACGCGCTCGGTTACAGCCTCGACAACCTCTCCCTGATGGCCCTCACCATTTCCACCGGCTTCGTCGTCGACGACGCCATCGTCATGGTCGAAAACATCT
>Ga0210403_10002212_pt1 | contig 17820 bp, 13 predicted proteins | sample IncBWC19MmetaG_FD_150863 | JGI IMG/M metagenome (GOLD analysis project Ga0210403, IMG submission 150863) | Forest soil microbial communities from Barre Woods Harvard Forest LTER site, Petersham, Massachusetts, United States - Inc-BW-C-19-M | ecosystem: Environmental > Terrestrial > Soil >... | reverse complement strand
GACGATGCGTCGATTTCCGAAAACGGGGTTACTGAGATGGTCCGCGTGCGCCGTGAAAGGCGTTTAGTCCACAGTGGGTGCAAGTCCCACCCGGGAACTGGTTCGTTCCGCCCGGTAGCAATCGGAGCAGCGGTGGAGGTAACAAAGCTGCTGAAGCCCTCGATGGAAGAGGGTCGTAAAGGCGACTCTGCAAGCGTGCAGGCCGTAACGTGAGTGAACGCTGAGCAAGCCTCGAAATTCATGATGCAGGTGCCGACCCGCCGCGGACTTGGGGAAGGCCGATGAGGGGGAAGAGTATGAGCGAACAGCTTCCTTCAACCTGCCGGGGTAGTGGCGACGGCATGTAAGCAAAGGGGACTGAAGGCAACACGGGAAGCCCCAGCGGTGATTGCGGTTGGATCAACTGGCAGCTCGCGAGAGACAGGCCGGGCCGTTTGGGGTGGCGGAGAGGCTTGTAGTACCGATGAAGCCGGGTAATGCCGGTGGAGGGAAGAGGCCTCAGTTGAAGGCGAACGTAATAAGCGACGAAGGACAACGGGATTGGTGATGAGCCTAACAACCCTTACAAGCGTTCAGAAGTTGCAGATGGCGTTACACGCAAAAGCGAAGGAATCGTCCGACTTTCGTTTCTATGCGCTGTACGACAAGGTGTACCGCAAGGATGTTCTGGTGTATGCCTACCAACGTTGCAAAGCCAATCGCGGAGCAGCGGGAGTGGACAATCAGACATTCGAGGACATCGAACAGTACGGTGTGGAGCGGTGGTTGGACGAACTGGCGCAGGAACTGAAAGGTCGAACCTATCAACCGCAACCTGTGCGGCGGGTATACATACCCAAGCCGGATGGGAAGCAGAGGCCGTTAGGTATACCCACAATCCGGGATCGGGTTGTGGAGACGGCGGCAGTGTCGGTGCTCGAACCGATATTCGAAGCCGACTTGCAGCCCGAGCAGTATGCCTATCGGAAGCTCCGGTTGAGGAAACCGATGAGCGTGGAAATCAACGTCGGAGCGTGCGCAATCGGGACGAAGGTCGGGGTACTCCACAAGGAGCTCCGATCAGCCCATTGCTCAGCAATCTGTATATGCGCCGATTTGTACTCGGGTGGAAGGAACTCGGGTACGAGGCACGTTGGGAAGCGTACATCGTGAACTACGCCGATGATCTTGTCATCTGCTGTCGGACTGGAGCGAAACAAGCTCTAGACACGATGCAGAAGATGATGTCGAAGCTGAAGTTGACGGTGAACGACTCGAAGACGTGGGTCTGCTCTGTGCCGGAAGAGAAGTTTGATTTTCTTGGATACACGTTCGGTCAATGCTACAGCCCCAAAAACTGGACGAGCCTATCTTGGCACCGTTCCAGCGCGAAAGCGGGTGCAACGCATCTGTGGGGAAATACGCGAAATGACCGGACGGAGTACAACCTCGTTGGATCCAGTAACAATAGTGACGAAGCTCAACCGCACAATGTGCGGATGGGCGAACTACTTTTGTCTTGGACCGGTCAGTACAGCCTATCGTGCTGTAGATGGTTACGCGACGATGAGGCTGCGTCAGTGGTTGCGAACGAAACACAAGCTCTCAGGACGTGCAAACGGAATGTTCCCGGATACACATCTCTATGGAGCCTTGGGTCTTGTTCGTCTGGACAAACGGACACGCAACTTTCCGTGGGCGAAAGCGTGAGTCTTCTCCGAGAGCCGGATGCGGGAGATCCGCATGTCCGGTTCGATGAGCGGGATGTGGAAACGGAGCAGGGTGAACCTAGTGAGGTACCGGCAGACGAAAGAGCCGGGAACAGATAGGGGGCACCTAAACCACCGCGCCACATCTCGACTCTACCGCTTGATCTCCTCTTAGAAGAGGGTGATCGTGTAGGGCAGATTCAAGGAGGATCATCGACATGCAGATTCGTTCGGTCGGCATTGATCTTGGCAAGACGACCTTTCATTTGGTTGTTCTTGGCGATAACGGCAAGCTGCTGCTGAAGAAGAAGTTCACCCAGAAGCAGTTGATCACATTCACTGCCAACATGCAGACCTCTTTGATTGGGATGGAGGCGTGTTCGGGGGCGCACTTCCTCGGCCGCGTTTTACGAGAACAAGGCCATGACGTGAAACTGATTCCGGCTCAGTTCGTAAAGCCGTTCGTGAAGTCCAACAAGAACGACTTCCTCGATGCAGAAGCGATTGCGGAGGCTGTCGACCGGCAGAACATGCGATTTGTGCCGATCAAGACAGATGACCAGCTAGATCTGCAGGCGCTGCATCGTGTGCGCGAACGCGCGCGCCAAGTGGCTGGCCGCGCGTTGCCCTGACATTTTGGCAGTTACGGTCACGGCAGGTAATGGTGAGCTCACCATTACGTGCCTTATGGGGAGTCTTTCCTAATGGGGAGTGGAACCAACGACAGCCCCCGTTCGACAGGCTTTTTCGAAAGACTAGGCGTCATTCACTCACCATAACCTCCGGGCCCCTGCTACGTTGATCCCGGCCAACAAGTGGCCAATGCTCAACAAGGACAAGGAGAGCCCATGTTAGAAAAGTACTTCTCCGCGCCCAAGACGCTGCGGCGCTTGCGCGGTGGAATCAGTGGACCACACATCGATGCGTTTGCAGATGCCCTTGAACGCGACAGATACGCCCCGGCCAGCGCCGTTCGATACATTCGAGCTGCCGCCCATCCCGGGTGCTTCGTTCAACGGAAAGGCGATGTTCTGTCGGACATCGATTCCGACACGATCGATTCTTTTGATCGTCATCTTACCCGTTGCCGGTGCCCGCATTTCAAGGATCCGTTCTAAATGCCGGCCAGAGAATTGGTTGAAAGTATTCCAGCGCACGTTATGGCACCGTGAGCGACTCGGACGGCTTGCTTACACGGAAATTTCTGCCCAGTCGTTCCGGACCGAAGCCGAAGAGCAACATTAGAAGCACGATCACGCACACCTCAAACATGGTCAGTGCCCAGGGATAGCCGAAATGGTCGCGCAGCAAGTATTCGATGGCTACCGCTGGAGCGGTCAACAGCACGCCTACCTGGTAGACAAAGCCCGGAAACAGGCTACGAACACCATCCGGTGAGAGCTCATTCAAATGCGCTGGTACTACCCCGAAGGCGCCCTGCACACCGGTCTGCATGAAAAAGGAGCCGAGCACCAGCGTGAGTACGGAGTGACCGAATGCCCATGCCGGCACAGAGAGCAGGGACAGCACCAGCGCCAGCATGATCGAGTGGCGTCTGCCTATCTTTTCTGAAAGCTGGCCGAAGAACAACGCCCCTCCAATTGCTCCTATGTTGTAGATGACCGGGATGCCGAACAGCATCTGCATGCCCAAGACGCGTTGCCCTGCCAGCGACGGTATTGACTTGAGAAAGTCCGGATACAAGTCCTGGGTTCCATGAGACAGGGACAGCATGACTGCCATCAGGACGACCAGGTAAATAAACAATCGGACATACTCGAACATGGAGCCGAGTATTTTTTCTACGGATGTTCTCTGGTGGATCTTCCATGCGTCCGATTCAGGAGCAACCACGGTAAGCGCAATGATAACGACCGCCACGATGCTACCAATGAGGAAGAGCGACCTCCAGCCAAAGGCCGGCACCAGGGTCTGCATGGCGACGGCGACCAGCAGGTAGCCGCATGGATATCCGCTTTGCATCAGGCCGGAGAGTAGTCCGCGAAGTTTACGGGGCGCGCTCTCCATGGCATAGGACGCGCCTACACCCCAATAACCTCCCATGCCGATTCCGTACAGGCCGCGCATTACCAGAAAAAAGATGTAGTTGGGGGCGAAGCCGCTGAGCACTGTGATGACGGAGAAGTAAAGCACACACAGGATCAGGGGCTTCTTGCGTCCGAACCTGTCCGCGAGCGCGCCGAAGAGAAGAGCGCCGACCGGACGCATAGCCAGCGTCAGTGTCAGCGTATAGACGATGGCCGCCTTCTTCACATTGAAATGCGCAGCCAGCGTATCGAACAGGAAGACCAGGACGAAGAAATCGAATGCATCCAGCACCCAGCCCAGGATTCCAGAACTAACCGCGAACTGCCATCGCTGCGTATTTTCGTTGTCCCGGAGACCGGCGCGCGCAAAGTGCATAAAGTCCTCTATCTGCTCCAATGGTTCTCTGGCTGGTGTGGGTAAAGCAGGAGAAGCCGGTCTGGGCGGTCCCTGCATGGAACTGACTGTCGTTATCCTTTTACGACGTCGCGTCTAGGCGGCATGTCGAGAAATGCTTTCATGACATGCCAGAATTGTTCCCTATTCGTACCGAGGGCGAGTGCGTGAGCAGCTCCCGGCATTACATTGAACTGGCGATCCTGGACGCGAAGCCTGCTATAGAAGTTCAGGAGATCCTCCTGGCTCGATATACCGTCAAACTCTCCTCGTGCGATGAGCGTGGGCGCCTCCAACTTCGTGGGGTCGACGAGGGGCAATTTCGTTGTCATATCGAGATAGGTCCCGGTGGGCACGGTGTCCCCGAAAGGCATTTCAGCATCCGCCATCGCCTGACCTACCGCTGGATCCGATGTGCCCGGCTTGTCGCGCGTAAAGATACTTAGAATCATTTCTCTTCCTCGTGCACGACGATTGTGGGTTTTGTAGAACTCAACCGCTTCTCCTCTCTTCTCCAGTGTCGGAGACCCTTGACCGGTCCAGGTGAAGGCGGCCAGTACGAGGCGATCGACACGGTCGGGAAATTGCACGGCGAAGGAGCCTGCCCTGAGAGCACCTCCTGATTCTCCGTACAAGTGGAACCTCTGCTGCCCGGTCTCCTTCGCGATGACTGCCGCAGCTTCCTGCAGGTCCTGCACTCCAGAGGCAACATCCGAATTTCCGGTGGTCCGGGAGGAGCGTCCGTAACCTTCAAAGTCCATAGTCCATACATCGAAACCGTATCGTGCGAAGACGTCCATCATCGAGTACTCGCCGCGACCTGGAACCCTCAGGTCGAAGGTGGGACGGGAGGAGACCGACGAGCCGTGGGCGAGGAACAGGATGGGCAGGGGTGCGCCTCCCGCGGCCACCTTCCTCTTGCGAAACATGTAGAGGTCTACGTCGCCTTTTATGGCCCGGTATTCTTCGCCTCCTATTTGCTCCTTGCTGGCCCTGGCATTCTCGTTTGGCGCGAGGGGCATAGTGGACGCACCGAGGAGTGACGGGGACGCGGCGGTCAGGCCAGCCGCGAAGGCGGAAGCCGTGCCCAGGATCAATTTCCGTCTTGATGGGTGGTGCGTATCGATCGGCATCGCCGGTGCTCCCCCGCCTGCGTCAGTACCTGGATTGAATTCTCTGCGAGTGCAGTCCCGCGTGGAGGACAGATGGCCTCAAGCCATGACTGCATAAAGCCGCAATCATGGCTACCACACAAACTTTGCTGCCAACTGAATCTGGCGCGAGCTGAGGGTGGTCGGGTCAGTCAGGCTGCCGACACCGGGGACAAGGTTACCGGTGCTGTCGAAGATCGTATTGTTACTGTTCGGCGGGGAGAAATCGGCATGGTTCAGCAGATTATAGGTCTCTACGCGGAGTTGCAGGTTCGACACCCCGTCCACCATCTTTAGCGGAATCGTCTTGAAGATGGAGAAGTCCAGATTGGCGATGCCGGGCCCGATCAGCTCATTCCGGTTGGCGTTCCCCATGCGGTTGGACGGATTCGGAAAGGCGAAACATTCGGTCTTGATATAGTGGAGAACATTTCGCGGATTGACCAGCGATTTACATCCGGGTCCCTTCAGCCTGTCCGGGAAGTCAAAGGGCACGACGCTCTTCAATCCCAGTGGGTCGCCTGAAATTGTCACTGAAAAGGGCTGACCTGTGCTGGCCGTGAAGATGCTGTTGAGCTGCCATCCGCGCAGCGCCAGTCCGGCTAACCGTGAGGAATACCTCTCTGCAGGGATATTCCAGGCCCCGTTGATCACAAGATTCTGCCCGATATTCGTGTCACAGGGTCCGCGATGCGTACGAGCATCCGTAAACAGCGTCGCCGCGAGGGAGTTCCTGTACTGGTCCGATGCTGCTGAACCGGAACTCGTATCGATACACCGCGACCAGGTATAAGCCACCTGTCCCTGCAGACCGTGATTGGCCTGCGTGGCAAGTTGCGTTTCGAGACCGCTGAAATAAGAGTCTCCACTCCAGCTGGCGACCAGCACGCGGCCTACCAGCGGATCGATCACCTGGCTGGTTGCAGGGTCTGGCCAGAAGTACCCTTCCGCTGTGTGCTTCGTCGGCAGGACAATGTTTCCGTCGTCTGTCTCGTAGTAGTTATGCACGCCGCGTGAGCCGACGTAAGCCACCAGCAAGGTCGTCCGGGGCAACACCTCGCGCTGAACCGCCAGGTTCCACTGCATGATGTAGTTTCTTGGGGGGTGATATTGCAGGACGGAAACGCGGTGGTCGGTAGCTGTGTTTGCGATGGAGTCAAACGCCTTGGAGGGGAACGACCCGATCGGCAGAACATTGCCACTGACGTTCTGCGCAAACGGGTAGGAGGCATCCACGCCGCTTCCCATCTCGACGATCAGGGGAAGAGCGTCGTACATGCCGAATGCGCCTCTCACCGAGCTCTTACCGTCGCTGAAGGGATCCCACGCAAAACCGACGCGTGGCTCGAAGTTCTTGAATGTCGGGTTTTGGATATACGGGCTTCCGAGGAAGGGTTGATCTCCCGCAAGCACCCGCAGGTTCGACAACTTCCCGTGGATCTCGTTCGGAATACTGGCGATCTCGTACCTGAGACCCAAGTTCAAAGTCAGATTGGGCCAGAGGCGGAGGTCGTCCTGCGCGTAGGCACCGAAGATTGTCTGTCGCAGATACCGTGGAGTAACCGTCCCCGGCAGAGTGGCGAGCAGCGAAAGCGGCTGGTTTGTGATGAAATCTGAGAGTGTATTGAACTGGTAGTAGCCGCCGGGCGTGTCGGCTGAGAGTTGGTTGTCTTCGATGCGCTCGATGCTCGCGCCAAAGCTGAGCGAATGCCGGCCGATGGTGTGAGAGAGATCGTCGTACCCCTGGAAGGAATTCCAGCGAAACAGCAGCGGATTCGCGGACGTCAGACCGCCGGAAAATGTGGTCAACCCCGGCACCTGCACCTGTCCCGCATCATCCCCCGGAACGAACCCGTAGGAAAGATCGGATGCCGCGGGTTTCAGTGCCGTAGCGGTATAAGGGGAACCAGCGTTGTCACGGTTATAACCGACATGTACGGTATTCAGAGTGGAGGGTGAGAAGACATGCGTTTCGAGAATCGAGACTGTCTGGCGCACCGTTTTACTCAATATCTGCTTGGTGCTGAACTCGTCATTTTGGGTACTCGGGCTGATGTCGTACAAATAAGTAACGGCGCTGCTGTCTTTCGCTGACCAGGTATGGTCGAGCTTCACGGTGGCGTAATTTTCCGTGGTGACTTGCGAGCCCACGAAACTGTAGATTCCCGTGTCGCCAAAGTTTTGCCCGTTAGGCAGCGGATAGAAGGCGGCGATAAAGCGAGCAGCTGCCGGATCCGGCGTGACGTTTCCAGTAGAGAGAATGCCGGCGCGCGCATTCACGCTGGGTACGTTCTGCTGGGCCGTCTGCCCCAGGTTCTGGCGTACCCCTTCATAGTCGCCAAAGATGAAAGTCTTGTCGCGCTGAATCGGGCCGCCAGCCGACGCCCCATACTGATTCCTGCGGAAGGGCGGCTTCACCGTGTCGTTATAATTTCGCGTATCGAGGGCGCTGTCACGGAAAAACTCATAGACGCTGCCGTGAAACGCATTTGTACCCGCCCGGGTCACCGCGCTGATCACTCCCCCGGAGGTACGCCCGGCCTGCGCTGTCGGGTTGGTCGTGATTACGGAGAACTCCTGCAGTGCGTCCACGCCGAGGTTCCCACCCAGCACGCTGCCAGGTCCGGCGTTCGAATAGTCATTAATATTGATTCCATCCAGCACATAGCTATTCGATTGCGGTCTGCCGCCGTTGATGCTTAGCTGACCTCCGAGCCCGCGCTTTGGCCGGTCACTGGCCGTGACTGGAGGCTGCGTCTGGATCGCGGTTACACCTGGAGACAAGACCGCCAGGTCCGTCCAGGAGCGGCCATTCAACGGCAAATCTCGCATGTTCTTCCCGCCGACGAGGTTAGTGATCTGCGACGATGTAGTATCCACCGTCGAAGCCACATCGCTGACCGTCACCTCCTGCGTGACGCTGCCCACAACCATCGTTATATTAAGGAGTTGCGCGGAGCCCACATCGAGGGTGACCCGGTGTCGAACCTGTACATCGAAGCCTGGGGCCGAGACGCGCACGCTGTATATCCCCGGAGCCAGGCTGGGTGCACTGTAAAGACCGCTGGCGTTCGACGCAACCTCGCGCTTGGTGCCCGTCGCATCATTGGTGATCAGCACCTGGGCCTGGGACACGATTGCCCCGGTTCCGTCTGACACGGTCCCGGACAGTGTGGCCGTATTTGCCTGGGCATGCAGCCGAAGACTGACCATCGCGAGCACAAGGAATACGGCAAATGAAACCACAACGATAGATAGCCGACGGGCTTGGGCTACAGCAGTCATAAGAGTACGCTCCAGCTTTAAAATGTGTTCGGTCCTGAGGGAGCTGTCGCCGGATTGCCCTTAAGGCGCAATCCGGCGACGGGCAAGATGACGGCGTGGCGGGGGTGCGAGTGAGGTCTCGATTCGCTCTCCCGATTTGACGGCTTCACGGGGCATTGCTTTTCCTGTAGACTCGCGGACTGTATAAGTCTGACTGGTCCCGCGTCCCTGACCTTCGAGGGGTTACTTTGGACCGGGAGGTGTAATTGAGTCCTTTAGAAATGCTAAAAAAAACGGAAAAGATATCTTTCGGCCTTTTAGAAGGCTCTTCTAGCCAGCTCTACCGGTTCGGTCCGTTCCAACTGGATCCTGGGGAACGTACGCTTACGCGACAGGGCAGCAAAGTACCCATCACTCCGAAGGCTTTCGATGTCCTGCAACTGCTTGTCCAACGGAGTGGCCACCTGGTAGAGAAAAAGGAGTTGATCGAATCTGTCTGGATGGGCTCTTTTGTCGAGGAAGCAAACGTCTGCGTCACCATTTCTATGGTGCGCAAGGCACTCGCCGGGGAATACAAGGGAGAAGGGTATATCGAGACGATTCCCAAGCGTGGGTATCGCTTTATCGCGAGCGTGAAAGTCGTAGAACCGGATAGACCCCAGACTAACGAGTTGGAGGCCGCGAACTCCGAAAGAAGTGAGATGCCGCTGAATCTCGATCCGGGAGACAGATTGCCCGACGTCTCTCCCTCGCCGCCTGTTGCTGCGGTTTTTGCCGGCATAAGCGTTATGCGCCCGGCAAACGTTATATCCAGAGCATTTATCTCTTTCGGTCGCCTGATCACGCATTCTTCCGTGGTTTGGGCAGCTCTCGCTGTCGTGTTCGCTGGGCTGGCATCCATCTACGTGATGCGCAGCGGCAAGCACTCTGCCTCTTTGGCAGCAGAATCAGCTCCCATTCGCTCCCTGGCCGTCCTTCCATTTGCCGCGGACGGCAACAGAGACGATGCCTACCTGGGCCTCGGGATGTCTTCGGCTGTAACCGCGAAGCTCTCGAACCTGGGTGGACTTTTTGTGCGGCCCAGTAGCGCAACCGCAAAATATGTCTCTCAGCCCATTAAGCCCCAGGCCGCAGGGAGAGAGCAGGAGGTCGACGCGACGCTCAGCGGCCACGTCGAACATACCGGAGATCGCGTGCGTCTCACGGTGCATCTGACCCGCGTTGCCGACGGGACGCAGATTTGGAGCCACACTTTCGACGAGAGATATACGGACATTTTCACTGTTCAGGATTTGCTATCAGAGCAGGTGGCGCGGTCCATAAAACTGGAGCTTTCCCCGGAGGATAGGAAGCATCTCACTCAGCACTCCACGAACAGCAGCAGGGCCTACGAAGCTTACATGAGGGGCCATTTCTTCATGGACAAGCGAACCGAGGAGAGCCTGCGCAAAGGGCTGGGCTACTATCGGGAGGCGGTGTCAATTGATCCCTGGTACGCCCAAGCGTATAGCGGCATCGCAGACTCCTATGCATTGCTCGGTCTTTACACGGGGCTGCCCCCGACCCAGGCTTTTCCAGAGGCAAGAGCCGCCGCAGTCAAAGCGCTGGGAATGGACCGGGAGCTGAGCGATGCGCATACCACGCTGGGCTTCGTGGACTTCTACTATGAGTGGGACGGCGATGCGGCTGACCGGGAGTTCAAGCGGGCCCTGATTGATAATCCGAGTGACGCCATTGCACACTCCTGGAGTGGCGAAAACCTGGCTGCGATGGGACGTTATACAGAGGCCCTGCTTGAGGCAAGGTTGGCAAGAGACGCGGATCCTCTGTCCCCGGCAATCAGCACCAACGCCGGATATGTGTTTTATCTGGCCGGGCAAACGTCCGAGGCTATCCGGTCGTTCCGCAATGCAATCGAAATAGATCCCAATTTTCCACGTGCTCATTATCGACTTGGAACTGCTTACCTGCGCAACAGCATGTACGAGGAGGCTCTAAGCGAGTATCAAAAGGCGGTCGAGTTGTCCCGAGGGGATCCCTATTACATGGCGGGTCTCGGCCAGGCGTATGCCGCCGCAGGGAAGCTTCGGGATGCACGCAGAGTGCTCACGGATCTCATCCAGGAGTCTGCGGCAAAGTACGTGCCGCCATACGCGGTAGCACAGGTCTATTCCAGCCTGGGCGACAAGGACCAGGCGTTCGTATGGCTGGATCGAGCCTTCGAGGATAGATCGACGTCCATGGCATATATCCGGGTCGATCCTTCCCTGGGCAACCTGCGGACGGATCCGCGATTCTCGGCACTTACGCAGCGCATGCATTTCAAGGAAACAGCGGCGGCGGCTCCAATTCCACTCTTGGGCGGTATTGGTCCACCGCCACTATGAGCTTTGATTCATGTTCTCGCCGGGATTTTCTGGCGCAGTTCGCGTTAGCCGCCGCAGTGGTCCCCACACATTCTGTGCTAAAGGCTGCAGAAGTCCGCGTCCCTCCCGGTAAAGGACAAAGCACGCTAGCCTTGGAGCATGCCCATGGCGTGACCCGCGTCCTGGCCGATTGGGTCGTCAACTCAAAGTTCGGAGCTGTCCCGGAGGCCGTCAGGAAAGAGGCCGTGCGCTCCATCGTGAACTGAATTGGCGTTGCCATCGGAGGTGCCCATGCACTGTTGCCGGTGCGAGTAGACAACCTGTTGCCAGCCTGCAAAAACATCGGAACTACTCATATCACCAACGGCTGTTATTGTGAACACCTGACGGAATGGAGCAGGTACATTGGCGACCTATGCCATTGTCAATACCTTGCCGCCTCGGGAAGTGCGTTAGAACAAGAAGCATCTCCACGGTCTTCAGGCTGCACTTCGAAGGCGCCATGTCCAACTAGAGTGGCCGGCCAGTATTCATTCTGTGGAGTGGACGTGAGGATCTGTATCAACCAAGTCATACATCGCCAATGCGTGGCGAGACCAAAGACACGACAAGAGAAAGACCGGACTAGAAGCACCATCGAGGAGGCAAGATGAACATTCAAGACAAACTGCGGCGGGAAGTAAGTGGCCCCGTTCCAAATTCTAAGAACCGGTCGGATTCTTATTCTAAAAAAAACCTTAAATCTTCCTAAATCGCCTCAAGACTTAAGTCGGATCGGTTAGCATAAGTGGCAATCGAAGGACCGGGCGAACTCCGTGCATTACGAGATTCGGCCGTCGCGCCGGTGCTTCCGTCAGATGAACAACCATACCGCTAGTCTGGATCGTGGTTCCGGAAAAGGAGATGCCGACTTGGATGTCGCGGCTCAGCGCGAACAGCAAATCATTCGCAGATCGATGCGGCACCTCATGCCGATTCTCATTGCGGCTTTCATTATCAGCTACATTGACCGGCAAAAGGTCGCTTTTGCCAAGCTGCAGATGGTCTCCGCCCATCACATGACCGAAACCGGTTACGGTCTGGGCTCGTCCCTGTTCTTCATTGGTTACATTCTCCTGAATATGCCCAGCGCCCTGGCAGTGTATCGGTATGGCGCCCGGTTGTGGCTCGCCCGCATCATGGGAACATGGGGCATCATCACCGTCCTGCTCGGGTTTGCTTCTTCCCCGATTCATTTTTTCGTCCTCAGGTTTCTGCTGGGCGCCGCTGAGGCCGGCTTTTATCCCGGATGCATTTATTACCTCACCCTCTGGTTCCCGCGCGAACACCGGGTCCGGGCGCTGGGAATCTTCACTCTGGGAGCGCCTCTGGGCAGTATGCTCGGCTCTTTCGCGGGGGAGCCCTCCTCGATAGGAACGGCAAGCTTGGCCTTGCAGGATGGCAGTGGCCGTTCCTGATGACAGGCCTGCCAGCAATTCTTATGACCGGCGGGCTGCTCCTCTGGTTGCCGAGCAGCCCGCGCGAAGCCCGCTTCCTCTCCACGGAGGAACAGGACATCCTACTTGCCGCCGTCGACAAGGGTACCGCGGAAACCGCAACTCACGGCAACCCCCTGGCAGCCTTGTGGGACGCACGGGTGATCGGCTTCGGTCTTATTTACGTGCTCAAGTCCACCGCGCTCTACCGCATCAATTATTGGCTGCCCACGATCGTGAAGGGGTTCGACATCGGGTCGACACGGAATGGCCTGCTCAACATGATTCCCTGGTGCCTCGCCGTGCTTCTGCTGCTGGTACTGCCTAGACGCCTCAAAGGGGAACATGCGGTGCTAACTGCGATTTCGATCACCGCCTTGGCAGGTCTGCTTTGCTTCGTATCGAGCGTGCTCTTCAGCATCAACTCCGCCCTGTACAAGAAGGTGCACGTGCAGTTCCGAGCCGAGATGTTCAACGTCCTGAACCATCCCAACTTCGCACCGCCGTTAGCGAATAATGCCATCGCTCAGGGCAACACCCGGCAGATCACGCGACACAACTCGATAATCGGCAGATCCAGCTGGCCTTGCGTGCGACTTGGTAAGCTGACCACCGAGAAACATTTCGGCCGAGAGGGAACAGGCTCAACCTGCTCCCTCGATCAGCCTCCAACCCTGCTTGACTGAGAGAAACCTACCCATGAGCCTGAGTACGGCAGCAAGCGACCGTTCCTTCTCCCCCGGCCGCCGCAGCATCCTGAAAGCAGCCGGCGCCTTGTCGATCCTGTCTTGCTGTCCTCTCAAGGGATGGTTGTGGGCGCAGGCGGGAAGCCCCGCCCCCACCGGCTCCGTGATGGACATCCTCAGCCGCTACATGGCGGCAGCCGCTGAGCACCCTCTGCCTCCCGACGTAGAGGAGCAGGCCAAGTTTCATGTGCTGGATACCTTCGCCGCGATGATCTCGGGCTCACGGCTGCCGCCCGGCCGGGCTGCAACCAGGTTTCTTGCTGCCAATCAGAGCGGGGGCGACGCGACCGTTGTCGCCTCCCGTCTTCTTTGCGATCCCCTGGAGGCTGCCCTGGTCAACGGCATCCTCGCGCATTCCGACGAGTCTGACGACTCCAATGCTCCCTCGCAATCCCACCCGGGCTGTTCGATCGTCTCCGCCTCGCTCGCCTCTGGCGAGCACTTTGACATCTCCGGCCAGCGCTTCCTCCGTGCCGTGGCCCTCGGCTACGACATCGGCCCTCGCATGACCATCGCACTGGGCGGAGCGAAGTTTCAGGACGATAGCCACCGCAGCACGCACAGCATCGCCGGAACCTTCGGATCGGCAGCCGCCGCAGGCTGTACCGCCGGGCTGTCCGCACAGCAGATGCGCTGGCTCCTCGATTACGCCGCGCAGCAGGCATCCGGAACTGCCGCATGGCAGCGCGACACCCAGCACGTCGAGAAAGCCTCCGTCTTCGCCGGCTTCCCGGCCCGGAACGGAGTCACCGCCGCCCTGCTGGTCAGCTCCGGAGCCTCCAGTGTGGACGACATCCTTTCCGGCTCCGATAACTTTTTCCTCGCCTTCCAACCTGACGCAAACCCGGCAGCGCTGATCGACAGACTGGGCCAGCGATACGAGGTCGCAAGAACCAACATCAAGAAGTGGACGGTAGGATCGCCGATCCAGGCCACGCTCGACGCCCTCGAAAGTCTCATCACGAAGAACCACCTCGATGTGTCCCGGGTTCAGAAAGTTGTCGTAAGAGTCGCCACCCGGGAAGCCTCGGTCGTGAATGACCGCGAGATGCCGGACATTTGTCTTCAGCACATGGCGGCCGTCATGCTGGTAGACAAAACGGTCAGCTTTGCCTCCGCTCATGATATCGCCCGCATGCGCGATCCCGCTGTCCTCCGCGAGCGGGCCAAGATCACCCTCGTCGCCGACGAAGAGCTGCAGAAGCGGATGCCTCACAGGGAAGCCATCGTCGAGATCACCCTCAACGATGGCTCTCAACTTTCAGAGCACGTCCGGGCCGTCCGGGGCACAGCCGAAGATCCGATGAGTCGGGAAGAAGTGATCGCGAAGGCGAGCGACCTCATCGGTCCCGTCGCCGGAGGCCACGCCTCCACGCAACTCATCCATCAGGTCCTCAGTCTGGAGAGCCTGAAGTCGATCCGATCCCTCCGGCCGCTGCTGCAGGCGGGCGCATGACCAAACTCCGCATCCAAGTCTCCCCGGCCTGCAACGACATGGAAAAATCCCTATGCATCTGACCGACGAACCCACCTCAGCCACGCTGTCACCCAACGCGGATACGCCGGGCTGGCAGTATGTCCTCGGCTGGATACTCGACGCCTTTGACCTCTTCGTGGTCGTCTTCCTCCTCACCGAGCTGATGAGCCGCTTCCATGTGGGCAAGGAAGCCATGGTGTGGTCTCTCACCATCACGCTCGCCATGCGCCCCGTCGGAGCGATGCTCTTCGGCAGCCTGTCCGACAAGTTCGGGCGCAAGAAGCCTCTCATCGCCTGTGTGGTGTACTTCCCCAGCATCACCATCCTCAGCGGCTTCGCGCCCAACTACCTGTTCTTCCTCACCATGCGCGCCCTTTACGGCATTGGCATGGGTGGCTACTGGGGTATCGGGGCCTCCTACGCCATGGACAGCGCTCCGCTTCGCAAACGAGGCTTCTTGTCGGGGATGATGCAGGGCGGCTATCCCTTCGGATACCCGTTGGCAGCCATCGGGATGCAGACCATCGCGCCCCGCTTTGCTTGGCAGGCCATGTTCGTCGTCGGATCCATCGTCGCAGCCGTGATCGTCCTGATCACGTTGAAGGCCCCCAAGTCCGAAACCTGGAAGCTGCATCGCATGCCTTCCGTGCGCTTTATGTTCACCACCCTGCTCAAAAATGGAAAGGCATTCGCCTACATCCTGCTGCTGATGACCGTGATGACATGTCTCTCTCACGGCACGGGCGACCTCTACCCAGACTTCCTAAAGACCATCCCGGATGTGGTCCGCGGCTTCGTCCTGAGAATGAAAGCAAGCTACGGCATTCCCGTGCTCTACAGCGTAGGAGCGATCCTGGGCGCAGTCGCCTTCGGTAGCCTCTCCGAACGGATCGGCAGGCGCTACGCCATCATGGGTGCCCTGCTGATGTGCATCCTATCCATTCCCGCACGGGCGTTCGGACAGAGGCTGATCGTGCTCGTTCTCGGGTCCTTCTTCATGCAGACCGGGGTGCAGGGCGCATTCGGAGTGATCCCCGCGCACCTCAACGAGTTATCTCCCGATGTCATCCGCGGTTTATTCCCGGGCTTCGTCTATCAGCTTGGCGTGCTCGTAGCCTCACCCGTCCTTCCCGTCCAGAACCTTCTGCGTCAGCATTTCGGTTCCCCCTGGGCGCTGGCATCCTTCGAGTTCGCACCCATCATCTTCCTGATGCTGATCTTCGCCCTTGGCCCAGAACAGCGAGGCAGGAATTTTCGCGCGCAGCACACCGGTGCCGAGGCCACTTACGTGCACGGGTAAGTGGCCACACCCCACAGGCGTAGTCAACCACCAGTAAACCCACCATTAACCAGGAGCCGAAGTCATGGGAAGTAAAGGAATCAGCCGCCGAAGATTCATGGGAAGGTCCGGAACGACGCTCGCCGGAGTTGTCTTTGGAGCGCCCGGCTTGATCGCTGCATCGACACCGACCGGCTCCAGCGTACCGGCTTCCGCACCTCCTCCTGCCGAGGCTGCACCCGCGGCCACGCGCATCCTCGCCGAGTGGGCCGTCACGGTCAGGCCGGAGGACGTCCCCGCATCCGCCCGCCGGGAGGCGCTCCGCTCCATCCTCAATTGGACTGGCGTCGCCATCGGAGGTTCCACGGAGCCTGCCGTGCATAACGCTGTCGCTGCACTCCAGCCCTACGCCGGTGGCGGCAAAGCCAACCTCTTCGGCCGCCGCGAACGATTCGATCCCCTCCGCGCCGCGCTTCTCGCCGGAATCAGCTCTCATGTGCTCGACTTCGACGACGCCGACCTTACCAACCTCATCCATCCCGCCGGCCCTGTCGCTTCAGCGCTCTTCCCTCTGTCGCAGGACCGCCATATCTCCGGCGCTGATTTTCTGCACGCCTTCATCGTGGGAACCGAGGTCGAAGACCGCCTCGGTAATACCATCTATCCTTCGCACTACGACATGGGATGGCACATCACCGGCACCTGCGGAGTCTTCGGAGCCGCCGCCGCCTGCGGACGCATCCTCGGTCTGAATCGCGAGCAGATGATGTGGGCTCTTGGCCTTGCTGCCACGCAGGCCTCCGGTCTGAAAATTATGTTTGGCACTATGGCCAAGAGCTTCCACCCGGGCCAAGCGGCCGAAGACGGTCTTCTCGCCGCGCTGCTCTCCGCCAAAGGCTTCACCGCCTCCGAGCAGGCCATCGAAGGCAAGGAAGGCTACGTCTATGCCGCCTCCACCCACCACGACTACACGAGCCTCACGCGAGGCCTAGGAACCAACTACAGCATACTCCACAATGGCTACAAGCCCTTCCCGTGCGGCATTGTCCTGCACTCCATCCTCGACGGCATGATTCAGCACCACGACGAGAAACATCCCGCCCCCGCCGATATCAAGAGCATCTCCATCCGGGCGAATCCCCTGGTTCTCCAGTTGACCGGCAAGAAGACACCGCAAACCGGCCTTGAAGCCAAGTTCAGTGTCTATCACGCTGCGGCCATCAGTCTGCTGCGCGGCCGCGCAGGCGTGAAGGAGTTCTCCGATGAAGCCGTGAAGGATCCCGACGTGCTCCATCTCCGCTCCCTCGTGCAGGTGGACACCGATCCGAGCGTCCGATCCGACGAGGCCTATCTCAAAGTGACCATGAAAGATGGAACCGTCCTCACCAAACATATAGAGCACGCCCTGGGCACACTCGAAAATCCCATGACGGATAAACAGCTCGAAGACAAGTTCCGCAATCTCGCCGAGGGTATCCTGCCTCCGCAGAGGGTCAACGTCTTATTGAGTCAGCTACAGCATCTTCCAGAGCTGCCTAGTGCCGCCGTCATTTCTGAAAATGGAAGCTTGCGCTAAAGGCTCCGGTAATGAGGATTGTAAGGAACGCGCCCCGATACCTCGAATTTGGGGTCACTATACCAAACGTCAAAAATCGTACGTTTTTTAGGGCGTTGCGCAAACCTATCGCCTTCCTGAAGCCAATCGCAATAGGTTTTTGCAGCTTGAGTTGCTGGGTTTTCCGATAGATTGGAGGATCGTTGCATAAACGTTCGTTTGCGCAATGCAGTGGGCAAGCACTCAGTGCAATTCCGGTTTGTCGCAACCCTTCCGTAACCTGAAAAGTCTCTCCGCCCGCAGTGTTCGCTGAGTGTATCCGCGATGATGCGCTTGTTGAGATCCTCGAATAGCCTGAATTGGCGTCTCCCGCAATG
>Ga0210403_10002210_pt1 | contig 17828 bp, 16 predicted proteins | sample IncBWC19MmetaG_FD_150863 | JGI IMG/M metagenome (GOLD analysis project Ga0210403, IMG submission 150863) | Forest soil microbial communities from Barre Woods Harvard Forest LTER site, Petersham, Massachusetts, United States - Inc-BW-C-19-M | ecosystem: Environmental > Terrestrial > Soil >... | reverse complement strand
GAGGTAGGACTTGATCGGGAGGTCTATCCGCTCGTGGATCGCGCCGATGCTAAGGCGATTCTCAACATAGGCGAGGTCATATTTTCCTTGCGTCAGGCGCAAAAAATATTCTTGCTGCGCATTCTTGACCCGATGCAGAACATGCGGATCGTGGAAGAAGCTGCGCGTTTCCTCGAACGACAGCAGATGTTTGTAGAAGTCCTCGATCACCGCATCAGCGTATCTTTGCGCAAGCTCGTTGATCTCCGCCAGATTGCTGACGTCGACGTCACCGAACTCCAGGAAGTCCTTGCGCCGCACGAGTTCCTGCTCGGAAACCTCGCTACTCGGCGACGAGTCACGTGGGTTCATCGAATTGCTCCTGATCCTGGAGACAGTGCGTATTTTCGGAATTTGTGAGCCTCGGGCGAGGCCCGCGCGGCACGCCACTTAGGATGAATGAAAAAGCCTCATTTCGCAATGCCGCCCACCGCAGGGACGGTGTTTTGGGTCGCGGTGGGGGCCGCCACGAATTACCGCTCCCAATCAGCGCCCTCCGCCGATCGATTTCATGAAAACGATAGCGATTTCAACTTTCTAGTGGTTGCAGGGCGGTCTGGCCATCGTCATCCGAATTTCGGTCGAATCCCGTCGCGTCGGTGCCGCCCGCGAATGGCGCGCCGACGTGGCCGGGACAGACCAACGCGCCGCTCAGACACCCAAGATGCCGCCTGCAAGCTGCGCCACGAGATAGCTGCGGGCTTCGCGCCACGGCAAATCCCGCCGCATCGCAAATGCGACGGCTGGATCGAAGTGCGCGCCCAACATTGATCCTGCTCCCCGTTTGGCCGTCGCTTTTTCGTGTCCAGCGGTACGTAGGGTCATCAGCGTCACAAAGCATCCACGTTCCCATATACGAACTTGTTGAACGTCCAGGAAAGCCGGAACGACACTAGCTAGCCGCCTAGATTAGAATAGCTTCACTCACACTGGTCGCTTATCAGGTGCTTCAGCATCGCGTCGCAGGCGGCTTCGGCCTCGTCGAAAGTTTTAAAGGGCGAGCCGGCGATCCTGAACGCGCCACGACTGCGAGAGGGGGCGACTTATCTAGGTGCCGCGGGATGTTGAGGCCAGTGAAGTTTGGCAAACCCTGGCAAACCGTTGCTAAGAAATATTAGCCGAAGGCCAACTCGTGTTGAGAAAATAGAACCTGCGAGTGCCTCGCGACGCGCATCTTTTGCCGATCGCCGGCTAGTCGTCACTTGTCGTGCACTGAGGTTTTCAGCAGCACTTACTAACAATGACTCCTCGGGATTTGGAAGCCTTCACTGGGCTCGCTCAAACCAGCAGCATAACGATGGACGTCTCTACAACGCGTATCCACGCAAGCCAAAAGCAGGAGACAACATTGTATTACAAAAGTGGCAACTTCGAAGCGTTCGCCCGCCCCCGCAAACCGAAGGGCGTGGACGAGAAGTCCGCGTATATCGTCGGATCGGGCATCGGCTCGCTAGCCGCGGCCGCATTCCTCATCCGCGACGGGCAAATGGATGGCAGCCGTATCACCATCCTCGAGGCGTCCAAGCTGCCCGGCGGCGCACTGGACGGCATCAAGCATCCCTCGGGGGGATTCATGATCCGCGGCGACCGAGAGCAGTCCGACGACATGGTGTGCCTGTGGGATCTGATGCGCTCGATCCCCTCGCTCGAGGTGGAGAACGCCTCGGTGCTCGACGAGTTCTACTGGCTTCAAAAGGACGACCCCCACCGCTCGCTGCGGCGGATGACCCAGAATCGCGGCGAGGCTGTCCCTACGGACGGCAAGTACACCCTGTCGAGCCAGGCGCAGCGCGAGATGAACCTGCTGTCCATTACACGCGACGAGGACCTGTTCGACAAGAAGATGAACGAAGTGCTGGGCAAGGACTTTTTCAAAAGCAACTTCTGGGTGTATTGGCGGACGATGTTCGATTTCTACGAGTGGCACAGCGCCCTCGAAATGAAGCGGTATCTGCTACGCTTCATCCACCACATCGACGGACAGCCGAATTTGACCGCCGTCATGTACACTAGGTACAACCAGTACGAATCCTTCGTCCTCCCGTTGGTCGACTGGCTGAAGCAGCATGGCGTCGTCATCCAGTACGACACCCGCGTAACCAACGTGCAGTTCAACATCAACCCCGATCGCAAAGTAGCCCAACGCATCGACTGGATCCAGGGTGGACGGCCCGGAGGGCTCGACCTGACGGAGAACGACCTGGTCTTCGTCACCAACGGCTCCTTAGTCGAGAACTCCACCTGGGGCGACCACCATACCCCAGCCGCCTTCGACCCGGTGATCCGCGATGGCAACATCTGGTCGCTGTGGCGCAACATCGCCAAGCAGGATCCCTCCTTCGGCCAGCCCGACAAATTCTGCACCCAGCCGGACAAGACCGTCTTGACGTCGGCCAGCCTGACCACGCTGGACGACAAAATCCCACACTACATCCAGAAGATCACCCAGCGGGACCCGTTCGCTTTCAACGGTCGACAAGTCAGCGGCGGCCTTTCGACCTTCCGCGACTCCGGGTGGGTGATGTCGTGGAACTGCGAACGGCAGCCCCACTTCAAGGCGCAGCCGCGCAACCAGATCGTCGTCTGGATCTCCGGGCAATTAGACGACCGGCCCGGCGACTTCGTCAAGAAGCCGATGCGGGAATGCACCGGCGAGGAGATCACCCGGGAGTGGCTATACCACCTCGGCGTGCCGACCGAGCAGATTCCGGAGATCGCCGCGAAGTCCGCGATCTGTCTGCCGTGCGTCATGCCGTTCTGTACGGCGTTTTTCGTGTGCATTACGGATCGTGACCCGTCGCCGAAGTGGTCGGCTTTAACGGCGAGCGCCATAAACCTTCGTTTCGTTCCGTGACCACTTCGGATGGCCTGACGACTACCTGGGTTCAATTGAGCCGGCGATCGCGATCGTCTTAGGCTGGATGCGTTGGAAAAGTGCACAGACTCATGAAGTGCGACGATGAAAAAGGATATCGACGAACAGCGACGATGGCATCTGGATTGGGTGTGAGATGAACAATCACTTTTGGCATGCAACGCTTGTTGTATTCACCGTCATGCTGCCGATCCTTACAATCGGGTACGCTCGCGCTCACGATCATGAGCACCCTGAGATGAACAATCACTTTTGGCATGCAACGCTTGTTGTATTCACCGTCATGCTGCCGATCCTTACAATCGGGTACGCTCGCGCTCACGATCATGAGCACCCTGAGTTGAACAGTTGGTATGAGAGCTTACACAGTGGCGAAGGGCTCTGCTGCGATGGCACTGATGCGAAGCGCGTTGATGACGCCGATTGGGAAACACCCGAGCGTGAAACCCTTCACTGAAACCGAATTTAATGGGATCGGCGGGTCTGCGAACCTATGTCAGGCATGAAATTGTGCCGATCTGCGCACCTTCCAGAATGGAAAACGGAGCATGCAAGAGACCGCTGCCTTTCAAGAGTATTTCCGGCTGATGCCTGCCGAGTGCGCGCGAATCAGTCGAGGTCAAGATGGGGCGGGGGGGGCGCCCCGTTATCGGGGGCGATGAATGACTCGTGAGGAACTCCTGATCAGGCAGGAGCAGTGCCGCAGGCGCCTGCATGCCTTCCAGTTCTACGCCGACAGCCAAAACCTGCCGTCACCGGATCGCTACTTCGCCGTCGTCATGGTCGAGCAGGAGCAGGATAACATCGATGACCTGAAACTGCTCCTCGAACGCGCGGAGGCGAACTCCTATCGCCAGAAGTCCTTGAAACGATCCGGTGACAGCTCGGTGTAGCGCGCCGTGTGTTTGATATTCTTATGGCCAAGGTAAGCCTGCAGCGACCTTGTGTCGTGTCCCTTGTTGGCCAGCGCGAAGGCCGTGATCATGCACCGCACCTGGGTTGACGGAACCGAGTTCCTGGACCCGGGAGCAAGCCGCGGCAGCAGCATGAAAACCGTTCAGGATCAAACCCGATAGGAGAAAACCCGAGCTCCACCGAGCGGTGGAAAGATGTCCCTTGCGGGACGATGGATGAGGTGAGTTCGTATGTCCGCTTGGACCCGCTGTTCTTCAACGGCAAGGCCGACTAACAGATTGTTCCGCCTCGTCCTCGAATCCCATGATGGAAAGGCCCCGGTGCCGATTCCGAAGAGAAGCACGAGCCCTCGAGCGACATCGACACTGTGGTGGTGGAAAGTCTGAAAGTGCTTGACCCCGAAGGGCCGATTAGAGAAGCAGACGTCGTCGGACCGCCCCAGCATGTCCGGGTTGTGCCAGTACCGGAAGTCGTCTTTATTCAATCCCCGGCGAGAGCTCTCGTGCCCTTTGCACGAATGTTCCCGTGCGAGGCTTTCAGTTGCCTTCGGAGACCCACTTGAGAGTAGCCAGCCACAGATCGTGGCCTCTGTGCATCGCCCCGTGATCGCGATTGAGAGGACGGCCGCGGCACTCGGCCTCCTTGGCTGGTTGAGTGGATCACACTCAGAGCCCAGCGAAGAGACTAGTGGTCCGCGAAGCAAGAGAAAAGAGTTCATCACGCCTCCCGATCGTCCAGAGATACGATCATGAATTTCTCCATTGGAGGAACACTCACCCATTCAATATCAGTATGCACGCCGACGATTGCGACTTTGGCGATTGCGCCAAAGCCATCGGCTATGTGGATAATTTTGATGTCTTCGCCGCGAATGTAGGCGACCGTAACCACGTCACAGGCTAATCGCTCCGCTTCGTGACTAACCTCGTCCAATACGCCATCAACGCTGTCTCCCTCGTTGTAGAGCGCTATGTATCGCTCGACGTCTTCAAGTTGGTTGCAGACCAAGCTCGTTCCGAAGGTAATTTGTTGCGCCCTGCTTGGAAGCGTGAGCGCAACGAAAAGCGCACCAGAAATTAGAAAGATTAAACTCTGACGCAAAATGTCGATGAACTTTTGCACGGACGCCTCCATTCTTTCAGGACACTTCCGCGAGAGATTATCTCATGTGTTTTGGTGAAGCCTGTTAATTGCAACCAAGAAAGCGAAATTGTTACAAAGATTGGCCGCAGCGTCGCCGATAACCGTGAGTTGCAACGACTTCGCCCACCCTCTGAGCGGAAGCACGCGCGTTGGCGAGGGATTGTCTGGTCGAGGTCGAGCCTTCATAGAGATTTGCTGACATTTGCTAGGCTTAATTCGGCCTGCACTCGACATTCGATAAAAAGAGTTTGCATGCACGCGACATGTTCGGGGGCAATAAACTGCGTCGGAGACGTCGGCTACGAGAGTGTCATGCGCCAAGCAAGTCGGGTCGAACCGAACACCGCTTCCCATCCATCACTCAGCCCGTAGTTAAAGACCGGCAAAAAGCGCCCCATGGTCGCGGTAGGGACGGCCATTGCTGACCGCCCACCGGGTCGCCGAAGGCGGTTGCCCGCCCCCGGCTCCCACAGATCGTGGCGTGCGGATTTCCCGCACCACGCTCTTCGGCAGTTGGTTCACAGTTTTCACTGCTATCTGTTCAAGTTGCGTTTCCATGGTCAGCTGATCTTCTCTTTGAACAGAAGGCCGTGTCTCCCGTTGAATGGAGCCCATGTTGCCCAAGAACAATTCAACTACCGCTGACCGCTTCCCCATCTGGCCGGCTCTCCCGTTGTGTGTACCGGGGTCTTGGACCGGGGCAAAGGCACAGGACGGACTGCCTGGGAACCTGAGAGATCCCACCCACGCCCATTACTTAAGCTCGGGCGTAGTGGTGGTGAAGTCCGCCAAGGATGGCGTGTGATTTGATGCTTCCGATTCGCTGAACCGGACGAGAAACCGGCGCATTCTTGTTCAAGGATCGATGCGTTCTGAAGTTATTATAATAGTCGGCGTAAGATTTCAGAACTCGGCGCAGATGCGCCTCGCCCAGGACAAGGACGTGGTCCACACATTCACGCCGGATCGATTCGATCAGCCGTTCGGCAAAAGCATTTTGCCAGGGCGACGCTGGTGTAATGGGCCTATCCCGGATGCCCATGGCGCGCAGTCGGCGCATGACGACGCTACCATAGATCCGGTCGCGATCGCGGATCATGTAGCGCGGCGCTTCATTCCACGGGAATGCTTCTGTGATCTGGCGTGCAACCCATTCTGCCGTCGGAGTTGCTGTGACGTTGATCCAGACGAGGTCTCTGCGGTCTAGCCGGAGGATGACGAAGGCATAGAGCAGGTCGAAGCCAATGGTTGGAACAACGAACAGGTCCACGGCGGAAATGTCCGGCGCGTGGTTATGCAAGAAGGTCCGCCATCCCTGGCTGGGCGGCCCCCTCCGAGCTTGAGCACTTCGCCGTGGATGCGTGGCGCGCCCAAAGTGGATTCTCGACGCTCATCCGCCGGATCAATACGCGCAGTTCCGTGTCGATCAGCGGTCGCCCTCCCAACGGGCGCGATTTCCAACGCCAGTAGCAACGAAAGCCGGCCCGGTGCCAACGCACGAGCGTCTCGGGCCGAATGATCGTGAGAACCTGCAGGATAGAAGGAAACCAGCGATACAGCTGGATAAGGAACCAGCGATCATGGTTCGTGGGCCGGACGCGACCATGCAGGCTGCGCCTCAAAACAATCAACTGATGTCGAAGCACCGCGTTCTCGGCTTCAAGCCGTATAGCGTCAGGATAAATCCAGGAAAGGGGAAAGAGATGTAGCAGCTCGGAAACCTTTCGTAGTGGTCCAGAGGGTTCGACGCCCTCACGGCAAAGGCTAGCCAGCCAGCCGGAAGCGAGTCTTGCATGTGGCGGTGGCAACACCGCTCTTGAAGCGTAGACAGCAGGTGCCAAAGCCCCGCGGTAGCCCCGATATGAAGGTCACGCTGAAGCCTTTGCTGTTACGGCAGCAGGGACAGCATCGACGAGACCGTTAGTGGCGAGGCAGCGTCGATTCGGCCGGGGTCTTGGACCGGGGCAAAGGCACAGGACGGACTGCCTGGGAACCTGAGAGATCCCACCCACGCCCACGCGAGAGTACGCCGGCAGTCGGATCGCCGGCTGAACAATGATCCTGGCTCGATGCGGGACCTCCATCCGCTCGGGAGCGCCGCAAGGTGAACACGAAAGCGGAGGAATCGCGTGGGACCCGGAAGCGAACCAAATAAGTGACCGGGAATGCGTGAGTAGGAAGTCGTAGCGCCCTCATAGTGCTGATGACGTCGGGGAACCAGTCTCGCTGGGACCCGATCGAGGGAAGGGGGGCGTCGCGAGGAGAGAACCGTTGACGGGACACAGGAGAGAACTTTGGGGCTCACAAACCTGTCCACGAAACGACAACGGATAGCTGAACTGGCGAGAACGAAAAGCGGGGTGGCATTGTCCACGCTGCACCACGTCCTCGATCTGGAATGGATGAGGGAGGCCTACCGGCTCACCCGCAAGGATGGTGCCCCCGGTATCGACGGTGTGACGGCGGCAGAGTATGCGCAAAACCTGGAGACCAATCTTTCGGATCTCCTGGAGCGCATCAAGTCAGGCCGCTATTATGCGCCGCCGGTCCGGCGGGTGTACATCCCCAAGGGCGATGGAGCTGGATCCCTTCGGCCCCTTGGCCTTCCAACCTTCGAGGACAAGGTGGCGCAGAGGGCGATTGTCATGGTCCTGGAGGCCATCTATGAGCAGGACTTCCTTCCCTGCTCATACGGCTTCAGGCCAGGTCGCTCTGCTCATCAAGCCTTGCAAGCGTTGCGTACTGGCTTCATGAGCCACGGGCTGCGTTGGGTGATAGATCTCGATATCGAAAAATATTTCGATTCGATTTCGCACTCCCACCTGCGTGCGTTTCTTGACAGACGAGTCACGGACGGTGTCATCCGTAGGATGATCGATAAATGGCTGAAGGCGGGAGTGCTGGAAGACGGGCTCCTGCGCCATGCGACCGAAGGCTCCCCGCAGGGTGGGGTGATCTCGCCCTGCCTATCGAACATCTTCCTGCATCATGTGCTGGATGAGTGGTTCGAGAACGAGGTGAAACCTCGGCTCAAGGGGAACAGTACCCTTGTCCGTTTTGCTGATGACGCCGTGATGGCGTTCGCAGACTTTCAGGATGCCAAGCGGGTTCTGGATGTATTGGGCAAGCGTCTTGCTCGGTACGAGCTCACGCTCCATCCCGACAAGACACGCTTTGTCGATTTCCGCAGCAACCGACCAGATGGCAAGGACCACCCGGGCACGGATGGGACAACGTTCACCTTCCTCGGCTTCTGCCACGTTTGGGGAAAGTCGCGGAAGGGTAAGAACGTGGTGCGGCAGAAGCGTTACGCCCGCGCGCTGGCGGCGGTCAGCGACTGGTGTCGGACGCACCGACATTTGTCGATCCCCGAGCAGCATGCCCAACTGGTGGCGAAGATGCGGGGCCACTATGCCTACTACGGTATATCGGGCAACTTTCGACGACTCAGCTGGTACGCCCACAAGGTTGCGAGGATCTGGCACAAATGGCTGTCGCGACGAGGGAGCCGATTCCCATGGGATCGATTCAACGATCTCCTAACGCGGCACCCTCTGCCAGCAGCTCGGATCGTCCACCGCTACACCGCTGCTCCCGTGAAGAACCGGATGCTAGAAATCGGCACGTCCGGCACTGTGAGGGGTGAGGATGGCAACATCCTCACCTACTCGGCACTTTGACTTGAATGGCGAGGCCAGCACCGTCAGAACGAAACAGAGCAGCCCGATCATTCCGTCAGCTTAGGCGATTCCATTGCTCCATCAAGACGGATAGGGTTTTCGGTACACAAAGTGGTGTGTCGTTGAGCACTTGGGGATCGCCAGGCGGTCAAAACGGCGCTTTGGACCCATTGCGGAAGTGGTCGGCTTTAAGGGTAAGCGCCATAAACGTTCGTATCGTTTCCGTGACGCCTTTGGATGCCGAATGATTACCTACGTGCAATTGAGCCGCTTTCGCGATCGTCTTAGGTTGCATGCGTTGGAAAAGCGCACAGGCTCATGAAGTGCGACGGTGAAAAAAGGATGAGCGACGAACAGCGACGATAATACCAAAGGAGACTGCAATGCCCAACTGGTCCGAAAGTCTTAGATCTGGCCGAGCCACGCGATGCGCAGTCTGCGATGGCAAGTTTGGTCTCGTCCGGTACTACTCGTGGCGAACCCCCCTTTGTTCCAAGAAGTGCGTCGATCGCTTCAGCGCTCGCCGGGCAAGTGACCGCAATTGGCTACCCTGGCTCCAAATCGCCTTTGACCAGTTGCCAGAGAACCGCGCGAGGGGTCTATGACGTTCCAGATCTCACGACGAGGCAGAGAATATCTGGAAACAGCACAGACTTTGCTCCGCGCTGCCCAAACCATGACCGACCTAGTGATTGCGGGTCAGCTTAAGGCCCTTGCCGACGACTACCAGCGCCGAGCTGAAAAAGCTTCGCATGTTGATGCGGCCAAAGCATTCGCTCGATCGGCTGCTAACGCTGAACGCGAGCGGACCTGATAGGCACCTTCACAGCCTGCCCTGCGGTAGGAATGTCTAGTGACGCTGGGATGCCCGGCACGCGGCCCAGTCACGAGCTTTTTTATTCCTTCGTTCCCGCCGCCTGCAGAGTTTTCAAAGCTGGGGTTGAGATACTAGATCAGGATGGAATGATTGTAGTCATCTAATAGCGGACTCGTTCACGGAAGCTTAGCGGCGCGTCCGGCAATACGGCTGACCTGAGGAGAGGTTCATGTACAACGATTCGCTGTTCAATGCTTTCGCCCGGTCCTTCGAGGCTCGAAGCACGACCGAAATGTCGATGCAGGAATATCTGGAATCGTGTCGAAGCGATCCACTGCGATATGCCAACGCTGCCGAGCGACTGCTAGCTGCGATCGGTGAGCCTCAGATGAATGATACGGCCAGGGACCCGCGCCTTGGCCGTATCTTTTTGAATCGAACGATGCGCACCTATCCTGCCTTTGCAGGTTTCTATGGGATGGAAGAAACGATCGAACGCATCGTCGGATTCTTCCGGCACGCGGCACAAGGGTTGGAGGAGCGCAAGCAGATTTTGTACTTGCTTGGGCCTGTCGGCGGCGGAAAGTCGTCGCTTGCCGAGCGGTTGAAGTCACTGATGGAAGTCCATCCCATCTATGTGTTGAAGGCAGGTGAAGAGCTCAGTCCTGTGTTCGAAAGTCCTCTCAGCCTGTTCGATCCGGAAGCACTCGGGCCGATGATTGAGGAAAAGTACGGCATTCCGCGCCGACGCTTGAACGGGTTGATGAGCCCCTGGTGTTACAAGCGGCTTGAGGCGTTTGGCGGCGATATCTCGCAATTCCGCGTCGCCAGGATCCAGCCATCACGGCTGCGGCAGATTGCGGTCGCGAAGACGGAGCCCGGCGACGAAAATAATCAAGACATCTCCTCGCTGGTGGGCAAGGTCGACATCCGCAAACTGGAAACTTTTGCCCAGAACGACCCTGATGCCTACAGCTATTCCGGCGGGCTGAATCGCGCCAATCAGGGCATCCTTGAATTCGTCGAAATGTTCAAGGCGCCAATTAAGATGCTGCATCCCCTGTTAACTGCGACGCAGGAGGGCAACTATATCGGCACCGAAAATATCGGCGCGATTCCTTTCACTGGCATCATTCTCGCGCACTCCAACGAGTCGGAGTGGCAAAGCTTCAAGGCCAACAAGAACAACGAAGCGTTTATCGACCGCATCTGCGTCATCAAGGTTCCGTATTGCCTGCGTGCGACGGAGGAACAGAAGATCTACGAGAAGCTGATCCAGGGATCCGAGCTCGCCTCAGCGCCCTGTGCGCCGTCGACACTGGAGACGCTGGCTCGCTTCTCGGTCATGTCCCGTCTGCGCAAGCATGAGAACTCGACGCTGTTTGCCAAGATGCGGATCTATGACGGCGAGAGCCTGAAGGAATCCGATCCCAAAGCGCGAAGCGTCCAGGAGTACAAGGATGCGGCCGGGGTCGATGAAGGCATGGACGGTGCTTCGACCCGTTTCGCTTTCAAGGTGCTCGCCGCGACGTACAATCACGACACCACCGAACTTGGCGCCGACGCGGTTCATCTGATGTATACGCTGGAGCAGTCGATACGGCGCGAACAGCTTCCCGACGAGGTAGAAAAGCGTTACCTCGAGTTCATCAAGGCCGAGCTGGCGCCGCGATATGCCGAATTCATCGGCAACGAGATTCAAAAGGCCTATCTCGAGTCCTATTCGGATTACGGCCAGAATCTCTTTGATCGCTACGTTGACTATGCAGATGCCTGGATCGAGGATCAGGATTTCAAGGATCCCGACACCGGTCAGTTGCTCAATCGCGAATTGCTCAATCAGGAACTGACCAAGATTGAGAAGCCGGCGGGCATCGCCAACCCCAAGGACTTCCGCAACGAGATCGTCAAGTTCTCCCTGAGGTCGCGGGCTCACAACGGTGGAAAAAATCCCACCTGGACGAGCTATGAAAAGATCCGCGAGGTCATCGAGAAGCGAATATTCTCGCAAGTCGAAGATCTGCTTCCGGTGATCTCGTTCGGGTCGAAAAAGGACGGCGATACCGAAAAGAAGCACGGCGAGTTTGTCGCGCGGATGGTCGAAGGCGGCTACACCGAGCGTCAGGTTCGGCGGCTCGTCGAGTGGTACATGCGCGTGAAGCAGGCCGGCTGAGGCGGGAGGCTGATGCGAAAGTGGCTATTCATATCGTCGATCGCCGCCTGAATCCGGGCGGCAAGAGTCTGGAGAACCGTCAGCGGTTCTTGCGCCGGGCCAAGGCACTGGTCCAGGGCGCGGTGAAGAAGTCTTCGCAGGACCGGGACATCAAGGATGTCCTGGAAGGCGGCGAGGTCAGCATCCCGCTCGATGGCCTGCATGAGCCGCGCTTTCGTCGCGAGGGCGGCACGCGCGACATGGTGCTTCCCGGAAACAAGAAGTTCGTCGAGGGCGATATCCTTCCGCGGTCGGGCCAGTCGGGCGGAAAGGCGGGCGGGCCGGGCGAAGGCGATAGCGAAGACGCGTTTCGCTTTGTGCTCAGCCGCGATGAGTTCGTCGACCTGTTCCTAGACGACCTCGAACTGCCTGACCTCGCCAAGCGGAAGCTGGCTGAAGTGGAAAGCGAGGGAATTCGGCGGGCAGGCTACTCGACTTCCGGCTCGCCTACGAACATTTCAGTGAGCCGCACGGTGAGCCGCGCGATGGCGCGGCGGGTCGCCTTGCGGCGGCCGCGACCGGAAGAACTGGCGGCGCTCGAGGCGGAGCTGGCCGATTGCGACGAGGCGCGCCGCGCCGAGATTTGCGCCAGGATCGAGGCGCTCAAAACCAAGATGCGCCGGATTCCGTTCATCGATCCGATCGACATCAGGTACCGCCGCTTCGAGACCCTGCCGAAGCCGATCGCCCAGGCCGTGATGTTTTGCCTGATGGACGTCTCGGGCTCGATGACCGGGCATATGAAGGACCTCGCCAAGCGGTTCTATATGCTGCTTTACGTCTTCTTGAAGCGGCGCTACCGCCACGTCGAGATCGTTTTCATTCGTCATACCAATCGGGCCGAAGAAGTCGACGAGGACACCTTCTTTCACAGTCCGGCTTCCGGAGGAACGCTGGTATCGAGTGCGCTGGAGGCGATGCACGATATCGTCAGGTCGCGCTTCCGCCCGGCGGACTGGAACATCTATGCCGCGCAGGCCTCCGATGGAGATAACTCGTTCTCGGATGGCGAGGTCGCGGGCCGGCTGCTGACAGACAAGATTTTGCCGGCCAGCCAGTTCTTTGCCTATCTGGAGGTCGGTCAGGAGAACGGCATGGCGTTCGACATGCCGAATTCGGCGCTCTGGACGCTCTATGAACGCCTGCGCGCGAACGGAGCGCCGTTGTCGATGCGCAAGGTCTGTCAGCGCAGCGAAATCTTTCCGGTATTCCACGATCTGTTTCAGCGCCGCGGACCGCAGGAAAGGGCCTCCCCATGACTGCAGCAACCGAGCGATTGTTCAGTGGAGCCGATTGGGACTTCCTGACACTGCAGCGCATTCACGACGCGTGCGAGACAATTGCACAGTCGGAGCTTGGTCTCGATGTCTATCCCAATCAGATCGAGGTCATTACCGCAGAGCAGATGCTGGATGCATACTGCTCGGTTGGCATGCCGCTGTTCTACAAGCATTGGTCGTTCGGCAAGCACTTCGCCTACCAGGAGGCTTCCTACCGCAAGGGTTTGCAGGGCCTGGCGTATGAGATCGTCATCAACTCTTCGCCGTGCATTTCCTACCTGACGGAAGAAAATACGTCGACGATGCAAACACTCGTGATCGCACACGCAGCGTTCGGCCACAACCATTTCTTCAAGAACAACTATCTCTTCAAGCAGTGGACCGACGCCAACGGCATCCTCGACTATCTGGAATTCGCAAAGCGGTATGTGGCGCATTGCGAGGAACGTCACGGCCGGCTGGCGGTCGAGCACACGCTCGATGCCGCGCATGCTCTGATGTCGCACGGGATCGACCGCTATCCCGGCAAGAAGAATCTGGACCTCCGGGCCGAGGAAAAGCGGGCCGGAAGGCGTCGTCTGCATGAGGAGCGCGAGTTCAATGATCTCTGGCGTACCGTTCCGACCGGGCCCGTCAAGCCCGAAGCGATGCTGAATGTCGAGCGCCGGCGCCAATTGCTCGGCCTTCCGCAGGAAAACCTGCTGTATTTCCTAGAGAAGTCGGCCCCGCGCCTGCAGCCCTGGCAACGCGAACTGCTGCGCATTGTCAGGCACATCGCGCAGTACTTCTATCCGCAGAGCCAGACCAAGGTCATGAACGAGGGCACCGCGACCTACGTTCATTATCGGATCATGAGCCGGCTGCATGAGCAGGGGCGACTGTCCGATGGTAATTTTCTCGAATTCCTGCAGTCTCACACCAATGTGGTGTTTCAACCGGAGTTCGACGATCCCCGCTTCTCAGGCTTCAACCCATACGCACTTGGCTTTGCCATGATGCAGGATATCGAACGCATTGTTTCCAGTCCGGACGATGAAGACCGCGAATGGTTCCCTGACATTGCGGGCACGGGCGATCCGCTCGGCGTATTGCGCGGCGTCTGGGCCAACTATCGTGACGAAAGCTTCATCAGCCAGTTCCTCAGCCCACGATTGATGCGCAAGCTCCGCCTGTTCCATCTGCATGACGATCCGGAGGAGCGCGCCGGCATGAGGGTCGATGCGATCCACGATGAGCGTGGTTATCGCAGGCTTCGCCGCGAACTGGCGCGGCAGTACGATGTCAGCTTGATGGATGCGAATATCGAAGTCGTCGATGTCGATCTTGCCGGCGATCGGCGTCTGATGTTACGCCACGCCGTGCTGAAGGGCGCGCAACTCAATGAAGCGGATACCAGGCGGGTGGTTCAGCACCTCGCCGACCTCTGGAGCTATGACGTGGTGCTCGTCGAAGTCGACGCGACCGACACCGTCCTCAAGGAATATGTCGTGAGCCCGCGCGGGCTCGCCGAAGTGGCGTAAATGGCTGCCGGCAAATTTCGAACAGGATGGCAAATGTCTCCTCGTGTGAGATAGTGTTGCAATACTTGATCGACAGGCAGGATCGAGCCAAATATCTTTTGCAGGATCAATAGCTTCCTGCGGATTTTTGGACACCGCTTCGGCGGGAAATCGCGCGGCAATCTACGGCCCAGTCTACGAGGCGCACGACTTTTCCACAGATCGACACAAATCCCTGTATCGCAGGCCCTTGTGCCTCTTCTGGCTGTGGTTGCAACCCCCCTTTTTGCGAGCACTGATCCCTCTCAGAGGCGCGGTCTGACGCGTTAGGGGCGCGTTGGGAGGCGTTCGAGGGCCGGGTGCGTCTTCGGCATGCGCGACGGGACAGACGCGCACCACGGGGCGTCCCTGCGGGTCTGCCGACAACGCCCAAAGCCCGCGTCGTGATGCTTTCGCTGTTGTCTCGTCGGTCGTGATGAGGCGATGAGACCGAAGGACTTGCGATGTCTGCATTACGCCCAGAAACTATGGGGACGGCGGCAAAGGTCTGGCACCGTTGCCGTTGTACGAAAACCCGATGGAGGTGCCCCCTGTGACCCAAGTTGATGACCTGAGCCGTTCTCTGATCGCCTTCGAACAGAATAGTACCCTGGTTGTAGTGCTGGAGGTGAGCCAATCAAGCTGGCTCGCCGCGGGAGTTGTTCCTGGCCTTGAAAGACGACCCTTGAAGAAATTGGATCCCGATCCAACGGCGCTGCTGCGTTTGATGGAGAGTTGGCGGGATTGTGCGATGAAAGGCGGTCGAATGATCACTCGGGTCGTTCTGGCTTTCGAGGCCGGCCGGGATGCTGGTTGGCCCGTTGGTTGCGCGCTCGCGGTATCGAGCCCTTTGTCATCCATTCGACGAGCGTCGCGGTGTCACGCGAGCATCGCAGGGCAAAGACGGATCGTCTCGACACCAAAATGCTCATTCGTGTGTTCTTAGGATGGCTGCGTGGTGAGCCTCGTCATTGCAAAATGGTCGCGATCCCAACGCTTGAGGAAGAAGACGCCAGGCGTCCAAGCCGCGAGCGCGAAAGCCTGATCGGTGAACGCACTAGGATTATCAATCGCATGAAAGCGGCGCTGATCCGTCTTGGCATCCGCGGCTTCAAGCCGGAACTGCTCAAGGCGCCACAGCGCCTCGAAGCACAGCATACAGCGGAAGGCGTGCCAATCCCACCAAACATGCTTGATGAATTGCGGCGCGATATGACGCGACTGGCTTGGGTCCGCGAGCAGATCAATGCAATCGAGCAGGCTCGGCTTGAACGCCTGGAACAGGCGCCGAGCACTGGCCCGCATGCAATGGTGCGGATGTTGGCAAGCATCATCGGTGTTGGTGTCGAGACAGCGGATATGCTGGTGCAGGAGATCCTGTCGAGAAATCTTCGAGATCGACGGGCCGTGGCACGTTACGCCGGCCTCACCGGGTCGCCCGATGAGAGCGGGGTCAAACGACGTGAGAAGGGCTTGGCGAAGGCGGGAAATGCACGCGTGCGGCGCGGCCTCATTCAGCTGGCGTGGCGCTTCCTGCGCTTCCAGAAGGAAAGCGCCCTGGGGCAATGGTATCGAGCCAGGACCGAAGGTGCGGCGGGAAAGCGCAGGACGACGATGATCGTTGCACTTGCCCGAAAGCTTCTGATCGCGCTGTGGCGCATGGTTACCACCGGAGAAATCCCCGCTGGTGTCGCGTTGCGGACGGCGGCGGCTTAAACATCTTATCGAGGAGCAGCAAATCCAGTTTCAGCGTCCTTTGCGCCTTGGCGACAGCCGCTGATCATGATCCGAGGTGGTGGTGACCCGAACACAGCCATGGCTTTGAAGCCGTGTCCAGAATGGGCCCGCCGCCTCGGAGCCTCACCGCGGAAGCGAATAGTTGCTTCATGGTCCGGGTCCTGCATGGACCCAACCGAATACAAGGTTGCGGCGCGAGCATCGCGCCCGAGCGTGGGCTCCCCTCGGATCAACTATACCGAACCTCGAACAATGAAGGACATAGAGTTGCAGTAACACTTGACACGAAAGTCCTCATACAAGGCTGTGTGAAAACGCTCTGTCAGCTGCGATTCGCGGGTTAAGATTCCCTGCGATTAGCGGGGCAGCCGATGAAGCGGTTTGTTGAAGGGTTGGATCGGGGGCAGAGCACCTTGTTTCCGACATCGCTCGATGACTATGTGACCGAGGATAATCCGGTGCGAGCGGTCGACGTGTTCGTCGACGGCCTCGATCTGGACAAACTCGGGTTCGCCGGTGTCCAGCCGCTCGACACCGGCCGACCCAGCTACCACCCCGGCGTTATGCTCAAGCTCTACATCTACGGCTACCTCAATCGGATTCCGTCGAGCCGCCGCCTGGAGCGGGAATGCCAGCGCAACATCGAGATGATCTGGTTGACCGGGCAGCTGGCGCCGGACTTCAAGACGATTGCGGATTTCCGCAAGGACAATGGCAGGGCCATTCGGGAGGTCTGTCGCGAGTTCGTGGCGCTGTGCCGCAAGCTTGATCTGTTCAGCGCGGCGAGCGTCGCCATCGACGGATCGAAGTTCAAAGCTGTCAATGCCCGCGACAAGAACTTCACCGAAGCCAAGATGAAGAGGCGTTTTGAGCGGATCGATGAGAGCATCGCGCGCTATCTCTCTCAGCTTGAAACCGCCGATCGGCATGGCGATGCGGTCCCGGAGGCGAAGGTTGAGCGATTGAAGGGCAAGATCGAGAAGCTCAAGGAGGAGATCATTCGGCTCAACGCGATCAATGCGGAGATGATGAAGAGCGAGGACAAGCAGATCTCGCTGACCGATCCTGATGCGCGCTCGATGGCGACAAGTGGCAAGGACACCGGGATTGTTGGCTATAACGTGCAGATTGCAGTTGATACGCAGCATCATCTCATCGTGGCTCACGAGGTGACCAATGTGGGTACCGATCGCCACCAACTCGCGAATATGGCCGAGCAGGCGCGCGACGAGATGGCTGTCGAGACGCTCGAGGTCGTGGCGGACCGCGGCTATTACGATGGAGAGGAGATCAGAGCCTGCGAGGAAGCCGACATCACAGTGACGTTGCCGAAGCCGATGACTTCGGGGGCCAAAGCTGCTGGCCGCTTCGGCAAACAGGACTTCGTCTATGTCGCCGCCGACGATGTTTATCGCTGTCCTGCGGGCGAGCGGCTAACTTATCACTATACGAACGTAGAGGACGGAAAGACGCTGCGCCGCTATTGGACGAGCACCTGCAAAACCTGCGCGCTAAAAGCTCAGTGCACGACAGGCTCTGAGCGCCGCATCTCACGCTGGGAGCACGAGGCCGTTCTGGAGTGCAAATTCGCT
>Ga0210403_10002206_pt1 | contig 17837 bp, 11 predicted proteins | sample IncBWC19MmetaG_FD_150863 | JGI IMG/M metagenome (GOLD analysis project Ga0210403, IMG submission 150863) | Forest soil microbial communities from Barre Woods Harvard Forest LTER site, Petersham, Massachusetts, United States - Inc-BW-C-19-M | ecosystem: Environmental > Terrestrial > Soil >... | reverse complement strand
ACACTGGTTGCTGCCTAGCTAACCAGGTCTTAAACTCCCAAACACGACATCCCAACAACGGCCCCGAAAACAGAAAAAACGCTTCATTCTTTGCGTTTTTCAGCAGACTGCTAGTTGCAGGTTCGAGTTCCTGCCGGGTCAGCGACGTCAATGAAATCCGAGCCGGATTGACTTTCGCCGTTCCGCTTGGAGGGCGCTCACCCCAAATGACGCAAGTGAGCTGGCGCGCACCGGGTGCTTTGGGCTTTTACCAAAGTTCAAGAAGGAGGCTAGGCGGCCAATTCCACACATGGCACGCAACGGACATCCCAGCCCGCAGGCCGGATGTCCGCTTTCGCGGGGTGAAGCGGAAAACATCTGCTCCTAGCGAGTATTTCCGAGTTTGACCCACAGCGGTCATTCGAAAAACGTGCCGTTTCCGCATAGGCAGTCCCCCTATGCCTTGGCAACATTGCCTCCGACCCCTCGTAAAAGATCAACTTCTGAAGGGGTTAGTGCTATGGTGGAATACTAGGCTGAACACCCCTTGATATGGATTCCCGCGAGCCGACCGCCGCGTCGCGACAGGGCTTGTGGAGACTAATCGTGCAGTACTGCAATAAGCGGGGGCACGGCAATGGGCACGTGGAACACAAAGCCAAGCACACGCGGTGCGGCTGGATCGCGCCCGATCAGGCAGTGGCATATCCTGATCGCAACATGTCTCGCATTCTGCTTCGCCCTCATCACGCAGGCCCGCGCGCTCGACCAGGTCTCACTGCAGCTAAAATGGAAGCACCAGTTCCAATTCGCGGGTTACTACGCCGCAGTCGAGAAGGGATTCTATCGCGAGAACGGCCTTGAGGCCGAAATTCGCGAGGGAGGTCCCAGCGTGAATGCGGGTGCCACGGTTGCGGCAGGCGGTGCCGACTTTGGCATCTGCACGACCAGCGTTCTGCTGGATAGCACTCAGCGAGCCAACACGGTCATCCTCGCCGTGATTTTTCAGCACTCCGCTGCTGTCATCCTGACACCGAATCGCGCCGGCATCCGCACGGTCTCCGAATTGAAAGGGCACCGCCTGATGGATCGGCCGGGAAATGACGACCTCGCAGCGATGCTGAAGCACGAGGGCGTAGACTACGCCGCTCTCCCTCGCGTTGCTCATGATGGCAATCCACGCGATCTGCTCAACGGCACTGCGGACGCGATGGTGGCTTACAGCACCAACGAGCCGTATGCGCTCGAAAAACTTGGCACGCCCTATCTGGCCTTTTCACCGCGCGCCTTCGGATTGGACTTCTATGGCGACAACCTCTGCACGTCGAGGCAGCAGGTGGCGGAGCATCCGGAGCGCGTCCGTGCGTTTCGCGCGGCCAGCCTGAAGGGCTGGCAGTATGCGCTCGCGCACAAGGCCGAGATCGTCGACCTCATCCGGCGGCGCTACTCCACACAGAAAACTGGCGAGGCCCTGCTGTTCGAGGCCAAACAGACCGAACTGTTGGTCGAGCCGCATCTCGTTCCAATCGGTGATCAGAGCGTCGAGCGCTGGCAGACCATCGCCAACACCTATCTCGGCTTGGGAATGGTGAGCGAGGCGGAGCTGCCGGCGGGGATGATCTATCTCCCCGACGACGCAGGTTTGCTGGACTGGTTGACATCCGCGCCACTGGCGTGGGCCTTGCTGGCGCTCCTTGTCCTGTGCGGACTGGGATGGGCGCTCTACCATCGGCACGGGCGCACGTTAGGCGCGCTGCGGCTGAACACGGTGATGTCGGGCCTCTTCGTTCTGCTCACCATTCCCGTTTTGATTTTCATCCTCTTGTACAATTATCATCAGAACGCCGCCGCGATCAGGGCGACCCTGAGGGACGAAGTCTCGAAGACCAAGCAGGTCAGCATCGAGGATGCAGAGAACCTGATCAATCCGGTCGCGGCCACGCTCAGTCAGTTGGCAGCGGTCGCCGCCGAGAACCCCGAGACCTTCAGGAAGGAGGAGAGCCGGGAACTGCTTTATCAGGCGCTCACCTCGGCGATGCCGATCGACGCTGCCTATGTGAGCTACGAAGATGGCTATCATCGCGTCGTGACCCGCATCGACGACGACCGCCGCCGCTCGGACCGCGCCATTCCGCCGTCCGCGAACTGGCATTCCAGCTATATCGACAGCTATGCCGGGAGCCCGCGGCGGGTCCGCCATCGTACCTTCTTCGATACTTGGCCCCATGTCGTCGGGAACCATGATGTGGAGACGATTATCGATATCAGAACGCTAGGGGGGTACCAGGCGGCAAAGGAAGCGAGGGCCCTCATCATCGAGCAACCGTCGATCAACCCGGATACCGGATATCCGATCATTTCGGTCCGCTACCCGATCATCAAGGACGGCGTCTTCATCGGCTGCGCTTCCGCCAACATCACGCTCGACATCATATCGCGGTTTCTCACCAGTCATCGCGCCAGCCCCCGCAGCATGACCCTCATCGCCAATCCGAACAACGGGATGATCATCGCGTTTCCCGATCAGAAGAAGGGGATCCGCATCAAGAACGACCGCTTGGAAATCGCCAGGCTGGACGACATCGCAGACGATAACGTGCGGGAAGCCTATCGGCTGCAGAGCGAGACGAATCGCGACGACTTCTTCTTTCGTTCGCCACAGAACGGCGAAGAGATTAGCGCGTCTTTCACGCGGTTTCCGGGCAGTTTCGGACAGCCATGGGAGTTCGTCATCCTGACGCCCACCAGCGACTTTGTCGGCAGCCTCGAGCGAACCAACCGGCAGATGATTTTTCTGATCGCGGCGCTGACCGGCGTCGAGCTCCTGCTGATCTATTTCCTTTCGAGGCGGCTCTCGCGTCCGATCGAAGGTGTTTCGCGGGAGTTGAGGTCAGTGGGGGACCTGTCCTTCGCACACGCTGTGCCAGCGACCTCGAACATCAGGGAGATCAAGGAGCTGCAGACCGCGGTCGCGCTGTTCGAGACCTCGCTGCGATCATTCTCCTCGTTCGTGCCCCTTGATGTGGTCAGGGAATTGATCAAGACCGGCACTCCTCTGACGCTTGGCGTCGAGCAGCGCATCATGACCGTGATGTTCACCGATCTGCAAGATTTCTCCACCCTCGCCGAGCAGATGGCGCCGAACGATCTGCTTAGTCAGCTGTCGGTTTATTTCGAAGCGGTTTCGCAAGCGATCGCGGAAGAGCACGGCACAGTCGACAAGTTCATCGGCGACGGCATCATGGCGTTCTGGGGCGCGCCTGCTCATCGGCCGGACCACACGCTGCGGGCCTGCTGCGGGGCCATGCGTGCCATGCGGCGCATGCAACAGACCAACGACGCTTGGAGCGCCGAGGGGCGGCCACTGTTGCACCTTCGCATCGGGCTGCATTGCGCGGACGTACTGGTCGGCAATGTCGGCTCGAGCGAGCGACTCAGTTACACGGTGATGGGAGATGGGGTAAACGTTGCGGCTCGCCTTGAAGGCATCAACAAAACCTTCGGCACCACGATCTGCATAAGCGACAGCATATTTGAGGTTGCCGGGCCGGACATCGTGGCGAGACCGATAAGGAAGGTCCAGGTTAAAGGCCGCGAGCACGCGTTCATGATCTACGAGCTGTTGGGAATCAGGAACAGCGAAGATCCGGAGCTGGCAGCGCCGGACGGAGTAGGCAGACTATGCGACCTGACTCGGGGGGCCTCGCACCATTTCGAGCGGGGCCAGCTGGACAAGGCAGCCCAATGCTATCGCGAAATATTGATAGCGTTTCCGGGCGACCCCGTGGCCAAGTCGTTGCTCGCGATGTGCTCCACGGCGGTGAAGGCTTGAGCAGAGTACCGAGTTTGGCGCAATGCCCGTGTTTCTTTGTGGTTCGCACGCATGCTATCTGACCGGACAGAATACAGTGCCGGATGGCGGAAGCGCTTTCCAGGCCTGATTTGTTCAAGACCAGCGGACGCGAATGTCGGCTGTTGGCACATTTCGGAAGTGCCGTAATGTCAGACTCGAGTCCGGAATGCGCACCAAAGCGGACGTACGCCAACTCCTGCCGGGAAGCCGCTCGACAGATTTCTGATTTTCCGAAATTTTGCTTGACGGCCCCGTAGAAACAGGAATAGAGCGATTTGGTCCCGTCCCACAGAGGGGCGGCTCGCGATCGTCACGGACGCGGGGCGGGATGCGGTGGACGCGGATGGCGCTTGAGACGAGGGCTCCGGATGCGGACGGCGAAGTCGTGTGGTCCTGACGCCTCGACGCTGGCGTTCAAGTCGGCAGCTGCCGATGACGGTGACAAAAAAGCCCGATCACCGGGGAGAGCTCGAAGTAAGCCGTAAACCATTGCGCGGGGAATGCCGGGTGTTTTCCGGTGTGACCTGACGACGCGTGTGCTTACTACCACTACCTCTGCACACGCGGCTATCGGGCGCATCGGGCGCCCGGCATTCCCTGCGCCCTCTGATGGCAGAGGGCAAAACGAACAGGCCAAAACTCGCGCGAAACAAGCAGCGAGACCGCGAAGCCATGTCCGTAAATGGCTCCGCAAAAATCGCGACATCAAGGAGATTCCGCATTCCGATCGTTGCGTCGCACCGGGCTGTTCACGCCTCCAAAGCATGAATTGACTTGGCGGTTTCCAATGTGACTATGGCGCTATCTGAGTCCGGTGGAGACCGGCCTCAACAATAAGGCTTCGGAGGAAGCGCGATGCTCGACAGACGAGAGATGATGAAGCGTGCCGCGATGGCGGCGCTTGCGACGGGGTTCGGCTCAGTCAGGGCGTTCGCGCTTGATGCCGTGACATTGCCGATCGGCAATGGCGACCGGCCGCTGGTGAAATATCCGCAGAAGCGCCCGATGATCGGACTGACCCAGCGGCCACCGCAGCTGGAGACGCCGTTTTCGATCTTCAACGGCGGCCCGATCACGCCGAACAATGCTTTCTTCGTGCGCTATCATCTGGCCGGCGTCCCGCTCGACATCGATCCCGACAAGTTCACCCTGGAGATCAAGGGCAAGGTCGACCACCCGCTCAAGCTTTCATTGAAGGATATCCGGAAGCTGCCCGCGGTCGAACTCGTCGCCGTCAACCAGTGCTCCGGCAACAGCCGCGGCTTCTTCGATCCGCGCGTGGCGGGCGGCCAGCTGGGCAACGGTGCGATGGGCAATGCGCGCTGGCACGGGGTGCCGCTGAAGACTGTGCTCGACAAGGCCGGCGTGCAGCAGGGCGCGAAGCAGATCACCCTCAACGGAATGGACGGGCCGGTCAGCGACAAGACGCCGGATTTCGTCAAGGCGCTCGACATCGACCACGCCCGCGACGGCGAAGTGATGCTGGCCTATGGCATGAATGGCGAGGACCTGCCCTACCTCAACGGCTTCCCGCTGCGCCTGATCGTGCCCGGCTATTACGGCACCTACTGGGTCAAGCACCTCAACGAAATCACCGTGATCGACAATGCGTTCGACGGCTTCTGGATGAAATCAGCCTACCGGATTCCCGACACGTTGTGCGCCTGCGTCGATCCCGGCACCGCGCCGAAGGCGACGATCCCGATCAACCGCTTCGACGTGCGCTCGTTCATCACCAGCGTGGCCGATGGCGCGAAACTGAAATCCGGCACAACGAAGCTCAAGGGCATCGCCTTTGACGGCGGCAAGGGCATCAAGGAAGTCGCGGTATCGGCCGATGGCGGCAAGACCTGGACGCAGGCGAAACTCGGCAGGGACCTCGGCAAATATTCGTTCCGGGAATGGAAGCTGCCTGTCAAACTCGCGGCCGGCAGTCATGACCTGCAGGTTCGCGCCACCAACAATGCCGGCGACACCCAGCCGAGCGAACCGAAATGGAATCCGGCCGGCTATATGCGCAACGTGGTGGAAACCGTTCGCGTTACCGCGGCGTGAGGAGATTTGACATGAACCGCCGCCTTCTTCTTGCGCCACTGCTCGCCGGCGCCGCCATCGCTGCCCTGGGCTTCGCCTCGGTCTCCGCCGTGCCTATCAATTATAAGCTTCCCGAGGAAACCGCCGCGTTCAGGCCCGGCCCCAATCTCGACGTGGTGCAAAACAACTGCACCGCCTGCCACTCGGCCGACTATATCAACACGCAGCCGCGCGGCCCCAAATTCAAGAAGGATTTCTGGCAGGCCGAAGTGACCAAGATGATCAAGGTCTACGGTGCGCCGATCGACGATGCGGACGTTCCCAAGATCGTCGAATATCTCGCCGCGACCTATTAGGATCTGACGCTGGGGCTTTTGCCACAACGGGCCGGTTGGCGCGCGTCGCGAATCGGCCGCGAGGCTGGTGGATCCGAGTTTGGTCAGCCTCGATCACGCAAAGTCCATTGGGACGGCGTGCCCGTCTGCACTAGGATTCCCGGCCGATCGAATCGCCGATCCAACCCCTCGAAACACACGGCACGAAACCGCCTTCATGGATATCAAAGCGATTGTCGCGGCGCATGGGCGCGACGCCAGGATCGACCTGTTCCGCGGCATCGCGAACTGGTTCATCTTTCTGGACCACATTCCCGACAATGTCGTGAACTGGATCACGGTCCGGAACTACGGGTTCTCCGGCGCCGCCGACATGTTCATCTTCATTTCGGGTTATGCGGCGTCGATCGTCTACGCCAAAATGACGATCGAACGCGGCTTCGTCGTCTGCGCGAGCCGGATCTTCAAGCGGGCGTGGCAAATCTACGCCGCTTACGTCGTCCTGTTCGTGATCTACCTCGTGACCATCACGGACGTGGCGGCGCGATATGCCGCTCCCGACCTCATCTACGAATTCAATGTCGCCGGCGTGGTCGATCATCCGATGCGGACATTGATCTACGGGCTGCTGCTGAAATCAAGGCCGCTCAATCTCGACATTCTCCAGCTTTACATCGTGCTGGTGGCGTTTTTTCCGCCGGTGCTGTGGCTGATGCTGCGCAAGCCGGACCTCGCGCTGGCCGGATCGGCCGCGCTTTATTTCGCCGCCCGCGCGCTCGATTGGCAACTGCGATCCCTTCCCGACGGCAACTGGTATTTCAACCCGTTTTGCTGGCAGCTGCTGTTTGTGCTGGGCGCCTGGTTCGCACTGGGCGGACTGGAAAGGTGCCGCTCACTTCTGAAGTCACCGATCCCGTTTGATCTCGCGATCGCTTACCTTGTGTTTGCTCTCGCGATGACGATGGCGGGACGCTTTCCGGAATTCGCAAGAATGTTCCCGGCCTGGCTGTTCGATGCGTTCAATCCGAACGACCGGGAAAATCTCGCCCCGTATCGCGTTCTGCATTTCCTCGCCGCCGCATTGATCGTGACGCGATTCATGCCGAAGGACTGGCGCGGAATGGAATGGCCGGTCTTCAGGCCATTGATCAAATGCGGCCAGCAATCGCTTGCGGTGTTCTGCCTCGGGGTTTTCCTCTCCTTTGCCGGCCACTTCGCGCTGCTCTTGAGTTCGGGCTCCCTGCTGGCGCAGGTTCTCGTGAGCGCGAGCGGCATCGCCATCATGACGCTTGCCGCCTACTACATCTCATGGTCCAAGCGGCAGGACGATCCGTCGGAAATCCGCCGTCGCATGGCATCGATCGATGCCCATTTCTGAGTTTGTGGGGCGCAAAATCCGGTTCCGGACTGAACCCGGACGCCCGCATGGGGCGGGCTGCCGGGCCGCCTGCGCCCGATTTGATAGAATTGGAAGGATCGGCGTTTTTTCGGAGATTTTAAGCGAAAAGCGATTGGAAAACCGCCAAAAGCTGCAAATACGCCGCCATAATGATCGTTTTCCGCCGAAATCCTCCTGTCGTTTAAGCTATCAAGCGTGCCGCATAACGCGTATCCTGCGCCCCATCGGACATGCCGGTTTGCGGGGACTGGCAATCCGCTTTTATTTTTGATCCCGCGGAGACGACGTAATGGCTAAAGGTACTGTGAAGTGGTTCAACCCGACCAAGGGCTTCGGATTCATCCAGCCCAACACGGGTGGCAAGGACGTTTTTGTGCATATTTCGGCGGTCGAAAAAGCCGGTCTTTCCACGCTCAACGAAGGCCAGACCGTGGAATACGAAGAGGTTGCCAATCGCGGCAAGACCTCGGCCGAGAACCTCAAGGTCTGACGCCAGCCACACGATAGCAGCACCCTCTCGGAAGAATCCGGGAGTGGAGCTTTCCAAGAAAATTCATTGGACAAACTGCGATCGGCGAAAGCGGTCACCGCTCAGTCTTCGGTGACCCATTTTTCGACCGTCATGACGTCCGGTGGCTGCGCATAGCCGCGTGGCCAGACATCGAGGACCCACTCGACCTTGGTCGCGCGTTCGACCAGCACGGCGGTGTTATGTGGCGTCTGCAACACCAGCGCGTTGCCGCGGTAATGCGGGTCTCCCACCACATGATATTTCAACAGGCCCCATTCCTGCAGCACCAGTAGCAGGCTCATGGTATTGCGGGTGGTGTCCCAGCAGTCGTAATTGTGCCCATCGTCCCGCGCGCGAAAATCAGCTTTCGCGACGCGCTTGTCGGTTCCGATCACCGGGCCCATGCGGCGGTCGAACCAGATTTCCGCTTTCTGCGCCGCCGCGCGCTCGGCCGCGGCCGACGCCCGGCCCGCCGCCATGATCCGCGTCAGCGCGGCGCGATCGGCAGCCGTGAAATCAAGCATCTCGCGGCGCCGGCAGCCGAAGCCGTAGCAGACCGTCATGCGCTGTGCCGTCGGCGGGAAGATCGATGCCGCACTGTAGATCGCCGCCTGCTGCGTGCTCAATTCCGACGAATAGGCCGGCGATAAGGCCGGAATCAGCAGCGATCCGATCAGGCCAAGGGCGAGACCGCAAAACGCAGGCGATTTGCCTACTTCGCCTGCTCGTGCCAGCCCTTGCATCAGCCCCGTTCGCCACGCTTTGATCGAAAAAAGTCGGGCGGAAACTATCGCAGCGGTTTCGCGATGCCAAGACCGGCGGCATGATAGTGCACGGGAACTTGAAGCGAATGCCATGACATCCGATCCCTCTCCCTTTCCGCGGTTCGAGGCGGCTTACGCGCCGGACGATAGTCTGGCCGCGGCCCGACTTCTCGAAGCCGGCGGCGCCTTGAGCCGGGAACAGGACGCGCGGATCGATCGCACGGCGACCCGGCTGATCGGCGCCATCCGGGCCGATGACGACCGGCTCGGCGGCCTGGAGGACATGCTTCGGGAGTTTGCGCTCTCCACCAAGGAGGGTCTGGCGCTGATGGTGCTTGCGGAAGCGCTGCTGCGGGTGCCGGATGCCCGCACCGCCAACCAGTTCATCGAGGACAGGCTCGGCCAGGGCGATTTCGTCCATCACGAAATCAGGTCCAGCGCATTCCTGGTCAACGCGTCAGCCTGGGCGCTCGGCGTGTCGGCCCGGATGATCCAGCCGGGCGAGACCCCGCAAGGCACGATCGGGCGCCTGACCAAGCGGCTGGGCGCGCCCGCGGTGCGCGCCGCGACACGGCAGGCGATGCGGCTGATGGGCAGCCATTTCGTGCTGGGCGAGACCATCGAGTCGGCACTGGCACGTGCACACTCCACCGGCGGGCCGCGCTATTCCTTCGACATGCTCGGCGAAGGCGCGCGCACCGCTGCGGACGCCGAGCGCTATTTCAATTCCTACGCCAGCGCGATCGAAGCGATCGGCGGCAGCGCCGGCGACAGGCCGCTGCCCGACCGGCCTGGCATCTCGGTCAAACTCTCCGCGCTGCATCCGCGTTTCGAAGCCTTGAGCCGCGCGCGTGTCTTGGCGGAACTGGTGCCGCGGCTGATCGATCTGGCGCGCCGCGCCAAGGCCTATGAGATGAATTTCACCGTCGACGCCGAGGAAGCGGACCGGCTGGAATTGTCCCTCGAGGTGATCGCGGCCGCGTTCAGTGACACGTCGCTCCAGGGCTGGGACGGTTTCGGGCTCGCGATCCAAGCCTACCAGAAACGCGCCGAAGCCGTGATCGATTACATCGACCAACTCGCGCAGGCGCTTGACCGCCGGCTGATGGTGCGCCTCGCAAAAGGCGCCTATTGGGACACCGAGATCAAGCGCGCCCAGGAGCGCGGCCTCGACGACTATCCCGTGTTTACCCGCAAGGCGATGACCGACCTGAACTACATAACCTGCGCGCGGAAATTATTGGCGCTGCGGCCACGCCTGTTCCCGCAATTCGCCACCCATAACGCGCTGACGGTGGCGACCGTGCTGGAACTGGCCACTGGCGGTGGCGGATTCGAATTTCAGCGCCTGCACGGCATGGGCGAAGCGCTGTACGCGCAATTGAGCGAGGATTTTCCGGGACTGGCCTATAGGACCTATGCACCGGTCGGCAGCCACCGCGATCTGCTGGCCTATCTGGTGCGGCGGTTGTTGGAGAACGGTGCCAATTCGTCGTTCGTGGCGCTCGCCGCCGACGAGACGGTGTCCGTTGCAACGCTGCTGCGCCGCCCGGCCGATATCATCGGTACCGCCGCCAACGCCCGGCATCCGAAGATCCCCCCGCCGCGCGAGCTCTACCGGCCACAGCGGCAGAATTCGCGCGGTATCGAATTCGGCGAGCGCGTGGCCTTGACCGCGCTGCTCGCGGCCATCGCCGCGGAAACCACCCCTGTTGCGGCAGCGCCGCTGATCAACGGCCAGACCAAAACGGGGACCACGAGGCCGGTCGTCAGTCCGATCGACCCGGCAATATCGGTGGGAAGCGTCGTCGATCCGACACCGGGGCATGCCCGCGAGGCAATCGCCGCCGCGCGCGAGGGATTTTTGTCCTGGAGCCGAACGCCGACCGGACGCCGCGCGGAAATCCTGGAGCGAGCCGCGGATTTGCTGGAGCAACGGCGCGCGCACCTGATCGCGCTCCTGCAACGCGAAGGCGGAAAGACGCTCGATGATGCGCTTTCCGAAATCCGTGAGGCCACGGATTTCTGCCGCTACTACGCCGCCGAAGGCCGCAAGCTGTTTTTCGGCGAGATGATGCCGGGACCGACCGGCGAGAGCAACGAACTCCAGTTGCGCGGCCGCGGCGTATTCGTCGCCATCTCGCCGTGGAATTTTCCGCTGGCGATCTTTACCGGCCAGGTGACGGCGGCGCTGATGGCCGGCAATGCCGTGGTGGCAAAACCGGCCGAGCAGACGCCACTGATTGCGGCGGAAGCGATTCGCCTGCTGCACGAAGCGGGCGTCCCGGCTTCCGCGCTACATCTGGTCCCCGGCGACGGCGCTATTGGCGCGGCTCTCGCGGCGCATCCCGATATCGCCGGCGTCGTCTTCACCGGCTCGACCGAGGTCGCGCGCGCGATCAACCGCGCGCTCGCCGCCAGGGACGGCCCGATCGTGCCGCTGATCGCGGAGACCGGCGGTATCAATGCGATGATCGTGGATGCAACCGCGCTGCCGGAACAGGTCGCCGACGACGTCGTGACGTCGGCGTTCCGCTCGGCAGGCCAGCGCTGTTCGGCGCTGCGGTTGTTGTTCGTGCAGGACGACGTTTCCAGCCGCATGATCGAGATGATCTCCGGCGCGGCGCGCGAACTTACCATCGGCGATCCGCGCGACATCGCCACGCAGATCGGTCCGGTGATCGATGCCGAAGCGAAGCAGCGGCTGGAGACCCACATCGCGCGCATGAAAAACGAGGCTCGCGTGCATTTCGCAGGCGTCGCTCCACCGGGCAATTACGTCGCGCCGCATATTTTCGAACTGGCGGACGCCGGCCAATTGACCGAGGAGGTGTTCGGACCGGTTCTGCACCTGGTGCGTTATCCCGCCGAGCGGCTCGACCGCGTGCTGCAATCGATCGAGCGCAGCGGCTACGGACTGACGCTCGGCATCCATTCCCGCATCGACGATACGATCGAGGCCGTGATCGACAGGCTTTGCGTCGGAAACGTCTATGTCAACCGCAACATGATCGGCGCGGTGGTGGGCGTGCAGCCGTTCGGCGGACAGGGCTTGTCGGGCACCGGCCCAAAAGCCGGCGGGCCGCATTACCTGGCGCGATTCGCCACCGAACAGACCGTGACCGTCAATACGTCAGCCGCCGGCGGCAACGCCGCGCTGCTGTCGGATTTGGAGTAACTTGCCTTATCCCTCCCCTTGTGGGGATAAAAGGAGCCGGTTGCATCTCGCGGCCAAGACCGGTCAAATGCACCGTTCAAATCCACCTGTCACCGCTAAAACGATTCCACCGCGCGGAATAACACCGATAAAAATCACGGGAGCGACGCCACCATGGAAAAGGGCATTTTCGAAGGCCTCAAGGTTCTGGACTGCGCGAGTTTCATTGCAGCGCCTGCGGCCGCGACCGTGCTGTCGGACTTCGGCGCCGACGTGATCAAGATCGAGCCGCCCGGCCACGGCGATCCCTACCGCAACCTGCCGAACCTGCCGGGCTATCCGGCGAGCCAGCACAATTTCGCGTGGATACTGGAATCCCGCAACAAGAAGAGCCTCGCGCTCGACCTCTCCAAGCCGGAGGGAAAGGCCGTGCTGTATCGCCTCGTCGCCGAAGCCGATGTCTTCATCACGAATTTTCCGCCGGGCGTGCGCCAGCGGCTCGGGATCACCTATGAGGAACTGCGGCCGCTCAACGAGCGGCTGGTCTACGCCTCGTTCACCGGCTACGGCGAGAAGGGCGAGGAGGCTGACAAGCCCGGCTTCGACAGCAACGCCTATTGGGCGCGCTCGGGCCTGATGGACCTGGTGCGCGCGGACGAAAACACCACGCCGGCGCGCTCGATCGCCGGCATGGGCGATCATCCTTGCGCGATGGCGCTTTACGGCGCGATCGTCACCGCGCTCTACAAGCGCGAGCGCAGCGGCAAGGGCTCGCATGTGAGTTCCAACCTGATGGCCAACGGCGTCTGGGCCGCCTCGGTGCTGGCCCAGGCCAAATTGTGCGGCGCGAAGTTTGCGGAGCGGCGGACGCGCGAGCACGCGTTGAACGCGGTAACCAACCATTACCGGTGCAAGGACGGACGCTGGCTGATCCTGTCGCTGCTCAACGAGGACCGGCAATGGCCGACGCTGGCGCGCTGTCTGGGGCGCGAGGATTTCATCACCGATCCCCGCTTTTCCACCCGGCCCGATCGGCATGCGCGTTCGCTGGAGCTGATCCGGATCTTCGACGAGATTTTCGCCACCAAGGATCTGGCCGAATGGCGCAAGATCCTCGACGGCAATGGGCTGGTGTTCGGTGTGGTCGGTATCCTGGATGATATTCCGCACGACAAGCAGATGCTCGAGAACGAAGTGCTGGTGCCGTTCGAGAACGATACCATGCTGACCATCAACAGCCCGATCTGGGTCGACGGCAGCCAGAAGGTCAAGCCGCGGCGGGCGCCCGGCATCGGCGAGCACAGCGACGAGATCCTTCGCGCGGCGGGCTATGACGAGGCGGCGATCCGGCAATTGCGGGCGTCGGGAGCGGTGGCGTGAGCGGACTATCTGTTATGTAACAACACCCAGCCGACGGCGGCGAGGCCGATGGCGACCGCGGCAACCGCGATCGCCCAGGAGCTGACGCGGACGTCGCCGACCGTCTGCCGCTCGGCTTCGTTCTGCGCGATCTCGCGATTGCGCGCCTTGTTCTTCTCTGCGTCGTTCACTGCCTGCCCTCCCGGTCATGAAGGTCGACTGTCGTCCACGTCGGCACCGCCTGCCTAGCCTCCCGCCGTCGCCGATGGGCGGAACTCGGCCTGATCCGCGGCTTCCGCATCGGCGGCTTCCTGGTTGCTTGCGCGCACGCCCGCGAGGCGGCTCAGCGCAAACGCCGACAGCGCCGCGCACAAAGCTGCGGCCGCAGCCGTCATGAAGACGGTGCCCGTGCTCCATTTCATGCTCAGCAGCACGCCGCCGACCAAGGGTCCTATGATCGAGCCCACGCGCCCGATTCCCAGCGCCCAGCCGACGCCCGATGCTCTCACCGAGGTCGGATAGAACGTCGCGGCCAATGCGTTGGCGGCGATCTGGCCCCCGACAATGCAGAACCCGGCGGCGAAGATTGCGATGGTGACCAGGACAATCGAATGTCCGAACTGGCCGATCGCGCCGACCGCGAACACCGCGATGAAATACACCAGCGCCAGCGCACGGAACGAGAAGCGGTCGATAATACTGCCGAGTGCGAACGTGCCGACTACGCCGCCGACCTGCAGCATCGATCCGATCGCCGCTGACGCCGATACCGACGCGCCGAGGTCATTGAGCACCGTGGGCAGCCAGTTCGACAGGAAATAAAGGTTGAGCAGGCTCATGAAGAACACCACCCACAGCAGCAGCGTGACCGGGGTTCGCCCGTCCCGGAAAAGATGCACCACCGGAATTCCCGGCAGTTCCGGCTCCTGGACGACGAACCGCGTCGCCGGCGCGAACACCGCCATCGGGCTGATCGATCGAAGCAACCCGGCGACCTCTTCGTCGGCGCGGCCGGTGAGCGCGAGGAAGCGCACGGATTCCGGCAGCCGCAGCGCCAGGACCGGGACCAGCAGCAGCGGCGCGACGCCGCCGACCACGAACACCGAACGCCAGCCGAAATGCGGGATCAGCGCCGCCGCGAGCAGCCCGCCGAGCGCCGCGCCGACCGAAAAACCGCAGAACATGATCATTACCATGGTCGCGCGGCGGCGGCGCGGATTGAATTCCGACGTCATGGCGACGGCGTTCGGCATCACACCGCCGAGGCCGAGCCCGGTCAGAAACCGGATCGCGAGCAGCGCGTTGACGTCGTGAACGAAGGCCGTGGCGAGCGCGCAGATGCCGAACGCCAGCGTCGAGAGAATGATGATTCGCTTGCGCCCGATACGGTCCGCCAGCGGTCCGAGCAAAAGCGCCCCGATCATCAGCCCGAACAGGCCAGCCGAAAACACCGGGCCCAGCGCGCCCTTGGTTAGGCCCCATTCCCTGGCTAGCGCAGGCGCGACATAGCCGATGGCCTGGGTGTCGAAGCCATCGAGAAACAGCACCGCCGCGCAGATCAAGAGCAGCTTGAGCTGAAATCCACCGACCGGCTGCCGGTCGATGAAGTCGGCGACGTCAATTGCGCCGCCGGCCTGAGAACTCGTCATCGTCGTCCCTTCCCTCGAATTGTCGGATCGCGGCTCTCGCCGACCGCCTTGCCCGACGCGATAACCTAACGCAAAGCGAGGCAAAACGGCACGGATTTCCGCTTCATCGCGCGCGCAATGCAGCCCTGGAGGGACGCGCTATTTGATGAAACACATTCCGATCCGCGATGCGTTGCCGGCCGGCTCACATGCCAACCCATCGGCGCAGGTCCACGACTTGAAGCTTTTGTCGTTGTCGGCAGCATTGGCGTGCTGGACATAACAGGAGGCGCCCCAGCCGTCTTCGTATTCGGTACCGGCGAGTTCCGCACTGCCGCGCAGTTGCGGCCGGCTGGAGAAGCCGCGCGAATAGTCCGGGCGCTTGCCGTCGCGCAGTGCAGCGAGAATATCGCGGCGGCGGACCTGGTCGCCGAAGAAATGCGGCGACGCCGGCACCACCGTTGAATTGCTGGGCCTTGCCGCCATCCAGTCGACGCCGGGAAAATGGAAGCCGCCGATGCCGCGGGTCTGATGGCAGCCCGCGCAGGTGATGTCATTGAGCCTTCGCTCGAAGCCCGCGACCGAGCGAACGTTTTGCAGCGGGATACCGCGCTCCGCCGCCTTCTTCAACGCCGCAACCACGTCCGCGTTCTTGAATAGAGGCTCAACCGGCGCATCATCGCCCTGCACGAGACCAAAGGCCGGCTGCAGGTCCGAGGCTGAAAATCCGGCCGGGGTCGGGGCGATCGCTGCCTTGGCGAGAAATTCTTCCGGGATCAGGATCGTGCCGCGATCAAGTTCGGAAAAATGCGATGGCTCGAGCAGCCAAGCCTTGAACTCACGCCCGAGCCTGGCGTCGGCGACGATACGTTCGCGATCGATCTGGTTCTCCATCGGCGCCTCAATGAACGTTTTCGACGGCGCGTCGTAGTCGAACACCTTCAGGAGATAGTCGGTGCGGAAATCGCGGACGGCCGATTTCGGCGCGTGGGCGATCTGAAGATTGGTCTCGATATGCCTGATATCGTCAGGTCCGATCAGATCCAGCGGGCCGTCTTTCGCCGTGAGTTTCTCCGCCAGCGCAGCACCGGTTAGCGACCACTCGCCGGCGGCGAGCCAGCGGCGGGCGATTTCGGCGCAGGGGAGCGCTTTGCCGCTGCCGTCGATCGCGGAAGCGCCCCTGGCCTTCAGCACCACGTTCAGTGTCATCGGCAACCGCGGCGAGACCGCGCCCTCGCCCGTCGTCTCCGGCACGTCGGTTCGGGTCAGGCGGTAGATCAGCCGGATTTCACCGCAGTCGGCCTCATGCACATAGGCGCGGTCCATGCGGTTGACGATGCCCGCCAGCACGAAGCGGGTGTCGGGAGAATCGAGCAGCGCACGGTCGAACAGCTGAAAATCGAAAGCGGTTCCGACCCCGATGGTTTCGTTGGGCAGACCGGCTTTATGCCTCGATATGTAACGGTCGAAATCGGCGTCGAGCGCCTTGCGGACGGGCACCATCGACGGCAGAGCGAACAATTCGCTGTTGGTGAGCGGCGTATCGGCCGATCGCGCCGGCAGCATCACACGGCCAAGACCAAACCTGCCGCGATCGAGTTCGTGTAAGGCGCCGGGATCAATGATCGCCGCGCCACGCTCCAGCGCCGCCGCGCTCCGCGCATGGCGCTGCGGCAGAACGCTGGCGAGCAAGACCAGAAATGTGAGCAGAAATCGCACGCGGCCCATGTCCCGATAAACACCGCAGCAAAGGCCTCATTCCAGGTATCTGGATTCGAACTCTCTGGCGGGCGGTGTTCCTATTTCAGGAAAACTGGCCGAAATGCGGACACGCGGTCTCAGGCCGAGCCCGAGACAGCGGGCAATGACATCACGTCGCGGTGAAGCGATCGATCTCAGCGGGCGATGATCAGGCCCCTGCTGGTCACGACCACCCAGCGTCCGTCCTGGCGGCGGATGGCGTCGATGCGGCCGAGACCGGGGATGGGATCGCCGGCATAGACTTCGAATATGCCTCGCGGGCCCTCGATCAGCGCGCCGCCATTGGCGACATCGCGCAGCACCCAGCCTTCCAGGGTCGGCAACCTCGCCATCTCGGGCTTGGGCGCAGGCAACGGAACGGTCGTGGCTGGGGGCGCAACCGATCCCGTGACTTCCTTTGCCGCAGCCGGCGCTGCAGCGACGGGAACCGGGGCAGCGGCCGGCGGCGTGGCGCGCAGCTTGTCAACGGCCTCGCTGAGTTTGGCCAATTTGGCGGCGGGCTCAGCTTGTGCTTTCTCGACCTTGTCGAGGCGCTCGCTGGTCTTGTTGTACTGGCCCACCGCGAGCTTGGAGCTGTGTTCGACGCCGGCCTTCAGCGCCCGGATGTCGGCGTCGATCCGCGCGATGGAGGCCTCGAGCGCCTGGCTGTCGACGCTTGCAACGTCGCCGCCGACGAAATGCAACAGGCCCGCGGTCGCAAGGGCGCCACCAAGCGCGCCCGCCACGACTGCCAGCGCCACCATGGCCGCCACTGCGAGCCGGCGCTTGCCGGACGTTTCCTGGCTCTGCCCGGATGCGGTCTCGGGCGCGGCCCTGTCATCGTCCCAGTTGCGCCGGCCGGCCGACATGATCATGACCTTGCCGAGAAAGCCGGGCGCCCCAGCCTTGGGAATTTCAGCCTTGGGAGTTTCAGCCTTGGGAGTTTCAGCCTTGGGAGTTTCAACCCTGGGGGCCTCAGACCTGGTTGCCTCGGCTTCGGCTGTATCAGCCTTGGGCGCGTCCGCCACGGCACCCTGCCCTGGCACCAGATCGGGAGCCGCCACCCGATGCCGCGATC
>Ga0210403_10002205_pt1 | contig 17850 bp, 19 predicted proteins | sample IncBWC19MmetaG_FD_150863 | JGI IMG/M metagenome (GOLD analysis project Ga0210403, IMG submission 150863) | Forest soil microbial communities from Barre Woods Harvard Forest LTER site, Petersham, Massachusetts, United States - Inc-BW-C-19-M | ecosystem: Environmental > Terrestrial > Soil >... | reverse complement strand
CTCGGGAATGAACGCAACTTTTACATACCATTGTGACTCCATTGTTAACAACAGGAACCTTCCGAAGTGCTCTTCGAGATGTCCGGTAACTAATCGGGACTTGGGACGCGTTCTGGGATGTCTTCAAAAACCGACGGCAATGATGGGAGGCACCCCCAAAATCGAAATCAGCAGTGGCAGCAAGACCACCCCGCCACCAATTCCAGAAAATCCGATGAGCACTCCCGCTATAAGGCCAATGCCGGTTCTTGTTGCGATGGTGTACGCATCCACTGCGACTCCCTGCAATAGCCAAAGAATAAGGCGTCAGTCTTTCGGACTCTTCGAAGAAAGATAGGACAGGACGGCTGTAGTTACCTTGGCCGAACTCTCTCGTGTACTTTCGTGCTCTGTGTTACAAACAATTTCAGCCGCGAGCGGCGGTTCATAGGCATCATCGATGCCAGTAAACCCCTTAATCTTTCCGGCGCGCGCCCTTTTATACAACTCCTTAGGATCTCTCAGTTCGCAGACGGAGAGCGGCGTACTCACGTACACTTCGATAAAATCGCCGATCGTCCGTCGCGCTTCATCGCGCCCACTCCTGTAAGGTGAGATTGCTGAGACGAGAACAATCGTGCCGTTGCGAGTGAGCAACTGCGCCACGAAAGCAATGCGGCGGATATTTTCATCTCTGTCATGCTTGCTGAATCCAAGACCCTTCGAAAGATAGTTTCGGATTACATCACCGTCGATTACCTCAACGTGCAGCCCGTGGGCCAGAAGCTCTGTAGAAACGGCTCTGCAGATCGTCGTTTTTCCAGCGCCGCTAAGACCCGTGAACCAAACTGTGAGGCCCTGCCGCTGGGCAATGCGGGAGCGGCCGGCAAACTCGTCCAATCCCTCTGCGCCACGAGTCGGAACAGCCTCGAGTATCATGCCAGCTGCAACGGTATCGTTGGTTAAGGGATCGATGACTATAAAACTTCCAGTCGTCCGATTGCGCTCATAAGGATCGCAAACAATCGGGTTGTGTAGATCGATTTGGGCCTCGCCAATCTCATTGAACTGCAGACCATCGGCTTCCATTTTTTCGAAGGTATTAATATCTATCTTGTATGTCAGGCGATTGATCCTGCCACAAACGACCTTGGTCGTATGCTTAACGAGATAGCGCGCATCACGGCGAAGCGGAGCCCGAGACATCCAAATAAGATAAGCCGTTACTCTTGTCGCGACTGTCGGCATCTGTTCTGGGCCCACAATCATGTCTCCGCGACCCAGGCCGATGTGATCAGTTGTAGTTAGCACAACCGATTGGGGTGGAACTGCTTCATGGAGAACCTGGGTATGAAGAAGTATTTCCTTCACCGTGGTGCGCTGCTCACAAGGCAAGGCAACGATCTCCTGTCCCGCCCTTAATACGCCTGAAGCTAGTTGACCGGCATACCCTCGAAAGTCCTGATTCGGTCGGATGACAGTCTGCACCGGGAATCTGAGTTCCTCTTTCCGTTCTGGCTTCGTTGAAATTGTTTCCAGCAGTTCGAGCAAAGTAGGTCCCTGATACCATGGCATTTGACCACTGCCTCGAATAACATTTTCTCCACCTAACGCACTTAATGGAACGAATCGAAATTGAGCTTCACGGAGCGCGTCGGCAAATTCTCTGAATTGATCACAAACGGAGTGAAATACTCCGTCCTCGAAGTTGACCAAATCCATCTTGTTAACGACCACAATCATTTGCCGGATTCCAAGTAGCCAGGCAATCAGCGTGTGCCGACGTGTCTGTTGCAAAACCCCCTTCCTCGCATCCACAAGAATTAGAGCCACTTCGGCGGTGGAGGAGCCTGTGGCCATGTTCCGAGTGTATTGCTCATGACCAGGAGCGTCGGCGATGATGAACTTCCTGCGCGGAGTGGAGAAATATCGATACGCGACGTCGATGGTGATGCCCTGTTCCCGTTCCGCTCTTAGACCGTCGGTAAGTAGGGACAGATCAAGGTCCAGGTTTTTCGCCAAAGAGGCTCTCCGCACCGAGTGAAGCTGATCGTCGTATATGCCGTCAGACTCGTAGAGCAAGCGACCGATCAGAGTCGATTTACCGTCATCAACACTCCCGGCCGTCAGAAACCGAAGCATGTCCCGCTTGTCCTCGGCAGTGCTCAAAAATACCCCTCCCGCTTTTTCAGTTCCATCGAGCCTTCTTGGTCATGGTCAATTACGCGGTTTTCGCGCTCAGAACGTCGAAAGGACTTCAGCTCCTCCAATATCTCAGGGACATTGCCGGCCGAGGAACGAATGGCCCCCGTACAGTAAGTACAACCAAGCGATCTCATGCGGCACATGACACGCTGTGGCTGCTCTCCTGGTAAGAGTTCGAGCGGGTGATCTAAAGGGATGAGCAAATCTCCCCGCAGCAGCATTTCACGTTCCTTGGCGAAGTATAGAGACACAACGGGGATATTCTCCCGTTTAATGTATTCCCAAATATCCAATTCCGTCCAGTTCGACAGGGGGAAAACGCGCACACTCTGGCCCGCCTCAACACGACCGTTATAGAGCTTCCATAACTCTGGGCGTTGATTCTTGGGATCCCACTGTCCCAGGGAGTCACGGAGCGAAAAAACCCGTTCCTTCGCCCGTGATTTTTCCTCATCGCGTCTTGCACCGCCAATGGCTGCGTCGATGCTGTTGGTGACGAGCGCATCGAGCAGGGCTTTGGTCTTCAGCAGACCGCAGCACTTGCTCGTACCTAATTGGAAAGGGCTGGCTCCTTCTTTCTTCGCATGGTGGTTCGTGTATGCAACTAATTGTAAGCCGAGTTCAGTGCAGGTCCGGTCGCGAAACTCAATCATCTCGGGAAACTTGAAGCCCGTATCGATGTGCAGCAAGGGAAACGGGATTCTTCCCGGGTAGAATGCCTTTTGGGCGAGCCGCAACATAACCGAGGAGTCTTTCCCGACGGAGTACAACATTGCGGGCCTTGCTGATTCCGCCACAACCTCTCTCAGAATATGGATACTTTCGGCTTCCAGAACGTCGAGGTGAGATATGGACGAGGTGGCCATGAGGGCCTCTTTCCAAGGGAACTTATGGTACCGCAAAAGCTTGACCGGGCCTCACACGAATTTAGCCGTGTCCTTCCTGGTTTTCTCTTCAAGGCGTGACTGTGCTGCTTTTTTGCAAGTTCGCGTCACCAGCAAGCTGAAACAAATGAAAGCGACGGGTGAAGAGCCGGGATCAAGTCCACTGCACTCCTCCAGGCTGAAGGGAACATCCGCTGCGGCTGAGAACGAGCTAGCGCGCGCTATGGGAAAGTGGTCTCATCCCGAGTGATCGATGGCCGCACAGTGATTAGGTCACCACTCCGAGTATCGCGTGCCGTCGATGGCTACCCCCTGAGATTTCGAGTGCACGTCGAAAACGTCACTGCCTCCCCAGGATGTGGAATCCGGATCGTCTTCGACAGCAAGCAGATTCCAATCGGCGCGTCCCGTCATCGGGTCCACCGGGATGCGTCGCAAGAACCGTACCTTCTGGGTGGTGCTCGTGCCCAAGTACTCCCCCGTAACAAGCGTCTTCAAGTCCGGGGGATAGCCCTCGCTTCCCACTTTCACCCGGATGAGGTTGCGGTCCGCATAATCCTTGTAGTGGTCGATCGCGTTGCGAATTTCGCGGAGGTCACGCCGAAGTTCGGCCTCTTTGGGCCGTACCACGGCGAAGCGCACCATCGGCAATGCTGCGGAGGCGAGAATGAGCAGAATCGCCGAGGCAATAATCAACTCGAGAAGAGTCATACCCTTTTCAGACAATCCTCGTTGAGTCTTTCTAGCACTCATATATCGTGTCTCCGTAGCTTCCGCGCTCGTTAACAAGAATCTCTCGTAGCACGCACTTTGAGCGAGAACTCGCACTTGCGAGCAACCGCAGAATCGTGACAATTACCGAGACCTTCGGAAAGCAATATCTGTTCGCAATCGTGTGAATCATAAATTTGGAACTAGCTCGGCTTGCCAGCCTGGATAGAAAAGACGAGGCCCCAACATTTCTGCAGTGCTCCTCTCGAAGTTACTGCGAAAAAGGGCCAGAAGGCCGTCATACCTCCGTCCGAAGCGGCAGCCAAGATCAAGCACTCGCTTGCCCGCGAAGCGCGCGGGATCTCCAAGCGCATACTCGAGAGGGCGAAGCCACAGATAAGGCCGCCATCCAACACAATAACGCAGGGCCGGCACCGGCGTTTCTTGCTTGGTATTCATTATGGGCAACAACGGCTCTAACATTTTACAAGCTGGCCGATGCCCGCCAATTCGTAATACATAATTGTTACGCTCAGAGAAATGGAGCATAAGTGTTCTGAGTATGCTGGCTGACAAGCGCTTGAGCGCGGTGCCGACCCAATCTTGTCACGGGAGAGCCTCGCCTTTAGAGAATCTCTGAGCAAACAGGACTAACGTTACAGGCCTGAGGAATTCTAATTAATTTTATGCAATGAAGAAGATTTCTTGCCGCGCGGCTTTGGTTTAGTTATATCTGAGCGAGTCGTTGGAGCAGGGAGGGTTGTTGAAAAAGTGACGGAATATCGGGCAATTTCGGCGGTGTGCATTCGGATTCTCCGACCGTTGGGGCAGTCCGTATGAACATTGTTTCACACCGGCGAACAGCGGGATGGGTATATGATCAGTGCGGTTTTTGAACCAAAAACGAGATTCCCGTTTATGCCGGTTGCAGGCCGTCGTGGTTTAGAAGTGCACGCCTGCGGCGGAAGGTTTGTAACAAACAAAGTCAGGGAGAATGGGCTTGAACAAAGATACCAAGAGACTTGTAGTAGTTACCGGGGCGGGAGGATTTATTGGGGGGAGCCTTGTGGCGTGGCTTCGGGCGGCGGGCCAGCAGCGCATCCGGGCGGTGGACATTAAGCCTCGCCACGAATGGTATCAGAGATTCGACGATGTCGAAAATCTGGCGCTGGATTTAAATGTGATGCAGAACTGCGAAATTACCGCGCGCGGCGCGTCGGACATTTACAATCTCGCTGCAAACATGGGCGGGATGGGATTTATCGAAAACAATAAAGCTTTGTGCATGCTGTCGGTGCTGATCAACACGCATATGCTGCGGGCAGCGGTGGACCAGAAGGCCGAGCGATTTTTCTATTCGTCGTCGGCGTGCGTTTACAACGCAGATAAACAGAAGTCCTTTGAAGCGCCTTCGCTGAAGGAGGAGGACGCTTATCCGGCGATGCCGGAAGACGGTTACGGCTGGGAGAAACTTTTCTCTGAGAGAATGTGCCGCCACTTCCGGGAAGACTTTGGCTTCTATACGCGCGTGGCGCGGTTTCACAACGTGTATGGGCCGTGGGGGACGTGGGACGGAGGCCGCGAAAAGGCACCGGCGGCCATCTGCCGCAAGGTGATCGAAGCGAAGCTGACGGGTAAGCATGAAATTGAAATTTGGGGTTCGGGAGAGCAGACGCGAAGCTTCATGTATATCGACGACTGCCTGAAAGGGATCGACCTGATTATGAATTCCGGCATCTTGGAGCCGATTAATCTCGGCTCGAGCGAAGCTGTGACCATCAACCAGTTAGTGGATTTGGCGGAGGAATTCGCGGGAATTAAATTGCGGCGCAAATACAAACTGGACGCGCCAAAGGGCGTGAACGGAAGGAACAGCGACAACACTTTAATCAAGAAACTGCTGCACTGGGAACCAAACACTTCGCTGCGAACGGGCCTGGAGCAGACTTATCGCTGGATCTACGATCAGTACCTGGCGAGAGAACGCGGAGAGGCCGGTGTGGTTCGCGCATTTTCCGTGTCGTGTTGAGCATGCATTCGAATATCGTCCTGCTTCCACATGCGCTACCGGCACTGCGCATTTCTGATCTGCGATCGGGGTTGGCCTTTTCTACATCGAGTAATGTAATATTTCTCCTGGGCAGCTGATCGTCTCGTCCCTAGTCCGAGGTTGCAGTAGGGAATCGACTGTGTAACAACGCGATGGCGCTGTTCGACATGGACACCCAAGGTTGTTCGTACTCAGCGAGAGAAGGATTCAGCTGGCTGGGACTGGCACCAGCGCACAATTCGGGACATAGCTAACGCCTACCCGCCCTCCGACGTAATCTAGAATCTCGCAGAGGTCGTCCCACAGCCCGAGCCTCTCGATCTCCCACGAATGTCCATAAAGATGCCAGATACCCCCATTTTCCAACACGGTATCAAATAGTCTTTTCCCCAGTTCGAGCCAGTTTCCAAGCCTGGGCATCTGAACCAAGCATGATTGCAAGCTTTCAAGACTGCGAGCGCGCGCGACGTTCTTGAGATAACTGAATGGCGCGTGCGGAAACACCTGCAGGGTCGCAGGCATTTCAAAAGGGTTAAAGGTTGGCCGTGTGGCCAGCATGCGCACCGTACGCGCGCCTCTGTACCCAGCCTCTTCGAGGGCGCGCACAGCATTTGTGTCGTATCGTCCACCGGGATAACAGAACATCTCCACCCGCTTCCCCAGGATGTCCTCGAGAACATCTTTGCAGGGTCTCACCTCCTGGCCCACTTCCTCGGGTTCGAGGCGCCAGAGATATTTGTGAGACCATCCGTGGGCGCCGATTTCAAATCCCTCAGAAGCCAGAGTCCGCAACTCGGCGTGGCCTAGCGGCTTCTCCCGGTAGTTGATCGGTATGTAGAAGGTTCCATGAATTCCCTTCGACCGCAGGAGTTCAGCGAGTTTGAGATCGGCGCAGTCGCCATCGTCCCAACTTGTGGTGACAAACCTCAGTTTATTCGAACTTTGCACAAGGCCTCCTCGTGCATTGTTCTGACCGGCCAAAACGCTTGCCGGTATTTCTTGATTTAAGGTTCTGTTGAGCTTCACCATAAACGACGCATGCCTTTCGGTAAGGCCTAACGGCAGTACACTATTCGGGAGACACCTGTAAGGGCCGCCTGGCGAAACCCAGTTTCCCCTTGGCCACTTCAGCGCGATCGACCGTCACGACCGCCTCCACGATCGCAAAATCTCCTATGAATTTGGAAACGTGCACATCGATCTCCATTCTGTCCCCAGGGATCACAGGCTTCAGAAATCTCATTTCCTGAATAGAGCCCAGCACCAGAAACTCGCCCGGCCGCGTCCCAGTTCCCGTTGTTTTTGTGAACAAAATGGAGGCCGATTGGCCGATGGCCTCTACGATCAACGTTCCCGGCATCACGGAGTGCCCGGGGAAATGGCCCAGAAAATGGATCTCATTGGCGGTGACGTTTTTGATGACCCGGATACTTTTTCCTGCTTCGAGGGAGGTCACACAGTCGACCATAATCATGGGAAACTTCTGCTTCAGAGCTGCTTGTACTTCTTCCGAGTTCATCACCGGCATGTTCACCTCTGTGCGGACAATCGTCTTTGAGCGAAGGAGTGGACTTGAGCACCGTCTTCCGGACAGTTCAATGGGGTCGCAGAATCATGGCGGTGGCGCGCGGCAGGAATCGGGAACCGGTAGCGGTCGCGCTCGCGTCGGACAAAAGCCGAGCCACCCGGAGACCGACACTCTCCGCCATCAGTAGAGGCTGGCTCTCCTGGTTGAACTCGAAAACGTGATCTCGCTGAGGCGATTCCAAAGCCGTGCTGAAAAATACAAGACCATCCGAGGAGACCCGGCGAGACATGGCTCCAAAAAGCGGCTCTGGATTCGCAAGGTGCTCGGCCAACATGGCGGAAATAATACCTTGGCATCGTCCGTCCGTTCCTTGGCCATTCAGGTTCAAGACGTCTTCGACTCTGAATCGGACCCGATCTGCGTGACCGGAGACTGCTAACAATCGGTTGGCCACGGCAACTGCGGGCGGACTGATATCAACTCCTTCGACGCGAAGGTCGGAGCGCTCTTCTGCAGCGAGAAGACTCAACACACCATGGCCCGCCGCCACCTCGAGGACGGTCGCGTTTCGGGGCAGGCGCCTCACAAACTCGTCGCGGAACATCGCGATGTGATTGACCATGGACGGCCAGAACGGATAGATGAGAATCGCGGCCCACATGTACGGCACCATGTAGTCTTCGTGCTCGTATACCTCGGACACGATTTGTGGAACGCAGTCCGGTGTGTAGCGCCCTTTCCGCTCATAAACCTGCTTGGCTTTGGCGACGGCAACACAATACTCCGTGTACCCGCGTGCGGCCGCGTCAAATACGGTGTCTCCGTAAGCTAGTTCTGCCCAGCGCGCCAGCGGATTTAGCAGCCACGAGCACACCTCCCGGTTGGCTTCGAAGGTTTCTCGTGCACTCCTTGCAAAAACCTTCGCCTTCCGATCCAGGGCCTCCAGAAACGCTTCCGCACTCCTCATAGACTTGCTCTCAGAACGTCCTGAGAACGCAAATGACGAACAAGCCGCACCATCGGCCGCACCAAATCCATGCCGTCCCAAGGGGAACCGAAAGCATGCATTTGGCCAAGACGCACCACTCGATCGACGCCGTGACGTGTAGCGGCGTTCGCGAGGGCTTCCTCCTTGCCGGCGTCCCTGATCGCGAGGCCCAGCGTTTGCACCACTCCATCGAACCCGGAAATCACCTCCAAGAGTGTATCGGCGACAAGGACAGTCAGCGTTCGGCCTCCCGTTGGCTTGGGTATGTGCGTTCCTTTGCCAAGCAGAATGCTCCAGTCCGCGGACTCGGGAAACCGGGCGCGATTGTTAACGTCGTCGAGCAGCCAGGAGGCACGAGCCGTGCAGATCGCTGAAGTCAATGCCGGCTCGATTTGGTGCCGCGGATGGGCACGGTTCTCTTCTTGAAAAGCGCACTTCAGTTCTTCCATGAACTCGGACGGATCACGCCCTGCCCCATCACGCTCCAGAAACAATGTTTGCGGCGAAGAGCAGGCTCGTTGTTCGAACTGCCATACGTCCCGTGCGATGCGCCGACACCAGGATTGCCGGTCGTTTCGGTCGGTCCACGTGGCGGCGTCCAAAGCTCCGACCGATAGGCGGGGACCAAAGGCTACAACGCGCGTCCAGTAAGGGAAAGGCAATGACCGTATTTGGCAAAGAGCCTCCGCGCCGCCCCAGATCATCGCGCCGTCCACAACTCGCGCCATCGCTTCGTGCAAATCGATCCGCGAATGCTCGAAGCTGGCCATGAAGATTCGTTCCGTGAGCAAGCCGTCTGGGTCAACTTGGTGCAATCTCTGTATCAGCAGCTGAGTCGGAGCAATCAGACCGCTGGGCACCCGCACTAGACAAGTATTGCCTCCCAACAGCGCGCAAGTAAGCGAAAGGATGGGTTGGATCTCGATGTTTCCGGCCGGCCAGTGGCCGACCACTCCTAGAGGAAACGCTCGGTGCCTTACTTGTCCTTGCTCCAGCCAGCCACCGTGGAGTGAAGCCTGCCCCAACTCGCGAAGCAAGACCGCTTCCAAGGTGCTGCGCCGGAGCCAGAGACGGAGAAATGCTCCGCCTGGGATTTCTCGCACCTCCGGACAATCCAGTGCGGCAGCCCAAAGCTCACACTTGTCGAGAAGAGTGGCCATAGGGAGATAATTCTGGCGAGCAATCTCCTTTAGCCGATGAGATGCAAAGGCAAGCTCCTCAGGCCAGGTTATGGCATGGATCACATCAGGCATAAATCTCCGCTGCTTGCCTCTGAGTTTGTACGTTTCCGCAGCCCCGGACTTCAGCCTTTGGCACACGCTGCAAATGACGAAAATATGTGCCGCGTCGCCCGCAGCGGCATCCATCGTGACCAACAAGTTCCGCCATGTCCTCGGTCAGTAGGAGAAACCCCGGGAAACTTGTTGGCAGGACGCTCGAAACTTGCAGCAAGCCCAGCTGGCCGGGAAGGACAGGCGCAAGTGTCAAAGGATCTCTGACGATCACCTCCGCGAAAGCGGGCACATGCTTATGGCCGTGTTCGCAATCCGGATAAACGACACCGACGTTCTCCACCATGCCGTAATAATCGATGACGCGATCCGCAGGGCAGCCGAATACGGATGACACGCCGTGGACGAACACATCCTTACTCACTGCGAGCTGTTCCAGGCGCTTCCACCCGCCACTGTGCAGCACGTGAACTTTGGGCATGGCCAACGCGATTCCCTTTCGTTGCAAAGGCTGCACTAGATGAGTCCAGATCATATAGGTGAACCCGTAAACTAAGACCTCAGTCTTCTGCCATTTTTCCGCGCACTTCAGCAACGTTTCTACCTCGAGGTCGAGAACACCTTGCGGATCATCGCGCAGACAGCAAGCGATTTCCGTTGCGAAAGAAATCAACCCTTGTATGGCGGCGCCTCGTGCTCCCAGTTCCGGCAGACGGCGTAGATTCTCTGGGGTGTCAACCACCAAATAGGGCCTGCGCGTCGGTCCGATGAAGTCACGGATAATCACAGTTACCCCTTTTATCATCCGTCGGGAAGTGCCAGCGTCCAGGACCACTCGGCTGGATTGTTGGCCGGTCGTCCCGCTGGAGGTGAGAGTTCGTGTGATATCGCTTGCTGCTACCAGACTCAACGGCGGATTGGCCTTGAGCGCCGTGACCGGCAAGAACGGGAGGCTGGCGATCGTGTTCGAGGAACGGAAGTCGATGGGCCAGTGACTCATATAGTTATGGAATTGCGGACTGCGAGTGCATGCGTAAACCAATTCTCGCTTCAATAGCTCAAGCAACGCATCGTGCCGTTCGCGGGGCGGCAGCGAGTAAGGACGCACATCTAGCAATGCCACTATGGATTGTTCGAGGTCTGCCAAATCGTTCACAGTAGTGTGGCAAGCTGATGACGGGCTATCTTTCCATTCGCACTTCTAGGCAATTCGGCGACAAACTTCAGCGTGGCGCCCGTCCAGTGAGGAGGAAGCGCACGCCAAATTCGTTCAGTTAAAGAATCCCCGGAATCTTCGGCCACAATAAGAAGAGCTAGGCCTTCTCCCTGCTCCGGATGTTTCACACCGATTGCCGCACATTCAGTGATACCGGAAATAGTTCCGACTCTTGATTCAACTTCAGCAACGCTTACCCGCAGGCCGCGGATCTTGACGAACTCCTCCGTCCGCCCTTTGACCCACAGGTATCCTTCATCGTCACAAGAAGCAGAATCGCCGGTCTTGAGCCAGCCACTCCCAAACTTTCGCTCTGTCCATTCAGGCTCGTCAAAGTATCCGGAGCACACCGATGGACCTCGTACCTGAATCTCACCGACTTGGCCCATTGGCAATACCCGACCTTCGTCATCAGCGATGCGGACCTCAAGGTTATCCAGCGGCAGGCCTGCGCTGCCCATCTTGTCACTTAAGCGAGCCGCTGGTAGGCAGGAAATCCGGGCGGTTGCTTCCGTTTGGCCATACATCGCGAAGAATTCTGCGGTCGGCACGATCGAGCAGAGTTCCCGGACACTCTCAGGGGCTAAGGCGCCACCGGCCTGCAGGAATCGCCGCAACCCAGGAAGTGTGATGGACCTGAGATTCGAACGGCGCAGCAATGCGTAGTAAATGAACGGAACACCCGCGAAGGTCGCGCAATTGTAGGCATTGACGGCATGTAACACTTTGTCGGCGAACATGAACCTAGAGTCAAACACCACGCCCCCACCTTGATACAGGTGCGTGTGGACCACGCTCGCGCCGAAGCAATAGCTAACGGGCATGACGAGCATTGCCGTATCGCCCTGGCCCAAGCGCTGGCTGCGGATGATGGCCTCCGTGTTGGACCTCAGATTCCCGTGGCTCACCATGACCAGCCGTGGGACACCCGTAGAACCGGAGGTGGGCATTAGTGCCGCGAGGTCGTTTTCTACACAGCCAGATGGTGGTAGCACGTCTGGAGAACAGATTTCGAAGCCTCCCTCGATGTGCCAAACACCAGTCTTCTTGCTCGAATCCCCTTTCCTAGCTTTGGCCATCCAGATGGCTCGCGCCCGCGACTTCGCGATCAGCGGATCACCGCACGTTGACAGCAAACGTTCCTCGACCGGAACCGGGACAATTCCAGCGTACATGGCGCCAAGATAGGCCAGCGTGCTGGCTGGGCTTTGAGCACAGCCCACCAACAGACGATCGCCGGGCCGCAACCCCGCAGACAGAAAACCGACCGCGAAGCCTACGATCAAGCCGGGAAGTTCATCGCCGGTAAGCGTTAGTCCCGTTGCGGCGTCGACCAAGCGAGAGGCCTCGCCCAAGTGACGGACGAGGCGGCCGGCGAAGTTGTGTTCACTGGAGATGTTCCACCTAAACCTGGGCTAGCTTGGAATGAAGTACTCGGCAGATCTCTTTCACGTTCTCCATCGCCATCAGGTCATCCACGTCGAGAGTCAGCCCGAAGGTCTGCTCGAGGCAATCCGCCAAGGTCACGTGGCCCATCGAATCCCAATTCGAAACGTCGGCCGGAACCGTGTCAATGGTGATCGACTGCGGATCAACATTGAATGCGCAGTGAAAAGCGGTACGTACCTTTTCCAACAGATCTGTTTGGCTCTGATTTTTCATTTTCCTCTCAGCGGCGCGTTTTTCTTGTCGGAGTCCAGCCTGAGCGGCGAATCAGGCAGTTTCCAGGAGTTGAGCAGCCTTGAGATCAAGCCCCGAAAGCCAGGCACCACTCGCCATCGAGACGGGACAAAAACGCATTACCGTTGTTCAGCGGCTCCAGGAAAGCGGGTTTGCGCGAATGGGCCACCATCCAACCGCCCCGGCAAGTAAAGAAGCAGTTCTTTTCCGAAAAGTCGGTCATCCATTGACGATCCACGATGCCGCGAAGCGCAATCACATCGTTGCTCCACGCATCATGAAAGAGATGATCGAGAATGTTCTTAGTGTTCCGCCGTTTGCCGCCGATCTGGACCACTTCACCCATACATCCCGGTGTAGCGGTGTAGATGTACCAGCCGACGATTTTCCCAGCTTGGTCACGCAGCACTACCTTTCGCAACTGCGCGCCGTGACGCTTCATCCGTGCCATGAAACTCAGAAGCCAGGTGAGCGAATTTGCGTCATATTCAGGCCAAAGCGAATATCCATTCCGGAATTCTTGCTGGCAAGCAAGCAGCGTTCCCACGTCAAGTTCTGTGCCCTGGAGAGAGGATTCTCTTTGACAAAACGGGCTGAACGAAAGGCTCCCTGCCAGACGATCCGCGGCGGCGCAGAACGGCCTAGCCGCGAACGCCATGGAAGCAGCTACGGCGTTCGCGGCGAGGCGCGAGAACGCAAATGCTGCAAAGCGAGCTGGACGCAACACGCGCACCCAATGGACGCTGAAATCTAGGATGGTGGTGAAGCCAAGTCGTTCCAGTAGCACTCGGGAGACATCGTTTGCCGAATCCGTCAGCGAAAGGTCCTGTCCTGCTGACATGTAGGTCCGCAAGAGGTGCAGACCCGCCAGACTCGTCCGAGAATCCGGATGAACCACAAAGTTTCCCCCAAAGGCAGTGAGAACTGATTGGCCCCCCAGCGACATTCTGCGTGGCACTACGCCCAGGAATCCGGTGATCTTTCCCCTATCATCGAATACCAGCGAAGGTTGCGAGCCGTCGATCCACGGATTCTTGAAATAAAGTTCGTGAATGCTGGACCGAACCTCAACCGGGGAAGACCCATGACGTTCGCGCTGGACCGTCCAGTAGAGGTCTGCCACCGGCGGAATGTCGTCTTCCGTGAAGGGACGTACGGGCATAGTCAGGCCGGATCTGGGTCGCGAAAGCCAAGGTTTTGACCGCTGGCGGACGCCTTCAGCCCCTCATAAGCGGCCAACAGATCACTCGACCGAGCCAGGTCGCGGAGCTCCATAAATGGCAAATCGGTCTGAAATCGTCTCCGTAGAGACTCTTTCCGTCCGAGTACTGTCCAAAACTAAGCTTCATTGATTCCTTCTACTTGCTTCAGCAAGTCAATTCACTGAATACCCATGGTCCTCCGGACCGCGATGGACGATCGCGCCCGCCGTCCGTTTCAGCAGAGTCCGAGTGATCTTGGCCTCCGAGTCAAACTCGAGTTGGCCGCAGATCCCACAAAATGCGTCTCCTAAAATTCACTTTCCGAGTTGCTTGCTGATACCGGAGCAGCGATCTTTCGTGCGCTACTCGTGGCAAGACCTGGAGAAGCACAGGCAGCCATAGCCTGCTCGTAGATCTCCATCAGTTGAGAGTAGTTTTTCTCAGAAGTGTAGTCAGATTCGTACTTGCGCCGGGCAACTCGCCCCATCCGGGCAAGTTCCAAGGGATGACTCCATGCCCATTTGACTTTTTCGGCCAGATCTTGTGGATCGCTAGGATTGAAATGCAGACCTGTCTTCTGATCATCAACGATTTCTGACATTGCTCCCAGCCTCGAACACAAAACCGGAGTTCCGCAAGCAAAAGACTCAATGAAGACCAAGCCAAAGGTCTCGTACCAAGTGCTGGGCACAATGGTGAGCCGCGCACCCTTGATCGCTTCAATGGCCTCAGGATGGGACAACCGTCCGCGAAAGGTGACTGCGGAAAGTCGCCATTCACGAGCTTGAGCCTCCATCCACTGCCGGTCCGGACCGTCTCCGACCACATGCAGGGGGTACTTCACGGGCAGCCTGTTCCAAGCATCCAGCAGAACCCTCGTACCCTTTGTTGGGTCTAGACGTCCGATGAAAAGAGCATATTCTCCAGCACCCAGCCGTTCGCCTGGGTCGGGCTCCGTAAAATTGGGTTTGACCACCAATCTCTCGAACGGAAATCCTGCCTTCACGAACTTCTCTTTGACAAAGTGTGTTAGAGCGATGTAGCGGGTCACCGAGTTCTGCCAGGTGCCCAGGGCTCGGTGGGTCGCCAGCATTAAGGCGACTGCACCGCTGGCTTGGCGGGAATTCCGGTAGCAACCATGAAGCACGCTTCGGAAAAGGCTGTGGTCCACACATTCTTCACAGGGGGAGCCCCCGCGGTAAAAGGATGATCCTGGGCAGAGCAACCGGAAATTATGAAGAGTCTGGACTACCGGGATACGTCGTTCTGAGCAAGCCGAATAAATAGAAGGCGAAATTACCATGAAGGTGTTGTGTACGTGGACAAGGTTGGGGCGCTCAGCATCCAGAATTGCTGCAAGACTTTGGCCCGCCTCTCGTGACCAAATCATCCGGGACGCAATACTGAGGCGGTCGATGACGGAATCATCTTTTAATTCCATGTTACTGCGAATGTAAGGAATTACCGTATGACCGGCCCGTTCAAGAAGGCGTTTTTCGCTCTGAAAGACCACGTCTTCTCCGCCAGCCTGACGGTAAGTATTGTGAACCAGTACAATTTTCATACAGGTCTTCTGCCTGTCGCGGATCATCAGATCTGCGTACGTTTCCCTAATCAGCCGCGCGAGGTGGCAAATCTATTCAGTTCCTGGACCAGTTCGGCGGCAATTTGCCGGATGGGCTTGAGCCGGTTAGGATCTGGCTTGGACGATCGTCCCGAGAGGGCGTCGCGCAGTTTCTGACAAAAATCGTCTAAGTCCTCTGGTGCGAATATACTCTCTGCCGTGAATAGCTCTGGGGCGCACCCCGCATATTTCGAACATAGGACCGGAATGCCGGAAAGGACCGCCTCGTTGGCGACGAGGCCCCAAACATCCTCAAGAGTCGGGAAAACCACAAGGTCGGCACTGCGATAGACGGAGGGCATTCTGTCCGGAGGCTGCGCAGGGAGGAAGTGCACGTTTTTCAAATCAAGAGACTGCGCGCGACGTTCGAGAGCTTGTTTGTCGCGGCCACTACCGACAAGCAGCAGCGAGAATTCCAGGCCGCATTGCTGCAAGCTTGCCGCCGCGTTCAGAAGCAACCCGATTCCTTTCCGTTCAATGAACTGGCCAACGTGCAGCACCACAGGGCGTGGCTGAATCACCCAGGCAGGTTGCACGTCAGCCTTGAATCGCTCCTCATCAACAGCATTTTGCGATTGCAGGATCAGCTCGCGCTTCACGCCCAAACTAAGCAAGTATTCCATGGAGGTCTGGCCGAAGGTGACCCAGTGCTCGGCCCAGAAGGCAAAGATCTTTCGAACCACTTTCTTCAAAAAACCTATACTTCGCTCGCTGTGTTCCGTTCCTTCCCAGCAGATCCACACGGGTTTGCGAAAAACGGTTCCATAAACCAGAGCGATCATCGAGCGAAAGCCCATTTCGTTGCTAATGACGACATCGGGCTGAAAGCGCAACAGATGCCAGGCAAATCCGGGAGTGATGTGAATGAATCGCTCGTCAAAAACTTTTCCTCTGACTTTCACGACATGACGAACTTGCCAACCCCACGCCTGAACGACTTTTGCGTTTGGCAATGCATCTTCGAAATTGCTCCAAGTATCGCGATTTGCTTCCTTCCCGCCGTGCAGAAGCAAAAAATCGAATTGCTCCGCCAACGCGGAATAGATGGGAAGGCGATAAGGCGCGATCATGTTGATAAGTAGGGCGAGCTTTATCTTCCTATTCGCCGTGATCATCGGACGATTCTCGACCGTGACAGGTCACCGCTCGGTTAGCAACGTCGGCACAGGGCCAATGTCGATGCTGGTCGCTTTTAAAGGATGAGAGTCTTCGAGAAGAAGCGTGGCGCTTGCCACACTCCAGGTCCGGGGCAGATCGAACTTGCGCTTTCCCTGTGTGTTCCAAACGATCCACTGGCTCTTTCCGTTGCGTTTCAGTTGGCAGGTCCAGGTGTGCTCGGCGCTTTCCGTGCAATCATTCATGGTTGTCCCAACAATCCAGCGTTGGATGATTTCGTACGCGCGCCCCGCTGGAGTGACTGTACGGGTATCCACTTTGTACGTAATGAGCCTCACGTATTGGTTGTCCCACGCGTACCAGTAAAATCGCTGAACACCGGCCGCCCAGTTAACAATGTAAGCCCGCGCAAGGAAAGCGGCGGCAAGTTCGTCGGAGTCAAATTTTGCCGGCGGAAGCCAGCCTGTTTCAGTGTTCCAGACTGGTTTATCCGCCAAGCCGTTATCGGCAAGGACTTGCCGAACCCGTTGGATGATTGCGAGCATTTCTTCGGGTGGAAGTTGTGCATCGACGTAGAAATGAAAGCCAATGACGTCCACATACTGCCCTCCGCCTTTTTTTAAGAATTCCGCAAGCCAGGGGATTCCGTAAGCGGTAGTTGCTGAAGGAGAGGCTACAAGAGCCTTGGGATCGACGTTGCGGATGATCTGGGACGCTTCCCTGGTCAGCATCAACATTTGATCTATCGAGCCGCTCCAAAAATCTGCCAAATTCGGCTCATTCCAGATTTCATATGCCTGAATGCGCCCTTTGTACCGCGCAACCACTGTACGAACGTACTCACGCCAATCTTCTATATTGGCGGGTTCCGCGGTAAACCCCGGATAATAGCTGGACTGGAGTTGCGGCTTCGCCGAGGCCCATGTCGGTGAACCTCCTAGGGTCAGGAGGAGACCCGTGCCGTGTTGTTCGGCCAGCGAAACATAGCCGTCTAACTTCTCGAATCGCCACTGGCCTTTAGCCGGCTGCAGATCCGCCCAAGTCACATTCGCGTCCCAAAGCCTCCACTGTGGTACGGAAACGTTCGGCCAGGACGTCGGACCCGGATAAGCTAGATGGTGAATGTGCATGCCAAAGTAAGAGGCGGGAATGGCCGCTTTCGGAGTCTGCAAGTCACTGGCAAACGTGGAGCCAAGAAACGCAGTGAGAAACGTCAGGATCAGGACCCGACCGCGGAAGCGTGCCATCTGCTCTCCTCGTGGAAGGCTGTCTCGGTGCCCGACACCATGCCGTAGATTCCTTCCAAGCGCCTCGTGCAAAGCTCCAAATTGAACTCTCGAACGATTACCTCGCGGCCGGCCCGCCCAAATCGTTCTCTCAATTCTGCGTTCTTCAGAAGTGTCGTCAGATAATGGGCAAGAGATTGCCAATCCCG
>Ga0210403_10002203_pt1 | contig 17857 bp, 13 predicted proteins | sample IncBWC19MmetaG_FD_150863 | JGI IMG/M metagenome (GOLD analysis project Ga0210403, IMG submission 150863) | Forest soil microbial communities from Barre Woods Harvard Forest LTER site, Petersham, Massachusetts, United States - Inc-BW-C-19-M | ecosystem: Environmental > Terrestrial > Soil >... | reverse complement strand
GAGCTGGAACCACAAGGGCCTTCGTTGGTTTACGGCATGCGAGATGCCGATCATGGGCTGATCCTCAAACACCCTTGGGGGGCCAAGTCGTTTGAGAACGCAGGTCGCAGCTCCACCATCCAATTGCATGCCAACGGACCGTTCTTCAACCGTACTTCACAGGTCATGCAACTCGACCCAGGAGGAATGCCGGCTCGGCGCAGCGGCATTGTTCGGCTGGTGGTTTCTCCCTACATGGGGGACACTCCGGAGGCACAAATTACGATATTGCTCCACGAACTGGGGCACATCATCGGTCGTCTTCCCGAGGACGACGATTCCTGGGATGGCCGGTCCTCTCGAAATACTTCCGAGGTGTTGCGGCATTGCAAGACCGAGACCCACGCGGCCGCACATACCAGTTCGAGAGCCGGCAACTAGAAGACCGAGTTTAGTGACTTGTGACGAGATGGTCATGCGTGAGTCTGTCTCGTCCGGTAGATATTCCAGCGAGAAAAGGAGTTCTTGTCTGATGGGCGGGAACGAGGGCTAATGCTTCGAAAGGCTCGTATGAATCGTATTCTCGTCATTGGAGGGACCGGCACCGTCGGCCGCCAGGTTGTCGCTCAATTGGCAGCTACGGGCGCGCAAGTCCGCGCGCTGGTGCGCAACCCCGGCGCGGCTCACTTGCCGTCACAGGTCGAGGTGGTTCGCGGAGACCTCACTCTTCCCGACACCCTTGATGCATGCCTCCATGGCATTGATGCGGTGTTCCTTGGTTTGGACCGCCCGGCGGCTGCTGTTGCTCTCGGTTTGGAGCGGATCACGAAGCACGCCCGGCGCATCGTATACCTCTCAGCCCCGCTCAAAACGGCACACCCGCTCTTCCAGCAGCCCAACGCGCTCAGAGCGATGTTCGAGCAAATTGAGCGGTCGATCGAGACTTCGGGAGTCCAGTGGACGTTCCTGCGGCCTGGAATGTTCGCCGCGAATGCCCTGAGCTGGTGGGCCCCGCAGATTCGCGCCGGCGATTTCGTGCGCTGGCCGTATCTCGCCGCTCCTACAGCCCCAATAGACGAGCGTGACATCGCCGCAGTCGCGGTCCGCGCGTTGTGTGAGGACGGGCACGCCGGAGCGGAATATGTTATGACCGGACCTCAATCGCTGAGCCAACTCGAGCAAGTGGCTACGATCGGTCGCGTGATCGGCCGCTCGCTGCGCATCGAAGAGATCTCGCCCGACGAGGCGCGGCGTGAGTTGCTCACAATCGGTCCGCTGCCCGCCGTAAATATGCTGCTCCGGGCCTGGGCTGCGGCCATCGGTCAACCCGCTCACGTGACGTCCATAGTCGCAGAGATCACGGGAGCACCCCCCAAAACGTTCCTTGAGTGGGCAACTGACAGCGCAGCAGAGTTTCAGACGTGATAGTGAATTCTGAATACATGCTAAACCCCGCTTCGGTCTCCTGATGCGTTTCCAGCTCTGTGGTTATCGGGATTCCGGTCGGATTGCGGACTTATCGTCCACTCGCTCTACGCCTATACTGCAGTCACCGGGATGCCAGCATCAGCGCGAGTTTGTGAGCAGCGAAAGTTGAAATCTGAGGCACAGCCCATGGCGACAGTTCCTTGGGAGATAACCCATTCGGTCGAGACGAATGCAAGTCCTGAATTTGCTTGGCACTACTGGACCAACATCGCCAATTGGAACGACCCGCCAGCAGAGTTTGCGTTAGACGGACCGTTCGCCATCGGGTCCCGCGGAGCCACGCGGTTGCCGGGGCAGGAGCCCCTGTACTGGTTCATCCGAGAGGTTGCTCCGCCCAACGCAGCCATGATCGAGATGAGTTTGGACGGTGCTGGACTGTCGTTTGAGTGGCGATTTGTAGGACTCGCCGATGGAAGCACCCGGCTCACACAACGAATTGAGTTAAAGGGTGAAAAGGCCGATATGTACCTTTTGCAAGTGAAGGCTGCGTTCACGGCAAACATCGCTGACGGAATGAATAGGCTCGCCACGGCGATGGCAAACGCCGATCCAAAGTCTCAAAAGCCCAAGTCCCGTTGAAGCGGAGTGGCTCAGAGCACTCGCCGTCCGAAGCGCTGAAACGGCTGGGAGAGATCCACGTTGTTGACATTGTGCTGCCGACGGTCGAAGGGCGAGAGATCTGGCTGCGACGCATCGCCAGCTCGATGTAGGACAGCAAAGAATTCTTCACCAGCTAAAAGTTCAACTGCCGGAACGTCTGGAGTCGGTTCAAATTCTAAATGTAGTGCAGACTCAGCCATAGCCTAAACTGATTTTAAAGGACTTAACCCTCTTTTGGCCCTCTCCGTGACGAACTTGGGTAAGAGGATAACGGATTACTGCTCGTTCGATCCCTGAATGCTTGGTGGACGAACCGCAAGCGACCGCGGTTTGATTTAGCGATCGAGGAGCTTATAAAGCACTATTTCCACTGGCTGCGTGGACACGAAATCTTATGGAACATAAGCGGCACTGATCGCGCTGGCCGCCGGGTTTGTGTCGAGTTCCTGCCATCCAGGACACTTGGTACCCCGACAGGGAGTCCCGGTGTAGCGCCAGATCGATCCGTCCTGATGCAGCTGGTAAACTTGATCGCCCCCAGAGATGGCTTTTGCCTGGGGGTTATTGTCGAGCATTTGCCATCCGGGACACGACGAGCCCGTGCAGGGCGTGCCACTGTAGCGCCAGATGGAACCGTCGCCGTGAAGTTGGAAGAGTTGCTTGCCTGCGGCGACGATTGCGGTCGTGGCCGGGTTCACGTCAAGTTCCTGCCAGCCGGGGCAGGACGAGCCTGAACATGGTGTACCGGTATAGCGCCAGATGGAGCCGTCATTGTGTAGTTGGAAAAGCTGGTCGCCAGCGGTGATTGCCGTTGCCCGCGGATTGCTGTCCAGTTCCTGCCAGCCTCGGCATGACGAGCCCGAACACGGCGTGCCAGTGTAGCGCCAGATGGAGCCGTCGTTGTGTAGCTGGAAGAGTTGCTTGCCTGCGGCGACGATTGCGGTCGTGGCCGGGTTCACGTCAAGTTCCTGCCAGCCGGGGCAGGACGATCCTGAACATGGTGGACCGGTATAGCGCCAGATGGACCCGTCATTGTGTAGTTGGAAGAGCTGGTCGCCAGCCGTAATCGCCGTTGCCCGCGGATTGTTGTCCAGTTGTTGCCAGCCGGGGCAGGATGATCCCGAACATGGTGTGCCGGTGTAGCGCCAGATGGAGCCATCATTGTGCAGTTGGAAGAGTTGCTTACCTGCGGAAGCGATTGCGGTCGTGGCCGGGTTCACATCCAGTTCCTGCCAGCCAATGCAGGAAGACCCGCCACACGGAATGCCGGTGTAGCGCCAAATGGAGCCATCGGTGTGTAACTGATATAACGGGCCGCCGTGTAGCTGATACAGTTGCCCTGATCCACTGGTGATTTGACTGGTCAGGAAGTTGTCATCGAACATTTGCCAGCCGGGGCAGGAATTTCCGCTGCACGGTGTACCGGTATAATGCCAGATCATGCCGTCATTGTGCAGCTCGTAGAGATTGCCGTCCTCGGCGGAGATGGCCACGGCTTTCGAGTTATTGTCGAGCATCTGCCAGCCGGGGCAGGAACTTCCGCTGCATGGCGTTCCGGTGTAACGCCAGATCATGCCGTCATTGTGCAGTTCGTACAGTTCTCCGCCGGAGGAAGCAACGGCGACCGCCTTGCTGTTGTCATCGAGCATTTGCCAACCGGGGCAGGAAATTCCCGAGCACGGCGTGCCCGTATAGCGCCAGATCATGCCGTCATTGTGCAGCTCGTAGAGGCTGCCACCGTCTGCGGAAATCGCCACCGCCTTTGAGTTATTGTCGAGCATCTGCCATCCAGGGCAGGAGTTCCCGCTGCAGGGAACGCCGGTGTAATGCCAGATCATGCCGTCGTTGTGCAGTTCGTATAGATTCCCGCCCGACGAGGCGATGGCAACGGCCTTACTGTTGTTGTCCAGCATTTGCCATCCGGGACAGGAGGTCCCACTGCATGGTGTTCCGGTATAACGCCAGATCATGCCGTCATTGTGCAGCTGATATAGTTTTGGACCGTCAGCGGAGATAGCAACGGTCTTTGAATTTCGATCCAGCAGCGTCCAGCCGGGACAATTTGGTCCGCTACAAGGCGTGCCGTTGGACTGCCAGATCATGCCATCGTTATGCAGTTGGTAGAGGCTGTCTCCGGCCGTGACGGTAATCGTCTTGCTGTTGTCGTCGAGTTGTTGCCAGCCTGGACAGCTCCGGCCGGAACACGCGGGGCCGGTGTACTTCCAGATGGTGGTTTGGGAAGGCAGCAGGCCAAAAATCTGCAATTGCTTATTGCTGGCGACATAAACTCGTCCATTGGCGACCGTCGGAACTATGTTCGAGTTGCCACCGACATTTGGCCAATTGCCGGCTGGACTTGACCACAACAGAGGAAGGGTCCCACTCTGAGGCGTGGCGTTATAGGCGTACAGACTTACATGATTGTCGGCACCTGCTGCGCGTCCAACTCCCCAGATAATGGCAGTATTGGGATCTGTGCCATTGGAAGAAGTCGAGGTGAAGAAACCGCCGTCCTGCGGACTTCCCTCAATGGCTGGCGCCGAGGCGACCGGCGAGAGCGACGGCTTGCCACCGCTGGTCGTTACGGCCCAGGTGGTTACTTGCCGCTTCTGCCCCGGGGCCTTCTCGTCACCCCCACTGGCTACGACGACTCCACCCGTGGCGGTTCCAAAATACGAGGGGCCACACCAGCAATCACCAATAGGTACGTTGTTGGGAATGTCGGGCGTGTGCTGCCCGCCCATGGAATCCCGATTCAGCACCCAAAACCGGCCGTCTTTCCCGGCGCCGACGGCTACGTGGGGAAACGCCCCTCCCTGGTCTGGCAGCACCAGAAGTCCACCAGAACCATAGTCGGTATCGCCCGTGTCCATGGTGCTTTCGTTTGACGGGGTAAAGAACTGCAGCACCGTGGATAAATCGGGCGACATCTTAACCGCGCTCTCGGCCAGGTTCGATCCGCTGTTGTAACTGGAAGGCGCCGTATTTCCGGTCGTGAAGTAAACATTCCCGGAAGGATCCGAGGCCACACCGTAGCCCGACATCCATATTGCCGCCAGATAACACGGAGTGTTCCCGGACCAGGTGCAGATGTTCGCGTTTGTAGAGCCGAGCGAATTGGTGAGTTCGGGGCCGGGCAAACTGCTGAAAGTGCTCTTGTCCCAGCTTAGAACCCAGCCGCGGGCACGGTCCGCCGCATAGTCGCAGAAGCTCGCGAACGCGGCATAGATCCTGCCGTTGGCATCAAGCAGGCTGGCACGTTGGCGCTGAACGGCCGCCGTAAAGTTTACGGCACCCTGCGAGGCAACGACTTTGACCGGGGAACCCGGGCGGTCTTTAAGGGTGGTGATGTCGAGCGCGTGAAAGTCATATTCCGGAACACCCGCATTGTTCACAAAGGCCAGTATGTATAGCGTATTAGTGGACGGGTCGATTGTGCCGGTGCCGTTGATACCCACGTTCGGCCCGTTGTTAAAGCAGCTGAGTGGGTCCTTCGCGTCCTTGCCATCGCCGCGGAAGGCCACCGCCGATCCAAGGTTTCGTGGCGTTATAAGCGAGGCTCCGGTATCCGTGTCGATCGCGTAAACAGTGTTGTTTTCTGTGGTGACGTAGACAACGGCGTGGACTCCCATCCCTGGGATCGCAACGTTTGGCACTACCAGGGGCTGCGTGTCCACCTGGTCGTCCAATTGGACAGTGAACAGCCATCCGAAGGAGTTGGGAGCGACATTGACCGGGTTCAGGATTGATTCGTGCGAATTCCAGCCGGTGCGCTGAGGGTCGTTATGGTAGGTGGTCACGCTAGTCTGCGCCGCGAGGTTTGACACGAACACAAGCGCGAAGAAGAGGGCCAAGCTTCTCAGGCGAACACCACCTCGTTGGTTCGCGATGGCGTGCGCAAAGTGATTCATATTCTTATCGGCTGCCACAGCGATAGCGGTGAAAGGCGTGAGCGGCTGAGCAGTGAATGTGGGATGTTCGCGTGTACTCACGAGGGTCCTCTTCTCTCAATCTCGGGCCCAACATTGACGCTGATTAATAATTGATACCTAGGGATCTACCGAGGAACTTTTTAGTCGGAATTTCCGTTTTTAGGTCCCAACCGCCCGACACTATACACACTTTCGGGGGTTCCAGCGCATCATTATTTTCTTTGGCCGGGCCCGAGCGCGGCACAGACCAACGGCCGTGGTGGTCGCGGGGATGGCGGTGTACGGAAAGAGTTTGCCGGCGGTACTGCTGTCCTCATTCCGTCCCAGTGACCAGTAGCGCGGTAATTCCGGGACAAGCTAATGTGTCTTTAGCCGCGACTCTTGTCCCTCCCTCTCCCCGGTTTCCGAATCGGTGCATGCGCGGGGCGCTGTTTTCCCGGCCCGATATTGGAGCCGAAAATGAAGGGGCTATGAACCTTCGGGCCAAGAAAAACGTTCTGTGCGCGACGATGATTGCCGTGTTGTGTTCGCGGGGGCAGTTGGGCACCCGCCTCTGAAGGTTGATCTGCTCAAATTCTAGTTGCACATTGAGTACGTCCATGAAGTAGTTCAGCCGTAAGTGTACCTTCCACTGCGCTGAAAGCTAGTCAGCTTGAATGGAGAAGCCGATGCGAAGCCTTGCAGTCTTGCTGGTTGTTGGTTCAATTCTGTTGTCGCCGAGTTTAGCGGGCGCAAAAGACAAGGAAAAGGAAAAGGATGTCACGATCGCACCTCTGCCTGCGGTGATTGTGAATGCCAAGAAGGTTTTCCTTTCAAATGGCGGCGGCAGTAGTCTCGCCTACGACGCCTTCTATTCAAAGATGAAAGAATGGAGCAAGTATAAAATCGTTGGTTCACCAGAGGAATCAGACCTAATCGTTGAACTATCTTATCGTGTTGAAGACAGCACCCGAGTCTGGAATTCAACAAACACCTACTACATCACAACGCAGGCTAACAGGGCCCAGATTGTTGGCCCTCAACTAATTCTCACGATTTTCGACGCCAAGATGAAAACCTCCCTTTGGTCAGAAACTGACCATCGTGGATTCGCAAAACGAGAAAAGAACCGAGAGAAGAACCGAGAGAAGGAAACGGTCGACTCTGCTCAGCGTCTAGTGGACGATTTGAAAACAAAGGTGAACGTACCACACTAAACCGGCAATCTCTTTATGACCAAGGTTTACATCTGAAAGCTGACCGTGGAGCGTCATGCGTGAGCATCATTTCTCTCGCAATCTTCTAACAGGTGAAAGAGAACCGGGCAACCCCCAGTTTGAGTCAAGTGTGCCTTTCTCCTTTTTCTCGTTCCTTCCTGGGATTCCTTCCGTTTGAGCCGGGCCGCCCCGGTCGCCATCCTTCCATCCGCACTCTTGGTGGAGCGATTTTCGCTCGGTGCATGGTGGGCGTTCCCAATTCAGTAAGTGCTGCTACCTGATCATCGACTTCTGTTCGCCCTTTCGAAGGAAACTGCTCCAGGCACTATCGCAGTCACCTGATCTCTGCGGTTGTGCTCGGCTGTTCGGATACCATCTCTCTTCTTAATTGTGTGCTCTTTTTCTTTCTTCCTGTTTTCCCGGTTTTCCACAGAGAAATTTCGAGCCAGGATCGCCTAGCAACGACGATCGCGGACTCTGTCGACCTCTGCAGACCGTGTTTTGCGGGCAGCTCTTCACTCTGGGCCGCGGCGCGCATCGCTTTGTGGCTATTGCGCAGTGGTTCCTACACCTCTGCACGCAGCCATAACCGATGCACTAGTACCGCCAACTCTCTGGCCGCCGCAACAACAGCTCGTTTCTTGGCGTTTTTCCCTCCTCGCTCGGCAAGTCGCAGTCCCCATCGCCGCAGATCACTATCTTCCCCAAGGGGTCCCAGGATGTAGTGCGCCCCTCGACCAGCATCGTCCGTAGCTAAGGATCTCCTTCTTTACTGATGTGCATCCGTGGCTGGCTCTGTCCGGAGTCCCTGCGCTCAGGTGGTAACCCGAGAAAACAGCCCACCTCGCGACTCTTCGGGAACCGATGCGGATCGTCTAACGTCAGCACCTAGGTCAGCGCGATCTGTGTTCCTACTCCCTGCACCTGTTTGAGCAGCGCGACTTTCGGGTAGCTCTCCCTGGCGATTTTCTCCATCCGCGCGTCTTATTCCTTGATGCGCTTGCTGAGGCCGATGATATACGGTCGTTATTCGCAATTTCCCGACGTGAGTTAAGATAGCCGTCTCACGGATGGAGGCAAAAATGCGGATGATTCGATGGTTGGTGATTGTGCTGGTTTGTGGTTCGCCTTCGGCTGCTCAAACTAGCGCTCAGCATGGGATTCAGACGGGTGATTTGGACAAGAAGTGCGACCCGTGCACAGACTTTGCGCAGTACGCGAACGGGAGTTGGCACGCACAGAATCCGATTCCGGCGTATATGGACCGGTGGAGCAGGAGATGGCAGGCAGGGGAGGAGGCGAAAGACCATTTGAAGGAGATTCTCGAGGAGGTTTCCAGCCGCACGGATTGGCCCAAAGGAAGCACGGAGCAGTTAATTGGGGACTACTACGGCTCCTGCATGGATGAGGGACGAATCGACAAGCTGGGGCTGGCCCCTGCGGAACCGATATTGAAACAGATTCGCGAGATGAAGAGCTCCGCGGATCTGCAGCGGATGATTCTGATTTTTCACGAGCAGGCGATCTTCGCGCCATTCGGGTTGGCTTCGCAGCCGGACGTGCACAATCCGACGCAAACGATCGCCAACGTTTTTGCCAATGGGTTGGGTCTGCCGGATCGCGATTATTACTTGAAGCCGGAACCGCGATTCCAGGAAGCGCGGGAGAAGTACCGCGTGCACGTGGCTAAGATGTTCCAGCTGGCGGGGTACGACGAGAAGAGCGCGAAAGCCGCGGCGGAGACGGTGTTTCACGTGGAGGAGAAGCTAGCGGAGAACTCGCTGGATAATGTGGCGCTGCGCGATCCCGCGAATACCGACCATTTGATGAACTATGCCTCTTTCACAAAGTTGGCGCCGGCAATGGACTGGGACGTATATTCTGCGTCCGCAAAACTTTCACGGGCGGACCTGAACGTCTCCGAACCGAAATTCATCAAGGAGGTGGACCGGCAACTCCGCGAGACGGCTTTGGCGGACTGGAAGGCGTATCTGACATGGCAGTTTCTAAACGCAAAGGCGGATGAGTTGTCTGAGCCGTTTGTAAATGAGAATTTCGAGTTTCAGGGGAAGTATTTGAGCGGGGCAAAGGAAATCAAGCCGCGTTGGAAGCGGTGCGCGGAGTCGACAGACCAGCTTTTGGGAGAGGCGTTGGGGAAGAAATATGTGGAGAAATATTTTTCTCCGGAGGCGAAGGCGCGGGCTCAGGAGATGGTGGAGAATATCCTTGCTGCGATGCACGACACCATCGAAGGGCTGAGCTGGATGGGGCCGCAGACGAAGAAAAAGGCGCTGGAGAAGCTGGCCGCGCTGAATGCCAAAATTGGCTATCCAGACAAGTGGAAGGACTATAGCAGCATGGCATTGAGCCGAGAATCCTTCTGGAACAATCAGGCCGCAGCAGTGCGCTGGAATGTGATCGATGACGACTGGAATTTGATTGGGAAACCGACGGACCGCGGGCGATGGGGCATGACACCGCCGACGTCGAATGCATATTACACGCCGCTGCTGAACGAAATCGTCTTCCCGGCGGCGATTTTGCAGCCACCGGCGTTCGATATGACCGCCGTGGACGCGGTCAACTATGGATCCATCGGCGTGGTGATCGGGCACGAGATCAGCCACGCTTTCGACGATCAGGGTGCGAAGTTCGACACCCAAGGACGTCTGAAAAACTGGTGGACTCCCGAAGACGAAAAACGCTTTGAAGAAAAGACCGCGTGTGTGGCGCGACAATTTGACGGCTATTTTATAGAGCCGAACATCCATCACAACGGGAAGTTGGTCTTGGGCGAGAGCATCGGTGACTTGGCTGGGGCGAAGATCGCTTTTCTGGCTTTCCAGAAGGCCAAAGCAAGGCATCCGGCTCCGACTTTGGATGGATTCACGCCGAACCAGCAGTTTTTCATTGCCTGGGGACAGTGGCGTGGGGATGCGATTCGTCCGGAGACGCAGAGAAAAATGGTACAGGGAGATCCTCACCCGATTGCGAAGTACCGGGTGATCGGGCCGTTGTCGAACATTCCGGCTTTTAGAGAGGCGTTCGGTTGCAAGAAGGATTCGGCGATGGTGCGGGCGTCTGGGGAGCGGTGTGAGGTGTGGTAGGGAGAAGCTGCCCGCAAATATCGAGCCTCGGCAGTGAATAAAATCGATTCCGCCACCGGTGTTCGAGGCAACTAACTCCGGCAGTACTAATTATTGTTCGCGGCCGCCCCGGCGTCCACCCAGTATGCCTTGCGTGCCCTCAGTTGGAGCCCCGGTCTGTCCTTGAGGCTCAGTTCCAGCGCATGTAGGCCGGCGTGTGGCGATTGCGGGCGGAAGCTGAGGACATAGTAGCTGGGCACGTCGCTGGAGATGGTTATCAGGTGTCGAGTGAGCGTCGTTGCGTTCTTGAAGGCAAAGTACTCGCCACCCGTCAATTGCGCTACAGACTCCGGCACGTTGCGTTTGAGGCCGTTTCTCGCCGTGAGCAATGCCATCCGCGCCAGTCGCAACGGCGGGAGAAGATCACTTGCGCAGTCTAGTGCCTGAATGCTGCGTTTGCCGCGCGCGTCGGGATCGCCATTTGAGTCGTGGCTCATGCAGCCACCCGGCGGGTATGGCTCGTCCGAATAGGGACTTCCTCCTGGCAAGGGCAGCTTCGACGCCTCGTGCTTCACCGCCGTTTTCGTGCTCGAAAAGGCGAAACTATAAATCGAGGTATTCGTGTCGTCGACTGCGCGTACGGCATCCTCCAAGCTAGTTTGGCTGCTGCTATCCATCGTCTCGCTGCAGAGCAGCACGGCGCGGCGATAGGCTGGCGGCTGCTCACGCAAAAGATTAATGCCGAAGTTGAGCGCGTCAAGAATGGCCCCGCCCGGATCGCCCACGTCAAGAGTGGCAATCATCCTGGCTGCCGCATCGGTATTGGTTGTGAAGTCTTGCGAGAGGCGAGGCTTGCTATCAAATGAGATTACCGCGACGCGATGCGACACGTCGCCAATGATGGCATCCAGCACCGCTCCAAGATGGCGGTAGTCAGGCAGGTGTAATGCACCCTGGCCCCCAGTCTGCACGATGACCGCAAGAGCGAGGGGCTGCGAGTCTGTATCGGGCTCTAGCTGCAGGGACTGCGGAACGCCGTCGTCGGTGAGGATGAAATCGTCGGCAGTGAGTGAGAAGACAACCTCGCCCGCCTTGGTTTTCACCAGCGCTGGCACGAGTACCAAATTCGAGTGCACCGTTAGAGCCTGGATCTGGGAGCTAGCTGATGATTGTTCGCTACTTTGCGCATGGGTCACCGCGGCGAATGAAAACAAAAGGAACAGTGCAACCGCAAAACGGAATTTGCATCGATTCATCGCGAGGTCTTCTTTCCAATAGCCACGCAACAATGAAGGCACCGCTTCCAGCATGGACGCTTGCCGTCCCTGAGAGGGTAGGACTGCGGCCACCGACAGTTTAGTTGCTTTGCTAAGAGATAGGAAACATTCGCAGTTCTCCAAAACACCGTGCTGAGGGCCTGTTAGTGGGCAAATCGTTCGAGTTCCTGCTAGTACTTAGTTGTTCGGTTTCGGCGTGATCTACCCGCAATCGGGTGCAGGTGTCGACGGAGCTTCTAGCGTCACCGCTCTAACGATGGCTGAGATATGCTCTAGGGCCAACGGAGTATCGGGACCGATGAGTGCGGTCGAGACGAAACAACGAGTTCGCGGACCGTGGAGGCGCTGGATACGGCGGCTTCTGCTCGCGGGAATCATGACCCTCTGCATTGCAGCGATTACCGGTGCCACGTACGAATTCGTTTCCGACCGCAAGGATGCGCGGCGCTTCCCGCAGGAAGGACGCTCGGTAGACGTCGGCGGCTTCCGGCTAAACATTCACTGTACGGGCGAAGGCGGTCCGGCTGTCATCCTCGACAGTGGTTTGGGGATTCCCGCCATGGGATGGGATCTAGTGCAGCCCGATGTAGAGAAGTTCACGCAGGTCTGTTCCTATGATCGGGCGGGATATGGCTGGAGTGATCCGGGCCCTCTCCCCCGTACCAGCCTACAAATTGCGAAGGAACTGCACACACTACTGCAAAACGCCGGCGTTCCGTCGCCCTATATCATGGTCGGCCACTCGTTTGGCGGATTCAACGTGCGCGTATATAACGGCCTGTACGCTAGCGAAGTCGCAGGCATGGTTCTAGTGGACTCCTCCCAGGAGGACGAGCATGCTCCGTTACCAGCTAGCATGACCGCTGACGAGAGCAAAGAAAAAACTGAGACCTTGCTACTAGCCCGTTTGTATCCGGCATTTTTCCATTTCGGCGTGGCGCGTTGGTTCCTCGCACGCGATCCCACGCCGCTACCAGAGCATCTTGACTCCGGATTGCGTTATCTCATTTTAAAGCCGAAGCATGTCCGTGCCATGGTGAATGAAAGCTTGAATCTCGATGGGGAGAGCAGTGAGCAGGTTCGAAAATCCGGAACCCTAGGCGACAAGGCGCTCATCGTGCTAACTGCCGGCGTCTCTCAACCCGGACATGCTGATTTGCAACGGAAACTCGGCCGGCTTTCCACCCACGGCCAGCAGATCATCGTTGAGAAGAGCGCTCACCTCATTCCGTTCGAGCAACCGCAGGCTGTAACGAACGCGATCCGAAGCGTTTTTGATTCAATTATTGCGGCTCACCGATAACGGCGTAATTCAGGATCTTCTTTGTCAGCGTGAACCGGGTTCCACAGCCTCCGACAAGGGATCGCGCGGAGAGCTGCGCGAGGAAACTTTTCTTTAGCTGCTTCGGTTTTTGCCGCTCTTTTATTTTCAACACGTTCAAAATAAAAGTACGGCAAAACCGCAGCAGCTAAAGGAAAAAAATCTTCGCGTCGTTCTTCGCACGATTCCTTTGGCTATTCTGTAACCTCGTCTCCGCATCGCGCCGCACCAACAAACGACTTGAGGCCGGCCTGGACTTTTTCACAAAAACCACATGTGTACGTTCACGCGAACGAACCAAGCAGTAGCGCAGAGTCGCGGGAACATGCTAATCGCTCGCTGTGCCATCTGGCTGCCAATCATTCGTGACGCAGTGCAGTCATAGGAGCGATACGACTTGCCTTCCAACTCGGAATCAAGCACGCAGCGAGTGCTACAAGAATGAGTAATAGTGGGACCAATAAAAACGTAAGCGGATCGATTTGTGACACACCATAGAGAAAACCAGCCAACAACTTGGTGGACAGCAGCGTGGCAGCTAGTCCGATCAACGCGCCCGCCCCGGTCAAACCCAACCCCTCCTGTAAGATGAGACCTGCCACTCGAATCCTGGATGAACCTACGCCATGCGGATTCCGATCTCTGCTGTCCTTCGCCTAACGGAGTATGTAAGCAGTCCGTAGATTCCAATGACAGCCAACAGTGTTGCTATTCCCGAGAACAATGTCAGCAGGGTCGTCTGAAAGCGGCGTCTAGCAACGGCTTGTGAGACACGATCGTTCATCGTAAAGACTTCCGCGACCGCCAGATTTGGATCGAGATTTCGGATTGCTGCGCGAATTTGGGGGACGATCGAGTCTTCCGGTAAGGATGAGCGCACCGCAAGGTAGGCGCTTATCACTGTGGGCTCGTCATCGGAATCTTGTTGCCACAACGGAGTGTAGATTTGCGCAGGTGGAGTGGCTTCGATACTTGTGTTCCGAATATCTCCTATTACGCCAACGATCGTAAGCCATGGAGCCTCAGTGGAGCCGCGAACGCGATGCTGGATTGGACTTGCATCGCCAAAGTACCTCTTGGCGAAGGCTAGATTGATGATTGCCACGGCCGAATGTCCCTGATCGTCACGCTCCATAAAGGGTCGGCCGTCAACCAAGGGAATCTGCATCGCCGCAAGATAATCAGATGTAACTCCACGCTTCTCCACTACTTGATGCTTTTCGTTCGGATATCCTTCCAGTTCAAACGACGTAATGCCTTCGGTATTGCTTAGAGGTAGAAAGTCAACCGCACCAGCAGCCTGAACGCCGTGGACCTGCTCTATCGAGTGCAGCAGTTCTCCGAAAAAGATCCGTCCATTCGGCGACGCGTTGTAAGGCGGATTTAGTTTGATGTTGACTGTAACGGCCGATGTTGAGAAACCGGTGCGCACAGCAAGAACGTTCGCGTAACTTCGGAGAAATAAACCTGTTCCGATGAGCAGCAACACCACGAGAGCAACCTGCGCGACCACCAAGCCCTTTCTCGCCCGCTTTCCGTCTCCTGCGATTCCCCGCATTCCACCGGTCTTTAGAAGTTCTCCGAGATTAATTCGGGTTGCCGAAAGCGCGGGTAATGTTCCGAAGAGGATGCTCGTCAGCACGGTCACTGAAACAAGGAAAGCCAGGACGCTGATATCCAATCTTGCATCTTGCATTCGAGGGACATCTCCGGGATCAAGTTTCAGAATTGCACGCAAAAAAAGAAAGGCCAACGCGATACCAACGATGCCCGAGGTAGTACCCAGCATCAAGCATTCCGTGAACATCTGACGTACGAGACGCATTCTACGGGCACCTAGTGAGGCACGCACGCCCAATTCGTGCGCCCGGTCAGCGGCGCGCGTCAAAAAAAGACTTGCTGCATTCGCACATGCAATGAGCAGAACGAAGCAAACTGCTCCCAGTAGAAGCCGCATCAGCGGTCTCACCGGACCAAGAGCAGTGTCAAGAAACGGTTTGACTAGCGCACTCCACCCACGCATGTCTTCGGAATGCACCGAGTCTAGCCGCGACATGATCGTGCTCATTTCCGTTTGCGCCTGTTCTAAGGTCGCACCTGGCTTCAAGCGAGCGATCGCAACGCCACCGAAATTCTCCCGATCTGCACTTTGTTCCGGAGTCAACGCGGAAGGCAACCAAACATCGGTCGTCTGGATGTGCCCGTTCCCGTGCGCAAGATCACTCTTGTGCGGGAATCCAAAGTCCGCGGGAGTTACGCCGATCACCTGGTATGGCTTTCCATTCAGCCGCAGCGTGCGCCTTAGAATTTCGCGCGTTCCTCCAAACATGGACTGCCAAAGAGCATGGCTGACCACGACGACGCGCTCACTTCCGGGTTGCTCATCTCTTGTGTCTATCTCACGACCGATTTCAGGGGCCGCATGCAAGGTCCTGAAGAAGTCCGCATCGACCTTTGCCGCGCCAATTCTTTCCACCCGATCGTCCACACCAAGGTTATAGATCGCTTGTTGGAAGTGGGTCATCTCCGCAAAGGAATGGTTCTGGCTTTTCAAATCAGAGAAATCCGCATTGGTTGGCCCAAAGACCCCTACGGGAAGATCAACATGCGCAAGGGGAGTGAATACGTAAACCAACCGACTCGGTTCGCCATACGGCAAGGAACGGATTAGAACCGCGTTCACTAAACTGAAAATTGCCGTACATCCTGCTATTCCCAAAGCAAGCGTAACGACGGTCACGACCGTAAAGGATCGATACTTAAAGAGCGTCCTCAAACCGAAGCGAAAGTCTTGTACCAGGTCTGCGATCCAGCCTGCACCACGCTTTTTGCTGTGATCCCCAGCAATCTGACTCATGTAAAGTCACCAGGAAGCTATCGACGCTCCCCTGTCGTATGGTACACGAGCACGACGGCTTAATTCTGATAAACGCTTAACCGTTGAACGGTACACCTAAGTCTGCGCCGCCACACCTCGACCCTACACAGGTGGACACTACGGTATTTTTCTGGCGTCCAATTGGCAGGACGCCGCCGCCTTCAATTGGACGCCGCATCGAGTCCTACGACAAGGCCTTAGCTGCCAGGCAACTGGAGTCGGGGAAAGTTCAGACTAATCTCCGACCGTCGCGTGAGCGATTTGAGACTACTGTCTCAGAACTTATCCGCAGTGGTAATATTTTCCGTCAATGAAACAGTTGGTGCTGCTCGGAATCGCCACGCTGCTCCTTGCCGGTCAGGCGCTAGGCCTCTGCAACGTCCCGAGTCCACGGCTTGTCTGTGCAGAATACTTTGCTAGCAAGGTCGTGGTCGAAGCGACGCTCGTAAAGGTCAGGAGCGTTCGCGTCAAGGAAGACCCAGAAGGCGTACTAGCGCATGTCTACACTCTGAAGGTGAATCGATTGATTCGAGGCCACGTCGCTGAAGTCTTTCAAATATATGAAGGAAACGACAGCGGTCGCGCAACCTTCGATTGGATAGCGGAACGAAAATACCTACTGTTCCTCTTCTATTCAGTCGCTGAGAGGTCGTGGGCGATCGACGGGTGCGGCAACTCCGGGCCGTTTAACCGCGCAAAATCCGCACTGGAACAAATCGAGGAAATTCAAACACACAACGACGGTGGCGTTATACATGGAGTGGTTATCGACCAAACACCAGCGGCCCCAGTTCTCGGTGTACGCGTAGAGGCGCGCGGCGCCAACGGGCTTCGCCTCATCCGAATTTAGCCGCGTCCTTCCTGGCTTTCTTTTCAAGGGGTATCTCCGCTGCTTCTTACAAGTTCGCGTCAGCGCCAAAGTGAAGCGAATCAAAGCGATGGGTGAAGTGCCGAGGTGAAGTCCACTTCACCCCTCGTAACTGAAGCGAACAGCTGTTGCGCCTGAAGTCTAGTACTGAAGTGCGCTTCAGCTGGTTTATCGAGGTTTGCAGCCCAGACTAGCCTTGGCTCACCCAGATAATTCTGAACTCGACGTATTTCGGCGGGGCCGGCTTGCTCGAATTCAAGGCGGACGGCATGGTCATTTGCTGGCACCGAAAAGCCCCAAGTACCAAAATCGCCGGTGACAGAGTCCCGAATGTTGTCAGGACTTAGCCAGGAACCTTCGCATGAACGAACTACCAACACTTGTTTACAGGGGGAGTACAGCTCCTCGACAGTCATAAGCCTTGTAGCGGAATCGCTGGGTCTAACCAAGCAGAAGCAAAACCTCGCCAGGCCCCAGACTGTAGACTCGCCCGTCAATCCGGAGCCTCACTTGGTCCTTCTCACTGGATGAGACCACCTGTTGGATGCGGAACACATTCTCCGTCAGGATGAGCGCATCGCCATCCGAAGCCCCTCCTGGGAAAATATTCCAGCGGTCTGGAACCTTGGCATCACGAACGAGAGAAACCGTCAGCCCGTTGAGCCTTTGGGGGTCAGCCTTCCTTGCGAATAAGCTGAAGTCATCAACAATCTTAGCTATCACCAGTTCCGTGAAATAGTTGGCCACAACATCCTGGCTTCCTCGCAATATTGCAATCGTTTGTTTTTCCCGCGAGATGCGTTGCCTTCCGATAGCGACTGGACGGAATGCTGGTTGAGGCTGGTTTGCTGAGTTCGGGGTCTTCTGTTCTGAAGTTTTTTGCGACGGTGCAGATTGTGCGTTATTGCCCACGCCAGAAACAAGCAAACCGGCTGTGAGAATGACAATCGAAGCTTTTTTCATCGGCAGTCACCTCCTCAGAGATGCGACGTAAGATGCTTCCCGGGCCTGTATTATAACTCTCAGCGTTGATAGACATCGACCAGAGAGTTTCTCACCAACCGAACATCGGTACTAGGACCGACTTTCCCGATTGTCCGGCTTGAACGTAGAGGCGGGTATTCCATCTGCGACCCGTTGACATTCTACAGGGGAAGGCCTAATCTTCCAGTAGAATCTCTACAGGAGAGCGTCTTGAGTCCGGAACAAACCAATCTTTTGCAAGGGACGCT
>Ga0210403_10002202_pt1 | contig 17858 bp, 19 predicted proteins | sample IncBWC19MmetaG_FD_150863 | JGI IMG/M metagenome (GOLD analysis project Ga0210403, IMG submission 150863) | Forest soil microbial communities from Barre Woods Harvard Forest LTER site, Petersham, Massachusetts, United States - Inc-BW-C-19-M | ecosystem: Environmental > Terrestrial > Soil >... | reverse complement strand
ATATCCCGCGGCCGGCACGAGCCGGTTCTCGATCCCGCGCGCCGTCCCGATGAACAGCACCTCGGCGTCATAACTTTTCTTGAGTTGATTGGCGATGGCCAGCGCCGGAATTACATGCCCGCCCGTGCCGCCGCCCGCCAGGATTGCCCGCATGCAGTGACTATAAACCAGCCACGGATTACACGGATTCCCGCGGATAAATCAAAACAACATCTCAGAAAATCCGTGATGATCCGTGAAAATCCGTGGCTACTTTCTTCATTCCGCCTGCTTCGTGATATTCAGCAGCACACCGACGCACGCCAGCGTCACGAACAACGACGACCCTCCGTAAGAGACCAGCGGCAGGGGAATCCCTTTGGTCGGCATCAGGCCGAGCACCACGCTGATGTTGATGAAAGCCTGCAGCACGACCATGCAGGTGATGCCCACGGCGAGATAGCGGCCAAAAAGATCTTCCGTACGCCAGGAAGCACGCATGCCGCGCCACAAGAAAATCGCAAACAGGCTGACCACGAACAGGGCGCCTACCAGACCGAGTTCTTCCGCAGTGACTGCAAAAATGAAATCGGTGTGCGGCTCGGGCAGGTAGAACAGTTTTTGCTTACCCTCCATCAGGCCGGTGCCAGTCACGCCGCCGGTGCCCACAGCAATCAGCGACTGAATGATGTGGAAGCCGGTCCCCTGGCGGTCCGCATAAGGATTTAGAAACGCCAGAATGCGGTCGCGCCGCCAGCTCACATGAAAGATCAGAAAATACAGGGGAAGCAGAGCTGCGCCAAACGCATAACCGAAATAGCGCATCCGCATTCCCGCCACATACAAGATGCAGGCGGCGATTCCGGCACAGGCGATGGCGGTACCCAAATCCGGCTGCAGCACGATCAATCCTAGACAGACCAGCACCGGCGCGGCCGCCGGCAGCAGCGTCGAGCGCACGTCGTCGATCGACTTGGCGCGGCTCTCCAGAAAATACGCGAGAAACAGAATTAGGACAGGCTTGGCCAGCTCCGACGGCTGGAAGGAAAAACCTCCGGCATGAATCCAGCGATGCGTATTATGCGAGCGGTCGAGAAAAAAAACCGAGATCAGCAGCAGCGTGGTGAACCCCATCAGCGAAAACACCAGCGCGGGATGCTTGTATCGCCGATAGTCCACGCGCATGGTGACGACCATGGCGGCCAGCCCCGCCAGCCCGCAAAGCAGCTGCTTCGATAGAAACGCATACTCCGAGCCGTAACGCTCGCGCGCCATCACCGCCGACGCCGAGAACACCATCACCAGCCCAACAAACACCAGCAGCATAGTGACGGTAAACAGCCAGCGATCGACACTTACGCGCTTTGCCATGGGAAGTTCATTTCACCACGGAGGGGCGGAGGCGGGGAGAAGGAATTGTTCATTAGTTGAACTCAACTGTTGACTGTTTTGGTTCGGGGTTCTGCGCAACGGCACTGTCGGATCAAAACAGATCGTGCTGTTGAATTTCGAATCCGTGCTGGGTGCGAGTCAGGGTCAGTACTTGATTGCCCTTTACGCCGACAAAGGCCGGATTCAGGCCTGGTTCACCGCGCAGGATGAGCTTGAAGGTCTTGCTGGTGAGATCGACCAAGTAAACGGCGGTGTGCATGTTGGAATAGTCAGTGGTGTGAGGCTCTTCCGGATCGACGTGTTCCGTCAGATACAGAGCCACATGATTCTCGTCGACGAAAGCTATCTCTGAGATGGCAGCGCGGTTCACTTTGTCGGCGCGAGCGATTTTCACGGTGAACTCTTCGAGGGCAGTGCGGCGAAGAATCTTCCCGTCGAGCGAGCAGATCAGCACCTGCCTCTCGGAAGGAGCATAGATATAGAGCTTTCCGTCGCTCACCATCAGTGATGCGCTAACCATCTCCTGCGCCGGCCCAAAATCCTGGATCGCATCGGAGCCGGTTTTGAAAACCTTGGAATCAATGGCTCGACCGACGATGGTTCCGCTGGGATCGTATTCGATAAGAAGAGGGTAGGGTGGGTCTCCCTCGCGCTCGTCCGTCTTTTCTCCGAGCACGTAGACATCGCCCTGATCGTCAGACGTAATCGCTTCTGCAGAATACGAAGCAGTATCCACGACTTGCCTGAGCCCGCCGGTTCCATCGTACGTCAGAAGCACATGCTTCGCTGGCCCATGGCCGTAGATGAGGGTTGCGGCGATAAACGTGGCTCCGGCGGTACCGGCTGCGAAGTCGTCAACGATCACGTTCTCTACGTCAGGAAAGTCCTTGAAGAGGTTGACATCAGAGCCGTACTGTAGTCCACCTTCGTTGTAGGAGCGCAGAGGCGGGGCCGTTTTCTCCAACAAAAAGTTCTTCCCCAGGAAAAGAACCCCGTGGGTGGCATCCCAGCGATGGAGCTGCGGGGATTCGGCTCCCTCAATGTTTTGAGGTGGTACCTGCGCAGCGAACCTTGTCGAATAGGAAGCAACGATCACTAACAAGAGGCCGCGGATGAAGCGCATAACCCCTCCAAAACAGACGCGCTTATTCAGCAGATGCGGACGCATAATCGGGGGATGTCCTAAATCCGCGGTTTTTCTGCTTCTGCGGCCAATCCGTGCACGATCTCTTTGAACACCTGCCCGCGGTGTTCGTAGCTTTTAAACTGATCGAAGCTGGCGCAGGCCGGAGCCAGCAGGACCACGTCCCCGGGTTGCGCCGCGGCGTTCGCTTTACGGATGGCGTTCTCCAAGGTTTCAGCGTGCACGACTTCCGCACCTCTAATCTGCGACTCGATCTTCGCCGACGCCGAGCCGATGGTGTAGACGCGCTTCACCCGCTGGCGCAGCAGATCGTTGAGCACGGTGTAATCGCTTCCTTTATCCTTGCCCCCCAGAATCAAGTGGATGTTCGCGGGGAACGACTCCAGGGCCTTGATAGTCGCGTCCACGTTGGTGGCTTTGGAGTCGTTGTAGTAATCTACGCCGCGGACGGTCGCCACAAACTCAAGCCGGTGTTCGACGGCTTTGAAATCGCGCACCGCCTGGCGAATCTTCTCAGGTGCGCATCCCATCAGAGCGCCCGCGCACAACGCCGCCAGCACGTTCTCCAGATTGTGCGCGCCCTTCAGCGGAATTTCTGAAACCTGCATGATCTCTTTCTGGCTGGCCACACCGCGGAAAAGAATGTTGCCGTCGCGCACCCACGCCCCCTGCTGCACTTCTTTCTGGCGACTGAACCAGAAGACCTGCGCGCGGGTTCGCGTGGCCATCGCGACACAGGTCGGATCGTCGGCATTGAGCACGGCAAAGTCGCTTCCCTGCTGGTTTTCGAAGATCCGCGCCTTGGCGTCGACATAGGCTTCAAGCGTGCGATGCCGGTCAAGATGATCCGGCGTAACATTCAATACGACCGCAACCTTGGGGCGGAAAGTCTGAATCGTTTCCAGTTGAAAGCTCGAGACCTCGAGCACGATCGTGGTCTCAGGCTTGGCGCGTTCCGCCAGTGAAATCGCGGGCGTGCCGATATTGCCTCCGACTAGCGCGGGAAACCCCGCGGCCGTCAAGATCTCGCCCGCCAGTGTGGTCGTCGTAGTCTTGCCATTCGATCCCGTAATGGCGACGATGGGCCCGGGCAGAAATTGCGCAGCGAGTTCGATCTCGCCAATCACGCTTTCGCCGAGAGCGCGCGCCTGCACCAGCGGCGGCGCGTCGACGGGCACGCCGGGGCTGACGACGATCATGTCTTGTCCGCGAAACGTCCGCTCGCCGTGACCGCCGGTTTCAACGGTGATGCCGTGATCGAGCAGCGCCGGAATTTCGTTGCGCAGTTCGTCGCCGCTCTTGGTATCGGACACGGTCACCCGCGCGCCATGCGCCTTCAAGAAAAGTGCCGACGCCACGCCCGACTTCCCGAGGCCAACCACCAGCACGCGTTTTCCGTTCAGGTCCATCGCAACCCATTTCACCACAGAGTCACAGAGACACAGAGAAAACCAAATTCTATTTCCTGGTTTTCTCTGTGTCTCTGTGACTCTGTGGTGAATTCTTTCTTATCTTAGTTTCAGAGTCGTCAGCGCGAACAGCGCGAAAACCAGCGACGCAATCCAGAAGCGCACAATAATTTTCGACTCCGACCAGCCCATCAACTCGAAATGATGATGCAGCGGCGCCATCTTGAAGATGCGCTTCTTGCGCAGCTTATAAGACCCAACCTGCAGGATCACCGAGACTGCCTCAATCACAAATACGCCGCCGATAAAGGGCAGCAGCAGTTCCTGCTTAATAATGACGGCGACCGTCCCGATTGCCCCACCCAGTGCGAGCGATCCCACATCGCCCATGAACACTTCCGCGGGATGCGCGTTGTACCACAGAAATCCAATCGACGAGCCGACCATGGCCCCGCAGAAAATTGTAAGTTCCGCCACCTGCGGCATGCGAGGCAGCTCCAGATAGGTCGCAAGCGTGGCATGGCCACTGACGTAGGTGAGCATGGTAAGCGCCCCCGCCGCGATTACGGTGCATCCGATAGCCAGACCGTCGAGCCCGTCGGTGAGATTCACCGCGTTACTCGCGCCCACAATCACCAGCATCACGAACCCCAAAAATGGCAGGAATGCCAGCGGCCATAAATGTGGGCTGTGAACCAGGCTCTGCACCACCAGGTCAGGATGGTATTGCTTGAAGAACGGCACGATTAGCTTGGTGGAATACAGGTTGTAGGTCTGCATGGCGATCAGCATGGATGCAATCACAATGCTGGCGGCGATCTGCAGTCCTAGCTTGGCGCGGCTGGTCAGGCCGAGGTTGCGGCGATGCGACACCTTGCTGTAATCGTCGGCGAATCCGATCGCCGCGAAGGCGCAGGTAGAGAACACAGCAATCCAGACGAATCGATTGCTTAGGTCGGCCCACAGCAGCGTGGGGACAATAATCGCGATCACGATCAGCAATCCGCCCATAGTCGGCGTGCCGGCTTTTTTCTGGTGAGCCTTGGGGCCCTCTTCGCGAATGTATTGTCCAATCTGGAACTCGCGCAGGCGGCCAATGACGAGTGGACCCACGATCAGCGCTGTGAACAGAGCGGTCAAGCTGGCAAACGCCGTGCGGAACGTGACGTAGCGAAAGATGCGGAATGGCGCAACGTAATGTTGCAGCTTGACGAACAACAGCCAGTAGAGCAATCAGCCTCCGTTCCGAAATTGAGTAATTGGGAAATTTAGTAATTGAGGAATTGAAAGCCGCTGCGTTCTCAATTACACAATTACCAAATTACTCAATTACTCAATCTCTTCCATGTCTCCAGCGCCTTCTCCAGCTTCACTCCGCGTGACGCCTTGAGCAGCACTACGTCCCCGTCTCGCGCTTCGCGAGACAACCATTCCCCGGCTTCCTCCGGTGTCGCCATGAACTCGGCCTTCATCCCCGCACGCCGCGCAGCATCGACCATGCCCTGCGCCTGACCGCGGACACCGATCAGCACATCGATTTTTTTCTCGGCGGCGTGCTGGCCAGCGGCGCGATGCATCTCTTCGCCAGCGGGGCCGAGCTCGAGCATTTCTCCCGCGACCACAATCCGTCGCCCCGCCTTCATCGCGACCAGAGCGTCGACCATGGCGCACAGCGCCTTCGGATTGGAATTGTAGCAATCGTTGATGACCGTGATGTTACCCAGTTGGACGACCTGCCCGCGCTTATCTGGCGGCGCGAGAGTCGCTAGCGCGCCGACCGCTTGCGCCGGCTTCAATCCGCGAGCCAAGCCAACGGCCACGGCCGCCAGCGCATTCAGAATGTTGTGTTCGCCCACCAGGGGCAGGCGCGCGTGCTCGCGGCTGCTTGCAATCACCACATCAAACTCAGAGCCCTCGGCTCCGCGAGTCTGAACGTTCTCAGACCGGATGTCAGCCGTCGCGCTCGTACCGTAAGTGATCACCTTGCCCTTAAACCCGCGGCCGAACTGCGAGACGAATTCGTCGTCCGCATTGAGCACAGCCGTCCCACTGGGCGGCAGCGATTCGATCAATTCGTACTTCGCCCGCGCTATGCCGGCAAGCGAATCAAAAAACTCCAGGTGCACCGGGGCCACGTTGGTCACGACTCCGATCTCAGGCTGCGCAATTTTCGCCAGCGCGCGAATCTCACCTGCATGCGACATCCCCATTTCGATGACCGCGACCTCATGCTCCGGCTCCAGTTTCAAGAGCATGAGCGGCAGACCAAAATGATTATTGAAATTGCCTTCGGACTTGAGCACGCGATAGCGCGACGCGAGAACATGCGCGATAGCTTCTTTGGTGGTCGTCTTCCCGGCTGAACCGGTGACACCCACCAGCGGCTTGCCCCACAACTTGCGCACCGCCATGGCCAGCGCCTGCAGCGCAGTCAGCGTGTCGTCCACAGCCAGCAGCCGCGTCGTGTCAGGATAGCGATCGATCTGATCTTTACGCACCACTGCCGCCACAGCGCCCTTTTCCAGCGCTGCGCCGACGTAATCGTGGCCGTCAAGGCGCTCACCTTTGACCGCGAAAAAGAGTTGGCCCGGCCCAATGGTGCGTGAATCGATGCAGTAAGCCTGTGCAATTTCCTCGCGCGGAAATTCGCCCGCGCCTGAAATAAACTCCGCGATTTTCGCCAATGTCAGCTTCATGCCTGCTTCCTCGCGGCAGCCGACGGCTCACATTCGAATCCCACCGCACGCAACGCCGCCCGAGCGACGGCTACGTCATCAAACGCATTCGATCCGTCCCGCGTCACCTGCACCTTCTCGTGGCCTTTGCCCGCGAGCAGCACGATATCTCCCGGCCGTGCTTCCGCGATCGCCAGGGCAATCGCTTTGCGGCGATCGACTTCGACGCTGTATTTCACGCCCGTCTTCTGCAGTCCGACGATTGAATCGTTGACGATCGCCCGCGGATCTTCGCTCCGCGGATTATCGGAGGTGAGCACCACAAAATCGCTGCCCCGTCCCGCAGCCTCGCCCATCAGCGGACGCTTGGCGCGGTCCCGATCTCCGCCACAACCGAAAACCGTCAAGACTCTCGCGGTTCCACAGTCGCGCGATACAAATTCGCGGGCCAGCGCCGTCAGATTTCGCAGCGCGTCGTCCGTGTGCGCATAGTCCACCACCACGGTGAAGGGCTGTCCGCAATCGACGCGCTCGAATCTTCCCGGCACGCGAGTAAGCGATTCGACGCCGCGGGCAATCACCTGGAACGCGCAGCCGCGGGCATAACATGCGGCCGCCGCGGCCAGAATGTTGTACACATTCACTCGTCCGATCAGCGGCGAAAAAATCGGAATCTTCTCTTTCCCCTCCGGCGTGGCCATATCGAAGCGCGTGCCACGCGGAGTAATGTCGGCGTTCTCCGCATGAAAGTCGCCGCGCTCCCAACCATACGTGAGCACGACCGCGCTGCGCTTGCGGCTGAACTGCGCCAGCTTCGCGCCATATTCATCATCAAGATTGGTCACAGCCGCGCGCGGCGCATCGGTTCCGCAGCCTTCGAACAGCACGCGCTTGGCCGCGAAATATTCGTCCATCGTCTTGTGATAGTCGAGATGGTCGCGCGTCAGGTTGGTGAACACGGCCACGTCGAACGGCACGCCGAACACGCGCTCCTGCGCCAGCGCATGCGAGGAAACTTCCATGACCGCATCGCTCGCGCCCAGACCCAGCGCCTCGCTGAACAGTCGCGCCAATTCGAGCGGCTCCGGCGTAGTGTGCGGCGCGGGATAGACTTTCCCGGCCACGTGATATTCAATCGTTCCGATCAGCGCGCTCTTGCGCCCTGCCGCCGTCAGGATCGATTCCACCAGGAACGCCGTCGTACTCTTCCCGTTCGTGCCCGTAATTCCAGTGATCGCAATGCGCTCGGCCGGGCGCTTATAGAAATTCTCGCTCACTCGCGCCAGAGCCCGCCGCCCGTGCGGCACGACCGCCCAGGCCACTCCCTCGCGAGGCGTCTCCGTCGCAGAATCGGTGACCACCGCAACCGCCCCCGCCTGAATCGCCTGATCGATGAAGCGGTTGCCGTCCGAGGTTTCGCCGCGCATGGCCACGAACACACATCCCGGCTTGACCCGGCGCGAGTCGTATTCCACGCCGCTGACGGCGGGGTCGCCGCTCTGGCTAAGAAACTCCGCTCCGTCCAGCAGATGTTGGAAGGTCATTGCGAGGATTATAGGACACGAGCTGCAGGGGCTAGGGAAGTCAGCGCAACGAATCAGACGACTGGCCCCTGACCCCTGACCCCTGACCACTGGTCCCTGACCCCAGCCCCTGACGATTACCTCCGTCACGTTCCAGTCACCGCTCTCCTGCGCTACATTCAGATCATGAGTTCCGCAACCGGCTCCGCCAAATACAAATGCGCTCAGTGCGAACAACCCGAAGCTTCGTGCGAGTGCGAAAAATTCTGCTGCCTCTGCCAAGCGGTGATGGATGTCCGGCTCTGCACCGACGGCCTCTTCTACTGCGAACCCTGCCGCACCGCCTGCGACTACAAGCCCGCCGACTAGCCAACAAATTTCCGCAGTTAACATCCCGCCTCGAATCAGTTCGGCAAATCTCACGTGGGGACAGCCGCCCACGGCTGTCCGCTCGAGCCAGCTCGACCGCCTTTTCGAAATATCCGACAACTGACCCGCCACCTGCGCTCACGATTATTTGTCAGGCCGTGGCCTCTTGAGGGAGAATAGTATGTTTGGCCTTAGTGACTGTTTTCTGTTTCATTTTTTAGGAGACCCCCATGGCTACCACAATGCACGTCAGCGACGTGGCCGAGTTGCTGAGCGAAGGCCGGACGCATTTCAATCTTTCTCCGGCGGTGCTGGTGGAGCACTCCATCCGCCGCAATGAAGCCAAGCTGGCGGCCAACGGGGCCATCGTCGGATACACCAATCGCACCGGCCGTTCTCCCAAAGACAAATTCATCGTCCAGGACGAAACCACCACGAACACGGTCCGCTGGGGCGCAGTCAATCAGCCGTTCGAACCGGAGAAGTTTGACGCACTCTACGAGCGGGTGATGGATCACCTGCGCGGTCGCGAACTTTTTGTGCAGGATCTGTTCTGCGGCGCCGATCCGGCTTACCGCCTCCCGGTCCGCATCGTGAACGAATATGCCTGGCACAATCTTTTTGTTCGGCAACTATTCCTGCGTCCTACCCCGGAAGAACTCAAGCGGCATCATCCCGAGTTCACCGTCATTGCCGCACCCGAGTTCAAGGCCGATCCCGCACGCGACGGTGTGAATTCCGAAGTCTTCATCCTGCTGAACTTCACCCGCCGCACCGTGCTGATCGGTGGAACTTCCTACGCCGGAGAAATGAAGAAGTCGATCTTCAGCATCATGAATTTCCTGCTCCCGCCGCGCAACGTGTTCCCCATGCACTGTTCGGCCAACGTCGGCCACAACGGCGTGAGCGCGCTGTTTTTCGGACTCTCGGGAACCGGCAAGACCACGCTGTCAGCCGATCCCTCCCGCGACCTGATCGGCGACGACGAGCATGGCTGGAGCGCCGACGGCATCTTCAACTTCGAAGGCGGATGCTACGCAAAGTGCATCAAGCTCTCGAAAAAGAATGAGCCGCAGATCTGGAACGCACTCCGTTTCGGCTGCGTGCTGGAAAATGTCGCACTCGATCCCCACACCCGCATTCCCGACTACAACGACGACGGCAAAACCGAAAATACCCGCGCGGCCTATCCGGTGGAGTTCATCGAAAGTGCAGTGATTCCCGGCATTGGCGGCCATCCGAAGAATGTCGTATTCCTGACCGCCGATGCGTTCGGCGTGCTGCCTCCGATTTCGAAGCTCACGCCCGAGCAGGCCATGTATCACTTTCTCTCCGGATATACCGCGAAAGTCGCCGGAACCGAAGCCGGTGTGAAAGAACCCTCCGCAACTTTTTCGACCTGCTTCGGATCGCCCTTCATGCCGCTGCCACCGAAAACCTACGCTGAAATGCTGGGCCGCCGCCTCCGCGAACATCACGCGCAATGCTGGCTGGTCAACACCGGATGGCAGGGCGGACCCTACGGCGTCGGCAAGCGCATGGATATCCCCACACTCGCGCCATGGTCGACGCCGCCGTCGAAGGTGAACTGATCAGGGAAGAATTCGAGATCGAGCCGACGTTCGGATTCAGCATTCCCAAACGCTGCCATGGCGTCCCCCCGCAAGTGTTGAATCCCAGAAACGCCTGGCCCGACAAAGCCGCCTACGACAAAGCCGCCGAAGACCTCCGCACCCGCTTCGCCAAAAACTTCGAGAACTTCGACGCCCCGGCGGAAGTCCGGGCGGCGGGACCAAAGGCGCAACGCTAGACTCCCTCGGGATCAACAGCATCGTAGCCAGCCGGACTTCGGCGAGGCTGGACAGCCGAGGCAGCTGTCCCCACATTAGAAGTTGTGGTCCCGAGGTTTGTGTGGAGACAGCCGCCCCCGGCTGACTGCCGCGCGCCAGCGCGGCTGCTTTCCTCCGCAGCGCCTAAGCCTTCTTAATCATCCGCGACAGCCAGATCAGGAACACGGCCCCAACAATCGCCACCAGGATCGTCCCAATCAATCCTCCCGCAGAAATCCCCAGCAGCCCCAGCAGCCACCCGCCCACCACGGCGCCGACGATGCCGAGCACAATATCCATGACGGTCCCGTACCCGCCACCCTTCATAATCTTGCCCGCGGCCCACCCGGCGATCAGTCCCACCACAATCCAATAAATCAAATTGGTAATCATTTCGATTTCTCCTTTTGCGGAACGGGATGAGGGTATGGCCGATCCGCCGGTCTGTCAATCGGGTCGATCGCGTCGACCGTGGTTCAATCGACTGTGATTAAATCAAACTGGTTCGTTAAATTATGTTCGCCCGCAAGATTCGCGTGGAGTATGCAGCCGACGGCCGCCAGCTTCCCTGCCCGCTGAAGTGGCTCGACAGTTTCGCCATGCGCAGCTTCACGAACGCCAGCGTCTTCGACGACACGCTCCCAATCGCCGACGGTCAAATGGAGATCGGCTCCAGCGTGCCACTCGACCAACTCAAGGATGCGATGGAGGACTGGTTCCGGCGGAAGAACTACTTGCCGAAGGATTCGCATTTATCGCTGACGGAGAATTAAAGCAGGTCCCTCCACTCCGCTTCCCATTCCCTTCGGGAATGAGAAGCTGCGGTCGGGATGACATGCGGGGTGACAGGCGCTAAGGTGCGGTTTCCTACTTGTCGTAGCGCAGCAGCGACATCACCTCATAATCTTTCAACTTGTCGCGGCCCTTCAGGAAATCGAGTTCCACCACAAATCCCAGGCCGGCGATCTCCGCGCCCAGCATCGACGCCAGCTTCGCCGTGGCTTCAGCCGTGCCGCCGGTGGCCAGCAGGTCGTCAACGATCAGCACGCGCTGGCCTTTCTGAATCGCGTCCTTGTGAATCTCCAGCGCATTCGTGCCGTACTCGAGCGCGTAATCGTATTTCACGGTTGCCGCCGGAAGTTTTCCCGGCTTGCGCACCGGAACGAATCCCGCATTCAACCGGTAAGCCAACGCCGGGGCGAAGATAAATCCGCGCGCTTCCATGCCCAGCACCAGGTCGATGTCCTGGGAAATGTAATGCTCCGAGAGTTTGTCGATCAGCGTGGCGAAGCCGGTCTTGTCCTTCAGCAGAGTCGTGATGTCGTAAAACAGAATCCCCGGCTTGGGAAAATCGGGGATCTCACGAATCAGTTTTTTCAGGTGATCGGCATTCATAGCCGGGACCGGCGACGACGGCATCTACCACGCTCCTTCAATGCGAAATGTACTCATTCCGGCGACCGGAGTCGCGTCGGCCACATCGACCGCGTCCACCCGCGCTGCCCGCGGCCCCTCACGCAACCGGCCATGCAAGCCAGAGAGTTGATCGCGCGTCCCCTGGGCTAAGACTTCGACGCCGCCATCATGATTGTTGCGCACCCACCCGGCAATGCCCAGGATGTGCGCCTCGCGCTCCACAAACCAGCGGAAGCCCACCCCCTGCACGCGTCCGCGCACTAAGAAACGGCGCGCCTCGATGGGTTTTTCAGTGAGAGCCATTCTCTGAAACGGTCATTCTCTGCAAATCATCTCTGCAAATCATTATCCGAAAATGTCATCCTGAGCGAAGAATCAGCCTCGCGAACGCGAGGCTGATTCGCAGTCGAAGGATCCCTGCAACCTCAAACTTCTGCGGGCGATGCGAGGAGTTCCAATCGATGCTCTAGAAGAATGCCTTGCCGCTCTGTCTTGATCCCACGCAGGCTAGGGATCCTTCGACTCCGCAAGAACCTCGCTTCGCGACGTTCTCGCTCCGCTCAGGATGACAAATGAATTGTTACGCGCTCTGAATTGTTACGCCCTCGACAAATACGCGCCTTCCGACGTGTCCACCTTAATCTTCTCGCCTTCGTTAATGAACGGCGGAACCTGCACCACCAGTCCGGTCTCGGTCTTCGCCGCCTTGGTCACGCTGGAAGCGGTGGCGCTCTTGAGTCCGGGCTCGGTCTCCACCACGGTCAGGATCACGGTCTGGGGCAGCTCGATCCCGACTGCCTTGCCGTCGAAAAATTCCACTTTGATCTCAAGGTTGGCGATCAGGTAATCGACGGCGTCGCCCAGAATTTCCTTGCTCAGGTGTGTCTGTTCGTAGTTCGCCGTGTCCATGAAGTAGTAACTGTCGCCGTCGGCGTAGAGGAACTGCATTTCGACTTCGTCCACGTTGACTTTCTCGATGGGGTCGGGCGAGCGGAAGCGGTGTTCGAACATGGCGCCGGTGCGCAGGTTGCGCAGTTTGGCCTGAATAAAAGCGCGCAGGTTGCCGGGTGTGCGGTGTTCCACGCTGAACACGGAGTGCAGATCATTGTTGTGCTTGATGATCATGCCGGGACGAAGCTGGGTGGCAGGGATCGACATCGCTTGAAAAACTCTCCTTGTACGATTGCGGTTTTAAACCCGGCGGAAGTCGGGCAGGCCTCAAGCTCCGCCGCAGGCTTAGTGTGCAACGAGGGCGAAAACGTTATTTTACACTCAGGCGCACCGGAAAGGAAACCTTCCCGCTGCCGAACTCATCGAAGAGTGGCGAAATAAACTCTTCACGATTGGGTTGGCCGGGCCCTCTGGAGTAGGACTAGAATCGGAGGGCGCTGGATTTCGGCGCTGCTTCGCCAATAGCCCAAGCGCTTCCCTGGGCAGAAAAATTGAGGTCTTCATCATGCGAATCGGACGGTACGAATCTTCAGAAAACAACATCGGCACCGCTATTACCTTCCTCCTGATCGGACTCGGCGCCGGAGCCATGGCCGGACTACTGCTCGCCCCCAAAACCGGCAAACAGATGCGCCGCGACCTGCAGCGCGGCTTCGAAGACGCCAAAGACACTCTTGGCGATTGGGCCGACGATGCCAAAGACCGCGTCCGCGAAGCCGGCGATCGCGTCCGCGACGTCGCCAGCAAGGGCGTAGATCTGGCCGACGACCTGCGCGAAAAAGTCGAGCCCCTGCGCCGCGTCATCAACCGCGGCTAGGAGAAGTGGCGTCAGACCTCGGACGTCGGACCTTCGACCACAAGAAGACAGAGCGTCTGAGATCCGCGGTCTTGAGGTCTGACGACAGCTTTTTCAGTACAAGTGGAAATCCACCTGCACCGCGATCCGCGTCGCCACCGGCTGCCCGTTCAGCGTCCCCGGCCGGAAGCGCCACAGGTTCACGGCCTCAACCGCCTTCTCGTCTAATCCCATCCCCAGGCTCTGCCCGACGCGGATGTCATACGGCCGCCCGTCTTTCCCCACCACCAGCAGCAGCAGAACGATTCCCTGCGCTTTCGCCTTGCGGGCTTCCTCGGAAAAACTGGGCTCCGGATTGAAAATCACCTGCGGCACGGTCACACCCTGCCTGCCCGCCGGAAAAATTCCCGGAGGTCCGTCGCCCGCTCCCGGCCCGGGTGACGGCCCGTCGCCGCCGCAACAACTGTTTCCGATCCCACTGCGACCCGGTCCGTTCGATAACACTCTCGAAAACGCGGACGTAGGGTCGCCAATCTGCCCGCCCTGCGGTAACTGAATGTCGGGCGCCACCATCACGGTTTCCGGCGCGGGAAGTCTCGGCATTTTTTTGGGCAGAAACACCGTCGGAGTCGCAAGTTGCGGATCGAGCGACGCTCTCGGCAAATTCCCGTGCGAGGCCGGAAGCGGATCGCTGGCGCCACCCCCGCCACCATTCCGCCCCGAGAAGATAAGCGGAAGCTCATTGAGATTGGGGATCCTCTTGGCAATTTCGGGCGTGTGCTGAATCACACAGCTCGTGAAGTAGACAAGCAGTCCAAGAATCGCAGCCTGCCCCAGCAGCGACAAGAAGAAAGTCTCCCGCCGGGCGCGGTATAGCCCATCGTTGTCCGCCGAAAGTATCGAAAAAATATTCGGCCCCGGTCCAGGAGATGCAGTAGTCATAGCGCGCTCCAGCCGACGAGTTGTCGAGCACTCAACGACTCCTAAGACGCTGCGACCCAGAAAAAGGATTTCCGCCCAGAAAAAAGTAGCGCCGCCGTCTCGGCGGCTGTCGCGGGGGCGTCCCGCCCGCCCATCTTGTTCGAGAGCGCTCTCTATTTAAAGATAGACGCGAAAAACCCTCCGACCCTCCGGAAGAATCCGCGGTGCTCGGGCTTCTCCTTCTCCGGCTCCGGCGGCGGAGACTGAATCACAGCGTCGAGATGAACCTGCCGTTCCCTTGACTCTTCCAGGGGCAAGTCCTTGGCCGCCTGCACCGGCGCCGGCAACGCTTTGGCTGCGCGGTCCTTCGCATTGAATACAAACGGCGCGTCCACCTGCACATGAATATCGTTCGGCTGAGAAGCCGGCAGCGGATCCGTTTCCGGCCCGTGGGAGAGTTGTGTTTCCACAGCAGACGCCACGGCTGCAGAAGCCACCGGCGCACCCGGAGTCCCACTCCCGCCGATACGCACTTTCTCCGGCAGAGCGCGCTCCGGCAATTCCGCATCCGGCACATTCGGCGCATACACCGCCTCCGCCCGCATCACCGGCGTCGGCGGAGGACATCCGCACTCCAGCGGAACCTCGGTGTTCACTTTGTCGATCTGTCCAGAATGAAACACTGCCTGCTCGGCCGGCCGGACCTGATAAATCCGGTCTCCCATCAACTCCGACACAATCGCCGACGAAGTATTTCCCTTCAGCGATCGCACGCAGGTGGTGCCATGCGGATCAGCGCTGACGGCAAAATGAAATTCTCCCGGCCCCGCAAACAGAATGCGGAAGTCCGGAGTGAGCACGCTGTCCGCCGATGCCCCCAGCAAATAGTGCGTCTCGATCGCGCCCGTGCTCATGCCGAGCAACAGATCGCGCCCGGTCTTGGACGGCGTAACCGAAACCGTCGTTCCCGGACACACGTGAATTTCTCCTCCGCCTTTCACCCGCAGCACCGCCGTCTCCGAGCCCGCCGTGATCGCCGATCCTGACCCGATGCGGCTCGCCTTCACCATCGCCCCCCCCGAACCGCTGGTCACCGGCACCACAGCCGGATCGCTTTCCAGCGAAATTCCCTGCACCGCCTGGGGCTGGAAGGCCGACGACTTCTTCACCGCATACGCATCGCCCGCCGGTTTCAGGCGCACCATCAGGCGATGGCCCGCGCCATCCCAGGAGTAGCCATACGGCGCCTGCAAGTCGAGAACGATGCGCGTGACCGGAGGCTTCTGTTGGAATTGATCGACGCGAATGGCCAGGATGTTTTCTTTTTGCACCGGGATCCGCTTTTGCGTCAGTCCCAGACGCGAGTTGGGCAGATCGATGACCAGCCGTGGCGGCGAATCGAGCGTCTGAATTTCGGGGATCACCGGGCTGCTGGAGAGAATCTCGACCGCCGGCACACCCCGCTCATGCACGATGCGAACACTCGTCACCACGGGCGGCGGCCCAAACGTCTGGGCCGAAACCCCGGCGGCGAGTCCAGCCACGATCATCACACACACAAATTGGAGCGCAGGTCGCGGCAAGAATTCCCTCATTGGAGGCTTGAAGGAAACATATCACCGCAGCGGATCAGAGAGAAGAGATTAGAAAGGTTAGGAGCGCCTTCGTCCCGGCCTATGTCCTGCGGGCGTCCCCGCCCGCGGTCACGCTTCCGGCAAGAATTCGTATTCCTCAATCACTGCCGCCACCGCCATTTTGCCGTCAGCTCGTCCGTCCTCCACCCGCACCACCCGGCCTTTGCATTGCACGCGGATGCTCTCGGTCAGAGTGATCTCCGGCGGCAGTGTCAGAGTGAAGCCAATCGGCGATCCTTGCGTCACCGCCGATTCCAGATAAAAGCAGATGCCGCGCGCGCTCACGTCACGCAACTGCACCGGTTGGGGAACGTTGTCGTGATCGACCGTGACCGGTACGCGAAGCGGAAAACGTCGTGCACCCCGTTTCTCTTGCAGGGGTTCGGCCATACATCCTCCAAAGTGGCGTGAAGTAGCGCGTTAACTAATAAGAGAGGATGCGCCGCAACAGTGTCAGGGTCAATACCACCCTTGGGTCAGCGGGGTGGCCCATTCAGGTGGGAAAGATCAAGGTCAGAGGTCTTTCCGGTGTAAGCTGAATAAGCCAGCTGAATAAGTAAGCTGATGTCAGGACCGCAATCGTGATCTTCGTACTCGACAACTACGATTCCTTCACCTACAACCTGGTGCAATACATCGGAGAGCTGGGCGCCGAAGTTGAAGTTCGGCGCAACGATCAGGTCACCGTGAACCAGGTCGAGGACATGCACCCGGAAAAGATCGTCATCTCTCCTGGCCCGTGCACGCCGCAGGAAGCCGGCATCAGCGTCGCTCTGATCCGCCACTTCGCGGGAAAAATTCCGGTGCTTGGAGTGTGCCTCGGACACCAGGCCATCGGCGAAGCCTTCGGCGGACGCGTGGTTCGCGCCGCTCATCTCATGCACGGCAAGACCAGCGCCGTCATTCACGACAATCGAACCGTCTTCCAGGGCCTGCCCATGCCCATGACAGCCACGCGCTATCATTCGCTCATCGTCGAGGAAAAAGATCTGCCCGCCGAATTGGAAGTCAGCGCCTGGACCACCGAGAAAGACGGCTCCCGCACCATCATGGGCCTGCGCCACCGCTTCCACCCCGTCGAAGGGGTGCAGTTCCATCCCGAAAGCGTGCTGACCGATGCCGGCAAGAAACTGGTGGAGAATTTTCTCGCCCTCTAGCAGAGGCCTAAGAATGACGTTTGAGGGCCGCGGTAGCCTTACGGCAAAAAGGATGGAACCCTTTTGGGCATTGCGTTCTGATCTGCCCTAATTCGGCTCGACTATTCCACAGATCCGCAAACTCACGGGCGAGTTGGGTGTTACCGTCCCCATACCTGCTTTGCAATGTTGGCGATAGCCTGGTTAGTTCGTCCAAGGTTCTCTTCGGGTCCGCATCGTCCTCAGCACAGTAGTCCTGGTCCCAGTAACGGCCTCTGTGTTCCGCACCAGCCAGCCCTAACCATTCCAGGGTATTGCGCCGGTCGGCCAGCCACCACGCCTCCACCTCATAAATTGCGATGCCAATAACAAACTTGTTCCCGCTCCGTCGCGCCGCAATACACTTCTTAATTGCGGTTTGCGTTCTTCGCGTGTTGTGATCAAGCACGACCAGGAAAAATGCATAATCGGCATAGTGGCCTTCGTCTAACAAAATACAGAGCTTCTGGACTGCCTTCTGCACTTGTCCGTATCCGCCCTTGCGTATTCCGAGATTTTCAACGACGTCGTCGGGGCGAACGGGCCACCTTATTCCCGCTTCAGTTCGAGCGATCCGCTGCACAAGCGCAGGTACCAGGGCGGCATCGATTTCACCTTCGCACAAAAGACCGATCTTCATCGTAG
>Ga0210403_10002201_pt1 | contig 17868 bp, 17 predicted proteins | sample IncBWC19MmetaG_FD_150863 | JGI IMG/M metagenome (GOLD analysis project Ga0210403, IMG submission 150863) | Forest soil microbial communities from Barre Woods Harvard Forest LTER site, Petersham, Massachusetts, United States - Inc-BW-C-19-M | ecosystem: Environmental > Terrestrial > Soil >... | reverse complement strand
TCACGAAGGGCAGGGCTTTACCCGGGATCAGGACAATCTGCTGACGCAGTTGAAGCGCACCACTCTCTCCTCCGAGCCGTCGGTGGCCCCTCCGGGTGGTCCGTTCAGCGGCCCCACCATCAGTGGCGAGCCAGCGCCGGGCGCGCCTCCGAATCCGGCCGGGCTGCAGGCGATTAAGGGCCAGCCCACAAAGGCCCTCGATGATGCCGTTTTTGAGGCGGCCGAGTTGCTGAAGGATCGCGACAACCGGAAACGCCGCAAGGTGATCCTGCTGATTTCCGACGGGCTGAACGGCGCAAAGTTCAACACCCACAGCTACGATGAAACCAAGGCGGAGCTGCTGCGGCAGGAGATCAGCGTTTATAGCGTGGCGACGGGCAGTTCGTATTTTGAGCGGAAATTCAACCGCTTGGTCAGCTATTCGCACGACACCGGGGGCGACATCTATTACGGGGCGAAGCAGAACGCCTTCTCGGAGTTCTATACCCGTATCACGGAAGAGGCGCGCAACCAGTACACGCTGACATACTCGCCAAAGGGCGAGCGTGCCGTGGATTACCACTCGATTGAGGTGCGGGTCCGGCGCGACGGCCTCTCGATTCTGGCGCGCCAGGGCTACTACGGCGGCACCTTCACCGAATCCCCGAAATAGTATGTGAGGATGTGTCGGCTGTGGCACCTGCTGAGATTCGCCAAATAGCTGCGTTATACGGGTAGCGCCGGCATCCTGCCGGCAAGCGCGCCCAACCCTCCCATCGTCGCAAGATGGGGCGCTAGTAAAGAGCGCCGGTCCGCGTGGCGGCCAGGGGAGTCCTAGCGAACTACCCCTGCCATTTTTTGATTCTCGGCGCGAAATTTTCTTGACACTTGCGGCGAGCACCCGTATACGAGTTGCAGCGGGCAGGACTGCGATTCACTCGCTCTGCATGCCCGGGCAACAAACGACTGAACGACGGAAGGAGATTTGCATGGCAAAGAAAGCCAAGAAGGCCGACAAGAAAGCACCCAAGAAGGCCAAGTAACCCGGACCCGTTTCCAAATTTGGTTTTGCAAAGGCGCCACGGCCACCCGCGGCGCCTTTTTTGTCCCTGACCCTCTCCCTGTTCTTGGTAGCGCCGGCTTCCAGTTCACCCTGAGCCGCGAAGGGGCCGGCCCGCCCACCCGGTAGCACAGGCTTCAGCCTGTGCACTTTCTCCTCGTCCTTCTCTGTCATCCCGAATCCCCGCGGTTTTGGCGGGGTGAGGGACCTGCTTTTCGTTCTTTGACCACCCTTCCGCAAGGATGTCAACAGAGCTAGACAGGTTCTAGACCGGCAGCGAACGGGTCTCCGCATCGCTTTTTCCAACTCTTTTTTCATTTTGGGAAAGCACCCATTCGAATCCCAAAAGCTAACCGCTTGCGTTTCAACACATCCCCGAATCCGTTCGAATTTTCATTGACTATTAAATAAACCTTAAAGTAATACTTTAAATGTCGGCGCGCCGACATTTTCGCCCCTGGCCGGGTGCCCCACGTGCCGGTTTTGCACGTGGGCTCTTCCTTCTTCCACCGTCCCGGCGGGTACTCGGGAGTTTTGACTATGGAGTAGCGATGAGAAAGGCCCAACCCAAGAAAACTTTTCCCTCACTCGCTAACCAAAATCACACGAAGGGTGCCCCAGGTTCCGCCTTTTGGTACCTGGGTCCTGGGGTCGCATTTTCTTCTCACCCTTCCGCGTCGATGCTGGCTAGTCCCTGGCGTTGCCAGATTCGCCGAACAGGCTATCCGCCGCCGAGGGATTCTTCGTGGGCGGGGCAGATGGGCTTATAGGCGCAGCCGCGGCAGAAGAAGCCGGGCTTGGCGGGGAAGTCTCCGGCACGGATGTCGGCGGCGGTTTCCTGGACGGTGGCTTCGGCTTCGGCGATCTGCTTGGCGTCGCGCGAGGTTTCCTGGCGCTGGTTGTTCTGCAGGTAGTGAAAGACGAGGCGGGTTGGATTCCACTCGAAGATTTCTTTCGCGGCGAGGGCGTAGATGCTGAGTTGCAGGTCCTTGCGGGCGTCGGCGTCCTTTTTCGGCTTGCCGGTTTTGTAGTCCACAATTTCGACATCTTTGCGGCCGAGCGAATTCACTTGGTCCATGCGGCCGGTTAGGATCACGTTGTTTTCGAGCGGGAGTTCAAATCCTTTTTCCTGTTCGAGAATGTCCGGCGGGTCTTGCAGCATGGATGCGTGGAAGACTTTCAACTGTTCCAGGCCGTCTTTCTTGTATTCGGCTTCCTGGTATTCGTCTTCGTAGCCCGCGCTGGTCCATTCCGTTTCGTAGATGCGCTGCACTTCGTCGAACGGCAGCTTTACGCCCTTCTTGAATTGTTCGAGGAAACGTTTGATCGTGGTGTGGATCACGCTGCCAAAGCTCAGCATCGCGCGCGGGCCTTCTTTCAACGACCACAGATGGCTGAACATGTATCGCTGCGGGCACTTTTTGTAATTCTCAACGGCGGAGGAGCTTAGCTTGAGCGGCTCCGGTGATGCGGGATGGAATTCCTCCGCCCAGTTTGCAATGCGCGAGAAGATCTTTGGGGGCGCTTCACTCGCGGGGAAAAGCTCGCCGCTTATCGGTTCCGATGGCTTCTCATTTTCAGGCTTCGGGGGTTTTGGCTTCGGTGCGATCTGCAAAACGTCGCGGCGCTTAATCGAGGGATCCATCACGATGTCCTCGATGAAGACCGGGACCTTGCCGCGCTTTTCTCGCACCGTGGTCATTGTCAGGCGGTCTTCGGCCCGGGTGAGCGCAACATAAAAGAGGCGGCGCTCTTCCTGGATGTGGAAATCCCCTTCCGGCAACTCTTCTTTCATCAGGCGGTCGGGAAATTCAAACAGCGGCGAGCGGTTCCTGGCGGGGAATGCGTTGGAGTTCACGCGCAGCAGGAATACGTGGGGAAATTCCAGGCCTTTTGCACCATGCACGGTCATAAGTTGGACGGCGTCGCCGGGGGCGTCGTCTTCGAGGCTCAGCGTGCCGTTGGCCTGCTCGAAATAGTCCAGGTATTCGAGAAATTCCGGCAGGCTGCGCGTTTCGCTTTTTGGCTCCCAGTCCTTCATGAACCGCGCTAGCTGATTCACATACTTGCGATCCTGCGCGCTGGCGCGTTGCGGTACTTCGAGCCACTCGATCAAGTCGCCGAGAATTTCGCGAGCGGAGCGGCGGCGCATTGTTTTGCGTTGCTCGGTCAGAAATTCGAGTAGCGTTTTGAACGCTGCGGAAGAAGGGTCGAATGGCAGCTCGCTCTGTGGCGCCTGCAGCGCGTCATAAAGCGCGGTCCCACGTTTTTTGCGGGCACGCTCGCTGAGCCGCACCAGATCTTCGGCGGTCAAGTGCCATGCCGGCGCCGAAAGCACGCGGGCACAGGCGATGTCGTCAAAAGGCTTGGCGATCAGGCGAAGATAGGCGAGCACGTCTCGCACCAAGGGATGCTCGAGAATGGAAAGTTTGCTGATGACGAAGGGAATTTTGCGCTGCGAAAGCTGCTCCACCAGATGATCACGATGCAGGTGCTGGCGATAGAGAACCGCGAAATCTTTCCAGCGGCGCCCGGCTCTGTGAATGCGTTCGAGTTCGTCGGCCACCCATGTCGCTTCCTCTTCGGGAGTTTCCATTTCAACGATGCGAATTCTTTCGCCTTCGGCCTTGTTGGGCTGCAGAATTTTCTTGGGGAATTCCGGGCTGACTTCGTTCATGCCGATGGCTTGCGTGGCGACGCGCAGGATGTTCGGCGTGGAGCGGTAGTTATCCATCAGCGCGACGCGAAATGGAGTGGAATCTTCGCCTTCCTTCCAGCCGGCGAAGCGCTGGAGAAAAAGCTTGAAGCTGCCGAAGGAGGCGCCGCGGAAGCGGTAGATGGCCTGGTCGTTGTCTCCGACCACCACGATGTTGCGGCGTTCGGCGGAGAGCAGGTGCAGGAGTTCGAGCTGGGCGATGTTGGTGTCCTGAAATTCGTCCACCAGGATGTGCTTGAAGCGTTCCTGCAATTGGCGGCGGCGCGCGGCGTCATTTTTCAGCAGGGTTACGGCTTCGGTGATCAGGCCGTTCAGTGCCACGGCGCGTTTTTCGCGCAGGATTTCTTCGCTGGCGCGGTAGGCGCGCGCGATTTCCTGCTGCAGCGCCACTCGCTCGGCGCGCTCCTTGAAGGTGTCTTCGTCGAGAGATGCTTTTTCGTCTTCGAGTTCTGTTGCCAAAAGGTCGGCAAACTTCTGGTAATCGTCACTGGACACCAATTCATCCTGGCAGCGCGAGAAAAACTGGATGAAGTCGCTGAGGAACTGCCCCGGCTCTGCCAGGCGCCGGTACTTCTCAAGCTTGAGGCGTGCCAGATTGCGCCGTAACAAAATCCAGTGATCCACGTCCTCCAGCGGCACCAGGCCAGGATTCACTTCCTTCAGGATTTTTTCACAAAAGGAATGGAAATTTGCGATGACTACATCCTTGCCCCGTTCGCCCGTACCCTTGGCTACTCGAATTCTCAGTTCAGCGATGGCTTTTTTCGTATAGGTGAGCGCCAGAATGTTTTCGCCGAGAAGGGAATAGTCGGATTCGAGGAGGTGACGGATGCGCTCGGTGATTACGCGCGTTTTGCCGGTGCCCGCCCCGGCAATCACTAGCAGCGGCCCATCGCCATGTGTGATTGCGCGGCGCTGCGCGTCGTTCAGTTGCAGCCCTGTACTTTCAGGCTGCCCCATTTCAAAAAGAGTATTTTTCATGTCTCTCGGATTCCAAGCGCCTTGAAGGTTCGACGGTCATACATTCGCCAGTTACAGGGCTTAAGACTATCGCACTTTCCATGTTGACAACGACCTCCTCTTGCTGCAAGGTTGTGGCACTTCGATCTTCGATTCCGTCAGCCCATCGAGGTGTTCACCATGACCTCCCTTCGCCCGACCCTCCGGTTTGCACTAAGTCTGTGCTTCCTGCTCTCGGCCGGATTTCGGTCAATTACTTTGGCCGACGATACGAAATTGAACGAAGCGGCTAAGCCGAAGATTGACTGGATCGACGGTCCGGTTACCGCGAGATTGGGCAACGTCGCCCAGATCAAGATCCCTGAGGGTTACAGGTTTACAGGCAAAGAAGGCACAAGAAAATTCCTCGAGCTGACCCAAAATCCTCCCAATGGGAGCGAACTAGGAACGATCGTTCCGATTGTAACCAAGGACTCTAACGGGGATGATTCCAACCACTTTTGGTTCGTAATTTTCGAATTCAACGAAGTTGGATTCGTCAAGGACGACGACCGCGACAAGCTAGATGCGGATGCGCTCCTGAAGTCAATTAAGGAAAATACGGAGGAATCTAATAACGAACGCGCAAAACGCGGATGGCCGGCCTACCACGTCGCCAGTTGGTACAAGCCTCCTTTTTACGACGCTTCCACGAACAATCTGACCTGGGCAATGCAGGGATATTCGCAGTCGGATAACAAGCGGGAGTCGTCGGTAAACTATTCAGTACGCATCCTCGGGCGACGCGGTACCATGAGTGTCGATCTGGTGCTCGGACCAGACCAGGTCGGTGAGGTGGTGCCGAAGTTTAACTCCCTCTTGCCTGGTTACTCGTTTCTCCCTGGGAGCATGTATTCTGAATTCCGGGGAGGGGACAAAGTCGCAGAATATGGCCTCGCTACCCTCGTTGCTGGCGGAGCAACTGCCATCGCCGCGAAAACGGGCTTACTGGCTAAGCTCTGGAAACTGATCGCCATCGGGATAGCTGCGCTGGTGGCATTTCTGAAACGGCTTTGGAATTATCTCAGGAGAGTGATGTCCGGAAAGGCATCCGAGGAGACTCCGCAACAAGGATGAACGAACTCCTGTCTCTTTTTCCTGTCCTTTTCCTAGTTTACCTTCTTCAGTGTATCGCTTCCGCACCGAATACAAGCGAAATTTTCTTCTTGGGCCATCGCATGCGAGGACGACGACTTCGGCATGCACTGCAGTTTGGACGCTCCCAGAACAAGATATTTTTTTTGAATCCCTTCTTGCCTAGCGTGGGTGCGGCCTTCGTTGATCCGCCGCCCTTTATGGTTCGCCGGGATAGTGCCGGTGAATTACTCGGGATTGAGCCCTCATTTTGCCCCGCCAGTGGCAACTGGAGGCAGTCGTGTTCGTTTGGCATTCCACACAAATTCACTGTTGAGGACACGAAGGTTGTCGTCGACGGGTCACCCTTCTTGTCTGTTCGGTCGGAAGAAGAGGCGAAGCGGCTCGCTGCTTTCTTAGAAAAGATCGGAGCGACACCGCCAAAGAGGCGCTCTGCGCTCCTGGAAAAGTACTATCGCAACATGTTCTCGATCGAAGCGATCGACAAACGTCTGGGGGAATATTCTCGTGGAACGGAGATGCTTCACATCGCGTGTTTTTATCTTTTTCTCTTCATGTTTCTTCTGGCCCCTTCACTCGTCTTTTTTCGCGGACTTCATCGCCTGTGGCCAATCTTATTGGCCTATCTCGTGGTCTCCTGTTGGCTCATCCTCTGGCTGTATCGCCGTTCGCACCGATATCTTTATCCGTTGAAGCACGGAGGAACTCTTCCCCACATGATCGGGATCGCGCTTTCCCCGTTCGCTGCAATCCGCGCAAATGACTCTCTGCTCACCGATTTGTTGGCCGGATTTCATCCTGTCGCGGTCGCACGCCACACTCTGCCAAAAAAAGAATTCTTGGAATTTGCGGGGTTGGAAATGCGAAAAATGAAGTACATTTCCTCGGATGAAACACTTCTGCAATTCCTCACAGAGTTTCTCGCCCTAGAACAGGTCGACCTGGGCACTTTGTTTGCTCCGCCTGCCCTTGAAAACAGACTGTCCCGAAGTTTTTGCCCCGTTTGTCTGACGCAATATGTAATCGATACTGGCGTATGTGAGGATTGCGGCAAGATTGCGTTGAAGCCTTTTTCGGAGAATAACAGGGAATTTAGGGAATCGAGCAGCCCACCCCTCTCTTAGCAGGAATAAGGATATGTCCTGATTAGCGCTGCGAGGCTTGGCCGGAGGCGACTCTGGCGTTGAAGTCGGCGGATTTTTTTCTGGGGACGGTGACGGCGGTCCACTGGCCGGCCTGGGCCGCGAAATGTTTCGCGAGGAAGGTGATTTGGCCAAGGTGGTAGGAATAGTGGGCGATCTGGCGATTGATGGCCTGCATGACGGAGTGCGGCTCGGTGCGGATGGTTACGGTGCGGGTTACATCCGCGTCGCTTAAAGGCTCGAGCGCGTCGAAGACGTACTTCCAGCCGCTCTCCCAAAGTTCCATCAGTTCGGCGCGGGTTTTTGGCGGGGCTTCGAATTCCGTGTCGCGGTTGCGATCGGGCTTCTCGCCGTCGGTGGTCAGAAAATCTTTCCAGCGCGAACGCATGTTGCCGGCCATGTGTTTCACGATGATGGCGATGCAATTGGATTCGTCGTCGAGCGCAGTGAACAGTCCCTCGTCAGGACATTGCGCGAGCGCGCGTTCGACGAGTTTCTTGTAATAGCGGAACAGTTCGGTGGAGTCTTTAATGTAAGAGGTGGTTAGTTGGTGAGGCATGACGACATTCTGTTCTTTGCGCGGCGCGTGTCAACCCCCGTGTTAGGTGAAACAGGCGAACCATTTTGGCCGTATATACGTCTGAGGTAACGAAAAGAGCGAGAAGCGGGCAAAGGGACTGCTGAAATCAGAAACCCCTTGACTTTCGCTTTTTGTTTGCCTATGATGCTGGCGCCTCAATACTGCTTTCCGCAAAGGAGACCACTCTTATGACCATAGGACAATCCATGCTTGGCGAATTCGACCAGGAAATGGCCGGGACTCGCAAGACGCTTGAACGCCTGCCCGATCAGAAATGGAATTGGAAGCCGCACGATAAATCAGGAACTGTCGGTTGGCTCGCAGGCCACATCGCTATCATGCCCGGGTGGATCACGATGACCATGCAGACGGATAAATTTGATTACGCGCCGGTCGGCGGGGCACCTTATGAACCGCCGAAAATGGAGAACCACCAGCAGATCCTTGCCGAGTTCGACAAAGGCGTGGCGGAGGCTCGCAAGGCGATCGCGGGCGCGAGCGACGCGGACATGATGAAGGATTGGACGTTGCTGGCCGGCGGACAGACCATTTTCACGATGCCACGCGTGGCTTGCCTTCGCTCCATGATCTTCAACCACATCATTCACCATCGCGCGCAGTTGACCGTGTACTACCGGTTGCTCGGCGTTCCTGTTCCCGGCCTCTACGGGCCGAGCGCGGATGAAACGGAAGCTGCCGCTGGCGCGGCGGCCAACTAATTCGGATTGTCGATGGCCGGGGCGAAGCGTCTTCGCTCCGGCCTCGCACTCTCGGCTGACTTTGGCTCATCGCGGTATAATTGAGCTTCTGTCATCCGGGAGGTGTTTCCATGGAAACCCCAGTCATTCTCTCCGCTGTCCGCACGCCAATCGGTAAATTTCAGGGTGGGCTTTCGAGTTTCAGTGCGCCGGAACTCGGCGGAAAAATAGTGGCCGAGGCTGTGCGGCGCGCCGGCCTCGAGGGCAAGCAGGTAGACGAAGCGATCCTCGGCAACGTGGTGCAGGCCGGGCTCGGACAGAATCCCGCGCGCCAAGCCGCGCTGAAAGGCGCCTGCGATCCGCGTGTCGCGGCGATGACCATCAACAAAGTTTGCGGCTCGGGCTTGAAGGCCGTGGCGCTTGCGGCGCAAGCGGTGCAGCTTGGTGAAAGCGAAATCGTTGTCGCCGGCGGCATGGAATCCATGTCCAACTGCCCGTATCTTTTGCCGCAGGCTCGGACCGGGTATCGCCTCGGCGACGGCAAGCTGGTGGATTCGATGATCTGGGATGGCTTGTGGGACGCCTACGAAAACTATCACATGGGGAACACGGGCGAGCTGGTCGCGGAAAAATATAAAATTACCCGCGAAGAGCAGGACAAGTTCGCCTTCGAGAGTCATCAGAAGGCGATTCGCGCGCGCAAGTCGTGTTTCTTTGAAGCGCAGATTCTTCCGATCGAAGTGCCGCAGAAAAAAGGCGACCCCATCGTGATCAAGTACGACGAGTCGCCGCGCGAGGATTCGACGCTGGAAGCGCTGGCGAAGCTAAAACCGGCTTTCAAGAAAGACGGCACCGTGACCGCGGGCAACGCGCCGGGGACAAACGACGGAGCGGCGGCGCTTGTTGTTACCAGCGAGCGAAATGCTTCGCGTCTTGGCAAGCAGCCCATCGCGCGGATCGTCGCACAAGCCGTGAGCGGCGTGGAACCGAAGTGGGTGATGATGGCGCCGGTGGACGCAGTCGAAAAACTTTTAGCTAAGACCGGTTGGGACCGCGAGAAGGATGTGGACCTAGTAGAACTAAACGAAGCATTTGCCGTTGCGGCAATTGCCGTCACGCGCCAGCTCAGACTCAATCCCGAAAAAGTAAATGTGAATGGTGGCGCGGTGGCGCTTGGCCATCCCATCGGCGCATCCGGCGCGCGCATCCTGGTTACGCTGCTTTATGAATTGCAGCGGCGCAACTTGAAGCGCGGCATTGCCGCCCTGTGCCTTGGCGGCGGCAATGCCGTTGCCCTTGCGGTCGAGCGGTACTAGCCTACATTTCTGAAGTTAATGGTTTGGCGAGGACACCCAAGACCCACACGCAAAGGCGGCGTGTCGGGCACCCGGGTGTCGCGCTCGCCGTTGAACGTGATTAGGCGCTCGCGTATTAAAGACTGTTCATTCCAAGCTTTACTTGCGTGAGAATTCGAAGAGCGGTTTGGTTTCCATGGCCTGGCCGGTTTCCAGCAAGGTCTTGAGGTTGGAAAGAACCACGGGCCAGCCGCGAGTGATGCCACGCTCCATCTCCGAGCCGGGTTCCAGTTCGTCGTGAGTCACCTTCAACCGGGTGGCCTTACCGGAGGACTCGATCTCAAACGTGACCCGCGTGTGCTTCTCCTGGTTTTGCGCGTCGGCAGGCGATGCCCATGTGATGACCAGGCGCCGCGGAGGCGTGGATTCCACAACCTTTCCCACGAGGTGGGTTTCTCCGGTCGACGAGTCTTCATGCTTCCAAGGTGAGCCCACTTTCCAGTCGGAGACGTTCAGGTGCGCCCAATACTTGCGGGTCATTTCCGGATCCATCAGGGCGTTAAACACTTTTTCCGCGCTCGATGAAATATAAGTGACGTAAACGAACTGAGATTTATTTTTCATGATCCTTCTCCAGCTCCTCCTTTAAGTCGTACAAGGCCCGCAAGCGTGAACGTTCAAACTTTCCGATCCAGCGTTCGTAAATCTCGTGAATGGGAACGGGATTCAGATAGTGGAGCTTCTCGCGGCCTCGCCAGACGGTGACGACCAGGTTGGCGGCCTCCAGCAGTCGCAGGTGCTTGGCGACTGCCTGGCGGGTCATGTCGAGATGCTCGCAGAGTTCGCCGAGGGGCTGACCGTTGTCGATGCGCAAAATATCCAACAATTTTCTGCGACTGGGATCGGCGAGCGCCTTGAAAACCCTGTCTTTCTCCACGGTGGGGATTATATGGAACCAAATGGTTGCATGTCAAGCGGGGATTTTCCAGGAGAAAAGCTTCAGGCTGGAAAATCCAAGAAAAAGCAGGTTCCTCACCCCGTTCAAAAGGCGAACGGGTTTCGGAATGACAAGTCTTGGAGTTTCCTGGAACGTGGCGAAAGATGGTTCAGGCTTGCTGCACCTCAGGTGGCGTGGGGGTTTTTGCGTGCGAGAGTTCGGTGGCGCAGTAGGGACAGAATTTGTCGGTGTCGGAGACTTCGCGCTGGCACTGCGGGCAAGCGGGATGCAGATTGCATTTGCAGTTGGGGCAGAAATTGAATCGGGCATTGACGCTGGCAGCGCATTGCGGACAGGTGTAGGGAAGCGGCTCTCGGATGAGCAGATAGATGATGAAGCCAATGAAGAAGTAGCCGCCGGACAGTAGGAGAACCAGCAGCGTCCACAGGCCGGGATTCATGCCACGGCGCTTGGCGTCGCGATAGACATAGCCGAGCGAGAAAAACAGAATGGAGAGGGCGACTGCGCCAAAGGTGATGACACCACCGAGCTCAAAATAGGAAAGCTCCGGGTCGTGGCGGAGAGATTCATCCCCTGGGAATATGGGTCCGTTGGTCTGAAAGCCATAATGATTGACGGAGAAGCCGATGATGAGGGCGAGGATGTAGAGCAAGAGACACAGCACGGCGAGCCACTTCGGGATGATGCGAAGCTCATCGCGGAAGCTGCTGTGTTCCCGCTTGCGGCGGAAGCGGATGAGGCGAAGACGTTCTGTGAATGCGTCGGACATGTGAGTTTCCTTTTCTCTGCGACTACTAAAATCGTTTTGCTATATTCCTACTAAATTCTGGCTGGGCCCTGAACCTAAAGAACGGCGACTACATTCCAAGGGCCACTTCAAGGCGGCCGCAATCAAGCCTCACCCGGGAAGGCGGCGTAAAGCCGCCCCTACATAAAACGGACCTTGCTCAACTTTTGTTACTCCATTCCGCGGTCAGCGCTTTCTGGTGGAGGATGATCGCGGCAGCGAGCAGCGGGGGCACCGTCCACCAAAGAACGAATCCAAATTCCAGCGCGAGCTTAGGCACGCCGAAGCTCGCGCCGAGCCAGGCGAATCCCCGCCAAACGAGAGGCGCGCTGAAGACGCCGAGGAGCCAGCTTGCGGCGGTAATGGCCCAAAGCCAGAAACTGCCATTTGCAGCCGGAGAAGTTTGTTGCGTGCGGAGGCGGACGCGGAGCTGCGTGCGCGCCGCCAGATCGCGAGGAACGTTGACCGGCACGGTTCGCAATGCTTGCAGAACATTCTGTGCTGCCGCTGCTTCACGCGCGCAGCCTGGGCATTCCGCGAGATGCTCGCGGAGCCAGGTTACCTCGGCAGGGCGCAATCCTTCCACGACGGATTCCGCCAGGAGGCGTTGCGCGCGTTCGTGCAGATTTTCGTTCATGCGGCACCTTCCGTCATCGCGGTTTTCAGCGCGGCCAGGCCGCGGTAGAGGCGCGACTTCACGGTGGAAATCGGCGTGGCCAGAACGGCGGCAATTTCCTCGAGGCCCAGTTCTTCACTGAAGCGCAGCAGCAGGACTTCACGATAGTAGGGAGGAATTTTCAACAGCGAAAGTTGTACGCTTTTTTCGTTTTCGCGGCTCACAAGCATTTGCAGTATGGAACTCGCCCGCTCATCCGGCGGATCATAGGGCGTATTACTCTCCGGGTCGCCCAAATCCTCCAGGCTGGAAATTTTCTTGCGGCGCGAGGCGTCGATCACCAGATTTCGCGCGATGGCGAAGAGCCACGATTCGAATTTCGATTTGCCGTTGTACTGCCCGCCACGTTCAAGCACGCGAATCCAGGTTTCCTGGAAGAGGTCCTCGGCGAGCGCGGGATTACCCGTGAGAAAGAGGAGATAACGATAGAGGCGCTGCTGGTATTGCTCGATGAGGCGGTCGAGCAAGTCCGGGTCGCGCCGGCGCAATCCGATGGCTAGGGCTTGGGTGTCGTCGGTCATGAAGCCCGCGAACAGCAGCGGTCGTGGTGCAGCAGACAGAGTGAAAGCCGGTGCGCTCATACTATCCTGTATACGAACCGCGTGTCCAAAAAGACGCAATCCCGTTCAGCCTGCCAGTCGATTTCTAACACTATTCTTTACATATAGATAGGCGCAGGAAATGGCCGTATACTTTTATGACGTTGATCCGTCTTATGTTGCAAGGATTGGCAAGCACTCTCCGCGCAATTTCCGAGAAAGGAAATCTCGCATGACTATTCGCCAGCTGGCGCTGCAAGTGCGCTTCGTTTTTCCCGTATTTTCCACCCTGTTGCTCTCAACCTTTTCCGTTGCCCAGGGACTCGACTATCCGCAGACGCGGAAGGACAACCAGGTGGACGACTATCACGGCACCAAAGTGCCCGATCCCTATCGCTGGCTGGAGGACGACAATTCAGCGGAAACCGCCAAGTGGGTGGAAGCGGAGAATAAAGTTACGTTCGGGTATCTCGAAAAGATTCCCTACCGCGCGCAGGTGAAGGCGCGCCTGGAGCAGTTGTATAACTTCCCCAAGTACACGCCGCCTTTCCGCAAGGGTGATTACCTTTTTTTCACCAAGAACGACGGGCTGCAGAATCAATTCGTTGTTTACGCACAGAAGGGATTGGAGGGCGCTCCGGAGGTGCTGCTCGATCCCAACAAGTTTTCGGTGGACGGGACATCGCGTCTGGGCGAGTTGAACGTCTCCGAAGATGGGCGATATGCAGCATATGGGATTTCCGTTGGCGGATCGGACTGGCAGGAAGCGCATGTGATCGAGATCGCGACGCGCAAGGTTCTGACCGACGATTTGAAATGGATCAAGTTCACGGGGTTTGGGTGGGCAGGGAATGGATTTTTCTACAGCCGGTTTGATGCGCCAGAGCCAGGGCATGAGCTTTCTTCGAAGAACGAGTTTCAGAAGGTGTACTACCACGTTCTCGGCACAGAGCAGTCCGCCGACGAACTGATTTATGAGGACAAGCAGAATCCACAGCGCTTTCATTCGGTGGCTACGACAAACGACCAGCGGTTTGCCATTCTTAGGGTTGCTGACCGGGGCAAGGGGAAGCGCGGCAACGCGCTGTATTTCCGCGACCTGTCCAAGAAAGAAAAGGCGTTCGCGCCGATCGTCACGGAAATTACCGACGACAGCTTCGTGGTTGTGGACAATCTGGGCGACAAATTCCTGATTGCGACGGATCAGAACGCGCCCAAAGGGAAGCTGATGCTTTACGATCCCGCCAATGCTAAAGCGCCGTGGAAGGAGATTATTCCGGAGAAGGCTGATTCTTTGGACAGTGTCGAGTCGCTTGGCGGGAAACTTTTTGCGACCTACTTGAAGGATGTGGCCAGCCACGTCTTTGTTTATAGCGATTCGGGAGGACTGGAGAACGAGATTCAGCTTCCCGGCGCGGGTGCGGTTATTGGATTTCGCGGCAATCGCGGAGACAAGGACGCGTTCTTTCTGTATACCTCGTTCAACTATCCGCCAAGCGTGTTCCGCTATGAGTTGGGGACGAAGAAAACGAGCGTGTTCCGGGCGCCAGAGGTCCACGGATTCCGGCCGGAGGATTACGAGACGAAACAGGTTTTCTACAACAGCAAGGACGGCACGCGGATTCCGATGTTCCTGGTCTATAAGAAGGGGCTGAAGCTGGATGGCGCGAATCCGACTTTGCTTTACGGTTACGGGGGATTCAACATCACGCTGGCACCAGCCTTCAGTTCGCTGCGGCTGGCCTTGTTGGAGCAAGGGTTTGTTTACGCTTCCGCGAATTTGCGGGGCGGAGGGGAATACGGCGAAGCGTGGCACGACGCGGGCACGAAATTGAAGAAGCAGAATGTTTTCGACGATTTTATTGCCGCGGCCGAGTGGCTGATTGCGAACAAATACACTTCGCCAGAGAAGCTTGCCATCAACGGCGGTTCGAACGGCGGGTTGCTGGTGGGCGCGGTGATGAATCAACGGCCCGAGTTGTTTCACGTGGCGGTGCCGCAGGTCGGCGTGATGGACATTCTGCGGTTTCAGAAATTTACAATTGGTTGGAACTGGGCGGCGGACTACGGCTCGAGCGACGATCCGGAGCAGTTCAAAGCAATTTACAAATACTCGCCTCTGCACAACATCAAGCCGGGCGTGAAATACCCGGCGACACTGATGACCACTGCGGACCACGACGACCGCGTGGTTCCGGCGCACTCGTTCAAATACGCCGCGACGCTGCAGGCAGAAGCGAGCCGGGCGAATCCGGTGCTGATTCGGATTGAAACCAAATCCGGCCACAACGCGAGCAGCACTGCGAAGAACATTGAGCTGACGGCCGATGTGTATTCATTCCTTTTCTACAATCTGGGTGTTACGCCGAAATACTAAGGGGCAGCGCCGATGCGCACTTTTTCTGTGCACTTGCGGTAGACTGCGGGCGCTATGTTTTGTCCACGATGCAATGCCGAGTACCGGCCCGGGTTCACGCGCTGCGCCGATTGCGATGTGGAGCTGGTGAATGAGCCGCCGCATTACGCGCTGGCTGGCCAACCGTCCGCCGATCCGGGCGACCCGAATGAAGACCCGTTCTGTTCCTTCTGGAAGGGCGAAGACGCTCGGGTGCACGCGGAGCTTTGCGAAGTGCTGGAGGAAGCCGGCATCCCGCACAAGACGGTGTTTCGGCGCGACCATCTTTTTAATCTGACCAATTATCCGGGATACGAGGTAGGCGTTCCGTTTTCGTTGTTTGAGAAGGCCGAAAAGGCCGTGCAGGAAGCGTTTGGGACCGAAGACGCGGAAGAGCGCGAGACACTGAATACTCCGCGCCTGTTGGAAAGCCCGGGACAGACGACCAAGAGACTCCCTTCGACGATGACTCCGGCGCCGGAAGAAAATATTCCCGGGCCGCCTACGGCCGGCGAAGAGGCGGACTGGTACCCGGAAGATGCGACGGCGAGTGTCTGGTCCACGGACGCGGGCGAGCCCAGCGATTTCCTGGTTGCTGCTCTGCACGAGAACGGGATCAACTGTCGCGTGGACCAGCAGGGAACTCGCGCGAAACTTTACGTCCTGCCAGATGACGCAGCGCGGGCGCGCGAAATTGTTCGCGAGGTGGTGGAAGGGATGCCGCCGGAGTAAGCGGGCCAACGCGAAGGAACGGCCTACTCTTTTCGAGCGCGACGATGTAGATTGGGTTCTCCCTACCTTCTGCCGCGGAGGCTTCCATGAAGCAAGCTGCGGTTGGTTTCCGAGTGCACTCCGGTTGGAGTGCGCTCGTGGCAGTTTCCCTCGAAAATGAAGCACCCACGGTTCTGAGCCGGGAGCGCGTCCATCTGGTGGAAACATTCATTTACAAATTCAGGCAGCCGTATCATACGGCGGAAAGAATGCCGCTGGAGAAGGCTCGAGCGTTCATCGACGGAGTGCTTGTAGAGTCGAAGCGGCTGGCTACTCGGGCCCTTCGATCGATCCAAACAGACTTGGGAAAGCAGGGATACCGGGTCGAACGATGCGCCCTCTTGCTGGCATCCGGGAAGACGTTGCCCACGCTGGACAGGATTCTGCTGTCGCATGCCCTGATTCACACTGCGGATGGAGAACTTTTCCGCGAATCCCTACGCGGGGCGTTCGCGCAATGCGGCCTGGAGATGACTTGTATCAAGGATCGAGAACTGCTGGACCGCGGAGGGCAGATACTTCGAACTAACCGCGAGAAACTCCTAAAACGATTGACAGAACTCGGCCGCGCTTTGGGGTCTCCCTGGACGCAAGACGAAAAGTACGCGGCGCTGGCTGCCTGGCTTGTTTTGGCGGATCCGGCCTGAAGTTTCCGCGAAGCCTGGTTGAGCAGATCGTGGCCGCCGCTGCGAGTGGACTAAAATTCCCCGGTCCGGACCTCCAGCTTGACCCGCAACTCCATCTGGTGTTTCCTTTAATCTCGAATGTAATTTGCCTGGAGGATTCGTGACGCTGGACTTGATCAAGACGGTGGCGGTGCTGGGCGCGGGGACGATGGGGAACGGGATCGCGCATGTGTTTGCGCGGGCTGGCTACAACGTGATCTTGCGCGACGTGCAGGAGAGCTTCCTGCAGCGGGGCATGGAGACGATCGGCAAGAACCTGGACCGCGAGGTGAAGAAAGGGAAGCTGGCAGAGGCGGAAAAGCCGCAAGTGCTTGCACGGCTGAAACCGGTGACGGATTTTGCGGCGGTGGCGGCGGCGGATTTTGTGGTGGAGGCTGTGCCGGAGAAGCTGGAGATCAAGCGAGCGGTGCTGACCGAGGCCGACAAACTGTTGCGGCCTGAAGTGATTCTTACGAGCAACACGTCGTCGATTGCGATCACTACGCTGGCGGCGATGACGAAGCGGCCGGATCGCTTCGTCGGGATGCACTTCATGAATCCGGTGCCGGTGATGGTGCTGGTGGAAGTGATTCGCGCGCTGCAAACCAGCGACGCGGCGTTTGCCACCACCATGGAGCTTGCGAAAAAATTGGGAAAGACGCCGGTGGCGGTGAACGACGCGCCGGGCTTCGTATCGAATCGCGTGCTCATGCCACTGATTAACGAGGCGGCTTACACGGTGATGGAAGGCGTGGCCACTCCCGAAGCGGTGGACGCGGTTATGAAACTGGGCATGAATCATCCCATGGGCCCGCTGGAGCTTGCCGATTTCATCGGCCTCGATGTTTGTGTGGACATTATGCACGTTCTGCTCGACGGCCTCGGCGACCCCAAGTACCGCGCGTGTCCGCTGCTCAAAAAATACGTCTCTGCGGGCTGGCTCGGGCGCAAGTCCGGCCGGGGATTTTATACTTATAACGGATAGCAGGCCGGAAGGCGAACATATAGCGAAAATAGTGTTTGCTTTTGTTTCGCCCTTGGGGTAGTGTGGCCATCAGGTTTTCAACAGGTGGCCCATGGCCCAGACCCGTTTGGATGTTCTAAGCTGCATCGAACATGAGAGACTCGAATTTGAGCTTCTTGAGGTACGCACCCGAGGGCAGTACCTGACCCGGCTGCGCGGCATCAGCCGCGAAGAGCAGGCCGCGTGGGACCGCCGGGAGCGCGCCGCGCTGGCGCAGTTGGTGGATCACGAACTGGAGCATGGCTGCGGCCGTTGAAAGCCTTTGCAGTGCGGAAGGAAAGCTTGGGGTAGCATTGCCAGATACGAAATGGTAACATACAGCTATCGTAACGTATCGGGAGAAGCCGCGGCGGAGTTCCCCCGCCTGCTGGCGATGTCCTCGACCGGCCCATTCGCGAAATTCCCAATTTCCTCGACCGAGGTGTGAAATGACAGACGAAAAAGCAAAATTGCTGGAAGCGGCAATATCGCAGATCGAGAAGTCGTACG
>Ga0210403_10002200_pt1 | contig 17871 bp, 19 predicted proteins | sample IncBWC19MmetaG_FD_150863 | JGI IMG/M metagenome (GOLD analysis project Ga0210403, IMG submission 150863) | Forest soil microbial communities from Barre Woods Harvard Forest LTER site, Petersham, Massachusetts, United States - Inc-BW-C-19-M | ecosystem: Environmental > Terrestrial > Soil >... | reverse complement strand
TGACTGACCGGACCGCCAATACCCACGGGCTTTCCGCGTTCATCGTCGAAAAAGATACCAAGGGATTCCGTCCGGGCAAGAAAGAGAACAAGCTTGGCCTGCGCGCCAGTGACACAGCTGAAATGATTTTTGAAGATTGCGTGATTCCTGCGGAGAATCTGCTGGGCAAGGAAGGCGACGGCTTTATCGATGCCATGCGCGTGCTCGATGGCGGTCGCATCTCGATTGCGGCTCTGTCTCTGGGCATGGCGCAGGGCGCCTACGAGGCCGCGCTAAATTATTCCAAGGAGCGCAAGCAGTTCGGCAAAGCCATCGGCGAGTTTCAGGCGATCCAGTGGAAGCTGGCCGACATGGCGACAGAGATTGACGCGGCGCGCCTGCTTACCATGCGCGCGGCGTCGATGAAAGACGCGGGGATGAAGACGACGCTTGAGTCATCGATGGCGAAGCTCTACGCCAGCGAAGTTGCCGTGAGGTGCGCGAATGAGGGTGTACAGATTCACGGTGGCTACGGATTCATCAAAGACTATCCGGCAGAGAAGTATTATCGCGACGTGAAGCTGTGCACCATTGGCGAGGGCACCAGCGAGATTCAGCGACTCGTGATTGCGCGGCAGTTGCTGAAAGACTGAGAATCCCATTCGCCAATCTCCGGTTAGTTCGCCGACCGCAGGCAGGTATACTTCGTTGATGCCGTCCAACCAGGATGCCATAAGCGCATGGCGCACTTCCGCTCCGTTCTGGGAGAAGTACCGCGAAACCATCCGGCAGATGTTTGCGCCGGTCTCGCGGGCTCTTATCGAGGATGGGCTGATTCGCGGCGGGCACGCAGTTCTGGATATTGCTACCGGTCCCGGAGAGCCGGCATTGACCATCGCCGCCCTGGTCGGCCCCGGGGGCAGAGTTTTCGGGATCGATCCGGCGCCGGAGATGGTGGAGGCCGCTCGTCGAGCGGCAGACAGCCTTGGGTTCAGGAATGCACGATTCGACGTTGCCTCCGCAGACCGTCTGCCGTTTCCAGCCGCAAGCTTCGATGCCGTGGTCAGCCGTTTCGGCGTGATGTTCTTTCCATCTCCTGTCGACGCTGTTCGCGAGATGTTGAGAGTACTCAGGCCGGGCGGGAGGCTGGCCCTCGCAGTCTGGAATTCCGCCGAAAGAAATCCTTTTTTTTACACCTTGCAGCGAGTTATCGAACGGTATGTCGATTCGCCACCGCCGGCACCCGATGCTCTAGACGCATTCCGCTTTGCCACCCCGGGCAAGTTGCGGGACGTTCTTGCCGAGGCCGGTACGATCGCTCCATCCGAGCGCATGCTGCAATTCACAATACAAGCGCCCATCTCAGTAGAAGACTTTTGGACACTGCGTTCCGAGATGTCTGAGAAGCTCCGGGAGACGCTCGCCAAGCTTTCAGGTGAGCGACGGAGTGAAGTGAAGCGGGAGGGCTTAGAAGCTCTACGCGGGTACACAACGGACTGCGGCTTGAGTTTCCCGGCTGAAGTTCTTATCGTCAGTGGAACCAAGAACCGTCCAGCATAATTGACCACTCGGGGAAACGATGGCCTGGCAGCGGATCGCGCGGTGCAGTCTTGCCTTGGCCCGCTGGCGGAGGTGTGGTACGTTTGCATCCTCCGGAGGCCCGCTTGTCTGAAGCCGTGGGAGTCAACGAACTCGTCCCGACGGCGGACGAGCGCACGATGGGAACGCTGGCTCATGTGCTGCAACTCGTCGGGGGATGGATTGCCCCGCTGGTCATTTTTCTGGTCAAGCGGAATTCACGGTTCGTTTCTTTCCATGCTCTCCAGGCCTTGTTGTTGCAGGGGCTGTACTTTATTTTGATGATGGTCATGATGGGAGCTTTTTTTGCCTTTATATTCGCCGGCGTTGCCTTTCATCAGCCGGCAGCCCCGAACAATTCTTTGCCACCTGGGTTCATCATTCTCTTCCCGGTGATTTGGCTGGGAATGATGGGATGGTGGGTGTTTATGCTGATCGTGGCCATCGTGTACGGAATCAAGGCCGGGCGTGGCGAATGGGCTGAATATCCCTTGCTCGGTCGTCTGGCCCGCAGGATTCTGAATATCGGACCGGGTGGAGAAACTTTGGACTGAGCCGTTCTTCGGTTCCAGTTTGTCGGCCTCTGCTTTACACTGAGCTGTTTGAACCCCGACAACAAACTCTGGATTGACCAACTCCGCTCCGGCGACGTGCGCACCCTGGCTCGCGCCATTTCGACGGTGGAGAACCGCGCGCCGGGATGGTCCGAGTTGCTGAAGGCGCTGTTTCCACACAGCGGGAAGGCGCGCGTACTGGGGCTAACCGGGCCGCCGGGGGCGGGGAAGAGCACGCTGGTCGACCAGCTTGCCCGCTTCTATCGCAGCGGTGATGACAAAGACAAGCGCACGGTGGGAATTATCGCGGTGGATCCGACCAGTCCCTACACCGGCGGGGCGATTCTGGGCGACCGCATTCGCATGCAGGAACATTTCTCCGATCCGGGGATTTATATTCGCAGCATGGCGACGCGCGGCTCGCTCGGCGGACTGGCGCGCACCACGGCCGATGTCACCACGGTACTGGATGCTTCAGGGCGTGATCTCATCATGGTTGAGACCGTGGGCGTGGGCCAGGATGAAGTGGACATCGTGCGGCTGGCGGATATCACGATTTTGATCCTGGTTCCGGGCATGGGGGATGATGTGCAGACGATCAAGGCCGGCATCATGGAGATTGCCGACATCTTCGTCATCAACAAAAGCGATCGCGATGGCGCTGAGAACGTGGAACGCGAAATCCGCACGCTGCAGTCGCTGGCCATGCGACATGATGGCTGGACTCCGCCGATCGTCAAGACGGTCGCAAGTCAGGGTGTGGGAATCGAAGAACTGGCGGGCGCGATTTCGGATTACGAGACTTATCTGCAGAAGGAGAATCTGGCGCTGAACAAGAGCGTCGAGAACTGGCAGGAGCGCCTGGTCGAAATGCTCCGGGACACACTGCTGGAGAAGGCGCGGACGCAGTTCGGGGACGGCAACCTGGCGCGGCTGGCGGCGGAAGTGGCCGAGCACAAGCGCGATCCTTACACGCTGGTGGAGGAGATTGCAGCGAAGGCGGCGAAACGCTGATCGGGTAAATCTAACATGGCGCAAATCGATCACATCGGCATTGCGGTGAAGTCGCTGTCCGCGGCGAAGGCTATTTACGAAAAGCTTGGGCTCAACGTTTCTCCCGAAGAGACAGTCGAGCAAGAGCAGGTGCGGCTGGTAATGGTTCCAGTCGGAGAGAGCCGATTGGAATTGTTAGAAGCGACTTCGGACAATTCAACGATCGCGAAGTTCATCGCCAAGCGCGGCGAGGGACTGCATCACGTTTGCCTGCGGGTTCCGGATTTGTCAGCCGCCGTTGCGCGCCTGAAGAAAGATGGCGTCCGGCTGGTCTCAGAAGAGATCAAGACTGGCGCGGGCGGGCATCGCTACGTTTTCGTGCATCCGTCGAGCGCGGGTGGCGTGCTGCTGGAGTTAGTCGACGGCTAAAAGCAGGACTGGTCACGGATTTCCACGGATAGGGCAGGAGGCGTTTTCATGCTTCTTCTCGGCATCGACACTTCAGGCAAGCAGGGCAGCATCGCGCTGGCGCGGGCCGGGGAACCAGTTGCCGAGGGCGGTGACCTCGAGGTGATCGAGATTGCACCGCTCGCTGGCGGTACTTTTTCCGCACAACTTGTTCCCCAGGTCAAGGCGTTGCTCTCCAGCAATGGATATACCAAGGATGCTGTCGGCGCCTTCGCGGTAGTCTCCGGGCCAGGATCGTTCACCGGCCTGCGCATCGGCCTGGCGGCGGTCAAGGCTCTGGCAGAGGTGTTGGACAAGCCGATCGCAGCGGTATCTTTGCTGGAAGTGTGCGCCTTCACTAGTGGCGCTCAAGGTAAGATCATGGCCGCGCTGGATGCCGGTCGTGGCGACGTCTACGTGGGCGAGTACGAAATCCCTGCCACCGCCGGTCAGGTTCCGCGCGAACATATCCTGACCCGGAGCGAGTTTATTTCTCAGGCGAAGGGATGGACGGTGGTGACTCCGGATTCAGCTCTCGCCGACGTTGCTCGCGCGGCGGGGTTGGAGATCTCTACTCTGCCGCCGATCTCCGCCGCCGAGGTTGCACGATTGGGCTGGCGCAAGATTCAGTCTGGCGAGACGGTAACGCCCGAGCTGTTGGAGGCAAACTATATTCGCCGCACCGACGCCGAGATGCTCGAGAAAAGCGGGTCTTAAGGTCTTAGCGTGCGCGCACGACGGGCAAATCCCGCTGACATTCCCGCCATGGTGGATCTCGAGCGTGAAGTTCCGACTTCCGCAAACTGGTCGCATCGACACTACGAGAGTCTGTTTAAGACTGCCGATAGCGAACCGTCAGGGTATTTCGTCCTAGTGGTCGAAGACCCGTCCTGCTCAAGAAGCGTGACGGAGTTCAACGGAACTTCCCAAATCATCGCGTACTTGACAGCGCACCAGGTCGATCGCGACTGGGAGTTGCAGTATATGGTTGTCGCGAGAGAGTCCCGACGCTTCGGCGTGGGGACCTATCTACTGAACGAGTTCATCTCCTACGTCCGGGCAACGGGCGGGAGTTGGATATTTCTCGAAGTCCGCCAGTCGAATCAAAGCGCGCGCGCCCTGTATCGCAAGATGGGCTTCGAAGAGACAGGTTTACGCAAGAGTTACTACTCGAACCCTCCGGAGGACGCAATTCTTTGTCGCCTAAGCCTTTATTAGCTCAATCTCATAACGAGACTGCACCAGAATTCGGCATTGAACCGCTTTTGGTGCTGTGGTAGTTTTAGACACGTGAATCCCGGTTGGAGGTCTGCTGGATGCTGACTCCGAAAGACACTCTCCTGACCAGCCATGACGAATTCCGCAAGCTGGCTCAGGAGCATATGCAGTATTCCTCTCGTCTCGAAAGTCTCACCCAAAAACGTTATCTCAGCGAAGACGAAAAGCTTGAGGAAGTGCGCCTCAAGAAGCTGAAACTGCGGCTCAAAGACCAGATGTCGTCGATTGAGCGGCAGTATCGGCAGCAGTTTCACGTAGCGTAATTTCTGGCCATTTGAAGGCGGCTGTCGCCGCTACAGGCTTTTTGTATCTACCCATCGGCGCCTTTCTTTTTTAGTTTCCGCTACAGACGATCCCCTCAACGTACCAATCACTGACCGCACAAATTTCAAGCGCATTCCGCTTAGCGTGTGCCCGCGGGGTCGTTGCTGGTCGAAGACAGAGCGGACGCTGACTTCTGTTTGTCGACCCATGCGCGGACGCGCAGATCGAGGACGTCCAGCGGAAGCGCGCCGCCGCCGAGCAGTTCATCGTGGAACGCACGAATGTCGAACTTCGTGCTCAGCTGATCTTTGGCGTATTGGCGAACCTTGAGAATTTCGAGCTGTCCGAGTTTGTAAGCGAGGGCCTGTGCCGGCCAGGCGATATAGCGGTTGACCTCGGTCTGGATATTCGGTTCATCCATCGCCGTGTAACGATGGAAGTAGGCCACCATTTGATCGCGGGACCAGTGCTTGTCGTGAACCCCGGTATCGACGACCAGCCGGATGGCCCGCCACATCTCGTTTTCCAGCCGTCCATAGTCGCTATAAGGGTCCTCGTAGCGGCCCACCTCTTTGCCGAGGCGCTCTGAGTAAAGAGCCCAGCCCTCAACGAAAGCCGTGTAGTCCTCATACTTTCGGAATTGCGGCAGGTCCGTCATCTCCATCGCGAGAGAAAGCTGGAGATGGTGGCCCGGGATTCCCTCGTGGTAAGCGATCGCCTCAACGTTCAGCAACAGACGGTGCTCGGGATCCCATTCATTCACGTTGATGTGGCCGGGGCGCGAACCGTCGGCCGTGCCATCTGTGTAGTCGGCCGGGACAGCGTCCTTGGAACGTGAATCTTCCATGGGAATGACGGCCAGCTTGTTCTTAGGAAGACGGCCAAAGAGTTTTGGGAGTTCGGGCTCCATCTGGTGCACGTAGTTGGTGTACAGGTCGAGCAACTGCTGGCCGGACGTAGCATAAAAACGACGCTCGCGCTTGATGGAGTCGTTGAGGGTGGGGAGGTCCTTGAATCCAAGCTTGTACGCGAGGGCCAGCATTTCCGCTTCGATCTCATCCACCTGTTTGAGGCCGAGAGCGTGAATCTCGTCCGGCGTCATGTCGGTGGTGGTCATGCGGCGGATTTCCTGGCGATAGCGGTCTGCCCCGTCAGGAAGAGACCAGATGCCGGGTTCGACGCGGCCCTTGGGAACATATTCATCGCGGACGAATGCGCTGAATCGGAGATAGGCAGGCAAGACAGCTTCTTTCAGTGCCGCGAGCCCGGCATCGCGCAGGCGCTTCTGATCGGAAGCGGAGATATCCTTGGGGAAATTGGAAAAAGGTTGGGCGAAGGTAGACTGTTCCGGCGACTGCGATGCGACCGCCTTGCACTGATCCACGACTTTCTCCAGCAGGAAACGGGGCGGCATCAACTTGTCGGCCATGCCTTTACGCATGTTGACGGTGGTTTGATCCAGAGCGCGGGGGATTTGGCGGAGGCGGGAAATGTAATCCTCGTAGTCTTTGACGGATTGGAAGGAGAGCACTGGCACAAGCTCAGGCAACCAAATCTGGATACCGTTCTCTTGATCCACAGGCATTTCCCAGAGTTTGAAGCGGGCGCCCTCCAATTGAAGCTTGAGATCACGAACGATCAAAGTTTTGTTGAGGGCTTCCTGCTCGGGAAAACCGGAAGTGTCAATGGCTTCGAAGCGAGCCACAAATTTCTGAGTTTCCTGAAGATCTTTTTCGACGGCCTCCTGGGAGAGATCGTCCAGCTTGTCGTTCCAGCGCTTGTCTCCCAGAAAGGAGGCGCCGATGGGGCTGCTGCGCAGCCTATATTCCCACTGCTCAGCGAGAAGATCGTTGAGCGCCTTGCGCCGGCCTTCCACCGTGGAAACGGTCTGTGCCGTGACCAGAGCGCCACCAACAGTGAGGACGAAGACAATCAGGCAAATACGTTGTGCTGTTGAATGCATATGCTCCTCGGGTACGGCGCTGTTCGACTCACGAAACGGGAATAACACTCAGGCCAGAACTGCGTCTGGGTACGCGGCACCATAGTACATCGGTCTCTGCCAAGACCGAAACGACCCGGCTCACCAAATCGTCCAGCGCCAGGGCAGCCTGCTCTATAATTGAAATTCTCATGGTTCGTGATGGCTACTTCTATGCCGCCCCACTGCTCGCGGCCGCGGTCCTCCTCGGCTGGTTGACCAATCCTGCCTGGGCGATTATCCCGGTGTTGCTTGCCACCTTCCTTCTTTGGTTCTTTCGCGACCCGGAGCGGATAATTCCGCAGGAGCTGGGCGCCGTCGTCTCTCCCGGCGATGGCAAGGTCACGGATGTCTCTCCGCTGACGGTGGGCAACGAGAGGTTTACCCGGATCAGCATCTTCCTGAGCGTCTTTGATGTGCACGTGAACCGCTCGCCGATCGCGGGAGTCGTCAGCGAGGTACGCTACCAGCGCGGTCGATTTCTCGATGCCAGAAGCCCCGCTTGTGCGGAGCAGAACGAACAGAATATTGTCCGCGTGGAAGGCGACGGCCAAGTGGTCATCTTCAAGCAGATCGCGGGATTGCTGGCGCGAAGAATCGTCTTTCATCCCAAGGTGGGCGACCGGCTGGAGCGCGGCCAGCGCGTGGGATTGATCAAGTTCGGTTCCCGCGTAGACGTGCTGTTCGACGCTGCCGCCTCCTTGCAGGTGAAAGTTGGCGACCGGGTCCGTGGCGGGGCGAGCGTCCTAGCTTTCTTGCAGCCGAAAGGCGAACTGGCTGGAGCGGGGCGTTATTCTGGAACTGAGGGGGCGCGCTAATGGAACTTCCGTTTCCAAAACGCAGGCAGGACGACCGGCGCCCACGCCGCATGAGCAAGGGGATGTACATTCTCCCTTCTCTGTTTACTACGGGGAATATGGCGGCCGGCTTTTATGCCATCCTCGAGGTAGTTCACGCGAGTGCCGCGGCTACCTGGCACTTGGACAATGCTGCCAAAGCGATCGGCTTTGCCGTCTTATTCGACGGCCTCGACGGCCGCGTTGCGCGCATGACCGGAACCAGCAGCGATTTCGGCAAAGAGTTCGATTCGCTGGCGGACGTAATCACGTTTGGAGTGGCTCCGGCGATGCTGGCCTGGACGTGGGGATTTCATCTGATGCCGCCGGTCGCGCTCACCGAGTGGGAGTGGAACATCAAGCTGACGCAATTGGGAGCTATCGCCGCCTTCTTGTTTCTGATGGCCGGGGCTAGCCGCCTGGCGCGGTTCAACATCACGTCGAACCCGCAGCCTTCGAATCCCGGACGGCCTGGAAAAAAGTATTTCGTCGGTATGCCGATTCCGGCGGGTGCCGGAGTGATTGCGGCTGTGGTTCATTTTCAGGGCGGCGTTCCCCTCGATTCCTGGTACAAGGCGATCACCTGGCTGGCGATGGTGGCCGCAGTCGGCTACCTCATGGTGAGCACCTGGCGTTTTTACAGCTTCAAGGACATCGATTTCCGCTCGCGCCATCCCTTCCGCCTGATCATTCTTTTTGGAGCGCTGTTTGCCGGCATCTGGTTCTTCTCCAAGCCCGTGTTGTTCGGGGTGGCGCTGCTGTACACGTTCTCCGGGGTGTTCTGGCGGTTGCAGTGGATGTTCCGCCGCCGCAACCAGCCTCCACCGCCCACTTACAAGGAGGCTTCGCAGACTTCATGAGTACGCCCGCCAAAATCGCGGCATCGTCCCCGTCTTCCTCCGTGCGCGGGCAGTTCTATCGCGTGGCCATTGTGGGCGCGGCCACGCTGAAGGGTAAGGAAGTCGCTGAGATGCTCAGCGAACGCAACTTCCCCGCCGTGGATATCCGCCTGCTCGACGATGATGAGTCCATCGGCCAGCTCGAAGCTACGGGCGACGAAATGAACTTCATCCAAAGCGTGCGCGCGGAACAGTTCATCAACGTGGACTTCACTTTCTTCGCGGCAGACGCGGAGTGCACCCGCCAGAACTGGAAACGCGCGCGTGATGCCGGCAGCGCGATCATCGATCTTTCCGGCGCACTGGAAGAGGAACCGGGCGCCATCGTGCGCTCTCTCTGGACCGAACGCGAGCGGGTGGAGATCTGGCAGCCGGAACTGCAGCCGGCTCCGTGCGTGGTTCCGCATCCTGCCGCCGTCACTCTGGCTTTGCTGCTGTTGCGGGCGAGCAAGGCTGGCGACATCCGGAGCGCGGTAGCGACGGTGTTCGAGCCTGCTTCGGAACAAGGCCAGAAAGGCATGGACGAGTTACACCAGCAAACCGTGAATCTGTTGTCGTTCCAGCCGCTGCCGAAAGACGTGTTCGATGAACAGGTGGCCTTCAATATGCTTGCGCGCTACGGTCAGAAATCGCAGCTATCGCTGGATTCGCTGGAAGCGCGTGTCAGGCGCCACTATCAGAAGATTGCCGGAGCGGGCTTGCCGCAGCCCGCGCTGATGGTGCTTCAGCCTCCGGTGTTTCATGGTCACTCTCTGGCCATCTTTGTGGAGATGGAGCAGGTGGTCGATCAGGAAAGGCTGTCGCAGGCCCTTGCCGGGGATCACGTAACGCTCGCCGGAGCGGAAGACGATTCGCAGCCGAGCAACGTGAACACGGCGGGCCAGGCCAACATTCTGGTTGCACTCAAGAGCGACGCCGCCCGGCGCAATGGCGTCTGGCTGTGGGCAGCCGCCGACAACTTGCGCATCGCGGCCATGACCGCGGTGGAGTGTGCCGAAAGCATGATCGCAACCCGCCCGTTGGGAAAAATCCAATGAAAGCAGGCTGGGCCGTCTGGGTGGCGCTGCTTGTGGCCAGTTCCAGTTGCGGATACCACACTGCCGGCCACGCGGTGCAGCTTCCAGAGAACGTCAAGACGATCGCCGTCCCAGCTTTCGTAAACGAAACCAGCACCTACCGCATCGAGCAGATGCTGACTTCGTCGGTGGTGCGCGAGTTCACCACGCGCACGCACTACCACATTCTCAACAGTCCCGGCGAAGCCGCCGATGCCACGCTGCGCGGTACAGTGGTTTCAACCTCCGCTTCGCCGCTCACCTACAACTCTACGACTGGACAGGCCGCCAGCGTTCTGGTGGTGGTGAGCATGAGGGTGACGCTGACCGACCGCCAGGGCAAGGTGCTCTACCAGAATCCCTCGTATCTGTTTCGCGAGCAGTACGAGGTTTCGCAAGACCTGGCCAGCTTTTTCGAGGAGGACTCGCCCGCCTTCCGGCGCCTCTCGCAGGATTTTGCCCGTACCCTGGTCTCCAACATTCTGGAGGGTTTCTAGATGCTAGAGTTGCAACGAAGCATTCCGGAGAACCTCTGATGCGGGCTTTCGCCCAGGCCGAGCGGTTTGTCAGCGAGCTTGAGTCGCGCAAGCTGCGTCCCGCCTATGTGTTCGTGGGCGACGAAGCTTTCTTCCGCAATCGTTTTCGGGACGCTATCCTCGAGCACCTGGTTCCGGTAGATCTGCGCGACTTCAGTTTGTTTGAGTTCGACTTAGCAGAAAACGACCTTGCCGAAGTTCTCGACCGCGCCCGCACGCCTTCTCTGATGGCGCCGTTTCAGGTTTTCTTTGTGCGCGGAGTGAAGAGTCTTTTTGGCCGCGGCTCGAATGATGAGAAGCTTGCCGCCATCGAAGGTTATTGCAAGAATCCGAATCCCGACGCGCTGATCGTTTTCGTCGCCGACCACATCAGCATTCCCGCCGACGTCCGCCGCATGGAGATGCAGGACAAAGAACGTTACCAGCGCATCCGCGAAACCATGGGCCAGTACTGCGGCATCGTCGAACTGGCGCGAGTGGAGGAGGGCGAAGCGGTGCGCTGGATTTCTGACTACTGCACCACCCGCGAGGTGCCTGTGAAGATGGATCCCGACGGCGCGCGCGAACTAGTCGACGCCCTCGGCGGTGACATGATGATGATCTCCAACGAACTGGAGAAGCTGATGCTCTACGTGGGCGCCCGGAACCGCATCACGCTGGGCGACGTGGAGACCATGGTGCTGGCGGCCAAGCAGCGATCCTTGTATGAACTGACCGATGCCATCTCCTCGAGAGATCGCGTGCGTGCGCTGGAAGTGCTGGATGCCATCTTGTCTTCGGGCGACGGCGAGGAAGCTGCGATCGGGCACATCTACATGCTGGCCAAAACCTTCCGCCAGATGTTGGTAATTCTCGAACGCAACGTGCGCGACCAGCGCATGCTGTGGGCCGCGCTGTGGCAGGGATTCCGCGTGCCTCCCTTCGCCGCCGACGACATCATCAAGCAAGCCCGCCGCTATAAGTCCCGCCGCGACTTGACCCGCGCGATCCGCCTTGTGGCGAAGGCCGATCTTGCCCTGCGGTCCAATCCCGTGAGCAAGCGGATCGTGTTGGAACGTCTGGTGATGGATCTAACCACCGAAGCGAAGTTGGAAACGCCGGGATGGATGCAGGAACAGTTGCCGGTGTGAGGATAGCCAACAGCTACTTCATCGCAGTGACGCGCTTGCCCAGTCGCGACTTGTAGCGGGCCGCGGTATTCCCGTGCAGAGTGCCCTTTTGGATCGCCTTGTCGAGCGCTGATACTGTCTCGCGGTAGGTCTTCTCAGCGGCTGCTTTGTCGCCCTGTTCGATGGTCTCGCGCAGGGTGCGCAGCGCGGTGCGCAGGCGGGAGGTGTTGGCGCGGTTGGTGGCCGTGCGCTTCGTGGTCTGACGGGCGCGTTTGAGCGCCGAAAAATGATTTGCCATAGTGCTTCGTTGCCCTTTGTGTGTACCGCGAGATATTCCGGTGGGTACCGAATACACTATTCTACGGATTAACACTCGACTGGTCAAACACTTGAGATTCATTGGGTTAAGCGGCCATTGACTCCCACCCCGGCGCGGGGTAGGCTTTACTTAATGGTAGTGACTTGCCTTCTGGGCATGATTCCGTCTGGTCCCGTCTCCAAGCATAATCCTGTTTTGTCCGCGAAATGGCTGAGCGTGGGTGTTTCTGTGTGCATTTCAAAAGAGACTGAATGAAGAAAAGCATCGGGATTAGTCCCAACATCGAGACTCTGTTTGGCACGCGCGACGAGAATGTGCGCGTGTTGGAAGACGGCCTGAACGTCACCATTGACCTGCGATCGAACGCCATCGAACTGGAGGGCGCAGCCCGCGACGTGGCTCGCGCCGAGCAGGTGTTTGCCGATTACGAGAGCCTGCAGCGTTCCGGCTACACCTTCAACAACGGCGACTTGAACAGCATGCTGCGCGTGCTCACGGCAGACTCCAGCGCAACCTTGCGCGGACTTGCCGATGCCGGACGCCAGCGCTCGCTGGGACGCCGCATGGTACAGCCGAAGAGCGTGAATCAGCGGCGCTATGTTGAAGCGATCGAGAGTCACGACATGGTCTTTGGCGTTGGGCCAGCGGGCACGGGCAAGACCTATCTCGCCGTGGCCATGGCGATTTCCGCGCTGCTTGCCAAGCGGGTCAACCGCATCATCCTGGCGCGTCCGGCGGTGGAAGCGGGCGAACGGCTCGGTTTTCTGCCCGGCACGTTGCAGGATAAGATCGACCCCTATCTTCGTCCTTTGTACGACGCGCTGTATGACATGCTCGATCCGGAGAAGGTGGATCGCTATCTGGAGAAGAACGTCATCGAAATAGCGCCGATTGCATTCATGCGCGGACGTACGTTGAACGATTCGTTCGTGATCCTCGACGAGGCGCAGAATACGACTTCGGAGCAGATGAAGATGTTTGTCACCCGTCTTGGATTCAACTCCAAAGCGGTGATCACCGGGGACATCACACAGATCGACTTGCCCAACGCCCGCCGCAGCGGGTTGCTGGAAGCGATCGACATTCTGAATCGGGTGGAAGGTTTGACGTTCGTTCACTTCGATGAATCCGATGTGGTGCGGCATCATCTGGTGCAGCGTATTATTCGCGCCTACGACGAGCACAAGACGCACATCGCCGAGCAGCAGATGCTGCTGCTCTCAGGCGGAAAGAGCGCGGAAGTGAAAAGCTCCGAGACTTCGAACGCGAACCAGAGATCCAGAGAAGCCTCGGGAGAATAAAGTCGCAGGCGTAAGGAGGGCTGAACCTGGGCCCTCCTGTTTATTTTGCGGGCTTTTCGTTACCAGGTGCGCTGGGAGCAAGTTGGTTATCCTCCGCAAAAGAATCGCAGGGCTGAGCCGGTCTACGCTCGAACGCTTTGTGTTGCGGGCGAGGCGAGCAGCGCGTCTGCATGATCCGGTGAATGTGTTGGTGACAAACAGCCTCGAAATACGGTCTCTGAGCAGTCGGTTCCTGGGGAAGGACAAGCCCACGGATGTGCTGTCGTTTCCATCGCCGACGGGAGAGCTCAGTAAGGTCAGGCGCGTTGCCGGTGAGGTCGCGATTTCTGCCGACATCGCCCGCGAGAATGCCGCGCGCCTGGGCCACTCGCTTGCGGATGAGGTGAAAATTCTGACTTTGCATGGCATCCTGCATCTGGCAGGTTTCGACCACGAGCACGATCATGGCGAGATGGCCCGCAAAGAAATCCGGTTGCGGCGGCAACTGAAGTTGGAGGCCGGTCTGATCGAGCGAACGCAGATCGAACGAACGCAGCCGCGCAATCACCAACGCGGCGCAAGGCGGAGAACCGCATGAATTGGGGCGTCGCACTCGCGCTCATCCCGCTGCTGGCCCTGCTGGCGTTAGCTTCTTACGTGGACCGCGTTTATCAGGAGATCGGCAAATTTCTCTCGCGCGAATTTCAGGACAACATCGATGTCTTCGAGCAGAAGGTCGAGCCTAACCTGCACGTGAGTCGCGCCCGCGCATCGCTCTCCATGTCAGTGCTCAAGCAGTTGACCACCGCGACTATTGCCTTGCTCGTCGGATTCGCGGTCTTTGGCGACCAGCGTTGGAGCGTCTACGAGATTCTGCAGGCTGCCATCAGCCTGATTGTGGTCATCATCGTGTTCAACCAGTTTCTGCCATTTGTTTTCTTCTCGCGTACCAATGGCACCTGGCTCATCCGCTGGACGTGGCTTCTGACCGTGCTGATCTACGTAGTGCTGCCCGTGACCATCGTCCTCGGCTTCCTGCAATCGGTGGCATCGCTCACTCACCAGAACACACGCGAGCAGCCGGAGAGCGTGTCCGAGGCTGTGGATGCGTTGATCGAAGCCGGCCAGGAAGAAGGCATTATTCAGGAGGGCGACCGCGATCTGATTCAGTCGGTGGTGGAATTCAGCGGGAAAACGGTACGCGAAGCCATGAAGCCACGTCCGGAGATGTTTGCCGTGCCGGTGGAAACCACGGTTGAGCGCTTCATCCAAATGCTGGGCGAGAAGCATTACTCGCGCGTTCCGGTCTACGCGGAAAGCGTCCACAACATCAAAGGCATCGTCTATGCGCAGGATGTTTTGCAGGTACCGGACAGCGAAGCTTCCACCCGCACTCTAGATACACTGATGCGGCGCGACGTGTATTTTGTGCCTGAAAGCAAACTGGGCAGCGATCTGCTGCGAGAGATGCAGAAAAACAACATCCGCATGGCGATCGTGGTTGATGAATATGGCGGCGTGGCCGGTCTGGTGACCATCGAGGATCTAGTGGAAGAGATCGTGGGTGAAATCCGCGACGAACACGAGAAGCCTGAAATTGTCCGCGAGAATGATCAGTCGTTTATCGTTTCCGGAGGCATGGACGTTGACCGTCTTGCCGAACTCTTTGGCACAAAGCCGGAAGGAAGGGAATCGGCCACTGTGGCGGGTCTAGTCAGCGAACTGGCTGGACACATCCCGCGGCGCGGCGAAACTGTGGACGACGACGGCCTGCGCTTCGAAGTACTGGAGTCGACCGACCGCAAGGTGGAGCGCGTCAGAATTACCGCCATGCAGCCCCGGCAGTTGAAGCTGATATAGGGCATCTTCTAGCTGCTAGCTCCTGGCTTCTAGCGAACACTCGCTTGCATCCCACCGCCCATTTTCGTGGGATACTGTATGAGCTCTCCCTTGCTAGCTGGCAGCCAGAAGCTAGAAGCTTTTCCTTATGCCCTTCCGCTCCGGTTTTGTCTGTATTCTCGGCCGTCCTAACGCGGGCAAGTCCACGCTGCTGAATGCGCTGGTGGGCGAAAAACTCGCCATCATCTCGCCCAAACCGCAAACCACGCGCAATCGAATTCAGGGCATCGTCAACCTTCCTAAAGGCAAAGGCCGTGACGCTGCGCAGATTGTTTTGATCGATACTCCGGGCGTACACAAGCCGGATAGCTCGCTGGGCCGAAAGATGATGGTCGAGGTGCGCGAAGCTCTGGAGGGTTGCGACGTTGTCCTCCTCATCATGGACGCGACCCGCAAGCTTGATCAGCGCGACGAGTTCGCCATCCAAATGCTGAAGCACTCGTCCACGAAGGTTTGCCTTGTGCTGAACAAAGTTGATTTGCTCCGAGGCGGGAAGGAAAAGCTTCTGCCCTTAATCGAGGAGTACAAGAAGCTGCATCCATTCCACAAAATTATTCCGATCTCGGCGTTAAAACGGGACGGACTCGACATCCTGCTGAAAGAAGTGACAGCCGCGCTGCCCGCTGGACCGCCCTATTTCCCGGAAGACCAGGTCACCGATCAGCCCTCGCGTTTCATGGCTTCGGAAATCGTTCGCGAACGCGTGCTGATGGAAACCAATGAAGAACTTCCCTACGCCACCACTGTAATCGTGGACAACTTCGAGGAAGGCGCCAGGCTTACCCGCATCGCTGCCACGATCTACTGCGAACGCGAAGGCCAGAAAGGCATCCTGATCGGCAAGAAGGGACAGATGCTGAAAAGGATTGGCATGTCGGCACGTCTCCAGCTCGAGCGCATGTTAGGGATGAAAGTGTTTCTCGAACTTTATGTGAAGGTGCACCCCAACTGGCGCGAATCGCGAGGTTTTGTCGACGAACTTGACTGGAGAAGGCAGTTGCAACATCTGACCAACGGGCCGGCCCAACCACCAAAAGCGCCGCCACAGAGAAGAACCGTTGTGAAACATCAGGTCCGACGTCCTGAGTTAATCCCACATCACACAAAGGGAGCCAGATAAGTTCTGGCGACTCTTACCTTCGTGTACCTTCCTAGTCTCCTTAATTTACAAATTTATGACGATGTAACTTCTGTGAGTAAGATTGTCGTATCGGGGCTTTAGCAGCTAGAATCAAGGAACAGCGCTGAGTTACGCACAACGAGCCAAAACATGCCACCGTCGGATTCCTCCGAGGAACCTCTTCCCGAAAAAGATTTTGATCCAGATAAGTTGCATTTGCTTTTGCGGGTAACGCTCTCCGCTGACCGTGGAACAGTCGACCCCGTGGTGCAGGAAGTGATGGCTGCGGTCCGCCAGATGAAGGATATAGACGGCAAGGAAGATGCCATCGAGCTAGCTCTGCAAGAGGCGCTGGCCAATGCGGTGATTCACGGCGCCAAAGAGGACCCCACCAAGACGGTGGAGTGCCTGGTGAGCAGCGACGACGAGCGTGGGGTGCTGATTGTGGTGCGGGATCCAGGTGCGGGCTTCACACCCGAGGCGATTCCCAGTTGCACGGTCGGAGAGAACGTTTATTCCAATCATGGGCGCGGGATTTTTCTCATCAACCAGCTCATGGACCAAGTAGAGTTCAGAAAGAACGGCACGGAAATCCGCATGGTGAAGCGCTAGCCCCTCGTTCCCGCGGCAGTCCTATTCCTTTACTGCGATCCCCAGCGTTTTCATTTTGCGGTAAAGATGGCTGCGTTCCAGGCCCAGCACCTCGGCAGCACGGGTGACGTTGCCGTGATTCTCATCGAGCTTCTTGAGGATAAAATCCCGTTCGTAGGCGTCACGCGCCTGGTGCAAGGTGGAGAACTCGCTGCGTGCAGCGCGCCGGTGGCCATCGCGGTAGACCAGCGTGGGCAGATGTTTGCGGTCGAATTTCGTGGTCACGGGATTCATGATCACAATGCGCTCGATGACATTGCGCAGTTCGCGCACGTTGCCTGGCCAGGAGTAGCGCATCAGGGCCTCGATGGCATCGTCGGTGATCTCGCGCGGACGCCGGCCGTAGGTCGCAGCCAGGTCTTTCAGGAAGTACCGCGCAAATAACGGAATGTCTTCTTTCCGGTCGCGCAGTGGTGGCACAAAAAAAGGAATCACGTTCAGCCGGTAAAACAGGTCTTCACGAAAATTCCCCCGCGAGATTTCCTCTTCCAAATCTTTGTTCGTGGAGGCGATGATGCGCGCATCTACGACTATGGTTTCGTCGCCGCCGAGCGGGGCCACGCGCTGCTCCTCCAGAGTTCGCAGCACTTTCGACTGCGTTTTCAGGCTCATGTCGCCCACTTCATCGAGGAACAGCGTTCCCCCGTTTGCCTTTTGAAACTTGCCTTCCTTGTCGGCCGCTGCTCCCGGAAACGAGCCTTTGTAGTGGCCGAATAGTTCGCTCTCAATGAGGTCCTCTGGAATTGCCGCACAATTGACCTCGACAAAAGTTTCACCCTGGCGCAGGCTTTGAGCATGGATCGCGTGGGCCACTAGTTCCTTTCCCGTGCCCGACTCGCCGTAGATCAGAACCCGGCCGTTGGTGGGGGCCATCAGGCCAATCTGCTGGCGCAGCGCCTTCATGGGAATGCTGTCGCCGACGATAATGCTCTTGGCGTGAAGTTGCTTCTTGAGATCGACATTCTCGTGCCGCAGCTTCTTGGATTCGATCGCGTTCTTTACGAGGATCAGCGTCTTGTCGATGGAGAGCGGCTTTTCCAGGAAGTCAAACGCGCCCAGTTTAGTGGCGCGCACGGCGGTCTCGATGGTGCCG
>Ga0210403_10002199_pt1 | contig 17872 bp, 13 predicted proteins | sample IncBWC19MmetaG_FD_150863 | JGI IMG/M metagenome (GOLD analysis project Ga0210403, IMG submission 150863) | Forest soil microbial communities from Barre Woods Harvard Forest LTER site, Petersham, Massachusetts, United States - Inc-BW-C-19-M | ecosystem: Environmental > Terrestrial > Soil >... | reverse complement strand
AAGGATGCGCGAGGGCAGATACAGCTTTCGCTGCAGTCGCGGCAAGCGGCGCTGAGCACGGCCGTGGCCCGGTTGCTGGTGCAGAACAGTGAGAATGAAGAACAGGCGGCACAGTACATTGTCCAGATTTACGACCGCGTGCAGCGGGAAGTCTACGTGTTCCTGGCGGCAACGCTGGCCGCGATCCTGCTGACCGGATTTTCCATGATTCGGTGGAACCGCCAGTTGTTTGCACGTATGACCGAGCTCTCGGAGCGGCGCAGCGAACTGGCGCAGAAGCTGATTGCGACGCAGGAGTCAACGCTGCGTTACATTTCACGCGAACTGCACGACGAATTTGGCCAAATCCTCACGGCGATGGGATCGATGGTCGGGCGTGCCGGGGCGCACGCGCCGGAAGGCTCGTCATTGCGCGCCGACTTGCAGGAGGTCCGCCAGATCGCGCAAGACACTCTCGATCGCGTGCGGAGCCTCTCGCAGGCCTTGCATCCCGTGATGCTCGACGAGGCTGGTCTGGAGACTACACTCGATTGGTACATTCCGACCGTGGAAAGACAGACTGGAATTGCCATATCCTATGAGAAGCAGGGTGCGCCGTTTGCGGTGGAGGGCAGTGCGGCGGTGCAGGTCTACCGCGTGCTGCAGGAAGCGTTGAACAACGTCGCACGGCACGCTGGGACAAAACAAGCTTGGGTGCGATTGCGGTTTCTGCCTGACGCGCTTGAGTTGGAAGTGGAAGACCACGGCGTGGGCTTCAATGGACGGCCCGCAAGGCAAGGCATCGGACTGGTCGCGATGCGCGAACGCTCGGAGTTGATGGGCGGGAGAATTTTATTTTCTACTCCCGCCGCGGGTGGCACATTGTTGCACCTGACGGTCCCTCGCGAGAGAATTGAATCTCGAGCTGGAAGCTGAGCGGCCAAGTGTTTCACTAACACGGGGCGCTTTAGATTCTTAGTCCTTGACGCAATATGAACGTCAACTTGGTCTTAGTAATAATGGCCGGCGCCTTTCTTACGATGATGCTCCTGCTTCGCGTGTTTGCTCCCGGCCTGTACGTCAGGTATGTTTCGCGCGGTGCACGACCGACAGCTAATTCTGCCGGGAAATCATCGAGGGTGCTAGCGGCAGCCATACTTGCGGCTCTCATTTTCATGGCGGTGTATTCTTTTCTTGCGCGCGGTCGCAATCCAGCTGTCCGCCGACCCGTCGCCCCCAACATCGCGGCGATGCGCATCGAGAACTGGATCGGGTTCCTATTTGCTTTCACCACTGGAATCCTGCTTTGGCTATTTCCCGTGGCTGCCTTGACGAAGCTCTCGCGGGGGACAATTGATTTTTCTCGCGCGGACGAAAAGGGCAAGAGAAAGGCCAAAATGATCATTCGCTCCTTTGGTACGGTTTTTCTTGTGATCGCCGCAGTGATCGCACGACGTCTTATGTGATTGCGGTCCAGTTCAAAGATAAGAACCGAAGATAGAAAAGATAAATATGAATATAACGAAGAAGATCTCCGTATTCCTGGTGGATGACCACAGCCTGGTGCGGCGGGGTTTCCGGCGCATGTTGGAAGATGAACCAGATATGGTCGTCATCGGCGAGGCCGGCGACGGGGAAGAGGCCATCAAGCTGGCGCGTGAGTTGAAGCCGCAAGTCATCGTGATGGACTGCGCCTTGCCCAAGATGAACGGCTTGGACGCAACCCGGCGGATTCTTCAACACTTGCCCGGGACGGCGGTGCTCATGCTCAGCATGCACTCGGAAAACACCTGGGTGCGTCAGGCGATCGAGGCCGGGGCCAAGGGATACATTTTGAAGAACGCGATGAACCTGGAACTGGGACCGGCCGTGAGGCGCGTGGCGGGTGGAGAAACCATTTTTGATCCGCAAGTGGACCAACCTCAGGTACTCAAGGGTGAGCGCAGCACTGGGCTGACTCCACGCGAACTGGAAGTCTTACAGATGATCGTCGATGGCAAGTCGAACAAGGAGATCGCCACCGTGCTTGATCTCAGCGCCAACACGATTGCGGTTCATCGCGCGAACATTATGAACGCACTTGGCATTCACAAGACGGCCGAGCTTGTGGTTTATGCCATTCGCGCCGGGCTGGTAAACGTCCCGTGAATCGCAGATCGTTTCTGTGCGGCATGGCCGGTCTGGCGTCGATGGCTCAGGTGCCTCTGGTACGGGCTCTGGGCGCGGCATCCGGGACAGCGGCATCGCCTGGGTTTCGTTTTGTTGACGTAACCGCGAGCGCCGGAATTCAGTTTCAGCACAACAGCGGCGCCTTTGGCGGAAAGTTTCTGCCTGAAACTCTGGGCTCCGGCTGTGCCTTTCTCGACTACGACCGTGACGGCTGGCAGGACATTCTGCTCATCAATGGGATGGATTGGCCCGGCCACAAGCAGCGGCACTCCACGCTGCGGCTTTATCACAATAATGGAAACGGTACTTTCACCGACGTCACTTCCCGCGCCGGGCTGGATGTTGAAATGTACGGCATGGGCGTGGCCGTCGGCGATTATGACAACGACGGATTCCCGGACATTCTAGTAACCTGCGTGGGGCAGAACCGGTTGTTCCACAATACGGGCAAGGGAACTTTCACGGATGCGACGAACGCCAGCGGCTTAGGGAAACGCCTCGGGTTCGGTACATCGGCTCTATGGTTCGATTACGATCGTGACGGGCTGCTTGATCTTTTTGTCTGCAACTACGTGAAGTGGTCGCCGGAGCACGACGTCTTCTGCAGTCTCGATGGCAAGCACAAGTCTTATTGCACGCCGGAAGCGTATCGCGGCGAGACCTGCTGGCTATTCCACAATCGCGGCAACGGCACCTTCGAGGACGTCACCGCCTCCAGCGGAATTTTTGACAGCAGCTCCAAGTCTCTCGGGGTTGCGATGCTCGATGAAAATCAGAGCGGCTGGGCGGATCTGCTGGTAGCGAACGACACGCAGCCCAATAAACTATATCGAAATCAACGCAATAGCACTTTCAGAGATGCCGCCGTTGATGCTGGGCTCGCCTTCAGCACAGAGGGCAAGGCGCGAGCCGGCATGGGCGTGGACATTGGCGATTTCAGGAACTCGGGACATTCCGGAGTGGCCATCACGAACTTCGATAACGAAATGACCGGCCTGTACGAGTTCTCGGGGAAAACCTACGAGGACGTGGCAGCGCAGGCAGGTGTAGGCCTGGCTTCCAAGAACAGTCTCGGCTTTGGATGCGTTTTCCTCGACGCCAATCTCGACGGCTGGCTCGACCTGGCCGTGGTCAACGGCCACATCGACGAGACGGTGCGCAACATTCGCGGCAACGTGGGATACGCTCAGCCGCCGCTTTTGTTTCTCAACAATGGCAAGGGAGGGTTTCACGATATCGCAGCGGAAGCCGGTGGCGGATTCGAGCAGCCGAAGGTCGGACGAGGACTGGCCTATGCCGACTTCGATCGCGATGGCGACCTCGACCTGTTGTTGACTACGAACAACGGCCCCGCCTATCTATATCGCAACGATCAGTTCGTAGGAAATCACTGCATTCGGTTTCGGCTGGTCGGCACCAAGTCGAATCGCGACGCGATCGGTGCCACCGTACGCATTTTCTCCAGCGGCTTGAACCAGTCGCGCATGGTGAAGAGCGGATCGAGTTATTTATCGCAATCCGAACTCCCGCTTACATTTGGTCTGGAGAAACGCGCTCGTGTCGAGCGCGCGGTCATTACCTGGCCCAGCGGCAGAACCGAAGAGTTCAAGAACCTGGCGGCGGGACGATCCTACGAATGCGTGGAAGGCAAGGGAATCTCGCCACAGGATGGATACTGATCGGGCACCTGCCCTTCTAAGGCCGTGTGAGCGTGCCCGCAGCCGTCAGGTCAATGTCGACAGATCCGGTAACCCGCAAAAACAGCGTACTCGGATTCTTCATCCCCCAAGCAGCATAAGGCACCGTGAAGTGAAGCGTCGCGGTCCAGTGGTCCGACAACATTTCTACTTCAGCGGGCGCCGTTAGTTCATGGTCTGATCCATGGATGGAAAATACTCCATGGACATGCACTGAAGACTTTCCTGATAACGACACAGCTCCCTCGACGCGATCGGGCCTGAATGCGATTTTCGGATAGCGCTCGCTTTCCAGCACTTCGCGGTGCATTTTCCGGTCACGCATTCCGCTGCCGCTTTCGCCACTCTTGGCGTCCACCACGATTTCACCTGTGAGCTTGCCCGATGCCGGATCAAGTCGCAGAGAACCTTGCTTCAAGCGGAAGGTTCCTCGAACTGTGTGGAGTACATCGCCAAGCGTGTAATTGATAGTCGTGTGCTGAGGGTCGAGTTGAAATACCAGATTCTGCGGGGTCGCCGCGGCGCTGGCAATCGCGAGAAATGCAATCGCCACGACACATTGCCTGTACAATCGGCGGTTGTGAAAAGCAAAACTGGGTTTTTCCATCAGCTTAGGCCGTTAACAGTCCCCACCCCAGAGTGAACCCGTCGAGAGCGAGGTGAAAAGGCGAAAGACTTCCAATGTGCAGGGCCAACAGTCGGCGAAAAACCTCGGGATACTTGCGAAAAGCCTGAAGCGTGCGTTGCTGAAAGCGGGGACGACCGTCAAGCGTGAGCATCATACGCGCCATCAACAGAGGGCGCTGTGCTAAGCGGCGATGCACGGCCTGGTACTCATCGAGATTACCTGACCTGAGGCAGTCAGCCAGCACCACGGCCTGGCTAAACGAAAGCCCCAGGCCTTCGCCGGTAATCGCATCCACGGTGCCCGAAGCATCGCCGATCAGCACAACGTTCCCTCGCCAGACCCGGTGCAGTTTGCGATTCGCAGTTACTGAGCCTCTTTCGGCGGAGGACGTCTCCACCCCGCGCAGCCGTGCGCCGAGTTCGGGAAACGCGAATAAAGATTCCTCCAGCCGAAGTTCGGGATCGTGCGAGGCCACTGCCACACAAACTTCATCGCTGCTAACCGCCGTGGCATAACCCTGGCTGTGCTTTCCCCAATATATTTCCATGCGGTCAGTCCATGGACGCATGCGATAGTGCCGGCGAAAAGCGTACCGAAGGCCAGTCCGCGAATAGGAATCGAGATGCGCCCAGCGCCGTACGCGTGAGTTTGCGCCATCGGCTCCTACAATCCACCGGGCGCGAACCTTGCGCCCCCGGAGCTGGATTTCTCCGCCGGTTATCCCAGTGACTGCGGTCTGCCAAAGCAAATCGATTCCCAGCGCGGTGGCGCGTTCGATCATGAAGCGATGCAATGCAGTCCGGCGAATCGAGAGGCCACACCTGCCGGATGGAAAGGCGGCGTCCGCGGACAATCCAGAACTGAGAAAACGTACGCCGCTAAGAATACTGGTATCAGCTGCGGGCACGGCGAGCCCCAGACTTTCAAATGCTGCAATCGCATCGGGCATCAGAACTTCGCCGCAGGCCTTGTCAATCGGCGGCTTGGCTCCGTCGGCAGCTATGACGCGGAATCCCTGTTGGCGCGCCGCGATCGCCGCCGCCAGTCCAGCTGGCCCGCCACCAATCACAAATACATCGGTCGAATCCCGCACTGCGCCTCACCATTGCAAAAGTAAAAGTTCGGAACAGAATCCGGGACCCATGGCGGCCAGCAGTCCTAGGGTGCCCGGCTCAGGGCGCCGGTTCTTCATCACGTCCTCGAGCACACACAGCACCGATGCCGAAGAAAGATTCCCGACCTTACGCAGGCAATCCCAGGAGGCATCGAGCTGGCCATTGTGCAATCCCAACGCGTCGGCTGACGCGTCGAGCACTTTCGGTCCTCCAGTATGGAGAACGAAGCTCTTCAGGTCGCTGCGCTGGCGCCCGTTGTCCGCCAGAAATGCGTCCACGTCCCGCCCGAGGTTTTGCCGAATCAAGGTGGGAACCTCAGTAGACAATATGATGCGGAAGCCTTTCTCAGAGATGTTCCAGCCCATCATCTCTTCTGTGGCGGGATAGAAAACCGACCGCGTGGCGAGAATCATTGGACCGTCGATTTCACGGTCGGACGATGGTTCAGCGCGGGATGCTTCGAACTCCGGACCGGTCACAATGACTGCGGCCGCGCCATCGGCGAAGAGTCCCGACGAGATCAGGTTCGCAACCGACAAATCCTCACGCTGCAGAGTGAGCGAACAAAGCTCAACCGATACCAGCGCCGCTGCTTGCTTTGGATAGGCGCGAACGTAATCGGCTGCGCGCGCGATTCCTGCGGCGCCAGCCACGCATCCCAGACCAAAGATCGGAGTGCGCCGAATGTTGGCCGGAAGCTTCATGCGGTTGATCAGCAGAGCGTCGATGGAGGGGCTGGCGACTCCAGTAACCGTCGTAAACAGCAACGCTCCCAAGTCGCTCGTCTCCAGTCCTGCCTTGTGCAGGGCGAGGCAGAGGGCCTGTTCCCCTAGTTCCTGTGCGACCCTGATCCAGATGTCGTTGGCCTGCCCCCAGGTCTTGATGTCCACGTACTGCTCTGCGGGAATCGCGAGGTAGCGGCCGTCCACGGTCACGTTGCGGTGTAGACGAGCCAGTAACAGAGGATTCTTGAGCTGATCTCCCCAATAGTCCTGCAGGCGTTCGAGGAGTTGCTTCTGAGAGTAGTAATGCTTCGGGAAGGCGCTAGCTGCGCTTGCAATCCTCATGGTTTCTGACTCCTGGGTCAGTCTCGGCACAATGGCTTTGAAAGCAGATTAAGTCCGGGAAGGTTCTCCCGGTCGTTGTGAACTCCCATGATAGTACAGGGGGCAGATGCCGGCCCAGCTATTGTCGCAGAGTTCGGAAGTTTTGTTTGCCAAATGAAGGAGAAGACCCCTCGTACCAGCTCATGCCGATTGCCATCCAGCCGCGCCGCTGGAACGCTCCGCTACTGCAAGACGGCGATCGAGCTGGGCGTATTCCCCACGCTATAGGTGGTGAGCGCGTTCAAACTGCCGCTGCTGACGCCAAACGCCTGAATACCCGCACCAGTGCCTTGGTTCCCTACAAACAAGTATTTCCCGGTCGGGTCTGCCACCAGGAAACTGGGGCTCGATTCGGTCCCGAAGGCATTCGTCGTCGTGGAAGTCGTGAGCGCAGCAGGAAGCCCAGTGGAGGTGATCGAGTATGCTGCAACGTTGCTGGATCCCTGGTCCGCCACGTAGAGGTAATTCCCAGAGGGATCGAAAATCATTGCGATCGGGTTCGTATAGCCGTTGGCGATGGGAGAGCCTTGAACTTGCGCCGATAACAAACCAGACGAAGCAATGGGGAAGACAGCGATGGAATTTGATGGGCCGCTGTTGGCCACGTAAAGATAGTTGCCGCTCGCGTTGATTGCGAGCCCGTACGGATTCATCCCATCAGTGCTGGTGGTACCCAGCGGAGTGAGTTGCCCTCCGGTCACGCTAAAGGTTTCGATCAACCCGTTCGGCTGACTTGCGAGACTGACGTAGAGAAAGTTGCCCGATGGCGTCAATTGCATGTTCAGCGGCAATGCCCCCGTCGAAACTGGAGAGTTGGGAGGTTGAAGCTGCGTGAGCGTGCCCTTGGTGCTGTCGATCGAAAAAACCGAAATGTTGCTCGATCCGGCATTCAACACATAAAGGAATGCGCCGGCAGGATCCATAAGCAGAAGGTGCGGCTGGGAAGCGAGGGGGGCAACTGAGGCCCGGGGAAGCACTTCGGTTAACGTGCCGTCGCTGGCGATGGTGAACAGGGAAATATCGTTCTCCTGGGTTCCCCCTTGACCCGGATTCGCCACATACAAGAACTTTTTGGAAGGATGCAGGACCAAAGAGATTGCTCCTTCGCCCACCGTGTAAGGACTCCCCGAGATTTGCGTGAGCACGCCGGAGTTGGGATCTTCCCGGTAGGCGATGATCTGATTGGCAACCGGAATGGTCGCGTACACATAGTGGCTCGAAGTGCTGCCGCAGCTGATACAACCGGCTATGCTGGCGAGAACAAAAACCAAGACCAATGCCTTCTGAAGCATCCGTGACTCCTGAGAGAATTTGAAAGCAAAAAAAATGAAGAACACTAATAATACTGGGTAGCCGCGAAATCGGCATGGAAACCGGGTACCCTCTATCATACGGTCAAGGCCAGGAAAAAGGGGCGCTGCACCTGTCCTGCGATGCGACCCTGCTCAGATCAGGTTGTACCAGACTGTGGGCAGGAGTCCAAATCAACCTCTCCGCAACGCGTTCAATCTTACCGGCACAAAGAATCGAGCGGCTCAGTGCGCCGGGCTTGGTGCAGGGGAACTAGAACTCTTGGCTAACGATGTGTCTTCGCCGCCACGCAAGAACATCCGCAGGCGGTCGAGATACACATAGACCACGGGCGTGGTGAACAGGGTTAGCGCCTGACTCACGATCAGTCCGCCAACGATCGTGATGCCGAGCGGGCGATGCAATTCGGAACCGGTCCCCCTCCCGAGTGCGAGCGGCAGCCCCCCGAGCAGCGCGGCCATCGTCGTCATCATAATGGGCCGGAAGCGCAGCAGGCAGGCTTCGTAGATGGCCTCGGCCGGCTTCTTTCCCTGCGTGCGCTCCACCTCCAGCGCCACGTCGATCATCATAATCGCATTCTTCTTCACCAGCCCAATCAGCAGGATGATGCCGATCATTCCAATCACGTTGAGCTCGTTGTGCGTCAGCAGCAAGGCCAGCAGCGCGCCCACACCGGCGGATGGAATCGTCGACAGGATCGTAATGGGATGAATGTAGCTCTCATACAACATGCCGAGCACGATATAAACCGTAACCAACGCGGTAAAAATCAGGATCTTCTGGCTCGAGAGCGAATCCTGGAAGGCGGCCGCCGTGCCCTGGTAACTGGCCCGGATTGTCGATGGGAAGCCAATTGTGCGTTGGGCGTTATCGATGACCTGAGTCGCCTCTCCCAGAGAAACTCCGGAAGCCAGGTTGAATGAAATCGTGGCCGACGGCACCTGACCCTGGTGATTCACGGCCAGAGCAGTGTTGGAGGGAACGAAATGGGTAAATGCCGCCAGCGGGATGGGATTGCCGTTGGAAGCGCGCAGGTAAATGTTCTGCAAAGCTTCGGTCGTCTGCTGGAACTGCGGTGCAACCTCCATTACGACGTGATACTGATTGAGTGCGCGATACATGGTTGAGACCTGGCGTTGCCCGAACGCGTCATAAAGAGCGTTGTCGAGGTCCTGCGGACTTACACCCAGGCGGCTCGCAGTATCGCGATCGATGACCAGTCTGGCCTGCAGGCCCTTATCCTGCTGGTCGGTGTTTACGTCCTGCAATTCTTTCAAACTCCGCAGCTTCTGCAACAACTGCGGCGACCAGTTGTTGAGATCATCGAGGTTCGCGCTCTGCAGCGTGTATTGATATTGAGCTGCGCCGAAGCGGCCCCCAATGGTCAGGTCCTGGGCCGACTGCAGAATGAGCGTCGCCCCCGGCACCACCGCGAGTTTGCTGCGCAGACGATTGATCACATCGTCGGCGGTGACGTTCGGACAGGATTGCCAGAAATGTCGGCTTGGGCAGGTGCCACGTTCCGCAAGAGGTTTCAGCATGATGAAGAACCGGCCCTGGTTGGAGGTGCCGCCTCCCGCGAAGCCGGCGATCGTGTTCACGGCGGGGTCGGTCATCACGATCTTAACGAAGCGCTCCATCTTACCGCGCATGGCCTGGAATGAAGTGTCCTGACTGGCCTGTACCGATCCTCCGAGCCGCCCGGTATCCTGCTGCGGGAAAAAACCCTTAGGGACGACTTTGTACAGGTAGATGCTGAGACATGCCACCAGAATGGTCACGATCAATGTGGCTAGCTGATATTTCAAAACCCACTTCAGAGCATGGTCATAGGTTGCTAAAGCCTTGTCGAAGACCCATTCGCTGCCGCGGTAAAAAATGTTGTGCCGCTCATCCTTTGCTGGCGGACGCAGGAATTTGGCGCACATCGTAGGCGTCGTAGTCAGCGAGACCAGTAGCGAGACTCCGATCGCGATGCTCAGCGTGACCGCGAACTCGCGAAACAGCCGCCCAACAATCCCGCCCATCAGCAACAAGGGGATGAACACCGCGACCAGCGAAGTGCTCATGGAAAGCACAGTGAATCCAATTTCGGCTGCTCCTTTGAATGCCGCCTGCACCGCGTCCATGCCCTTCTCGACATAACGCGTGATGTTTTCCAGCACCACAATCGCGTCATCCACCACGAATCCGGTGGAAATCGCCAGCGCCATGAGCGACAGATTGTCCAGGCTGTAGCCCAGCAGATACATGCCTCCGAACGTGCCCACCAGCGAAAGCGGCACGGCGACGCTGGGAATAATCGTTGCCCGCACCGTCCGCAAAAACGCAAACACCACAAGGATCACGAGAATGATCGAGAGTATCAGCGTGAACTCGATGTCTTTGACCGAGGCCCGGACCGTGACCGTGCGATCCATGGCAACGGTGAGTGCAATCGCCGGAGAAATCGAGGACTGCAAATACGGCATCAGGGCGGTTACCCGGTCCACGGTCTCGATGATGTTGGCCCCGGGCTGCCGAAATATAATGATCAGGACGCTGGGCTTGCCGTTGGCCAGGCCGAGGTTGCGCACATCCGCAACGGAATCCTGCACGTCAGCCACGTCCCCCAGTCGCACCGGCGCGCCGTTGTGGTATGCAATGATCAGCGGCCGGTACTGGTCCGCGGTAAAGAGTTGATCGGTGTCGCTGAAGGACCAGGACTCGGTCTCGTTCGACACTTGCCCCTTGGCGCGGTTCGCATTGGCCGCATTCAGCGCGTTGCGCACCGTGTCCAGTCCGACGCCCAGCTTGTTCAACAGTGTGGGATTCACTTCCGCGCGCACTGCAGGCTGCGCCGCCCCCCCGACCGAGACTTGACCCACGCCCGACACCTGGGCGAGTTTCTGCGCCAGAATGGAGTCGGCCGCGTCGTACATCTTGGGCACGCTCATGGTGTCGGAAGTCAGCGCCAGGATAAGAATGGGCGCATCCGCCGGATTCGACTTTCTGTAGCTTGGGTTACTCGGCAGGTTGGCGGGAAGCTGGCTGCGCGCGGCGTTGATCGCTGCCTGCACATCGCGGCCGGCGGCATTAATGTCGCGATTCAAATCAAACTGCAGGGAGATGCTGGTCGAGCCCAGTTGACTGCTCGAGGTCATCTGGTTGACGCCCGAGATGCGCCCAAACTGTCGCTCCAGCGGCGTGGCTACGGCAGACGCCATGGTTTGCGGATCCGCGCCCGGCAAGCCGGCATTCACGCTGATCACAGGGAAATCTACTCTGGGCAGCGATGCCACCGGCAAGTAATTAAACGCAAGAATCCCAGAGAGCAGCAGCGCCGCCGCCAGCAATGACGTGCCAATCGGACGCCGGATAAATGGAGCAGAGATACTCATGCTTTAAATGACAAAGCCTAATTCGCCGACGCATCTCCCGATGCTTCGTGCGGAATCGGATTGCCGATCCTGTACTTCTCAAATCGGTGCGCCACCCGGTCAAACCACAGGTAAACCACCGGCGTGGTGTAGAGCGTGAGCAATTGGCTGAGAATCAAGCCGCCGACGATTGTGATGCCCAGAGGGCGCCGCAGCTCCGCACCTGTCCCAGACAACAGGGCCAGAGGCAAACCACCCAGCAACGCCGCCATCGTCGTCATCATGATGGGACGGAAGCGCAGCAGGCAGGCCTGAAAAATTGCCTCTTCCGGCGGCTTGTGTTCCTGGCGCTCGGCCTCGAGAGCGAAGTCGATCATCATGATGGCGTTCTTCTTCACGATCCCGATCAGCAGAATGATGCCGATTAGGGCGACTACAGTAAGATCGTTTCCCGTAAGCATGAGAGCCAGAATCGCGCCTACGCCCGCTGAAGGCAGCGTGGAGAGAATTGTGATGGGATGGATGTAGCTCTCATACAAAACTCCCAACACGATGTACACCGTGATGATGGCTGCGAGAATCAGGAACGGCTCGCTGGCAAGAGAATTCTGGAACGCCGCCGCCGTCCCCTGGAACGCGGCGTGGATGCTCGGTGGCAGCTGAATATCTTTCTCCGCTTGCTGGATGGCCGTCGTCGCCTGGCCCAACGACGCTCCGGGCGCAAGGTTAAACGAGAGCGTCACAACTGGGAATTGTCCCTGGTGGTTGACGGAGAGGGGAGTGCTGGTCGATTGCATGCGTGTGAAAGCAGAAATTGGAACCGGCGCCCCGCTGGTTGTGGGCGCCGCTGCGTTGGCCGTCGGCGCCCCGGAATTTGGCGTCACGCTGCTGGGCCGAATATAAATATCGCTGATCGCGCTGGGGTCCCGAGCGAAATTTGGCATCACTTCCAGCACGACGTGGTACTGATTCAATTGCGTGAAGATGGTTGACACCAGCCGCTGTCCGAACGCGTCGTAGAGCGTATTGTCGATCGCCTGCGGCAGAATGCCCAGCCGCGATGCGGTATCGCGGTCGATCGTGATGTTGGTCCTGAGCCCGCCATTGAGCTGGTCGGTGGCCACGTCGCTCAGTACTGGCGAGGCGCGCAGCTTGTCCACCAGCTTCGGAGTCCATTGCGCCAGTTCCTGAGCGTCCGCGTCTTCCAGCGAATATTGGAACTGGGTGCGGCTCACGCGGTCCTCCACCGTCAGGTCCTGCACCGGCTGCATGTAAAGTGTGATGCCGTCCACTTTTGCCAACTCGGGCTGCAGCCGCCGGATGATCGCGGAAGCATCATCGCTGCGGTCATTGCGGGGCTTCAAGTTGATTTGAATCCTGCCGCTGTTCGGTGTCGTGTTGGTTCCGTCCACGCCAATGAACGAGGAGAGACTGTCGACATCCTTGTCTTTGAGAATCACCTTCGCCAGTTCCTGCTGGTGCAAAGACATCGCGTCAAACGAAATGTTGTCCGGCGCCTCCGAAATCCCCAGAATTACCCCCGTATCCTGCACCGGGAAGAATCCCTTGGGCACAACCACGTAGAGGACCAGCGTGAGAATGAGGGTTGCTACGGTCACAAACAGGGTTGCAGTTTGGTGCTTCAAAACCCATTTCACGGTGCGCCCATAAAACGCAATGACACGGTTGTAATAATCCTCGGTGACCTCGTAGAACCGTCCCTTCTCGCCTTCCTTGCGGTGCTTGAGCAGTTTGGCGCACATCATCGGGGTCAAGCTCAAAGAAACTGCCGCCGAGACCAGGATGGTCACCGCCAGAGTGACCGCAAACTCGCGGAACAGCCGGCCCACAATGTCGCCCATGAACAGCAACGGAATCAGCACGGCGATGAGCGAAACCGTGAGGGAGACGATGGTGAATCCAATCTGTTCCGAGCCTTTCAGTGCCGCCTCCAGCGGCGAATCCCCGGCTTCGAGGTAGCGGTCAATGTTTTCGATCATCACGATGGCATCATCCACCACGAACCCGGTGGAGATGGTCAAAGCCATCAGCGTCAGATTGTTGAGGCTGTATCCGAGAAGGTACATCACGCCAAACGTTCCCACGATCGACAGCGGCACAGCTACGCTGGGTATCACCGTGGCCCGCAAATTTCGCAGGAAAAAGAAAATGACGACGATCACCAGCACGATGGTCAACACCAACTCGAACAAAACGTCCTTCACGGATGCGCGGATGGTTATGGTCCGGTCAGTAAGGATCTGAACCTTCACGGCAGCGGGCAGCGACGCCTGCAACTGCGGCAGCAGAAGCTTGATCCGGTCGACCACGCTGATGATGTTCGCCCCGGGCTGGCGCTGGACGTTCACGATCACCGCCGGAGTCAAGTTCATCCAGGCAGCCAGGTGCGTATTCTCCGTGCCGTCGATCACGTTGGCCACGTCGCTCAATCGCACCGGCGCGCCATTGCGATAGGCGATGACGATTGGCTTGTACTGGTCGCTGGAGAAAAGTTGGTCGTTGGCGCCGATGGTGTAGGACTGGCGCGCGCCATCGATCACGCCCTTGGCTTGGTCCACGTTGGCCTGCGCCATGGCCGTGCGAATATCTTCAAGACTCAATCCATACGAAGAGAGCGCCGTAGGGTTTACCTGAATCCGGACCGCAGGCTTCTGTCCGCCGCTGATGGAAACCAGTCCCACGCCCGGCAGTTGCGAAACCTTCTGCGCCAGAGCGGTGTCGGCGAGGTCCTCCACCTTCGACAGGGGAAGCGAGTCCGAGGTCATAGCCAGCGTCAGAATCGGCGCGTCCGCCGGATTCACTTTGTTGTAAATAGGAGGATTCGGCAGATCCGTTGGCAAGTAGGTGGATCCCGAATTGATCGCAGCCTGCACCTGCTGCTCTTCGACGTCGATGTTCTGGTCGAGGCCAAACTGGAGGGTGATCACCGAACTGCCAAACGAACTGGTCGAGGTCATTTGGCTCAGTCCTGGTACCTGCCCGAACTGCCGCTCCAGAGGAGAAGTCACCGACGATGCCATGACATCGGGGTCGGCGCCGGGATAAAACGTGACCACCTGAATGGTCGGGTAATCGACCTCCGGCAGGGCGGAAACCGGCAGTTGCAGGTAAGCGACTCCCCCCACCAGCAGCACGCCCACCATCAACAGCGTGGTCGCCACCGGCCGGAGAATGAATAATCGGGAAGGACTCATGGAGCCTGAGTTCCTGAAGCCGGGGTTCCTGAGGCTGGGTTACCTGGTGGCTTGCCGGCGCTGCCGCTATTTTGGCCGCCGGTCGAATTGCCGGGGTTACCGCTGCTTCGTGGTTCGATCGTGCTGCCAGTTTGTAGTTTGTCCTGACCGTCAGTTACCACACTGTCGCCGGGATTAAGGCCGCTCGTGATGGTCGTGAGGTTGCCCTGCGTAAGCGATATGGTCACATTGCGCGCTTCGACGGTCTTGTCTGGCTTTACCGCATAAACGTACGCTCCCTGCGGTCCGCGCAGGATCGCAGCCGTCGGCAGCACCGTGCTGTTCTTTCGCGTTTCAAGAAGCAGGTTCGCGTTCACAAACTGGTTGGGCCAGAGTTGGTTGTCGATGTTGTCGAACACCGCCTTCAGCTTGGCTGTGCCCGTGGTCACATCAATCTCGTTATCGATGGTCTGAAGTTTGCCTGTTGCTAGTTTGGTCTGATCGTCCCGGCTGTAAGCCTCTACTTGCAGCGTCGAGTTTTTCATGTGCTGCGAGACAGCCTGCAATTGGTCCTCGGGCAGAGTAAAGATCACCGCAATCGGCTGCAATTGCGTAAGCACCAGCATGGGGTTAGTATCGGATGCGTGTACGATGTTGCCCTTATCCACCTGCCGCAGCCCGACCCGCCCGGCGAATGGCGCTGTGATGTGGCAATAGAGAACTTGTAGCTTTGCGTTATCGATCTGGGCTTGATCGGTGCGCACCGTGCCTTCGAGCTGGTCCACTAATGATTTCTGTGTGTCCACTTGTTGCTGGGCAATGCTGCCGGAGGGAATCAGCGTGGTGTAGCGTTGCAGATTCAGTTGAGCGTCGCGCAACGTTGCCTCGTCCTTGAACTTTTGCGCCTGCATCTGGTCCAGTTGCGCCTGATAGGGACGCGGATCGATTACGATCAGCAACTCCCCCTGCTTCACATTCTGTCCTTCTTTGAAGTTCACTTCTACGATCTGTCCGTCAACCCGGCTCTTGATGTTCGCCGTGTTGAACGCGGTTACCGATCCCAGGCCGGTCAGGTAGACCGGAACATCCTGCTGTTGCACCTTGGCCACGGCAACTGAAACCGGACGCGGCGCCGCCGCTTGCGCTTTCTGCTGCTTGGAGTCGGTGCTGGTGCAACCCGAAAAAGATGCGCCCACACCCAGAGCAACGGCCAATGCCAGCCGCGGAGAGCGGAGGAACGGAAATTGTTTTTCCACAAAACCTGAAGCGATTGTTTTCAACGTTTTAGTCCCTGGCAGCTCTGCACACGATCGGCAGTGAGCTTGCCATTTCTTAGACGTATTCATCTTCAACTCGGTTGCGGCACCCCTGCCCGGGAAAGCCAGCAGATCGTTACGCCAAGATCCCCCACTCGAGGGGCTCAGGTAGGAACCGGAACGCAGCTGTAATAGTAGAACCGTACGCATACAGCATCAACTGTGGGTCGGCGGCAGGTCAAGGCCAGGGCGAAGGTTTTACAAATCTTTACCCGCCTTTGACTATGTTTACTGTCCAGTCGATTGCAACGCATGCGGCGCAGGATGTCGTGTTTCATAGGCGGCAATCTCCGCCTCGTGTTGCAGCGTAAGCCCGATATCGTCCAGCCCATTCAGCAGACACTGGCGCACGAATTCGTCGATCGGGAACTTTGCCCGAAAGCCCTGATCGTCACGCACCTCGCATTGTTCCAGGTCAACGGTGAGTTGGTAGTCGCGAACCTCGCGGGCTCGCCGCATCAGCTCCGCCGCCTCGTCGTCCTTCAATCGCACTGTGAGGAAGCCGTTCTTCGTGCTGTTATTGGCAAAGATGTCGGCGAAGGAAGACGAAATCACGGCGCGGAATCCGAAATCCGCCAACGCCCACACCGCGTGCTCCCGCGATGATCCGCAGCCAAAATTCCTTCCCGCTACCAGAATGCTCGCGCCCTGGTAACCCGGCTCGTCCAGAACAAAACCAGCGTTCTTCCTCCCCTCGGCGGAAAACCGCCAGTCATAAAACAAAAACTGGCCAAAGCCGGTGCGCTCAATCCGCTTCAGAAACTGCTTGGGGATGATCTGGTCGGTGTCGACATTCACGCGGTCGAGCGGTGCCACGCGGCCGCGATGGGTACGAAACGGTTTCATTTCAAACCTTCCAGTTGGTCCTTGATCGAAGTCTTTATATCCAGATGCTCATCTCCGAAAACTCGGCATAGCTCTAGACCCTTGTGGTCCTGGTCGTAGAAGTCGACATCGCATGCCGGCGGGTTGTGCCAGCCGAAGACGCGGAAGACTATTCCCTCCGCGCCCACGGGCACATGTGTTCCCGGCAAAGGCTTCTTGAGAACCACTACGTCGCCCTCGCAAAACATGCAAGCCTCACTGAAACTTCCAATTCCTTATGTCCGTGAAGTGCCCAGCAATCGCCGCCGCTGCCGCCATCATCGGACTCACCAGATGCGTCCGCCCACCCCGTCCCTGCCGCCCTTCAAAATTGCGGTTGCTGGTGGAAGCGCAGCGCTCGCCCGGCTGCAAAATGTCAGGATTCATACCCAGACACATCGAGCATCCCGACTCGCGCCACTCAAATCCTGCATCCAGAAAAATCCGGTGTAGTCCTTCCTGCTCCGCCGCGCGCTTCACCGTCTGCGATCCCGGCACCACCATGGCCCGAACCTTCGCGCTTACATGATGGCCTTTCGCCACGCGCGCCGCCGCCCGCAGATCCTCAAGCCGCGAATTCGTGCACGATCCGATAAACACCCGGTCGATCCCGATATCTTCAATCCGCTTCCCCGGCTCCAGCCCCATATACCGCAAAGCCAGTTCAGTCGCGCGCCGGTCAACATCGTTCAAACTCCCAACTTCCGGCACCCGCCCGGTCACCGGCGCCACCATGCCGGGATTTGTTCCCCAAGTCACAAACGGCGAAAGCTGCGCCGCGTCGATCTCCACCACCTTGTCGAACGCCGCGCCCTCGTCGGTCGGCAAGCTTTGCCAGTACGCAACCGCCTTCTCCCACTCGCCGTCTCGCGGAGCAAACCGCCGCCCGCGAACATAAGCAAACGTAGTTTCGTCCGGAGCAACCATCCCCGCCCGTGCCCCGCCCTCGATGCTCATATTGCACAGCGTCATCCGGCCTTCCATCGAGAGCGCCCGCACCGCCTCGCCAGCGTATTCAATTACATGTCCGGACGCACCATCCGTCCCAATCTGCCCGATGATTCCGAGCGCCAGGTCCTTCGCTGCCACGCCCTCCGTCAACCGCCCGCGCACATCACTCTTAATCGTCTCATG
>Ga0210403_10002198_pt1 | contig 17876 bp, 18 predicted proteins | sample IncBWC19MmetaG_FD_150863 | JGI IMG/M metagenome (GOLD analysis project Ga0210403, IMG submission 150863) | Forest soil microbial communities from Barre Woods Harvard Forest LTER site, Petersham, Massachusetts, United States - Inc-BW-C-19-M | ecosystem: Environmental > Terrestrial > Soil >... | reverse complement strand
CCGCCCTTGAAGTCACCGCCGGCGTTGCCGATGAAGACGAGGCCCTGCCAGGCGATCGGTGCCGCTGGCACGGGTTCGGCCTTCTTCACATCCGCGATCGTCGTTTGCCACAGGCGCTTGCCGGTCTTGAAATCGTAGGCCAGCACCCGCCCGTCCTCGGTCCCGCGAAACAGCATGCCATCGAGGTACGCCGCGCCCCGATTGGTCGGTATAAGGTAGGCCGGATAATCCTCGTGCGTCCGCCAGTTCTCGGCGCAGGTCGCCGGGTCGATCGAGAAAATATCGTATTCGGTCGTACCGACGAGCGCGCCCTCCACCATGATCAGGCCGGTCTCGATGCTCGTCAATTGCCCAGTGTCGTAGTTACATAAGACCTTGAGCTTCGCGACGTTCTTCGTATTGATCTGGCCGAGGTCGGAGAAGCGCTCGGAAGTCAGCGTTTTGTTGTAGCTCGGCCAGTCCGCGGCGGCCGGCGAGGGAGGAGCCGCAGGCGCGGGCGCCGCAGCGCCCTTGTAATTTGGGTTCGTTTCCGTGGCGACGGCACCCGCAGGCGCAAAGAGCGACAGAATTGCGCCGCGCACCTCGCCGAGGTCCACCTCGACTCCGGCCTCGTCCGCAAGCGAGGAGGTGATCCCAGCGCCCATCGCGGCGGCGCCCAGCGCAACGATGATGATCTTGAGCCTGCGATTCATTTGTACCTCCCTTGTTTGCTTACGATCGTCAAGGGCTTCGCTTTCACGCTCATGCTAACGATGGTCGGGCTTGCGTCGGTCATTGCGGAACCCCTTTCACTCTCAGTTTCCTCCGGCGGCTACACGAGGCGCAGCAGCACGGCAAAGAAGGCAAACACGCCGATGCAAATGAGGAGGACGGCGACGGCGATTACCGGCGTATACATTCCCTCCCTTGTCAGTCCGGCAATTGGGGCGAACGTTTCGCTCCAAAGGTAACGAATGCCCCACAAGTACTGCCAAACCGAAATGAGTAGCGAAAGGACGCCGCATGAGATCAGCGCCAGCCCGAGGTCCCGCGGTGCGGTTGGATAGTCGGCAGGTCGAGCTCCGGGCATCTGTTCGAAGCGTTGGAAGAACTGGACGATTGCGAAGCCGAAGCCGATCAGCGAGACTGCCGTCCGTATCCACGACATCATCGTGCGCTCGAGGCTCAGGCGGGTGCGGATCCAGCCAAAGTGGGTGTCTGCGGTTACTCTTACCTCGAACCTGTCCGCGCTTGGGGTGGAGTGTGGGTCTGTCATAGCGCGCTCCCTATTGCTGACGATTCATGTCGGTGCCCTCACCGCGCCGTCCGCGGATGCGCGACCGCGCGACGCGAAAGACGAGCCCTCGAATGATCAGGTACGGTACAAATGCGAGCAGCAACGCAATGACGAGCGCCTCATTCGGATAGAATGTCTTGAGCACGATGAGCTGATAGATCACGTCCATCACCAACCCCAGAAGGATGATTCTGGCGGTCGCGTTCAATCCCTCGCGCAGCAATCCAATGCGCTCCTGCGGATTGCGCAGCACCGTCACGAAATACGCAGAGCGGCCGGCCCGCGCGTCCTCGCGTCCATCGTGGATAGCGGCGAGCGCAGCCATCAACGGCTGCAGGATGAAGCGAAACCTCATCGGCTCGTCCGGCCGTTCGATCAGGTCGTGCCAGAACCGTCGCCAAGCGTCGCCCGTAACGCCGTGCCACACCACGCCGGCGACGAGCAGCACGACAGCGAGCAGGAGGACCAGCTTGGCCAGGATACCCAGTTCCTGCGGAGTGCCATCGCTCATGGCGCTGCTCCCGCCTGCCTGACGATGCAGCGGAATTCCACATGGCTGGTCGAGGTGTCCACCGGCTCGGGATGACGCGCGGCCGGGCGATAGCGGCGGCAGTAATTTGCCGCACACAGATGCGAACCGCCCTTGAGCACCTTGGACATCTCGGCGGCCGGACCTTGCGGCCGGACTTGCGAAGCAGTGTGGAACTCCTTCATCGTCTGGTCCTTCCCATCGCCGCGCCGGCAACGCAATTTGGAGCGCCAGGCCCGTCGAACGCGGCGCAGTGTGAGGGAAGTGCTCGGTGTGGACTATGCAAATCCGGCATTTTTCGAACGCCGACGGCGATTTTGCGAGGCGCCGATTGTCCGACGCTCTGCGCAAAGACGTCGATGGTAACGCTCCGAGTGATTGCGGCGTTCGAATGGGCCTATCCGTTATCTGCGCTTTGCGCAAAATGCACCGTGCGCTCTTACGAGACATCCCTTGGACTGCGACTGCGGCGACTTGCCACCGCCCTGACTGTGCCGACGTAAACCGGCCGAAGGCGCATAGCGTGCCAACAAGATTGGCAGTAGTTGAGAATTGCCAAAAAGCCCGATCCCAACTGCGAACGGTAGGTTTGAGATGGCCAGCAACTTCACTAGCGGGGGTTACAGCATGTCACTCATGGGGGATCTTCTCGAGCGACCGTTCGATCAGGCGATCACATCAAAATACACGGCAATGAACGGCCTAATTTATTTGGGGGCGGGAACCTTGGTGCTTATTTGGCCGGGAATGGTGCAGACCATCTTCAGGGATGCGGCGTTTGTTGGAAACGAGGCAGCACTCATCCGCGTTATGGGTATGACCGTGATGGTCATTGGCTGGCTCTATTTGTTCGGTGGCTTGTCTGGCGGCAGACGGATCGTCGCCGCCAGCGTGTTGGACAGAGTGGTGCTCGTTCCCTTGGTGCTCGTACCCTTGGCCATCGCGGGAGTTTTTCCTCATTTTCTGCTCGCGTTTGCGGTTCTCGACCCGACGCTCGGCATTGGCGCTTGGCTGCTTCTCAGTCGATCGGACCGCCCTACGCCATAGCTGTAGCTCTAGGAACCGCGAAGTCCAGCGAGTGCCGATATTGCGGCCAGGAGATCAGACATGAGCGATCCGACTCTGCCATCGTTCCGCTACCGCTTGGAACAGCAACCGCCGCACACGAGCTGTGGCGGTCTCGTACGGGGCGCATCTGTCCGGCAGTTTCCTGTTAGCCAGGGCATCGCCGGCGCATCGATGCGCTTGCAACCGGGTTGCCTGCGCGAACTCCATTGGCACACGACTGCTGCCGAGTTGGGTTACGTTGTGTCTGGCAGTTGCCGCACCACTGTATTGAGCCCCGACGGAGCGGCGACCGATACGTTCGGACCGGGCGATGTTTGGTATTTCCCTAGCGGCTGGGGTCATTCCATCCAGGGGACCGGGCCGGGCGAGTGCCATTTCATTCTGATGTTCGACAACGGCGCCTTCGCCGAGGATCATACACTCAGCATTTCTGATTGGTTAGCCCATACGTCGCCTGCCGTCGTCTCGCAGAACCTCGGCCTCGGTATGGAGTGGACGGCCAAACTTCCGAAGGCAGAGACCTACTTTGCGGAGGGGGCCGTACCGCATGACTCCTTCGCACATGTTATGCCCCGGGCGAAGCCGACACTTTTAACGACGCACCGCTATCCATTAGGTGCCCAGCAGCCGCAGTGCGTGTCGGGCGGCGGCGCACAGTGGAAGGTTACCGCGGACGAGTTTCCGATCTCGACCACATTGTCCCTCTCCGTGCTGGAGATCGAGCCGGGCGCCATGCGTGAACTTCACTGGCATCCCCACGCCGACGAGTGGCAATACTATCTTGAGGGTGCGGCTGAGATGGGTGTTTATTTGGGGATGGGTCACGCAGTGACCGAACAATTCGAGACAGGCGACATCGGTTACGTGCCGATGGGCGCCGGACACTACATCCGCAACACCGGTAGCGGCATCTTGCGCTTGCTGGCCGGATTCAACAACGGGCACTATCGTTCCCACGACCTCAGCGCATGGGTAGCCTCGAATCCACCCGATGTGTTGGCTGCCAATCTAGGCCTGCCACGGACGGTCGCGGAAGCGCTTCCTAAGGAGAGGCTCTTTATCGCACGACCCTTCCAACGGATGATCTGACTGCTGCTACCGAAGCAATCATCGGTCGCGAGTTACCGGAGACCCCGCGCAAGTCTACCATTCGCCCGCCTCCCGGGCTCGCGGAGCAGACCCACAATCCAGCTCAGTCATCGCCGCAGCCGGCGCTCAAAGCCGCCCGCTCCTGGAGCGATTCCGAATCTGCATAGTCAGCCTCACGGGAGCGACATAACATTTGCATAGCCGGACCGGCCCGATTGCCCCCGCATTCTTCAGGCGCGCCATTCTTGAGGCCAGTCAATATTCTCTCCACCGAAGTAGTGCCTACTGACGATTCAAGCGGAGCCTTCCAATGAAAGACGTCATCCTGGCTATAGCCTTTGCCGTGGCATTCGCGACGATTGCTTTCGCGGACAACACGCCTGTGAGACCTGCGCCGGTCCCCGATATGCGGAAAATTCCGCCACCAGTCGATCGCGGCAGGAGCGGCTTTGTCGTCTTGAGGCAGGACCTGTTCGATCGAAACAATCCGAACAACCTGCGATCAGATTATCATGGTCCACCGGCCCAACCTGGCTCCTACTGATGATTGCGCGCGGCGGTCGACATGGTGATCCCTAAGAACGGCCGGAGACTGTCCTATGATGAAAGCCGCGCTGTTAGCCGATGCTCGAAGTGCTGCGATTCCTGCGCGACAATGGCTACAAGACCTACATCGTGACCGGCGGAGGGCAAGACTTCGTGCGCGTCTACGCCCAGCGGGCCTATGGCATCCCGCCCGAGCAGGTCGTGGGCACTGCGGGCGGAACGAAATACGGCTACGGCAAGGATGGCAAGCCGTTCCTGACCAAGGACCCGAAGCCTATCCTGAACGACAACAACGCGGGCAAGCCGGAAGGGATTGGAGGCACCTGTTTCCGTTCGAGTAGTAACATCGACTCCGTAAGGTGCCTTTCGAGAGGGCTATACCCATGTCATTTGGAATGCTCTGTCGGCTTCGCGTGCCAGAATTTGCACAGTCGCGTTCGCCTATCGCGCTCAAACGCGGCGGGCAACGCATCAGATTTATATTCGTGCTGTTCATGCTCCTATGTTGCTCGGCGCAACAAAGCTACGGCGCAGAGAATCTCGAATGTCCCGAGATAGGTTCGGGGTCGATTCCCGATCTCATCGGCGCCGCAGGCGGCGGACTGTTCACCACCGAAAACCGCGTCGACCTCGCCAACGAGATCAACGAGGCGATCAACACGCTGCAAATCGCCAGCCCGAATATTTCCTGGTCCGAGGTGCAGAACGTCCTGATCGCCGCCTATTGTCATGCCGTCGCCCGCAAGCCCGGGCTCGCTGCTGCCGAGAAATGGACCCGCATGCGCGAGTTCGACAGTGTCCTTGAGCGCCAGATCGCGGCAAACATGATGCCTACAGGAACGCTGATCATCGCCAACGTTCCTCTTCCTCCTGATGTCTATCGGGAACTCAAGAGGCAGGCTCTTGTCTCCAATCAGTCGGCGGCCCAATTGATGACAGCCATTTTGACACGTGCGGCAGGGAGGTAGCCGATCACAGCGGTGCTGGGATCATTCCGCTTGGCACTTCAGCCTAGCGACGTCGACGTTGACGCTGCATTGCTCGGCGATCGTCTCGACGCTCGCGTGAAATCGGAGCCGCGCAGCGAGGGCACGCAGGCAACAAACTGTTAGAAGCTGTTGCAGATCAAGAAAGGCTGTAGTTCAATGAGGAACCGCGACGTCACTCCAAACTCGCCGTATTTTTTCGACCTGGAGGGCTGGGCCATGAAATGTAGCAAGCGGTCGTTTGCCTCCCTCTCCGTACTCTTCGCAGCACTTCTGTCATTGCTTTTGCTCGTCATGAGTACGGGAATACTCAATGCGCGCGACGCCGATCTCGCCTCTCTCACCTTTGCGGCGGCTCAGACCGCTAAACGGCAGTGCGTAAATACCTGTCGTGCGCGATATCGCGACTGCTTGTCCTTGAAGCAAATACCATCCTCCGAGTGTCGGGGCATTTACCAGGATTGCAGCCGCTACACTTGTAATGCCGATCCAGCTGGCCGACCGTTTTGGCCGGGGTTTCCGTCGTAATTGATCGGAGATCAATGGCTTGCAACGAAATATCCAACCAGGAGAGCGCGCCACCATTGACGGATCGAGAGGTTGGAAATGCGAGATTTCGTTCAACAGCTCTCGGTTGCCTCGAGCGCAACGTGAAGGGGACGCCCGCGTTTCAGGTCGTCCGCCGGCGGTCACCCCCTGAAATTTCCGCCGTCACCAGTTCGCCGACCCGCAGCGCCGCGCTGGCCATCGCGATCGAATAGCAGCAGGATGCTGCGGCAAACGAAGTCATCATTTGGAGGGGAGCCGCGTAGTCAGCGGTCAGCCATGGGGTTAGCAGACTCCTGGCCTCGTAGCGGCGGTAACAGTCGTAGTCACAGTACGGTCGCCGCGTCGATACAGCTTTCAGATAGCCGGATACGAGCGATTGCGAGCACTCGGCGCAGGCTGAGCTGTCGAGGGGGGTCCTGTGATTGACCAATATGAACTTCATGACGAGGGCCGACACATTTGCCTGAGCCTTTCAGGGCCTCTTCACGAGACCTTGGCTTGCTTTTCGAGAAGCATCACAGGATTGCCCGACTGAAGCGCGTGGCACACCGCTCCGCAGTAACAGAGCCGCGTTCGGATGTCCCGCAGATAGCCGCCCTCCCCGATCGGTTGGGCGCAAAGTGCACAGGAATTTTGCCGAACCGGAGTCCTGCCATTGACCAACACGAACTTCACGTGGCGCCTCCCAGGGTGAAGCAATAGACCTTATCGGACGAGCTCGATGGATTGGGTGGGGGCGCGCAGAGATGGTTTCGCCCATCGGGATTGTCCCGGCTGCGCTCCACTTTCTGCGGCGGAATCAGAATATATTTCCCGTCTTCCCTGCGCTTTGCGTAGATGTTGCCGTCGACATATTTGATGTCGGTCGGGTAACAGTCGGCATCGTTGCAGCAGCTGAGCGCAGGATTGTCGGGCATGTGCCAGGTTGAATAGAATTTTTCGTGCAGCGGCATGTCCTGCGGCGGATGGCGGCGCTCAACCTGGCCTTGTCCATGCTCGTGTGACGCGGAGTCCTGCGCGAAAGCGTGTTGCGGCAAACCCCAGATTGCTGGCAGGCAGAAGACGCAGGTCCAAAACACGGGCGCACATTGCACGTTCAACATGCCGGCTCCTTGTTCGGAAATTTCGATTGCCTGGAAATCCCTGTGTGAGTTTTGCTTCTGTCCTCAGGCCGCGCGAAATCGCCATAGCCAATGGCTGTCGCCCTCCCGGCGGACCTTGAAATGCTCGACGCACTTCCCTGAGCAGAGGGCGGTGCGGCAAGAATAATAACGAATGAGGCCGAATTTTCCGTCGCAGAGGGCGCAGCGTGCAGCCCGGTGGTTCCGGTTATGCCAGTGGTGTTGATCGTCGTTGATAGGCATGTCTGTCCCCTCTGGGTCTTGCGCAAATCGTATTCGACGTCGCACGTCGCACACAGGCGGAGTGCGGCTTCGGGATCGTAGTGGTCTGCCAGGTCGCGCGGCGTATAGGGACACCGGGCACACAGTTTCACTCGCATGGATCGCCTCCCGCGGCAGCGAAGCTTGGTCACAGGTGCAGTTGCAGGCCAGGCAGATATCTGATGCCGGCCATTACCATCGCGATTGCGGGTCAGCCCGTTGGCAGGCCTCGGCAGCCATTTGGGGCCGCTGCAATCGGTTATTCCCGACTGGCATGAAACCTAGGACGATCGGATGGTTGGCTCAATTGTACTGAGGTAATAGGGCGATATCGAAAGGGTTTGGCCGGCTATACGGTGGTATGTAGCCAGCCAAGGGCAGCCGGACCGCCGCTATTGTTGGCCAGAGCGTGCACCCAATGATGCAGCCGATTTCAAAACGAACTGCCGCTTTTTTGCGCAAAATGCTTTAATCTATCCACCGGGCAGAGGCGGTTTGCGAATGACGCCAAACCACACCAGGAACTTTGCAGGTTCAGCCGCGCAGTTCTTCCTCGGCGGCCTTGCGCTGGCACTGGTGACCCTGGCCTTCTTTCGGCTTCACGCCGACCTCGCCACAACCGCGTTCGCCGATCTGATCGTGATTCTGCTGTTCTCCCTGATCGGCAGCTTCGTCGCCACGGTCCTGCTGTGCCTTTTGTCTGTCGCGAGCCTGGCCTATTTCTTTGCTCCCCCTGTCCTGAGCTTCGCAGTCGACGATCCCCAGCATGTCGTCATGGTGGCCGCCTTCTGCGCGACCGGGGTGATCGTGGCGTGGCTGATCGGAAATGCCCGCCAGGAAAAGGAAGTCGCGCTTGAGGCCGAGGCAAAGCTCCGGCACAGCCAGGTCGAATTGCGCGACAGCGAAAGGGAATGGCGGGAGGTATTCGAGCACAATCCGGTCATGTATTTCATGGTCGATGCGGACGGCACCGTCCTGAACGTGAACACCTTCGGTGCCGCACAGCTTGGCTATACGGTTGCGGAGCTGATGGGCAAGTCCGTGCTCAACGTCTTTCTCGAGGAAGACCGCGCGTTCGTGCGCAAATGCGTTGCGGTCTGCCTGGAAACGGCCGGCCAATCGCACACCTGGGAAATCCAGAAGATCAGGAAAGATGGCTCGCTCTTGTGGGTGCGCGAAAATGCCAAGGCGATGCGGCGCGCCGACAACAAGCTCATCGTTCTGGTTGCCTGCGAAGATGTCACCGAGCGCAAGCGAACCGAAGATGCCCTGCAGCAGAGCGAGGCCTATCTCGCTCATGCGCAGGAACTGAGCCACACCGGCAGTTTCGGCTGGAGGATCGGCACCGGCGAGATCATCTGGACACCGGAGACGTTTCGAATTTTTGAGCACGACCCCGCGATCAAGCCGACGCTTCAGTTGATCAACGAGCGCACGCATCCGGAAGATCGCGCCGCCGTGGAAAGGACCATCGATCAGGCGTCCCGCGACCAGAAGGATTTCGAGCATGAATACCGGCTCCTGATGCCGGGTGGCTCGGTGAAACATCTCCACGCCCGGGCGCGCGCGACGATCAATGCGTCCGGCAACCTCGAATTCGCCGGGGCGGTGACGGACATCACGGCCGCAAAGCAGGCGGAACGGCAGCTGCGCCGCAGCGAGGCCTATTTGGAAGAGGCCCAGCATTTGAGCCACACCGGCAGCTGGTCTTGGGACGTGCGCCGTCGCGACTTCGTATACCGCTCTGCCGAAGTCTATCGCCTGTTCGGCTTCGATCCCGAACAAGGTGCATCGGCGGAAGAGATCCAGTCGCGCATTCCTGCGGACGACCTGCAAATGCTTGGCGAGGTGGTGCGGCAGGCTGTGCAGTCCAAGCAGGGAAAGTTCGAATTTGATTTCCGGATACTGCTGCCCGACGGCGCAATAAGGCGCGTCCACTCGGTGGCGCATCCCGTCCTTGGCAGCGAAGGCGAGGTCAACGAGATCATCGGTACGCATATGGACGTGACCGAGCAATACGCGGCGAGGGAAAGGCTGGAAAAGGCCTTTCTGGCGCTGCGCGAGAGCGAGCAACGTTTTCGCGACTATGCCGAGACGGCCTCCGACTGGCTGTGGGAGACCGGACCGAACCATCGGGTCACCCATTTGTCCGAGCATACCAGCGCGGCCGGTATTCCTGCGTCCGTCGTGACCGGCGTGCTGCGCTGGGAGATTGCCTCAGACGTCGAATCGGAGCCGGAGAAATGGCAGCGTCATCGGGCAGCCCTCGATGCGCATCTGCCCTTCCGCGATCTGGTGTATCGCACCGAAAACCGGATGGGATCCCCGATCTACGTCCGTACCAGCGGCAAGCCGGTCTTTGGCGCAAACGGGGAGTTTCTCGGCTATCGCGGCGTCAGCACCGATATCACCGCGAGCATTCGCGCCGATCAGGCCGAACGGGCGCTGCGCAAAGCCCAGGCTGAGCTCGCCCACGTGACGCGCGTGACGACGCTCGGCGAACTAACAGCCTCCATCGCACATGAGATCAGCCAGCCGCTCGCCGCCGTGATCGGCAATGCCGAGGCGTGCCTGAGCTGGCTCGACCGCAATCCTCCAGATATCGACGCCGCCCGGCACTCGGCGGAATGGATTGTCGAAGACGGCAACCGGGCGAGCGAGGTGATCCGGCGCGTCCGCGCACTTGCGAAAAAGACCGACATTGAGAAGGCGCCCCTCGACATCAACGATGTGGCAAGCGACGCCATGGCGTTGGTGCAGCGCGAGCTTTTGAGCCATGAGGTGTCGCAGCAGTTGGAGCTCGCGCCCGACCTGCCAGCGATCTTCGGCGATCGGGTCCAACTGCAGCAGGTGATCATCAATCTGGTGATCAACGCGGTTGAAGCTATGGAATCGGTTGCGGATCGGCCGCGCGAACTGACGATCCGGTCAGGCCGGGACAGCATGGACAGCGTATTTCTGACGGTCGCCGATAACGGTGTCGGAATCTCCGATGCGGATGCCGAGCGTATGTTCGCCCCGTTCTTCACCACAAAATCCAGCGGGATGGGAATGGGGCTCTCCATCTGCCGTTCGATCGTGGAAGCTCACGAGGGACGGCTCTCGGCTTCCCGCAATGCGGGAAGCGGCGCGTCCTTCAAATTCGTCCTGCCGGTACACGAAGAGGATACGGCGTGACCGAGCGATCCAAATCTCCGCCTGAGCTTGCGAGCGGCAAGGAGCCGGTCAGCGAGTCGATCGTCTTCGTTATCGACGACGACCTCTCCATGCGCAGGATGCTCATCAATCTCTTTCAATCGGTGGGGCTTGAAGTCGAGGCGTTCGGCTCGGCCTCCGAACTGCTGAAGAACAAGCTGCCCGAGGTGGCGAGCTGCCTGGTACTCGATATCCGGCTGCCGGGATTGAGCGGCCTGGATCTGCAGACCGAGCTGGCCAAGGCGAACATTCATATCCCCATTATCTTCATTACTGGTCACGGCGATATTCCGATGACCGTGCGAGCCATGAAGGGCGGCGCCGTCGATTTTCTCACCAAACCGTTTCGCGATCAGGACCTGCTGGACGCGGTGATGAGCGCGATCGACAAGGATCGCAAGCGGCGGGAAGCTCACAAAACGGTCGCGAGCCTGCAGGTGCTGTTCGAGACCTTGAGCAGTCGCGAACGCGAGGTGCTGTCCTTCGTTGCCTCAGGCCTGATGAACAAGCAGATCGCGGCGGAGCTCGGCCTTGCCGAGATCACCGTCAAGATCTACCGCGGCCACATTATGAGGAAGATGCATGCGAAGTCGCTGGCGGATTTGATCAGGATGACCGAAGCGCTCGGAATACGCCCCGCCAAGCCTCCGAGCGCATGATCCGGACGCGCAGGGGCGGCGTTACCGCGAACAGACACCGGCGTTTCGAAAAAGATCATGCGCAACAAGGACCTGGAGAGCGATAGCGCTTCGACCGAAGGCCGTCCTGCTGCTCGACCTACAAACCTAAGTATGATTTTACAATTTCAGCGCGACGGCCCATTTTTCCAACGGGCTGGCGATGCTTTGGCAAGCGCCTTCCCGCTTCAGGAGGTCGTCCTGCCCGCGCCTTCGGTCATTTCGGTCATTGACGACGACGCCTCGGTCCGGGTTGCGACCAACAATTTCCTGAGATCGCGCGGCTACATCGTGCGCAACTTTGCGTCGGCCGAAGAATTCTTGGGCTCACCGCATCTGAACGAAACGTCATGCGTGATTGCGGACGTGCAGATGTCGGCCATGAGTGGTCTCGATCTGCTAACGGCGATGCGCGCGAAGGGCCACGGTACACCCTTCATCTTCATCACGGCGTTTCCCGATGAAAACCTCCGCGCCAGGGCGGTGAATGCCGGAGCCATTTGCTTTCTGGCGAAGCCGTTCGTCGTCTCCAATCTCATCAAGTGCCTCGAGACCGCGCTGGAGGCAGGCCGCAGCAAAGCTGGGACGTGAGATCAACAATATCCATGCATCAATTCCGCTCGAGTCCCGGGTCGCCTTCGTCGGTGCGCCGGAACTAAAGCGCCTGCGGGCGCGGTTCGCGCGAAGCCAGCCGCTCAACGACTTCGCGGGCGATCTTGGCCCGCAGTTCCACGAGGTCGATGAAGACGTCGGCCTGGCGACGCAACTCGTCGGCAATCATCGGCGGCTGGCTTGAGATGGTCCAAACGACCGTCACGCGGACGCCACGGCGCTGCACCGCCTCGACGAGCGGGCGAAAGTCGCCGTCGCCAGAGAACAGCACCATCTGGTCAATATGCTTGGCGACCTCCATGGCATCGACGGCGAGTTCGATATCCATGCTGCCCTTTATCTTGCGGCGGCCGTGAGCGTCGATGAACTCCTTGGTCGCCTTGGTGACGACGGTATAGCCGTTGTAGTCGAGCCAATCGACCAGCGGGCGGATCGAGGAGTATTCCTGATCCTCGATGATCACCGTGTAATAGAACGCGCGCAACAATGCGCCGCGGCTCTGAAATTCCTTCAGCAGGCGTTTGTAATCGACATCGAAGCCGAGCGTCTTGGCTGTCGCATGGAGATTGGCGCCATCGATGAATAGCGCGAGGTTGGAAGAAGCCGTCATTGTGGCAATAACCTCTCGCGTGGACGTTCAGAGATCGGGCAGGCAGCCGGATCCTCCAAACCGCGCGTCGCCGTTTGGAATCGCGACTATTTCCATCGCCTGCAAACAGCTCTTTGCAATTAGTCAGCGAGCGTAGGGGGCAACGGTTAAAGGCTCAATTGTACCGAGGTAAGCGCTCGCTATGGAAAGGTATGCGGGAGCTATACCAACGTTTACGAACTTTTCTCCCGCATGACGTGCATTGGCCCGGGGTTCGCGAAGAGGTGTGGCGAGGCCGCGAGATCGGAGACCGCAAAGTTGAAACCCGTTTTTTGCCGCTGAGGTCGTCCACGGCATATGCTACGCAACCAAGCGTCTGCGACGGATACTCGCCGAACATCGTCCGGAGAATCTTTACCCTGCCGGACGCGTTCTCCCTAAATGGCGAGCGCAGCGGTCGCGCCGTCGTCTGGCGACGGTCACGCTGGTGTTCGTTCCCATCAGATCGATCTTGAGGTTGTTGCCAGATTGAACGAACCACAGCCGGTGAAATCGAGCTCGTTGGTCGTTCCGGCGGCGGCGTTGGCAAAGATCGTCGACTGACCAGTGCTCGCCGGTACATGGCGGCAATCCGATAGCGGATCCGCTCCTTTGAACGCGATCCTGCCATCCGTGCAATCGAGCAGGCCGCACATGCAGCGCGCCAGCGTCAATTCCGCCGTCTGACATTTTCATACCGCTATCCCGGCAGCGGGCCGAAGGCGGGAGGCGGTATGCGCCGCCTTGATGCCGCCTCATAAGCAGATGCGATCTTGATGATGACGTCCTCCTTTCCGGGCTCGCAACGAAACACCAGGGAAAATGGCAGGCCGGGCTCAGCCAACCTCGTCGGCACGTCGGACGGCGCGGATATGTAACGCTTGCCATCTGCGCTCAGCTTGAAAACAGGATCATAGGTTGTGGTAACGTAGCCTGCCGGAACCAGAACCTCCGTAAGACCTGCGTTTGGTCCGCTCAGTGATTCCGGATTGAGATTGCTCGGAATGTCGTAGTGATGCGGGTGTCCGATCAATCCGGGAGCCCACGGCGTGTGCAAACGCACGAGCGCGTCGAGTTTATTCTCCAAAATCACCATCATGTCAGCACGACGTAGCAACTCTCGCAACATGATGCGCTCGTTGACGCCTTGCCGGCCATCAAGCGGATTGCGCGGGTCGCTGACTTCCTCCCAGTTCCTGAAAGCAGCGCGCTGGTCGTCACCCCAGAATTTCGAACGAGCATTGAGCGTCGTCCAGTCCTTGAGGGTTTCCTCATAGCCAGCCGCCTTCCAGTCCGCGGCACGGCGCATGAGATATTGCGAGATATGATACCGGAACGTGTTCGACAGCTGCTGTTGCTGCACCGTTCCCAGATCGAGATTGGAGGGCGGCTCGATTCGTCCTTCTGCCATCGCGACGCAATAATCGATCGATTGCATCGTGCCCGAGCCGAACACCTTGCCCGGCTGGAATTCCGTCGGCACGATCGCGGCCGCGAACTCCTTGAATAATGGCTGACCATTCTTGTCGAGCCGGAACATGATATCCGGCATGAAGAGCGGGATGAGCTGGGCAAGCGCACGGCGATAATCCACCTTCATGACCTCAAGATCGGGATCCCTCGTTGAGAGCGGATCGGTCGACTCCACCAGGGTTGCCCCCAACTTGGCGGCAAGCATCTCCTTGATCTCGCGCGATGCGGCGGTGACGATGGGCTCCTCGGCCTTGGAGCCCTTCCGGTACGCCATAGATTCGCGGATCACCCCGATCCGCATTCCCGCCAGGGCACGGTCGGTCGAAGTGGCGATGTGACTGGCATAGGGGGTGCTGAGCACCGACGAGCGCGGAACCGTCGTGAACGGATCTCGCGGGTCGTAATAGCCTTCGATCGGATCCTTTAGGGCATCGAGAATCTTCGCGCAGTCGACGATCGATCGTGCATGGATGCCACTGCGGTCGCAATGGACGTCGGCTCCGATCGCGCCGCCATCGAAGCCCAGCATCGCCTTGTGCGGCAGGATCAGCGCGATTGCATTGTGATTGGATGGTCCACGGCAAGAAGCGCGGGTTTCCTCGCCGAGACTGGCCATCACGAGATTCGTGCTGACCGACAATGCCGAGCCAGAGCTCGAGCCAAGCGAAGCCGCTCGGGTTGTATCGTAGGGATTGGACGGGTTTCCTGCCCAGGTCGAGCGCTGATAGCCGAGCGTCGACGCCAAGACTTTCTCCGGCACATGACGGCCGCCGGGATCGCCGGCCCTGCCGTTATATTCGGTATTGACGGCCTTGGCGAAAATGATCGCGCCTTTTTTTCGTAGCTGATCGACAAGCACGTGGTCGCGCGCCGGAAAGTCCATATCGTAAGCGGCATCGCCACCACCGGTAGAGCGCATGTCCTTGGTGTCGAACGGATCCTTGAACGAGAAAACCACCCCGTACATCGGCATCTTTTCGAAATCCGGATTGGTACCGTACTCCGCGTCGAGCTCGGCGGCCCGCTCGAGGGCATCCGGCTGCTGACGGAAGTATTCGCAGGCCGGTGGCGCACCCTTCGGTAGCGATCCCCGTGATGGGTGAAGATCGAATTCGCCCTTGCAAGTGACCGAGCGTTCACCCCGTATGTTGAAAGTGCCGATCGCGTTGACTTGACCCGCGTTTGGCTTGCCAACGATCATACCAAATTGCTGCATGATACTCGAATCGGAAGCCGTCGCTTCCATGCGGCCGAATTCGAGCGGCGGACCTTTATATTTGTCGAGATCCGGCAGAATTGTCGAAGCCTTGATGGTCTCTGTGGGAAATCGGAGCGGCGCTCCGGCGCGCGTGACACCCATTGCCTCGGGCACGGGCGCACCATCTTCGGTCAGGAGCAGACTGGAAACGCCATTGTAAGCGCGTGCACGGTCGATATATCGCTGAACCACTTGCACCAGCGTGATCTTGCCAGCACGAATTGCCGCGTGCAGATCGGCAATTGTCGCTTCCTCGAGCTGGAATGAGCTGGCCTTGTTTCCCGTCATTGTGGTCGTCCTCTTGGCTTCCTGGTGATTTGTCGATGACTGCGCCGCGCGTGCGTCAGAAGAGCGTCTGTGCCGCAATCTCCATCAAAGGATCGTCGGCCATGACTTCCAAATCGTCGCCGCGAAGCGGACCGGCCTGCGCCAGCTTTTCCAGGTCGAGTCCTCTTAACGATCGCGCACGCCATGCGACCACCCCGACGAGGCCGAGGGTTATGGCACCGCCGAGGCAGAGCGTCGGCGAAGCACCGAGCAGGCTCGCCGTGAAACCACTGGAACGTGCCCAGTTCGTTGGAAGATCCAGTGAAGACATTCTTCACTGCGGCAATCCGGCCGCGCAGCGCATCCGGCGATGCGAGCCGCAGAATTGCGTGCCGTATCACCATGCTGGTGCCGTCGCAAAGCCCGGCGAGAAACAGCGCGGCCAGCGACAACGCGAAATTGCGCGACAGCGCGAAGATGATGATGCAGAGCCCAAACGCAGCGATGATGGCATGCAGGGCGATTCCCGCACGGCGCGCCGGCAGAAGGCGCGTCGCCGCCAGGGCCGCGACAAGCGCGCCGGCGGCGCTTGCAGACCGCAACAGGCCGAAGCCCTCGGGACCTACATGCAATATATCGTTGGCAAAGATCGGGAGCAGCGCATTGGCGCCCGCGAAAAACACTGCAAACAAATCAAGCGCCATCGAGCCCAACAAAATCTCGTCGCGAAAGACATAGCTCACGCCTTCGATGATCCGCCGCCATGTGCCGTCGTGGCTGCTTCGGGGCAACGCAGGCCGATCCCGAATGCCAAGCAGTATCCACGCCGCCGATAGCAATAGCAGAGCAGCGATTGTGGCGTAGGTCAGGAGCGCCCCCAACGACGCCCAAGCGAAGCCGGCCAGCACCGGTCCAGCGACGTCGGCTAGCCGTCCTGATGACGCCAAAATCGGAATGCCTCGCAGAACCTGATCCGCCGGCAGTATCTGCGCTTCCAGTCCGACAAAGGCCGGAGCTTCGAAAGCGCGGATCGACGCCGAAACGAACGCCACGCCATAGATAACGCCGACCAGGGTTTCGTGAGAGCTGCGGGAGATATACGCCAGCACTGCAGAAAGCACCTGTGTCTGTCGCAAACCTATTTGGCTGGCGGTTGACCGAGAATCGGGCGATGCTGATCTGTAATGAGAGATCTTGTCAGGCTCATTGTGTGGGTGGTTGGCGATCTGTTTCGGTCGCGGGCAGCGATCGAGGCAGAGATCTTAACGTTGCGGCAGCAGATCATTGTTCTGCGACGAACCGCCCCCAAGAAGCAATCCTTCGGTGCGACCGACCGGTTGGTGTTCGTTGGTCTTTATCGCGTCTTCCCTCGCGTCCTTGATGCGCTTGCGATTGTTAGGCCCGCGACAGTGATCAAATGGCACCGTGCGGGCTTCCGTTTGTACTGGCGCTGGAAGTCGCGACGGCGTGGTGGCCGGCCACCAGTTCCGCCGGAAATACGCAGACTGATCCGCGAGATGAGCATCGCCAACCCACTGTGGGGAGCGCCACGGATCCATGGAGAGCTGCTGAAACTCGGCATAGCGATCGGACAGACGAGCGTGGCTAAATACATGGCCAAGCCAAGAGGTCCGCCGTCCCAAGGGTGGAAGACGTTCCTCCGAAATCATGCCGACGGCATTGCCGCGATAGATCTGTTCGTCGTTCCGACAATCTCGTTCCGTCTGCTCTATGGTTTGTTGATCATGGGGCATGGCAGACGACAGGTCATCTGGCTCGGAGTAACAACGCATCCAACCGCGGAATGGATCGCAAACCAGCTTACGGAAGCCTGAGGATGGGAGCAGCTTCCCCGCTATCTGATCCGCGATCGCGATGCAGCCTATGGTGACGTTTTCATCCGACGAGTTCGCTCAATGGGCATTCGCGATCAGCCGACGTCTCCGCGGTCACCATGGCAAAACGGGTATGCCGAACGGCTGATCGGTTCGATCCGACGGGAATGCCTCGACCACGTTGTCGTGTTCGGCGAATGCCACCTCCGCCACCTGCTGCTGTCGTACATGACATATTACAATGGCGCCCGCACGCATCTCGCCTTGGAGAAGGATGCCCCGTTCTCGCGTACCGTCGAACGGGCCGGTCAGATTCTTTGCCGCCCAATTCTTGGCGGGCTGCACCACCAATATGTCCGCATTTGATTTTCGGCAGGCACAGCGGCTTGAAACGGCGGCTTGACTCCATGAGAACAAAATAAGAACATGCGCCGTCGACGGTCAACTGGAACAGCGCCATGTCCTCGGTCTCTCAGCCGAACGAACAGGACGATGGGCTAGAGGCG
>Ga0210403_10002196_pt1 | contig 17890 bp, 23 predicted proteins | sample IncBWC19MmetaG_FD_150863 | JGI IMG/M metagenome (GOLD analysis project Ga0210403, IMG submission 150863) | Forest soil microbial communities from Barre Woods Harvard Forest LTER site, Petersham, Massachusetts, United States - Inc-BW-C-19-M | ecosystem: Environmental > Terrestrial > Soil >... | reverse complement strand
GGGCTGGAAATCTTCTATCGCGAAGCCGGTCTCCGGGATGCTCCCACCGTTCTGCTCTTGCACGGCTTTCCGTCGTCTTCTCATATGTTCCGCAATCTGATTCCCATGCTTGCGGATAAATATCATGTCGTTGCCCCAGACTTCCCTGGATATGGCGAAAGCTCAGCACCCTCGGTCAACGATTTCGACTATTCCTTCGAAGGGTTAACGACTGTGACCGAAAAGCTCACAGGAAAGCTGAATCTTTCTTCCTATGCGCTATACCTTTCGGACATAGGTGCATCGGTCGGCTTCCGGTTAGCTGTCATGCATCCCGAACGAGTGACCGCTATGATCGTCCAAAACGGGGGCGCTCATGTTGAAGCCATAAATAAGGAGTTCTTGACGGGGGGATTATCTGACTACTGGGAAGAACGGAGCGAAAAGAATGCTCAAGTCCTACTCGACTGGCTTCTGACGATTGAAGGAACCAAGTGGCATTATCTGCATGGCGCCAGCGATCCGGCGAAGATCAGCCCGGACAATTGGGTGATCGACCAGGCTTACCAGGACCGGCCGGGAAACAAGGAAATCCAGCTTTCAATCCTCTACAACGCGAAGAGAGATCTGGTTGTTTTCGACGATTGGCAGCAGTACTTCCGTAAACATCAGCCCCCTACGCTGCTCACGTGGGGCAAAAACGATGGAATCTTCACGGTGGAGGGTGCTGAACTCTTTAAGCGAGATATTCCCAGCGCGGAGCTCCATCTTCTCGACACAGGCCATTTCGCGTTGGAAGAAGAAGGGGATCGGATTGGGTCGTTGATGCATGAGTTTCTCGAGCGAACAATAAACAAGAAAAAAGTATTGAAAGGGCGTTCCCAAAAGATCTCCGCTTAATTGTGAATCTTCTCCATCGGATACGGAATGGAAGGACCGGAACGGAAAGTTGAATCTTCTCGCGTGGCTGGTCTTCCCAAGGTAGCTGATCTCGCCAAGCTTGGAGTCCAGCGTCCCAGCGCAGGCTCCGCCGCCTCGCAGATACTCTGGCCGCGAATTGAAAACCTCACCGAGGCGTTTCTCGCTGCCGGAGATTCGGAGCGCTTCACGAAAGACTGCATTGTGATCATGGTCTTGAACGGAACCGACCTCGGTGCTTTTCGAGTGACGACGCCGTTCAAGGAGAGAACCGTGAACAACGCGAATGCGATTCGCACCCCACAGGCGATCCCATGTCCCGAAGCAACTGGCCTCGACCCCAACTACCATCCTTGTGCGAAAACGAATCGCCGAGCCGTCTTGTTGATTACGATCTTGGGTTCGTCTCTCGCGTTCATGGACGGTTCCATTGTGAACGTTGCATTGCCAACGCTTCAGCGGGTCTTCCATGCTGGTGCGTCATCGGTGCAGTGGATCGTTCAAAGCTACGCACTCTTCTCTTCCGCACTTCTCCTGTTCAGTGGGGCTCTTGGCGATCAATTTGGCAGAAAGAAGATCTTCGTGCTGGGCGTGGCGTTTTTCGCGGTCTCTTCTCTTGGCTGTGCCGTTGCGAACTCTCCATCGTTCCTGATCGTATGGCGGTCCCTGCAAGGAATAGGAGCCTCGCTTCTCATTCCGCAATCGCTCGCGATCTTGTCGGCGGCCTATTCTGCCGAGGATCGTGCCGCAGCCATCGGCACTTGGTCGGCGTGGACCAGCGTCTTCGCAGCCCTGGGTCCAGTGGCCGGAGGGTGGTTGATCCAGTCTCTCAATTGGCGTTGGGCATTTGCAATCAACCTGCCAGTTGCCATTTGGATCTTCTTTCTCCTGCCGAAGCTTCGCGAGAGCGACTCAGACTTCAGCCTCGAAAGTCTAAGGAAGCTTGAACTGAGAGGGACGCTTCTCAATACGCTAGGGCTGGGAGCTGTCATCTATTCGTTGTCGTTCGCTTCGGAATACGGGTGGAATAATCTCCGAATCGGTGGAACCTTCGTAGTCGGCCTGCTGCTGATTGTGGCATTTCTTGTGACCCAGTCACGGCGAGAGAACGCACTCATGCCACTCTCGCTGTTCAAAAATCAGCGATTCCTATCGGTGAACATCCTTACGTTTCTACTCTACGGAGCGTTGGGCGTAACTTTCTATATGGTTCCGTTCTTCGCAATCCAAATCAAACATCTGGACGCCGTAGCGACAGGGGCTGCATTTTTGCCATGCATTGCGGTGATGTTTATTTTTGCGAGCCGCATCGGGCGAATGAGTGCCCGCTTCGGCGAGCGGCCATTCCTGATCATTGGAGCTGTTGCTTCGGCGGCGGGGATCGCGCTTTTCGCTATCTTTGCCAGGCAGCCGGACTACGCGACCTCTCTACTGCCGGGAATGGTTGGCCTCGGTGTGGGCATCACGATCGCTCTAGCGCCTCTCACGAATGTCGTTATGACGTCGGCTCCTGACGGCAAGAGCAGTTTGGCGTCCGCTGTAAATAACTCGGTTTCAAGACTCGCGGGGTTACTAGTTTTGTCCGGACTGATTCTTGTTCTGTCTCAAGCATTTGACCATTCCTTCGCTCAAAAATTGTCGAGTTCTTCTTTGCCGTCGAGCGCCAAAGAGAGACTCTATGCGGAACGGTCTCTCATGGCCGCTGCCGAAATTCCAAACACACTCAACGATAAGGAGAAGCAGACGGCGGCGGCGATTCTCGCGGACTCCTACACGGAAGGATACGAATTGGTGATGTGCTGCTGCGCTGTTGCCGCTCTGCTTTCGGCCTTGCCCGTTATCCTCTGGTGGCGCGGAGACGGAGAGAAAGTGCAAGTAAGAGAGCTACGTACGGAGAGTCTAAGCCAAAAACGACAGCAGCTCGCGTAGGAGCGTTTCTTTGCACAAGACTCGGAGGAGATGAAAGGGCAATACATTTGGAGCGTCCTTTGGTATGGACTCATCGAGAGAGCACAGCTTCCAAAACCGAAACGCCCCTCTTTATCTCACTTGCATTGCACCCTGCGAAGCCCAGCATCAACGCGGGCTTCTGCTCATACTTGGTGACATATGAGGAGATTGGAACTACTTCCAATCCCAGCTGTTCTGCCCGTCGCGTCAATACCATTTCGGGGAGACGTGTTTTGATCCAGGCCACGGTACGCATCCCAGATTGCGCGTGCTCCACATCGAGCAAACCGGAAAGACGCCTATTCGCTTCTTCTGTAAGTAGCTGCGAGCGATCCGAGTAGACCTGCCTCATCTTTCTAACGTGGTGGCCGAAGTGACCTTCGTTGATGAATTCCGTCAGCACGGCCTGATCTAACGTTGGAGCATGGCGATCGATGAAGCTTCGTGCGATTCTAAATGCTTCGACTAACCGCTCCGGAACAACGATGAACCCAATGCGAAGAGCGTTGAAGAGCATCTTTGTAAATGTTCCAACATAAATGACCGACCCAGATCTATCGAGGCTGTGGAGTGACGCAAGCGGCTTCCCGGAATAGCGATATTCCGCGTCGTATTCATCTTCAATAATCCATGCCCCCGCACGCGCGGCCCAGGAGAGAAGTTCGACTCGTCTCTCTGCTGACAGAACAGTTCCAAGGGGAAACTGATTGGCTGGTGTTACATACGCCACGCGGGCGGCGGGAGATGACTTCACCGCTCTTGCAACATCTATACCGTCCCCATCAACCGGAATGGGAATCACACTCGCGCCAGCGCTCTGAAAGGCTTGAGAAGCTCCAGGGTACCCGGGATCTTCCATCCACACCTGGTCGCCGGGATCGAGAAGCACTCGCGCCAAGAGGTCCAACGCCTGCTGCGCGCCCAATGTCACGATGATCTGTTCAGCAGAACAACGTACTCCGCGGGAGTGGCCCACGTATTCCGCGATGGCTCTTCGCAGCGGTGGATATCCACCTGCATCACCTTGTCCATACAAAGAACGCGGCGCTTTGCGATAAACGCGCGCCGCAATCCGTGCCCACAGTTCGACTGGAAACAGGTCGATAGCCGGCTCGTAGCCTCGAAACGCCTTTCCGATGGAATGCGAAGCTGGCAAGAAAAATGTGGTCTTAAGAAGACTCTGCGTGCGGTTTGCTATAGTCGCTCTGGAGATTACCTGCCGGGAAGATTTTGTTTTAGTCGCAGAGGTCATCTCCCACTCTGGCGCCGGTACGACAAATGTTCCAGCACTCACTTCGGACGAAACGAATCCCTCAGCCTGAAGGTGCTGGAATGCTGCCACGACTGTACCCCGGGCAAGGCCGTATTGTGCTGCCAGATTTCTCGTGGACGGCAATCGTGCTCCAGATTTCAATCGCCCATCAATAATTGCGGAGCGCAACTCAGTATAGAGCCAGCGCCACATCTCCTGGCCACCCTTCCTTGGTTCTAAGACCAGGTCTTGAAATGTCTCCATTTTCGGCACTGTTTGGGCACCTATCATGGACTAGTCATCCCGACGATTATGGACCTTCCGGCCATCCATTCCAATCATCTGACTGTGGAAGGAGAATCACGGAAATGCTGGCGGAAACGGAATTTGCGCCGGACGAGCGGGCGGAGAACAAGGGGCAGCGGACCCGCGGGCGAAGGTCGGCCAAGCTGTGGGCTGGCATCGCGTTAGCAGGGATGGTGCTCGTGGGTGTATGGCTTATGGAGCCCTGTCAAGTAAGAGAAATGGCTAGGTCTTGAAATGTCTCTATCTTCGGCACCGTTTGTGGGCACTTATCCTGAACTGCACAATAGTTGTACACGTGCAGACGGCAGATTTGAACAAATCGTAGGCAACAGCTCCGCACTCGAAATGGCACTCGCTGAGGTGGAACGGGTGGCACCCACCGATTCCACTGTGCTGATCCTTGGCGAAACAGGTACGGGCAAGGAGTTGATCGCCCGAACCATTCATAACGCCAGCCGACGCCGCGAAAGCCCGTTCGTAAAGCTGAATTGCGCTGCTATCCCCTTCGACTTACTGGAGAGCGAGCTTTTTGGACACGAGAAGGGTGCGTTTACAGGAGCAACCTCGCAGAAAATTGGCCGTTTCGAAATGGCCGACACCGGCACACTGTTTCTCGATGAAATCGGGGATATTCCCCTCGCGTTACAGCCCAAGCTGCTGCGCGTTCTGCAGGAGCGGGAGTTCGAGCGCCTGGGAAGCGGGCGAACCCATCGCATCAACGTCCGTTTGGTTGCCGCCACACACCGTGACCTACCAAAAATGGTCAAAGGGAACGAATTCCGCAGTGATCTCTATTATCGTCTCAACGTATTCCCGGTCGTGCTACCACCACTCCGAGAGCGCCACGGGGATGTCCCACAGCTAGTCGCTCATTTTGTTGAGATTTACGCGCGGGGCATGGGCAAACGGATCAGCCACATTCCGAAGGAAACTTTGGACGCGTTCACGTCGTATTCTTGGCCGGGGAATGTGCGCGAACTTCAAAATCTCGTCGAACGAGCCGTAATCTGGTCCGACGACGGAGTGTTACCGAATCCTTTACCGGCCGTGCTAGCAAATCCTCTATCCGCATCGCACAAGAATCGGATGACAGCTACTCACGCAACGGGCAGGTTCATCGATTCTCAAAGAGCCTTGATCCTGGAGGCACTTCAGGCGGCAAACTGGGTTATTGGCGGACCCAGTGGTGCCGCCGCGCACCTGGGACTTAAGCGAACTACTTTCGTCGCTAAAATGAAGAAGCTCGGGATCTCCCGACCGGCTCCCCAAGAAGATATGAATGGGCTCAGCGAAAGTAGGGGGAGCGAGGTCGCAACCGGCAGCTAAATGACACTGATGGCTGTCTCATGTTCGCGAAGGCGCTGGTTGTATAACTGAGTGCGCGGTGACTTTGATCGCGAATGGTCCTAGCTCACGCGCGGGCGCTCGCGTGCTGGTGGATAAGGTTGAGATACGTTTAGCGTTTGAACACTGGTGGAACACCTCTGGCCACCGGATTGTGTCAACGCACGACCGCATTTGGCGTCAAGAAAATGCCCGGACGTTGCGATGACGCGCTGCCATTTTGACAGCAGAAGGCCGACCTAAGAATGCGAACGATCTCCCACGCGCGGTTCAACGCCATGTAAAGCGAATTTCAGCGATTAGCCCTTGATCTCATTTCTTTGGCCACAGTCGTGCTTCTCTTAGATAACGCCTGAATCTTGGGCAAACCAAGGAGAAAAACATGGAAGATCTGCAGACACTTGAAACGAAATTGAACGCCCTGATTGGAAAAGGCGAAATGATCGAGGCGGTCGAACAGTTTTACGCTGACGACTGCACCTACCAAGAGGGCAATCAGCCCCCGCGCACTGGTGGTAAGAAGGCGCAGAAGGAGTACCTCTCTAATCTTTTCAAGACGGTGAAAACCGTAAATGCTCTGACTCTCCACGGTCAGTCAATCGGCGATGGAATCACAATGAGTGAATGGACGTTTAACCTGACGACCAACAACGGTCCGATTCTGTGGAACGAGGTGCTCCGCCGGCGCTGGCAGAACGGTAGGGTAGTTTCCGAGCGCTACTACACGTCCCGATGAAACCGAGGTTCTCTAGGATGGCCGGCGCAACCGGCGGCCATCCATCCACCCTTCCGCCGACCAAGACTTCCTTTTGGCTCCGGTTGAGGTCGATGGGGATCGCATCCTCGGGTTTACGGGTCTTGGTGTTGGGGCAGGTGAGGTCTGAGCGTCCGTGCAGGTTGCCATGATGACAGGTCTGCCCTACACGGCACTGCGTGATGCCGTGCTTACTCACGCGACCCTTGTCGAGGGTTTGATCCCATTGATCTCGTCCGTACCTTCAACGTCCCAGCCTGGCAATTCGAATGACAATCGACGTGAAGGACGACAATCTAGAGATATGGTTCCGACTGCGGCCGGACGCGCGAGTAGCTGATATCCTCCAGACCTCACTTCGGGGACACTTCGTTCGACGCTCCCAGTGTCAGCATCGAAATAGCGTTAGCTGAATCGGCAGAACTCACGAATGATTCATTGGCCGAAGAGCCAAAGCTTCAAAAGTGCCCACAGTAAAAGGCCTGTAAAGGCAATGGCGGATGCGAAGCCGAATAGAACGTCCGAACCGGAGAGATTAAGTTCGCGGCGCAACATAGCTTTCTGTTCTACGCGGGCCGCAGCAACTCTCGAGTCCCAGACTAGGGTGCCTTCGCGCGGCACCGCGCCTTCTCGGGCTTCTACCATGACGTCACTCCCTCGCTTCTCGACCCGAATTTTTGCGGGTCGGCATAACTGCTCTGCACTTCGTGGTCCGAACGCCTTAGGGCCGTTGGCAAACAAGCCGAAGAACTAAGTCCTCTTGGGCGTTTCAAACGCGCCAAGACAAAAAGGTTTCGTTGAAGGCTCTGCACGCCTCACACAGCTTTCTCGAGTGACGATTATTCGGTCGGCGACTTAGCTTGTTTACAGCAGGCGTGCAGGCGTCAATGCTATGCCGCGGTGACGCTGGATAGACTTGGCGCTAGATTGACATTTGGAGTTCAGGGCAAGACCACAACTACTTCGAGGCGCTCAGACAGTCACAACACGAGGCGTGCGACCAGCCCGCGCCAATGTGATTTGCTTTCTGCGCAATCTCTTCACCCGATTCGCTTTTGAGGGAATGACGTTCACTTCGGTAGCAGCCTGCCCGCATCTTTTCGATCATCGCTGTTTGAATTGAAATGCAATCTGATTTGCGTCGGGTTTGGCCATTCGGTTGCAGTTTGGTTCGGGGAACCTCGGTACGCCAGACGCGGACAGGGGAAGTCCCAACTGAGATTGAAACGGGCTAGTCATGACCAGGAAAACCAGGGTAAGGAAGGATGAGTACGTGCAAGGCGTCGTTCTGTTGGCCGCGTTTGCGCTACTGGCGGCGATGGGATTCCCGTCGCATGCCAGCGCAGGCCGGCCATCAAGTTCCGCAAGCGCCCAGCCAAAAACGGTAACTGTTGTGATCCGCGGGTTCAAATTTGAGCCAGCAACCGTGACGGTTAATCAGGGCGACACCGTGGAGTGGAAGAACGACGACATCGTACCCCACACGGCAACTGAGGGTGTCAGTAAGCCCAGTTTCGATTCAGGAACTATCGAGACGGGAGCAGCATGGCGCTATATCGCCCGGAACAAGGGCACGTACGACTACACATGCACCTTCCACCCAAACATGGAAGGTAAATTGATCGTTCAATAATGCGACCAGAGAAACCGCGCTGATCCCGAGATTAAACTGGTCGTGGCTGCCGGTCTAAAGCCTGGAGAAAAAGAAAGACAAGACCTGCAGCCCGGAACAGGGCATTCAATGCAAAGCGGGGCCAATTAGAAACTGCATTTCGCGGATAGTCGGAGGACCTGTGAGATATCTAAGTATGGTGAATCAATGGTGAATCCTTTCGATTTACGAGCGATCCTTGTAGAGAGGCACGCACAACATGTCGTGCTCATCCATTTTCCGATTGCGCTGTTTGTCGTCGGTGTTCTATTCGATCTCCTATCGCGAGGGAAGCGGGATTCGCAACTTGCCGCCGCCGCTTACTTAAACTTGTCCGCCGCCGCAGCGGCCGTACTTCCAACCTACGTTACAGGTGTGTTGGCGTGGCAGTTCGCCCTTCATGGAGGAAGGCTGAGGGGCCTTATATTGCTGCATTTTGTCGCGGCATCTTTAGCAGCGCTGTCGGTAGTAGCGTCCTGGTGGATGCACTGGCGGGCACGCAAATCCGAACCAATGCCCCTTCCTCGCTACCGCATTCCTATCGAACTACTGGGATTGGCAGTTATTGTACTTACCGCACACATAGGAGGATTCTTGAGCGGCGTCAATCTGTAAGCGGTTTGCTTCCCACATTGTCAAAAGAGCCTGGTTGTATACCGCGATCAAGCCCAAGCAGCGTGCCACCTCCTGCGCAAGCAGGCTCCATTTTCTCCATTTACGACAAAGCTGCGTCTGCGAAAAGCAATCGCCCTGGCCAGACGTCGCGCCGGATTGCCTGAGACCCTCGCCGGCGTTGGGGCCGGGAGCCGCGGCCAAGTGGAAACGAAAATGCAACGAAAGATTCTGAATTCGCCGGGTGAACTGATTTAGCGAGTTCCAAGAGATTTGCGATGGTGTATACGACCGCCAATCAAGATGCAAGGATTCCTACTGCGTTTCCCGCCGGACTTGATGTGCATTGGGAAACAGATAGCTGCGTGATGTGGAATGAACAAGAACGCGTAGCCGAGAAACAGGAACTGATCTACGAGGTCAGTTGGATTCGCGAAATAGCTGCCTGGCGGCGCTTTCTGAGGTCGAGGCGGAAAGTACAGACCTGAAAGACGCCCGTGGGGGCAATCGTCATGTCGACTGCGTTAATCACACTCGAACCAAGGCCTCTTGACTTTCGCCCCGAGATAGACCGAGGGGCCAAGGGTAGTGCGGGATGTCGACTGCCACTCCCAGGTCAGGGCTCGTCCGACAAACTCACGGGCAATATCTTGTCGTCCATTCTCTCTGATCCGTCGATCCAACTGATCAATCAAATCGCGCACTTCGGCAGACAACCGGGGCACACCATCATTTTCCACGAGGGAGAGAAAGCGCGCGGTGTTTACATATTGTATGTGGGCCGCGCGAATGTTCTTACGACCACTATCGAAGGAAAGACCCTAATTCTAAAGACCGCCGTGCCAGGCGACGTTTTAGGAGTCACTTCCGTCATAGCGGGCACCTCTTATGGCTTCACCGCCGAGACGATAGAACCCTGCCGGTTCGCATTCATCGCGCGCGAGCATTTTTTGAAATTCGTCAAGGAACACAGTGACGGCTGCTTGTATTTTGCGCACCATCTCAGTCGCGATTGCCATTCGGCCTATCAGATGATTCGTTCGATGTGCAACCCGGTTTCGAAGAGGCTCGCGCGCTTCCTCATTTCCTGTTGCGCGAATGGGTATGTGACTGAAGGTATTGTTCGTGCAAAACTCGTTTTGACACACGAAGCAATTGCGCAACATATCGGCTGCTCGCGCGAGACAGTGAGCCGTACGTTCAGCGACTTCAAAAGAAAGCGAGTCGCTGAACTCGTCGGTACCACCTTACTGGTACACGATCGTGCCGCCCTTGAGAGCCTGAGTGCCAGTTAGTGTGTGCATGAGAATTGGTTCCAGCCGAATTTTCGTCTACTTGGCATTGCCGGGCTTCGTCAGGACTGCTCCGTCTTCGGCGATGATGATTGCCAACAGGCTTGCGGGTTCGGTGGTGCTTGCATTCTCGCTGACCAAGTGATCACTTCCGGGGGGCTCGAAGAACGTCTCACCCGCTTTGTAGACTCTGGCCGGCCCTGTTGCGGAAGTTTGCGAACGAATCCTGCCGGTCAGTATGTACGCGAAGACGCTACCGGCGTGATGGTGAACACCGGATTTTCCGCCCGGTGGGTACTCGACCACCTCCGCCGTCAGAGTTTGTCCGGGCACGTTTGGGAGCTTGAGCGCAGAGACCTTCCTTACGCTCTCATGCTCCTGCACGCCAAGGGTGGCGCCCACTCCAAGGAGCGCGGCGAGCACGCAAGCGAGCAGCGGAGTCTTGCTGTTTAACATTGGATATCTCCCTTCTAATGTTTCTGAACTGCGGCTTACAGATGGTCACGCGCCGAGCCGGGCTCGGCCGATGTTGCACCCTTGCCGAAGACGATCGAAGCTTCCGAGTCCGAAGGGCCACGTGGGAATTTCCTCGCCCACAGTCGTTCATGAGCTTCATTCCTCAAGGTACGCAAAAAGGAACTGCAAGAATGCGGCCATTGGCAAAGCACTGGAAATAAATGACCGAGAAAACAAAAAACTCGCGAGATTTCAAGAACTCCCTGTTTCTCGGGAGTTGACTGGCGAAAACGTTCCGATGGCGCGCGGAAACCTCGAGTTGTTTGAGTCTCACTCACAGGTCGGTGGCAAATTCCGATTGGTAGAGATGAGATCGCAGACTGGATCGAGTGGTGTAGCGCCATTTGAGGAACCGCATCTGGATCCTCCTGAGTACAGATAAAAGGAGTACGGACTTAAGCGCAGCATGCTGGGTTCGATCCACATTTAGCGCGGCATTCAGAAAATCGGCTGTACCGAGCCGCAATGCCATCGAGAAGAAGGAGAACAGAGCGATACCATTGTGAGGCGTTCCGGTGTCAACGAGGCAACATGGTGACGCGACCGCCGTTTGTCGCTGCTTTGCAGTGTTGAGCCGACTTTTTTCGGCAAACCCACTATTCACAATAGAAGCAATAAGCCTGTCATTGGCCCTACGTTTGCATAATTGAAGGACGTTGCGGAGGACAGTGCGGTCTGCATATCGACACTGATGGTGGCGATCGCTAATCCGGCCTCGTATTCAAACCGGCCGTCGGGAGGAATCGTTATGCGTTGCCAGATCTGCCCGGCCGACAAGACCGCAGGGATTTGCGATTCAAATTCTAGAGCAACATAAAGGAGAAATAGCATGACCCTCTCTCGCACAGTGGCTTCTGTTCTCACGTTAGTCGCTCTCGTCACTCTGGCTACCTACTCGCAAATGGAACCGCAAGGCAAGGATTCCTTCAACGGATTCGATCTCGTCGACAAGGCGGGCAACATCGCGAAGCCGAAAGACTACCGAGACAAGTACCAAGCGCTCGGAACCTACACAGTCCTCGATCCAAAAGGGGATCAAATGCACCTTACATACGCTTCTCCCGGTGCAGCGGAGTACTACCGCAATAACAAAAAGTTCGCGGACGGTACCGTCTTGGTGAAGGAGGTCGACGGAACGGAACATGCGCAGATGACGACCGGCGACGCCCATTGGGCATCGGGAACAAAAGTGTGGTTCATCATGGTCAAAGACGAAAAAGGGCGATACCCGGGCAATCCCCTCTGGGGTAACGGCTGGGGCTGGGCGCTTTACAAATCCGATGCGCCAGACAAACAAGTGGCCGTCGACTTCAAGAAAGACTGTTTGGGTTGTCATATTCCCGCAAGAGATACAGATTGGATCAACATCCAGGGTTATCCCGTTCTTAGTTCGCAGTAAGAGTTGTTTTCGTAGGAGCTGATGTTCGAAATCAAAAGGAGAGTAGAAATGAGAAAGTACGTTGCTATGCTCATTGGCGCCGCTGTCATCGCTGGATACGCTGCATCAAATCACGCGAAACCAGTTGCCGCACAGACACCTCACTCCAGCGCGCAGTTCACCGCTGACGGCAAGCTAATACTGCCGAAGGGGTTTCGTAAGTGGGTTTTTGTCGGCGCCCCGTTAACACCAAATGCCCTCAACGGCGGACAAGCCAATTTTCCCGAGTTTCATCACGTGTACGTCGAGGAGAAAAATCTAGACGCGTACCTCAAGACCGGGTCGTTTCCTGAAGGCACAGTCTTCATCAAGGAACTGACACGGGTGCTAAATCCAACGTTCCCAGACGGTTCTCGAACGGAGCCTTCTGGAAGAGGCTATTTCAATGGCGAACTTAACGGTATCGACGCAACCGTGAAAGATAGCAAGCGCTTTGCTAAGACCAATGGATGGGGATTTTTCACATTCGGACATCACCCCATGCCATACGAACAGACTGCTGCTGAATCCTCTGTTAGTGAGTGCGCTTGGTGCCACATCGCCAATGTTTCCAAGACTGACATGACCTGGGTGCAGTTCTATCCGATACTTCGCGGCGACAAATTGAATTAAAGCGTCTCATCGCGGCAAGTGAGAATGTTCGACCTAGTGGAAGTTCGAACGAAGGGAAGGTAAGTCATGAGTTTTAGATTCAAGTTGATTATCGGCGCACTCTTGTTGACGGCGGTGGTCGCGAGCCCGCAGTCGGACGAGAAGAAAGAGCCGGTGTTCACCAAAGACGGACAATTGGTCTTACCAGCGGGGTATCGGTCATGGGTCTTCATCGGAGGGCCCATCACTCCCAACGGGCTGAATGACGGCCATGCCCCGTTCCCTGAATTCCACAGCGTGTATATCGAAAAGGAGAACTTTCGCTACTACCAGAAAAACGGGAAGTTTCCGGAAGGGACTGTAATGGTCAAGGAACTGTCGCTGGTACAGGGGGGCGGGCACTCCGACGGTTCGATTGACTCGGCTTCAGGGCGCGGGTATTTCCCTGGTTCGCTGAGCGGTCTCGACGTGATGGTGAAGGACAGCAAACGCTTTGCAGGCACGAACGACTGGGGATTTTTCACCTTCGGGCACCATGCCCCGCCCTACGAAGCGGTGGCCAATGAGAGTTCCAGCAAAGAATGCGCTTCATGCCATATCGCTTTCGTCGCCAAAACGGACATGGTCTGGGTTCAATATTACCCTCTCCTGAAAACAAAGATCGACTGAACGACATTCGAATGAACAATTCCTATGAACCAGACATGGCACGGCCATTCCGCATTTCGCATCGAGGCGGGCGAGGCCAAGATTTTGATCGATCCGTTTCTGTCCGATAACCCGTCCAGGGACAACGGATGGAGCGGCTACCTTACAGGCAAGAACTCGACACAGGGGGTGACTTATGAAGGCGATTATGGTGACGGATCAGGCTGCGGGAACGGCCGGGGTGAAGCTGGTGGAGTGGCCCGCGCCGAAGGCGGCGATAAACGACGTAGTTGTTCAGATTCATGCGTCGGGATTCACCGGGGATGAGCTGACGTGGCCCTCGACCTGGACCGATCGCGTCGGCCGTGACCGGACGCCTTCCATCCCCGGACACGAACTGGCCGGAGTGGTCACCGCTCTCGGCTATGGCACGACGGGGCTGTCGATTGGACAGCGGGTGTTCGGCCTCACGGACTGGTATCGGGACGGCACGCTGGCGGAGTATGTGGCCGTCGAGGTACGCAGCCTCGCACCGCTGCCGGGCGACGTTGATTTCACGGTAGGCGCGGCCCTCGTGATGCCGGGCCTGACCGCGTGGCAGGGGCTGTTCGAGCACGGCCGCCTTCGTGCGGGGCAGAGCGTCCTCGTGCACGGCGCGGCCGGCGTAGTCGGTTCGATGGCGAGCCAGCTCGCACGTGAGGCCGGCGCGTACGTCATCGGCACCGGGCGCGCTGCCGCCCGTCAGACGGCTCTCGACTTCGGCGCACAGGAGTTCGTCGACCTCGATAACGACGCCCTGGAAGACGTCGGCGAGGTCGATCTGGTTTTCGATGTCCTCGGCGGCGACATCGCGAAGCGGTCTGCGGGCGTGATTCGCGCCGGAGGAACGATGGTGACCGTCACCGGCCCGACCGAGGCGCGGCCCTCTGGCGGCCTGACTATTGACTTCGTCGTCGAACCCGATCGCGTCCAATTGAGTGAGGTCGTCCAGCGGGCCCGGAATGGCCGGCTGCGGACGAACATCGGCAAAGTAGCTGCCCTCGACGATGCCGTCGCCGCCTTCAACCAAACCGAACGGACCAAGGGAAAGACGATTATCCGCGTTCGTCCGTGAGGACTCGGGGATTGCCCAACGCCTACGAACGTGCAATTCAGGCGCCGAAAACCTTTCCTAAGGAGGAAATTTAAGTGCGAGTTTTTGTTACCGGGGCGACGGGATTCATCGGTTCCGCAATTGTACGGGAATTAATCGACGCAGGACACCAAGTCCTCGGTCTCGCTCGCTCGGACGCAAGTGCCAAGTCGCTCGCCGCGGCAGGCGCCGATGTGCATCGTGGTTCGCTCGACGATCTCGAGAGTCTGCGCAGCGGAGCGACTGCTGCGGACGGTGTGATTCATACGGCATACATCCACGACTTCTCTAAATATAAAGAGAACTGTGAGATAGATCGCCGCGCAATCGAGGCTCTTGGCTCGTCCTTGGTCGGCTCTGATCGTTCGTTGATTTTCACATCAGTCACTGCCCTAGTTGGGCAGGGTCGAGTGGCCACCGAAGACATGCCCGTTTCCAATGCTTCGTCACTTCCACGCGCATCTTCCGAAGAGGCAGCAGGTTCGGCGGCAATGCGCGGGGTGCGCGTGTCGGTTATTCGTCTCCCTCCCTCGGTCCATGGCGATGGCGATCACGCTTTGGTCCCGGTTCTCATCAACATAGCGCGAGAAAAGAGCGTCTCAGCCTGCATCGACGACGGGCTTAACCGCTGGCCTGCTGTGCACAAGCTCGATGCTGCACGTCTGTTCAGACTTGCTTTGGAAAAGAATGCGGCCAGAGCTTGTTACCATGGCGTCGCTGACGAGGGTGTGCCGTTCCGAGAGGTGGCTGAAGTTATCGGCCGCCGTCTGAACGTTCCCGTCGTCAGCAAGTCGCTCGACGAAGTCAGCAACCACTTTGGTTGGTTCGCGCCTTTTGCGGCTCTCGACAATCCCACATCGAGTGAGCGAACGCGTACACTGCTGGGCTGGAAGCCAAAGGAGCCGGGGCTAATTTCCGACCTTGAACACGGACGCTATTTCGAAGCGTGAAAAGAATGCAAGATCAAATTCGTTAGGCGACGTAGTCTTCACGCGCCGAAGGCGATATTCCTTACGTGGAGGCACGTATGAATTCAAAAGCCGCGCAATTCAGAGAGAGTGGGACAGAGATTGTCCGTCTGTTCGCACGGTTTGCGCTAGGAGCTTCCTTTCTATCCGCTGTGGCCGATCGCTTTGGCCTGTGGGGGCCATATGGAGCAAAGAACGTATCCTGGGGAAATTTCGCTCGTTTCGTGGAGTATACGGGCGCGGTGACGTCTCTCTTCCCGAGTTCATTGACAGTGTCGTTTGCGTGGGCAGCTACCGTCGCGGAGACACTCTTTGGGATATTGCTTATCGCAGGCTTCAAAATACGAATAGCCTCGGTTCTCTCGGGTCTTCTCATTTTGTCATTTGCTATAGGCATGGCCACAGGGCTCGGCATCAAGCCACCATTCGACTATTCGGTCTTTTCGGCCGCCGCCGCAGCGTTCTTACTGGCGTTCTGGGAGCCTGACCGATTCACGTTGGACAAGCTTCTGAATCGATTACGAAACTGAGCGGGAGATCCGAGCACGAACAGCACTAACTTCGATAGCGTGAACGCTCCGCGTAATAGACACCGCGAATTCAAGGAGCGAGAACTCGACTCCAGGAGAGCCGCTCAGCGAGTTGGCAAAGAGAATGCATTACCCAAACGTGATGCGGCGAATGTGAATCGTTGTAGCCCAGTCGCATTTCCGACACGGCAAAATTCAGCTTGTTCGGGAAAAGGAAGAAGGGATTTATGACGCGCACGGCGGTTTCGAATAACTTGCTCTCGGGATTGGCTTTGCTGATGGCTACGCTGGCATTCGCGGCGAGCCGCATCAAGGGGCGCTACGGGTTCTGGAGCAATTGACCAGTGGTGGTTCGGCGACACGATCTAGTGCCTGTCGGATGAACTGCGTTCCGCGCGGAGGCGGAGCCAATCCGCGAGGGAGATTAAGTTACCTGGGAAATCCTGCGATTGGCCATGCCGATCCAGGTGCGACCGCCATTGCCGTCTGGCTGGGGGGCCGTTGTTGAAGCACTCTTCGCTACGGAAGCGCAACGGCGACTGAAACTGGTGGAGAAGCGAGCTGTTGATTCGATTCTGATTCGTAAGCGCGGTCTGAACCATCAAACTCCAATGGAAGCAAGTACTTCTCCAGGAGGCTTGACAAAAGGCTCCCCGAAGGAAAGGTGTCATCGGACGCCTGCGAGCGAATTTCCGAGCGTTTGTTCTCGTAGAAAGATTGGAACGCGACGTGCACTTCACGGCAAGCGGGAGAGAGAAGTCATGGCAAGCACAATAGCAAATGTCCCTTGCAAGCAAGAACCGGCAGTCCATTCTTATCGAGCAGAGGTTGAGGAATTCACGGACGTGGTCGAGCGCCGTTTGTCCGCTTTTCATCGGCAAGCGCTGCGCCGGCTGGGGAACGTCGCCGACGCCGAAGACGCGGTGCAGGACGCATTGTTATCCGCTTACACGCATCTGGATCAATTCAGGGGGCGAGCACAGATGGCCACCTGGGTGACGACGATCGTAATCAACTCCGCGCTGATGAAGCTGCGCCGGCGCCCGCGGCAATTGCACATTCCCCTCGAGACGCAAGATGGAGATCGGGCGCATCTCTCCTTGTCTGAAACTCTTTCCGATCACCGGCCAAATCCGGAGGAGATCTGCCGCCAGGAAGAGTTTGGGGAGCGCATTGCCCACTGTTCGGAGCGGCTTTCACCCTCTTTGCGGCGAGCTTTCAAGCTTCGCGCAGTGGACGGCTTGAGCATCCGCGAAACCGCGAAAGTGATGGAAGTGCCGCAGGGCACCGTGAAGGCGCGGCTGGCCAGGGCTCGAGCAAACCTGAAACAGATGGTCCGGAAAAGTGTCGCGAAGAAGACGTAGGAGCATGCTGCGAACTTCGTCGCGATGACGTCACGGCTGCTGGTATTTTGACAGTTTGACGAACCACTCCGCGGGTTGGTAGTGCGATTGCAATCATTATTCCGTCTTCGAAACCAGATCGAAAATCAAGTGACTAAACATGCAGGCATATTCTGAAGTTTCAGATTCTCTGTACTCGACCATTGAAAATTCGGGACTCTTCACAATTTCGTTTATTGCCTATCCGTCGTACGTCCTTGTTTTCACAGCACTGTCAATGGCCCCAGACTTGCATGACTTCAGTGTGTTGCAGCCGTTGAACAAATCAGGAGCGAGCCATGCCAGCTATCGTCATCACGCCGGTCACTCTAACAAAATGCGCAGCCACTTCAACGGGTAGTCCTCTTAGCGTAAGTGATGAGAGATTGGTGCAAGCCGCCAAGGGTGGTCAATCAATGGCCTTCGCAACGCTTTGCGAACGATACTCCAACCAGCTTTTTCGTGCCGCGCGTAGAATCACCAAAACCCGGGAAGACGCAGAGGACGCGGTACAAGACGCATTAGTACAGGCGTTCGTCCATCTCAAAGACTTTGAGGGTAGATCTAATGTCGCAACTTGGCTCACGCGGATCGCCATCAATTCAGCCTTGATGATTCTCCGAAAGA
>Ga0210403_10002195_pt1 | contig 17893 bp, 12 predicted proteins | sample IncBWC19MmetaG_FD_150863 | JGI IMG/M metagenome (GOLD analysis project Ga0210403, IMG submission 150863) | Forest soil microbial communities from Barre Woods Harvard Forest LTER site, Petersham, Massachusetts, United States - Inc-BW-C-19-M | ecosystem: Environmental > Terrestrial > Soil >... | reverse complement strand
CACCAAATCCAACATCCTGCTGATCGGCCCGACCGGCACCGGCAAGACCCTGCTGGCCCAGACCCTGGCGCGCATGTTAGACGTGCCCTTCGCCATCGTGGATGCGACCACCCTGACGGAAGCCGGCTACGTGGGCGAAGACGTCGAGAACATCGTACTCAAGCTGCTGCAGGCCGCCGATGGCGACGTAGTCCGCGCCCAGACCGGCATCATCTATATCGACGAGATCGACAAGATCGGACGTAAAGACGAGAACCCGTCGATTACCCGCGACGTAAGCGGCGAGGGCGTGCAGCAGGCGCTGCTCAAGATCCTGGAAGGCACGGTGGCCAACGTGCCGCCGCAGGGCGGCCGCAAACATCCCCACCAGGAATTCACCCCCGTCGACACCACCAACATCCTGTTCATCTGCGGCGGCGCCTTTGTCGGCCTCGAAAAGATCATCTCGCGGCGCATCGGTAAGAAGTCCATGGGCTTCCGCACCAACGAGCAGAAGGAACGCGAGTTTACCGAAGCCAGCAAGCGCGATACCGCGCTGCTGCAACGGGCCGAACCCCAGGACCTGGTGCGCTTTGGCCTGATTCCGGAATTCGTCGGACGCCTGCCGGTGGTGGGCATACTGAGCGATCTCGACGAGAGCGCCCTGATTGAGATTCTTACCCGGCCACGCAACGCGATCATCAAGCAGTATCAGCGCATGTTCGAGTTTGAGACTGTCAAACTCAAATTCTCTGAGGGCGCTCTGCACGCCATCGCCGGCGAAGCCATGCAACGCAAGGTCGGCGCCCGTGGATTGCGCATGATCCTGGAAGAGCTGATGCTCGATCTGATGTATCATCTGCCCAGCCAGAAGCGCATTAAAGACTTCGAAGTTACCAAAGAAATGGTGGAACGCCGGGATGTGTCGCTGCCCACCATGGAAAAGGCCGGCTGAGATATGCCGGGCACGAAGAGGACGCAGTCACACCCCTGGGCTTTATCCCCCTAAGTGGTTGATTCCGGTGCAATTATGGAATCGAAACTTAGGTACCTTTCACAGGAAAAGTCCCGCCCTGCGTGGTATTCTTGATTTCGTAGAAAGCTGTCATCCACAGCGCACAAGGTGATTGTGACCCAAGGCAAAGAGAGATTTGAAACCCGCAAGCTTCCGATGATGCCGATTCGCGACGTGGTGATCTTTCCCCACATGATGACGCCTTTTGTAGTCGGGCGGGAATCAAGCGTTCGGGCGCTGGAAGAGGCCCTGGCCTCAGACCGCAAGATTTTCCTGGCCACCCAGCACGACGCCAGCATCGACGAGCCCAAGCCCCACGAAATCTACCAGGTGGGCACAGTGGCGAACATCGTGCAAAACCTGAAGCTGCCCGACGGCAACATCAAGGTGCTGGTCGAAGGCACGGAGCGGGGCAAGATCCTGCAACTGGTGAATACCCAGGGCTTTTTTGAGGCCACCATCCGCACCGTGAAGTACCTGCCGGAAATGAACCCGGCGATTGAGGCTTCCATCCAGCGCGTCCACGGCCTGTGGGACCAGTACGCCAAGCTGTGCCAATCGTTGAGCCAAGACCCGATGGTCAACACCACCGCGGTCAGCGACCCAGCCAAGCTGAGCGACAACATCGCCCAGAACCTGCAGCTTTCGATTGAAGAGAAGCAGGAGCTGCTGGAAATTTTCGATCCCGCCGAGCGGCTGAACCGTATCGCCGACGTGCTGGATATCGAAATCGAAAAGCTGAATATGGACCGTACCATCCAGACACGCGTAAAGCGCCAGATGGAGCGCGCCCAGAAAGAGTATTACCTCAACGAGAAGATCAAGGCCATTCAGAAGGAACTGGGCCGGGGCGAGAAGAGCGAGTTCGACGAACTCAAGAAAAAGATTGACGCCGCCGGCATGCCCAAAGAGGTGCATGAAAAGGCCATCCAGGAGCTGAAGAAGCTGGAAGCCATGCCTCCCATGTCGGCCGAGTCTACGGTTTCCCGCAACTACCTCGATTGGCTGCTGGCCGTCCCCTGGAAGAAGAAGTCCAAGGAGATCCGCAACATCGAGCACGCGGAAAAGATATTGAATGCCGACCACTACGGTCTCGAAAAAATCAAAGACCGCATTCTCGAGTTCCTGGCCGTGCGCCAGTTGGTGAAGAACCCCAAGGGCTCAATTCTGTGCTTTGTCGGTCCTCCGGGCGTGGGCAAGACCTCGCTGGGCATGTCGATTGCCAAGGCCACCGGCAGAAAATTTGTGCGCATGTCTCTGGGCGGCGTACGGGATGAAGCCGAGATCCGCGGCCATCGCCGCACCTACATCGGCGCCCTGCCCGGCCAGATCATCCAGATGATGAAGAAGGCCGGCACCAAGAACCCGGTGTTCATGCTCGATGAAGTCGACAAGATGGCCTCCGACTTCCGGGGCGACCCGGCATCGGCCCTGCTTGAGGTGCTCGATCCCGAACAGAATTACATGTTCCAGGACCACTATCTCGACGTGGAATACGACCTCTCGCAGGTCTTCTTCGTGGCCACTTCCAACGTGTTGCACAGCATTCCCGCGGCCCTGCAAGATCGTATGGAAGTGCTGCGCCTGCACGGCTACACAGAGCTCGAAAAAGTGGAAATCGCCAAACAGTTCCTGGTGCGCAAGCAGCGTGAAGCCACCGGGTTGAGCGAGGGCCAGCTCAAGTTCAACGACGATGCGATTACCGAGATCATCCAGTCCTATACCCGCGAAGCGGGCGTGCGCAACCTGGAGCGTGAGATCGGCAACGTCTGCCGCAAAGTAGCGCGGCGCGTGGTGAAAGACGGCGCCAGTTTCTCCGTGACCCTGTCCGGGGCCAACGTCCATGAGTTCCTGGGCGTAAGCAAGTTCCGCGACACCATGGCCCACGAAAAGAGTGAAATCGGCCTGGTCACCGGCTTGGCCTGGACGGAGGTCGGCGGCTCCATCCTGAGCACCGAAGTCGCCATCGTCGAAGGCAAAGGCAAGCTGACCATGACCGGCAAGCTGGGCGACGTGATGCAGGAATCGGCGCAAGCCGCCATGTCCTACGTCCGCTCACGTTCGGCCCGCCTCGGGTTGCCCCGTGACTTCTACCGCAACGTCGATATCCATATTCACGTGCCCGAGGGCGCAATTCCAAAAGACGGCCCCTCGGCCGGCATTACCATGGCAACCGCCCTGGCCAGTGCCCTGGCCAAGATTCCCGTGCGTCGCGATATCGCCATGACCGGCGAGATCACGCTGCGCGGCAAGGTGCTGCCCATCGGCGGACTGAAAGAAAAGCTGCTGGCCGCCCTGCGCGTCGGCATCACCGAAGTGATCATCCCCAAGGAAAACGAAAAGGACATCGCCGAGGTGCCCGAGAACATTCGCAACAACATGAAGATCCATCCGGTCGAAAACATGGACCAAGTGTTGAAGATCGCCCTCGAGAGCCCCCTGCCGGAAATAGTCGAAGGCGCAGAAGGAATTCCGCCGGTGCCGCCGAGCGCCGAAGGGCCGGTTTCGCAGCAATATCTTTAATTTCGCCGACATCTCCGGCAACTCATAATCCCGATGTCATTCCGAAGCGGCTACGGGCGCGTTCTTCGCGCACGTAGTCGCGAGGAACCGGCTCCGCTGCCTTGTAGGACCACCCACAACTTACTGCCCCGGTGAGCACGAACTCGGCCTTCACACCCTACACCGCAACGGAGCCGGTCCCTCAGGTCCTGCCCGCGCGAAGAGCGTGCGGGCAGGACCTGAGGGATGACATCGGGTTGCGAGTATACCGAACCTCAAATCTCCCGCGGGGGCAACATCGTTCAAGTACCTTCTTCGACGAACAGCCGTAAGACCGTGAAGACAGCGCCCCATTGCAAGATGATCTAAGATGGTATTTAGCCATTGCTCCCATGAAACCCATCCACTCCAAGTTCCTCGCCGCAGCGGCCAGCACCAGCCTGTTCCCTCCCGAGGGGCCACCGGAATTTGCCTTCCTGGGGCGTTCCAACGTGGGTAAATCGAGCCTGATCAATTCCCTGCTCGGCCAGAAGCTGGCGCATGTGAGTTCCACTCCCGGACGCACGCGTTCCATTAATTTCATTGGCGTCTACAAGAATCCCAATCAGCAGGAGCCCGAAATCATGCTGGTCGATCTGCCTGGTTACGGATACGCCAAGTTGTCCAAGGAAATCTCGGCGGAATGGCCGCGCTTTATCAATCCCTACCTGGAAAAGCGGGAGGCGCTGAAGCTGGCGATTGTGCTGATCGATGCGAATATTCCGGCTCAGGAAAGCGACCGGCAGTTGATCCACTATCTGCGCAGCGTGGAACGCGACTTCCTGGCCGTGGCCACGAAGAGCGATCGTATTCCCACCACCCGGCGGCGCAGCACCCTGGCAGCCCTTGAAAAAGAGCACAGCGTCGAAGGACTGCTGGCTTACTCAGTGAAGACCGGGACGGGCCGCGAGGAACTCTGGCGCCATATTTGGACACGGGCCGGGCGGTAATCGACTTCAGACCATGTCACGGTTCTCAAATATCGACCCGTTTGCCAGGAAAATGCTGCTGGGCGCCCTGGCCTTCGCCGCTGTCATGCTGCTGATGCTTGGGATGTTTACGGCCATCTATCGGCATGCCAACCCCCATTAAAAGTCCGCTTCCTGTCCACGAAGAGTACGTATCACCGGTTCCCGGCCGTATTGCCGCCATTCCCATGCTGGTGCAGCCATGCTGCCAAGTTGGACTTCTGCCGCTCGCGGAAGCTGATGCAGGTATTCATGCGCTCCGTCGCCAGCTTCAGGGTGCGCTCGGTGGAAGGCACTTTGTGTTCGGTGAAGAATTGCTTTACATCATCCCTCATGCCGGCTTCGCAGAACGTGCCGGTGGCATTGACGATGGCGCCACCGCTCGACATGGTGATTTTCTTTTCCACATCCGCCCAATGGTCTTTGACCCAGGCCCATGCGATCTCCTGGTTTTCGGGTTTACGCACCACCGCGGCAATCAGGCCGGCCGCATCCTGGTTGCGGACCGCCTCCGAAACACTGTTCTTCAGCACCCGCTCCACGATCTTCGGGTCGCGGAAGTTAGCCAGCGCGAAGGAAACAGCATAGAACTGCTCGGGAGCGGTCATGCCGTTCATGGCGTTCAGATAGTCTTCAAACAACGCCGCGTCCCCGTTGCGGGCGGCCACGACAAGCACTTCCTGGGCCATGCTGGCATCCACGGAATTCGGGTCTTTCAGGTACTGGCGCGCCAGCTTCATCGCCGTCCTGATAGTTTCAGGATCTTCAGCAATGCTACCCATGATCTTCACCAGCGTGGCCCGCAACAGGCGCGTATCATCGGTTTCCTCTTTCGCGGAAGACCATCCGACCTTGGCCATCAGCGGACGGAAATTCGACCGCGTCCATTCCTGAAAAGCTTGACGGTCTTCGCCGGTGACCAGATAGTTCCGTATCCCTTCCAAAGCGGAAGCATAAGCGTCGACGATGGAATATTCCTGGTCCTGATTCAGTGCCGCTACCAGATCGAGAAACGCGCCTGCGGATTCCTGCCCAGCCAGGGTCAACGCCGCCTGGTCCTGCACCAGGGACATGCGCTCGGCCGTGGTTAACTGGTCCATCAGCACCGGCCCCAGGCCCCGAAGAGCAGCCGGATCATACTGCGTACGGTAATAGCCCACCGCGTTGGCATTGGCAAACACCCAGGAAGAGCATCCGGCTACACGCACGGTCTGCGTGCGCTCGCCGAACACTTGGCAGAAGGCCTTGCCGGCCTCCGACTTGATGCAAACGGGAACCATCCATGGCGGGTCAGTTGCGCCGGCAGCCGGGGCGCCAGACTGAAAACGCTGCTGCGTGATGGTGATTTCCGTCTTCGGCTGGGGCTTGATCACGCGCCGCGCGCGCCGGCCCTTGCTCTTCACCACGGCAACGGCGGGCGGCTGGATGCACACGGACCTTACCTTGATCAGCGGCACGCCCGGCTGATTCACAAACGTCGGCATGATGCGGTTCACCGGACGAAGAGAGGCGGCAGTGATGGTCCCCCAGAAGTCTTCAGCGGTGGCGTTTCCATAAGAGAACTTGCGCAGGTAGGCATTCACGCCCCGGCGGAACACTTCGGGGCTGACGTAGGTCTCGATCATGCGCAGCACCGCCGCGCTCTTTTCATAGGAAATCGAGTCGAACAACTCGTTGATTTCTTCCGGGGTTTCAGCCCGTGCGTGGATCGGATGGGTGCTGCGCAGCGAGTCCGCCATCAGCGCCGTATTGGCCGCCCGCACCGCCGCCAGCGCCCCATGCCATTCCGGATGAAGCGCCTGCGAGGGCTTCGATTCCATCCAGGTGGCGAAGCCTTCATTGAGCCATATGTTGTCCCACCACTTCATGGTCACCAGGTCGCCAAACCACTGATGGGCCATCTCGTGCGCCAGAACCTCAAAGACGGCGACCCGGGAATCGACTGCGGAGTTCTTTTCATCGATGAACAACAGGGATTCACGATAGAAAATCGCGCCGGTATTCTCCATGGCGCCGGCTTCAAAATCGGGCACGCCCACGATATCAAGTTTTTCGAACGGATATGGGATACCGTAATAACCGTTGTAGTAGCGCAGGATTTCCGCGGCATAGCGCAGCGCCACCTTGCCCAAGAGTTTCTTGTCAGGCGTGCCGCAAACGCGGACCGGAATCCCGCTTTCTTCGGCTTCATTGCACTCAAAGTCGCCTATAGCCATGGCCACCAGGTATGACGACATTTTCTTGGTGGTAGAAAACTTCAGGGTGTGTTTGTTGGCGCCGGGTCCGGGCGTGTCGGAAATGATTCTTCCATTGGAAATGGCGGTATCGTCCTTGTCGACGATCAGCGAGATGCTAAAAGTCGCCTTCAGGGCCGGTTCGTCAAATGACGGAAAAGCGCGGCGGGCATCCGTGGACTCAAACTGGGTCGTGGCGTAACTACGCAGCCTGGTGCGGGCCAGGTAGAACCCGCGCAACTTGTCGTTGAGGGTCCCAGTAAACTCGATCTGAATGCTGGCCGGGCCGGCCACCAGAGGCTCGGCGACCGTCAGCGTGGCCTGCTCCTTGCCGGGGTCGGCGTTCACCTGCGCTATCTGGGTCTTGCCTTCCTGTGTGATGCTGGCCTGCTTGAATTCAATCTCGGCCGCGTTCAGCACCACCGAGCGGCCCGGCTGATTCAGCCGCACGCGGACCGACTCCACGCCGGTAAACGTGGCCTGCAGCAGATCAGGGGTGAAGGTCAGGTCATAATGTTCCGGAACGGTGTTGGCCGGCAAGCGCTGCGCACCTGCCAGAGCGGCACTCAACAGCAACAGCGCGCCGATGGACTTGACGAAAGTCGCCATGTGTCTCCTCAGTTCTTGAAAACCTGCAATGCTTTCATCAGAGGGAAAAAGGCAGCGGGAAGATATCACAACGTCCGGAGCCCAGTGCCTGTCTCAACAACTCCGGCCATTCGCTGCAACCTGGAACATTCTCAGAGGGCGGCCATAGCTCACCCCGCATTCCGATTTTAACACCGTTCTCCCTGAAATCAGCCCGGGTAAGGTCGCGCACGATGGGCACAATGGCCATCTCCGGATCGAGCCGGGGACCACCGGGTTTGATCTGGCGGATGGGGTGAAGACGCCCACCTAGAAATGTGCCGTCCAACGCGAGATGCGCTTCCAGAACAAACGCCATGCCGTTTTCCCCATTCAGGTTGAACGGCCCATAGGTGGCGAAGTTACCCAGCGAATAAGCAATCAGCCGTCCGCGATAAACTTCGAGGCCGCGCACCACATGCGGACCGTGCCCGATAACCAGATTGGCCCCGGCATCGATGGCCGCATGGGCAAACCGCCGCAGGTCACCCCGGTCCTCCCCTAGAAACGTCTCATCCCCGGCGGGCACATGCTGGTGCGATGCGCCTTCAGCGCCGCCATGAAATGAAACAATCAGGAAATCGGATTCCGCCCGGGCCGCCTTGATGGCCTCCAACGCGGCCTCCAGATCGTTCAGATTGTTGGCGCCGGGATAGGTGGCAAAGGCGATCAGTTCAACCTGGCGGCCTTTCACGTTGATGCGTGCAAGATCGCCCACTTCGCCGGAGTGGGCAATGCCCAGGGATTCGAGCACGGCGCGAGAGCTGGCCCGTCCGGCAGCGCCGAAATCCATCGCGTGATTATTGGCCAGTCCCATGATCCGGAAACCTGCGTCCTTCAGATGATTGCCATACCGCGTAGGCACACGAAATGCATAACAGTTGTTCACCCGGTGGCGGCACTTGCTCGATTCCCCGCCATCGATCAGCGGGCCTTCGAGATTGCCGAAGACCACGTCCCCTAATTTCAAGACCGGCGCAACCTCCCGCAGCACGTCTGCGCCATCGTTAGGCGGCAGGCCGCCGCCGGAATCATCCGGAAACGTCGTGCCCAGCATTACATCGCCTACGGCGGTCACCACGATCTCATGAGGATTAGACGCGGGCACAGCCGAAGGGTTATCGGCAGTTGCCGGGGGAATTACCGGCCCAGTCTGCGCACCGACTATAGGGAGGAACAGAACCGATGAAGCAAAAACTAATAAGGCCGGAATGCGCAGAGATGAAAGCCCTCATTTCTTTGAAATTGGATTCATTCGGTTGAAACGCATCGCAACCAAGACCCACAGTGGAGTTACAGGATCACGAGAGAAGAAAAAAACCTTGAAACAGGGCGCGAAACCGCAAGGTCCCTCAGCCCTACTCGCGCGCTGAAGAAAACGCGCGCTCCTAACGGGCTTCGGGATGACATCGTTTCTTTTTCTTCGTCATTGTCTGCGCCTCCTCTGCGTACCTTTGCGTCCTCTGCGGTTCAAGACTTTGGTTGCGGCTACGTCACCCTATGCTTCAAGGGGTTTCTCCGTGACTCCGTGGTGAGCTCTTGATTTTACCCTGCCCTAATACCGGTATCCCACCCACGAACACCTGTTCACAGCGGTTCCATGCAAACCAGTATGCCAGTTCACGATAATCGTCACAGTCGAAAACGGCAAGATCGGCGTCTTTGCCCGGCTCGATGCTTCCTTTGCTCTTCTGCAGGCCCAGGGCGCAGGCGGCATTGATGGTGGCGGCGGCCATGGCTTCCGCCGGGGCCATCTTCATGTGCGTACAGGCCAGGGAAATCGCAAACGGCATACTGGGAGTAGGCGACGTTCCAGGATTGTAATCGGTAGCGATCGCCACCGGCACGCCGGCATCGATCAGGCGCCGGGCATCGGGGAACTCTTTGTGTCCCAGAAAATAATTGGCCCCCGGCAGCAATGTGGCCACGGTGCCAGCTCGGGCCAGCAGTGAAATATCGCCGGGAGCAACGCAATCCATGTGGTCGAAGGATGCCGGCGAGTGGCGCAGCAGCGATTCCAGGCTGGAAGGCGTAAACTGGCAAACGTGGGCGCGCGTTCCCAGGCCGTGCTCACGCCCTGCCTTGAAGACCCGCTCCGACTGGGCCACAGTAAAGATGCCATGCTCACAGAAGACGTCAACGAAGCCGGCCAGCTTCCGCCGGGCGACGGCTGGAATGATCTGCTGGCAGACCAGCTTCACGTACTCATCCTCCTGGCCGTTGTACTCCGGGGGCACAACGTGCGCGGCCAGCAGAGTGGCTACCACCGTCCCCGGCCAGTGACCCTCCGCATCCCGAATGGCTTCGAGTGACTTGAGTTCGTCCTTCAGGGTCAAGCCATATCCGGACTTCGCCTCTACCGTGGTTGTGCCGTGGACGAGCATGGCGTCGAAGGCCGCGAGCACTCGACGGGTAAGCTGTTCCCGTGTAGCACTGCGTACCGCTGTCACGCTCGAACGTATTCCACCGCCGGTCGCGGCGATTTCCTGATACGAAGCGCCTGCAATGCGCTTTTCAAAATCCATCAGCCGGGGCGCGGCAAACACCGGATGGGTGTGGGCATCAATCAATCCGGGGGTCACGACTTTCCTGCGGCAATCGAATTCCCGTATCTTGCTTCGCCGTTTCTGTAACCACGGGTCGCGCAGCACGTGTCCCTGAGGGCCGGCCGCCACGATCTTCCCGCCACTACACAGAACGGCGGCATCTTCAATCAGGCCGATTTCCTGCAAGGCGCTTCCGCGGCGTGGAACCGCGCTGCCCCGCAGGGTGAGAAGCTGGCCGATGTTAGCGAGCAGCAGATAAGGAGATGGTTTAGCTGCGGGCACTACTCGCTCGTTTTCCCTGACATTGGAATCCTGACACCCTGGCGTTGCGCGAAATCGATGGCTTCGCCGTAGCCGGCATCCACGTGGCGGGCCACGCCGATACCGGGGTCGTTGGTGAGCACCCGCTCGATGCGCCGGGCCATGCCCTCGGTGCCATCGGCCACCACCACCTGCCCGGCATGAAGCGAATAGCCGATGCCTACGCCGCCGCCGTTATGTACCGAGACCCAACTGGCGCCGCTGGCGGTATTGAGCAGCGCGTTCAGCAACGGCCAGTCGGCCACCGCGTCACTGCCGTCTTTCATGTCTTCGGTTTCACGGTAGGGTGAGGCCACCGAACCACAGTCAAGGTGGTCGCGCCCGATCACGATGGGGGCCTTCAGCTTGCCTGATTTCACCATTGAGTTCATGGCCAGGGCAAATTGCTCGCGCTCTCCGTAGCCCAGCCAGCAGATGCGGGCTGGCAGTCCCTGGAACTTGATGTGCTTGCGGGCCAGATGTATCCAACGCCCCAAGATACGGTTGTTCGGGAACATCTGCAGCACCAGGTCATCGGTGACCGCTATATCCGCGGGGTCGCCGGAGAGCGCCACCCAGCGAAATGGCCCGCGCCCCTCACAGAACAGTGGACGGATATAGGCGGGCACGAACCCTGGGAAATCATAGGCATTCTTCACGCCCCGCTCGAAGGCAAACGTGCGGATGTTATTGCCGTAATCAAATGTCACGCTGCCCATTTTCTGCAATGCCAGCATGCCTTCCACGTGCCGCGCCATAGCGTCAAGGGAACGCTCCAAGTATGTCTTGGAATCGCTGCGCCGCAATTGCTGTGCCTCGTGCAGCGACATGCCGTTGGGCACATACCCGTTCAAAGGATCATGGGCCGAGGTCTGGTCGGTCAATATGTCAGGAACAATGCCGCGCTGCGCGAGTTCAGGAACCACGTCCGCACAATTACCGACCAGCCCAACCGAGACCGCTTCCTTCCGGCTCTGCGCATCCTTGAGGATGCGGAGCGCGTCATCGAGATGATCGGCCATGAAGTTACAGTAGCCGGTATTGAGGCGTTTGCGGATGCGCTCGGCATCCACGTCAATGCCTAGAAAGCATGCGCCCGCCATGGTCGCCGCCAGTGGCTGGGCCCCACCCATGCCGCCCATGCCGCCGCTCACCACCAGCTTTCCCGAGAGGTCGCCGCCAAAATGTTTCTCGCCCGCCGCGGAAAACGTCTCAAACGTCCCTTCGACAATGCCCTGAGAGCCGATGTAGATCCACGAACCAGCGGTCATCTGGCCGTACATCATCAACCCGGCGCGCTCCAGCTCGTTGAATTTTTCCCAGTTTGACCAGTGCCCTACCAGGTTGGAATTGGCAATCAGCACGCGCGGAGCGTAGTCGTGCGTGCGAAACACGCCCACCGGCTTGCCCGATTGCACCAGCAGCGTTTCGTCATCGGCCAGCGACTTGAGCGAGCCTAGGATGGCGTCGAGGCATTGCTGATTGCGGGCCGCCTTGCCAGTGCCGCCGTAAACGACCAGATCGCGCGGACGCTCGGCGACTTCTTCATCCAGGTTGTTCATCAGCATGCGCATCGCCGCTTCCTGCGCCCAGCCCTTGCAGGTCAACTCATTCCCGCGCGGCGCCCGCAGCGGAGGCAGATAATGCGTCTGAATTGGAGTCTCTACCGGCATAAGGGCATGGTAGCAAATTGCAGTGTTTTCGGGGCCAGGAATGCGGACAATGCCCCTTCAAGCAAAGGCCATTAGCCGCGAATTAACGCGAATTAAGAATATTACGGCTTACCAGGTGTTGTAGGCCGTACCATCCGACCCTACTTTGTTCGAGCCGCTATGCACATCGGTAATGCCGGATTCGGTCTGGCCGAGTTGCGCGATGCTGTCGTCGGTCACGGGCTGCCATGTGTCGGTGGCATAGGTGATAGGGTCTTTGGGAATGCCATGCAGGTACCCGGAAGAAACCAGATCATCGAGCGACTGGGGGGCCTTGTCTTTGTCCTGAGTGTACTGGTCAATGGCGGTGCGCATGGAATTGAGGTCCTCTCTCAGGACAGCTTCTTTGGCGCGCAGCACGTGGACGGTGTACGCAGGCACGGCAATCGAGAGCAGGATCGAGATCACCGCGATCACGATAATCATTTCTATCAGTGTGAAGCCGCGCCTACCGTGTTGGGGCCGTTTGCCATTCATGTTCATCACCAATCCTTGTAGTTCGTGCCGTCCAAGCCTTTACCCTGCGACTTGCTGTAAACATCAAAGAGATTCTGGCCTCCCCATGAATCCGATGTGGGATCATCCTGCACGGAGTGCATGCCCCATTCATTCTTGCCGGTCATGGGGTCGATGGGAACGCGCCGCAGAAAACGGACCTTCTTACCTTGCACATCGACGCCCTTCACCAAGGTATCCATATCCGGCGGATAGTTTTCGCTGCCCACCTTGACTTGCAATCCGCCCGAATCCGCTACGTCTTTGTAGCGGTCAATGGCTGCGCGCATCTCCCACAGATCGCGTCTCAGTTGGGTTTCTTTCTGGCGCTTCATATTAAGGCGCACCACCGGCAGCGCCGCCCCCATCAAAATCAGCAGTACCGTGGTCGCGATGATGAGTTCCAGCAAGGTCACACCGCGTTGCCGCGGGCGCCGGTTCCTGCCCGTTTGCTCATCCCGCGCCTTGTACAAACCGATTCTCCTGCCGGCCCGAATTCCCATTACCAGCTCTTATAGTCTGAGCCGTCGAGCCCTTTGCCCAGCGCTTTGCTATACACGTCAAAGACGTTCTGCCCGCCCCACGACTCTGTTCCAGGTTCATCCTGCAAGGAACGCAGGCCCCACTCGGCCTTCCCGGTCATGGGGTCAGTGGGGATTTTGCGCAGAAAACGGAGCTTTTTGCCTTGAACGTCAACGCCGCTCACCAACGTCTCCATATCGGGAGGATAGTTATCACTCCCGACCTTGGTCTGGAACGCGCGCTGGTCAGCCGCTGCCTTGTAACGATCGATGGCCGTACGCATCTGCCAGAGATCACGCCGCAGCTCCGCTTCTTTCTGGCGTTTAAGGCTGAGGCGCACCGTCGGCAGGGCCGCGCCCATCAGAATCAGCAGAATGGTGGTGGCGATGACGAGTTCCAGCAGCGTGAAGCCCCGTAGTCCCCAGCGTCTCTTTCTTCTGCCGGTTTGTCGATCGCGCACTTCGTACATCCTCACGCTGCTTCTCCCTGCCGTTCAATTGATCGTAACCGCGGATTGTGTAGTGGAGAACTGGACCACCTGGTTCTGGCTGTTCTTCACCGCAGGATTCGCGATACGAATCACGCCCGATCCCGGGGCCTTGGCCGTAAAGATCATGTTGAAGACTACGCCTTCCCCAGAAACGCCTTTCAAGTCAGAGCGCTGCGCCATGACCTGCAAAGTGCCGGCCGCCGGATCGTCACGATGCACCAGGGCGACCGGCTGGCCGTCTTTGGCCAGGAAATCGCCGGTAGAGACCGTGATGAACTGCATGATCTTCGGGTCGTAGACAATCTGCAACGGCACGGTCGATATATCCTGCCCGCCGCTCAGGACGACGCTTAAACCGAAGGAACTGCCGCGCGCCGGAGTCGCCGTGCTCGGTTCAAGCCGTAGCGTTGGCGCCCCAGGAGCCGGCTGCTCCACAGGCGGCGCAGGCTTCACCGGCGCCGAAGATGTACTCACCGGAGTCAGAGTGGCCGGCTGAGCCACCGGCTTTGCGGTCTCGGTCTTGGCTGCATCCGGCTTCGTTGGCTTTTCCGCCATGCGCAGGTCAATGCCCGTGCCCGTACCGACATCGAAGGTCCGCCGATTCGTGTTTGAGAGCTCCTGCCCGCGGATAATATGCGGCACAAGCATGAACACGATCTCGTTGGTGTGCTTTTCCTTGTCGTTATTTGAGAACAGATACTTGAGAAGCGGAATCTGCGCCAGAAACGGCGCGCCGCTGGCGTTGGCCGTTTCCTGCTCTTCCAGAATGCCGCCCAGCAGGTTCACTTCGCCGTCGCGCAGGCGGATTTCCTGGTCGACCTTGCGCTGGCTGATGATCGGCTGCGTAATATTGCCGAGGCTGGCTGTACCTGTCTGGCTGGAAATATCCAACACCACCTTGAGGCTGATTTCACCATCAGGGTGTACGTGGGGCGTAAGGTCGATATTCACACCCACGTCGATGTATTGAAACTGGGTGTTGACGCCCAGGTTGCCGACGCCCGCGATGCCCACGGGCGTACCAAACGATCCCGTGGCTACCGGGATGCGGTCGCCGATCTTGAGCGAAGCCTTAACGCCGTCACCCGCCCTGATCTGCGGGTTCTGCAGGATCTTCGTATTGTTGTCGCTGAAAATCGCCTGGGCGGTCACAGAATCGATGGTCACCGAGTAGTTGGTGGAATTCAGGTGCTGCAAGGTATTGAAATTCAGTCCGGCGCCGGTGCCGGTGGCCGGAGGGGTCGTGCCACCCGGAGTAGCCGGCGTCGTATTGCTCCCCAGCAGGCTGACCATGGCGTGCGCCGGTGGAACGATGCCTAGCTGGCGCACTTTGTCGCGCCGCACCTGGGCGACCAGCACTTCCACGATCACCTCGGGCTTCGACTTGTCGATGTCATCGATCATCTTTTGCGCCAGGACCAATTGGTCGGGAGTACCGCGGACGACGATCGCGTTCTGCGAGGGGATCTGCTGAATGCGCTGCACTTCAAGAATGGTGCGGATGGTGTTTACCACGTCCTGCAGATCGGTGGGTGTGGAAACGTTGCCCAGATAAAAAGTCTTGATAACGCTCTGTTCCAGTTCGCGGCGCTTGGCTTGCGAATCGGCAGCCACGAAAATGGTATTGGGGGTCACCGGACGCCAAAAGGTGCGTGATTCCAGCCCCACGATATCCAGGGCCTGCTGCAGGGTCACGCCCTGCAGGTCCACCAGCAGGCGGCGCGAGGTATAGTCCGGATCAAACAGAACGTTGATGCCTGCAATCTTGCCGATGGTTTCGTAGATGCCTTTGGAATCGGCCGTCATTTTCACCTGCAGCGGCACGTTGGAAAGAGGGCTCAGCCTTACCGGCCCACCGGCTTCTTCCAGGCGTCGATGCAGTTCATCGGGCTCTAGCGTGGGCGGCGCTGCTTCCGGGCCGGTCTTGCCTTGCCCCGCCGGCTGGCTCATCATCTCCTTGGTCCGCCGGACTTCCTGTATCGCAATGTCGCTACTGGGGTCGATTTCAGAGGCCTTCTGGAACAACTCCAGGGCCTCCTGCATCCTGCCCAATTCGCGCAGCTTCTGCGCCCGCCGCACCTTGGAGGCCGCCGCCAGGAAACGAATTCGCTCATACGGCACGCGATACTTCAAATCGTCGGGATGCTTGTTATAGGCCGCCTTGTAGAATTCGTAAGCGGCTTCGTAATCCTGACGGGCTTCCGCTTTCACTCCCTTGTTGAAGAGCGAGCGCACCGAGTCGGCGGCGATCATCACGCACGAAAACAGCGTCAGAAATGCGAGTGTTCTCCGTATACCTCTCATACGCTCCTTATCGGCTTCTGAAAAAATGCTGGGACGAAACTGTGCCCCTGGCGGAGGCCGTGCGAACCCCCTGCCGCCTTGACGGCGGTGTCAATTCGCCCGAAAGAATCGATTATAACACCCTGTATCTCTATCATATATATAGAACTTCCCCTTCAAAATGAGATGATTGGTCCGGCCGGGACCCTGTGGCTTCACTGGCCCGGTTGTCCTTCTGCCTTAGAACGGTCTGCTGTGCAACTCTTGCACCTGTGCTAGCATAAAAATTTTGAGCGACTCACGAACCGGCATCCATATATCCCCATGTCCCGCCAGAGCACCCATCAAACCGAACCCGGCAAACCGAAGAACGTCAAGCGCGATCCCATCGCGTCAGGCGAACGGGACGCCTCGTTCAACCGGTCCGCCAGCCACAATTACTTCCTCGAAGACCGCATGGAGGCGGGCGTGGTGCTTTCCGGCTCGGAAGTCAAATCGGTGCGCGGCGGCCGCGCCAACCTCAAAGATGCCTACGCCCTGGTCAAAGATGGTGAACTCTGGCTGTTGAATGCCCATATCGGCGCTTACGAAAACGCCGGCTATGCCGGACATGCGCCCCTCCGGACCCGTAAACTACTTGTCCACAAGGAGCAATTGCGCAAGCTGATCGGCAAGTCGATGCAGAAGGGTTATACTCTGGTGCCTACCAGACTGTATTTTAAAAATGGCAAGCTCAAGTGTGAAATCGCCCTGGCCAAGGGCAAACAGTCATGGGACAAGCGCGAAACCGAGCGCCGCCGCACCGCCGACAAGGAAGCCCGCGATGCCGTGGCCAGGTCGAGAAAGAGCTGAGTCTTCACCGCAAAGGACGCCAAGGGCGCAAAGAAAGAAATCGAAACAGCATGAGAAAGGAACCATGGATACACGACTGATCGCCGCCAATATCGCCGAAGTTGAAACCGAATGCTTGGTCATCGTGGCCCTTGACCACGGAGATAAACAGAAAGCCGATCCGCGCCTGGCCCATCCGGAGCCGGCACTGAAGGCAAACAAGGCCGCAGCCGAGCTGATCGCCTCCGGTGAGGTCACGGGCAAGGCCCTGGAGACGGTGCTCGTCCATCGCCCTGAAGGCCTCAAGGCCAAACGGCTACTGATTGTCGGCGGTGGCAAAGCCAAGGCGTTTGGCTCTGCCGAACTGCGCAAAACTGCCGGCGCCGCTGTGCGCTTCTTGAAGGGCCGCATGATCAAGAGCTGTGCCTTCGCCCTGCCCGCTACCACCGGCAGCGCCGATGACGCTGTGCGGGCCATTGTGGAAGGCGCCATCGTCGCCGATTTCGACCCTGACACATACCGTACCGACCGGAAAGACTTGCGGATGAAAGACATTTCTGTGGTTGCTTCCGCTGCCCCAAGCCCCGACCTGACCCGGCTGCAACGCTCCTTCGACCAGGGACGCATGGTCGCGGAATCGCAGAACTTTACCCGTGAACTGGTCAACGAACCCAGCAATCGCCTCACGCCCACCATGCTCGCCGACCGCGCTCGCCTGATGTGTGAAAGCGTAGGGCTCAAATGCGAAATCATGGGCCCGGCCAAGATCAAAGAACTCAAGATGGGCGCCTTCTGGAGCGTGGCCCAGGGGTCCGATGAAGAGCCACGGCTGATCGTCGTCCGCTATGAACCCGCAGGGGCCCCGGAAAAGCCGGTGCTGGGGCTGGTGGGTAAGGGCATTACCTTCGATACCGGCGGCATTTCCATCAAGTCCGCCGATGGCATGGAGAAAATGAAATATGACATGGCGGGCGGCGCGGCCATGCTCGGCGCCATGCGCGCCATCGCGCTGCTAAAACCTAAAGTAAAAGTCATCGCCATCGTGTGCGCCACCGAAAATATGCCCAGCGGTAAGGCCCAGAAACCCGGAGACGTGCAGATCGCCATGTCGGGCAAAGCCATCGAGATCATCAACACAGACGCCGAAGGCCGTCTGGTGCTGGCCGACGGCCTGCACTACGCCCGCACCCTGGGCTGCACCCATTTAATCGATGCCGCTACCCTGACCGGCGCCATCGGCGTGGCCCTCGGGCAGGTCAACGCCGGCCTCTTCGCCAACGATGAAGATATTTACCAGCACTTCACCCAGGCGTTACAGCGCTCCGGAGAAAAGTTTTGGAGAATGCCCCT